>WBZM01003318.1_pt1 | contig 12629 bp, 13 predicted proteins | sample 5204271 | NCBI WGS metagenome assembly WBZM01 (sample SAMN12344346, study PRJNA552823) | activated sludge metagenome | biome: Activated sludge suspended growth; feature: Nitrification reactor; material: Wastewater; isolation source: activated sludge from nitrification reactor of wastewater...
GGGCCGCGGCTCGGCGCCCATCGCCGCGAGTTCCTCGGCCACGCCGGCGTAACCGAGCACCGGCGCGCGGTGCCGCGGCAGGCGCAACTCCACGGCGCAGACGATCCAGCGGGCCGGGTCGGTCTTGAACAGGCTGTCTCGGTAGCCGAAGCGGCACGCCGCCCGGTCGATCCGCACCAGGGCGCCGTGCTCCCGGTCGTACGCCTCGACGCAGGCGACGAACTCGCCCACCTCGACGCCGTAGGCGCCGATGTTCTGGATCGGCGCCGCGCCCGCCAGGCCCGGGATCAGCGCGAGGTTCTCGAGGCCGCACAGCCCGTGGCGCAGCGTCCAGTCGACCAGCGGGTCCCAGCCGCAGCCCGCATCGACGCGCACGCAGGCGCCTTCGCCGTCCTCCCCGACGATGCGCACTCCGTCCGCGGCCAGGCGCAGGATCAGGCCCGGGTAGTCGCCCGCGAACAGGACGTTGCTGCCTTCCCCGAGCACCATCGCCCCGTCGCGGGCCTGCGGCAGCGCGAGCACCTCGCCGAGGACCTGCGGATCGTGGACCGTGGCGAGGTGCGCGGCGGCCACGTCGAGGCCGAAGGTGTTGAGGGCCCGCAGCCGGACGTTCCCGGCCAACGAGTAGGCGGCTGCCATGCAGTGGTGTACGAAGTGAGAGCCGGTGGAGGCGTGACGCTATGCCAGCGCGACGCACGAATCAACCGGACGGCCCCGCGCTGGGGCGTGAAGGTCAGGCGCGTCCGAGCTCGAGGCCGCGGCCCTGCACCTTGCGCTGGCCGCCCGAGCCGTAGGTCGGCGCGGCCGCGTTGGTGCCGCCGCGCAGTTGCACCAGCAGCGATTCCACCCGGCGCAGCTTGGCGCTGACGATGGCGCCGTTGCGCTCGTTGCGGTCCTTGCAGCGGGCGGCCGCCGCCAGGCCTTCCTGCCAGAGCCTGCGCAGCGCGCCGTCGGTGTCGCACTTCTCGAGCAGGGCCTCGAAGTGCTCGCGATCCTCCGGCAGGCCCTGCATGCGGCACATCACGCGCCGCTCGGAGTCGATCCGCATCAGGGCGCTGACGCAGCGATGGCGTTGCGCGCCGATGCGCTCGATCTCGGGCACGTCGTCGCTCGCGAGGACCTCCGCCTCGTGCACCAGCAGCGTATCGAGCTGGGCGAGGAGGCGGGCCTCCTCGTCGAGCATGCCGTGGAGGTGGTCGCGCAGCAGTTGCGGGTCCATGGGCGTGGTTCGCCTCACTCCTTGGGCAGGGCCGAGCCCAGGCTGCGCTCGAGCTGCACGAGCTTGGCTGCGATGCGGCGCGAGTCGACGGTGTACTCGCCGGACTCGATCTCGTCGCGCACGGCCTCGACCCGGTCCATGTCGACGTCGGGCACCTTCGCGATCGCCTTCTCCAGCGCCGCGAGCTGCATCGCCGAATCCGTCAGGCGGACGTGGGACGACTGCGCGGCGCCCTGGGCCGGCGCTTCCGGAGCCTTGCCGCGCGCGCGGTCGGCGCCGCCCTTGCCCGCGACCTGGACCGGGCGGGGGTCATAACCAGAGATCTTGTTCGTCATGGATCACTCCTGCACGGTCCATTCAGGGGAGTTAACGACCGGGGCGGCGCCAACTTTAGCCCGTCCGCTCACGGCCGGGTCCAGAGGGTGCCGTCGGCGCCGACCACCCCCTCCACGATGCGCCCGGAGGACAGGCTGCGCGCCCGCACCCGATCGCCGTGGCCACCGGCGTCGAGGGCGACTCCGCTGGCACGGACGGCGATCCCGGCCCCCTCGGCGACGAGGGTGACCTGCTGGCCGCGTTCGACCAGCACCGGTGCGGCCAGGATGTCGGCGCGCAGCGGCTGGCCGGCCGCGACCGGCTGTCGCAGCCGCCGTCCCCCGATATCGGCCCCGGGCGCCAGGAATTGAGTGCCGAGCCCGGGGACGCGGCGCAGGTCGGTCGTGAGGTCGCCGGCCGCCGGCATCTCGCCCCGCGCGAGCGGGCGCCGGGCGACCAGCAAGGGCAGCTCGGTCGCCACTTCCACCGGGACGACCAGCGACCAGCCCCCGGCCTCGGCGCAGCGCACGGTGACCGCGATCCGGGGCCGGATCTCGGCACCCGGAGGCAGCGAGGGCGTCAAAACTCCGGCGCAGGCCGGCAGGGCGAGGCGGGGGTCGAGGCGGGCGGCGGTCGCGTGCACGGTGCCGCCCGGCGGGCCGAGTCCATTCACATATTGTTCCGCAAGTGCCCGGATCTGCTCGGGATCCGCGCGGGACGCGGCGACCGCCGGCGCGCCCGGCGGGGTCAGCGCGGCGGCGACGATCAGTCCCGGCAGAAAAAGGCGGCGCATGCTCTCAACCTCCGGCGTCGAACGCCGATAACACTGCTAGCAAGGGTCGTGCCAGCGGCAATCCCCTGCCGCCGGCGGCAACAAACTGCCGCCCGGAGCGTCCCGGGGACATCCGCCCCCCCTGCCTTCCCGGGACTCCGCGCCGGAATTCCGCCGTGGCACGGCCCTTGCAGCTACCTCCGCAACGTCTGCTTGCGGAGGCACTGTGCCCATCGATCTCAACAGCCATCTCGGCGTCCTGCCCCAGGCGCTCAGCCTGCAGGCGCGTCGCACCGAGGTGATCGCTGCCAACCTCGCGAACGCGGACACGCCGAACTTCAAGGCGCGCGACCTGGACTTCCGGGCCGTGCTCGCCGAAGCCGGCGCGCCCGGGTCGCCGCTGCCGCTCGCGGGCACCAGCCCGCGCCACATCGGCACCGCCGGCGCGGCCGCCGGCAGCGAGGCGCCCCTGCTGTACCGCACGCCGCTCGCGCCGGCGCTCGACGGCAACACCGTCGACGCCAACCTCGAGCAGTCGGCCTTCGCCGAGAACGCCGTGCGCTACCAGGCGACGCTCACCTTCCTGAGCGGCAAGTTCCGCTCCCTCATCACCGCCATCACCGGCCAGTAAGCGAGGCACCGACATGCCGTCGTTCAAGATCTTCGACATCGCCGGCTCGGGCATGAGCGCCCAGTCCGTGCGGCTCAACACCACGGCCAGCAACCTCGCGAACGCGGACAGCGTGAGCGGCGACCCGCGCACGGTCTACAAGGCGCGCCACCCGGTCTTCACCGTCGCGCAGTCTGCCCCGGGCGCCGCCCAGGGCGAGGGCTCCGCCGTGCAGGTCGCCGGCATCGTCGAGTCGAACAAGGAGCCGGTGAAGCGCTACGACCCGGGCAACCCGCTCGCCGACGCGCAGGGCTTCGTCTACGCGCCCGGCGTCAACGTGGTCGAGGAAATGGTGGACATGATCTCCGCGTCGCGTTCGTATCAGAACGACGTCGAGGTCATGAAGACGGCGCGCGACATGCTGCTCGCGACGCTGCGCCTCGGCCAGTGAGCCCGGAGACCGACATGAGTACCGTCGACCCGATCGGCACCAGCGCCTCCGCCGCCACGACGAAGAAGGCCAACCAGCTCAACCAGCAGGACTTCATGGAGCTGATGGTCACGCAGTTCCGCAACCAGGACCCGTTCAAGCCGCTCGACAGCTCGCAGTTCCTCGGCCAGCTCGCCCAGTTCAGCACGGTGAGCGGCATCGCGGACATGCAGGCGTCGCTCGCGACGCTGGTGTCGAGCCTGCAGGGCGACCGCATGCTGTCCGGCTCGGCGCTGGTCGGCCACGAGGTGCTGGTCCCGGCCAGCAAGGGCTTCATCGGCGCCGAGGGCAGCCTGCGCGGCGCCATCGACGTGCCCGAGGGCACGCAGCAGGTCGTCGTGAACGTGCGCGACTCCGCCGGCCAGCTCGTGCGCCGGTTCACCGCGCCGGCCACGGCCGGCACCATGGATTTCGCGTGGGACGGCACGCGCGAGGACGGCACCCGCGTCCCCGCCGGCCAGTACGCCATCGAGGCCCACGGCGTGACCGGCGGCGCCACCGAGTCGCTGGACGTGCTGCTCGTCGACCGCGTCGAGAGCGTGACGCTCGATGCCTCCACGCAGGCCCTCGTCCTCAACACATCCACCCAGGGCACGGTGTCGCTCGCCACGGTGCGACGCATCTCCTGAACCCAACGAACACCTCCCGGAGCACCGAACCATGACCTCGAGTTCCCGCATCGCGCTGAGTGGCCTGAATGCCGCCTCGGCCGAGCTCGCCGTCACCTCCAACAACATCGCCAACGCCGCGACCACGGGCTTCAAGAACTCGCGCACCGAGTTCGCGGAGATCTTCGCGGCCTCGCCGCAGTCCGCGGCCGCCACCGCCAGCGGCGGCGGCGTGCGCGTGACCAACATCTCGCAGGAGTTCTCGCAGGGCAGCATCGAGTTCACCGAGAACACCCTCGACGTCGCGATCAGCGGCGACGGGTTCTTCGTGGTGAGCGACGGCGGCAGCCTGTCGTACACGCGGGCCGGCGCCTTCGAACTCGACCGCGAGGGCTACGTCGTCAACTCGGCGGGCAACCGCCTGCAGGTCTACCAGCCCATCGCGACCGGCGGCTTCAACACCGGCGCGCTGTCCGACCTGCAGCTGGTCACGACCGAGAGCGCGCCGTCGCCCACGACCTCGATCGACCTGACCGCCAACCTGCCGGCGACGGCCGCCCTGCCGGGCACGCCCACCTTCGACCCGACCGACCCGACCAGCTACAACAACGCGACCTCGCTGACGGTCTACGACTCGCTCGGCGCCGCGCACACCGGCACGCTGTACTTCGTCAAGGACGCCGTGGCCAACCAGTGGAGCGCGAGGCTCTACGTGGACGGCACCGCGGTCGGCGGGGCGCAGGCCATCACCTACACGGACACCGGCGCGCTGGCCACGCCGGCGACGGGCGACCTCGCGTTCCCGGCCTACACGCCGGCCACCGGCGCGGCCCCGATCACGATCACCCTCAACGTCTCCGACACGACGCAGTACGGCTCCGCCTTCAGCGTCAATTCGCTGCTCCAGGACGGCTACACCACCGGCCGGCTGGTCGGCATGCAGATCGACCAGAGCGGCGTCGCCACGGCGCGCTTCACCAACGGGCGCTCGGTCGCGCTCGGCAAGATCGCGCTGGCGACCTTCCCGAACGTGCAGGGCCTGCAGCCGATCGGCGACACCAAGTGGGCGGAGAGCTTCGACTCCGGCCAGGCCCGCCTCGGCGAGGCCGGCAACTCCGGCTTCGGCGTCGTGCGCTCCGGCGCGCTCGAGGCCTCCAACGTCGACATCACCGAGCAGCTGGTCAACATGATCACCGCGCAGCGCAATTTCCAGGCCAACGCGCAGATGATCACCACCAACGACCAGCTCACCCAGTCGATCATCAACATCCGCTGAGGCGGCTGAGCCATGGACCGATTCCTCTACGTGGCGATGACGGGTGCGAGCGAGACCCTGCGCATGCAGGCCGCCAACAACCACAACCTCGCCAACGCGTCGACGACCGGCTTCCGCGAGGACCTCGCAGCGTTCCAGACGCGCGGCGTGGCCGGCCCGGGCTTTGCGTCGCGCGCCTACGCCACCGCCGGCGAATCGGGCTGGGACGAGTCGCTCGGCGCCGTGCAGAACACCGGGCGCGAACTCGACGTCGCGGTGGCCGGCCAGGGCTGGATCGCGGTGCAGGGACCGGACGGCCGCGAGGCCTACACGCGCGCGGGCGACCTGCGCCTCGACGCGGACGGCCGGCTGGTCAACGGCGCCGGCCACGCGGTGGTCGGCGACGGCGGGCCGCTGCTCGTGCCGCCGCACGCGAGCCTCAAGATCGGCACGGACGGCACGGTCTCGGTCGTGCCGCTCGGCCAGGGCCCGGAGACGCTGGCCACCGTCGGGCGCATCAAGCTGGTCAATCCGCCGGTCGCCGCGCTCGTGAAGAGCGAGGACGGCCTGTTCCGCCTGCGCGACGGCACCGACGCCGCCGCGGACGCCTCCGTGCAGGTCGCGCCGGGCGCGCTCGAGTCGAGCAACGTCAACGTGGCCGACGCGATGGTGCAGATGATCGAGCTGTCGCGACGCTTCGACCTCGAGGTCAAGGCGATGCGCTCGGCCGAGGACAACGCCGCCGCCGCCACCCAGCTCCTGCGCACTGCCTGACGCACAACCGAAGGAACCACGCCATGAATCCCGCACTGTGGGCCGCCAAGACCGGACTGGACGCGCAGCAGACGCGCATGACCGTCGTGTCGAACAACCTCGCCAACGTCAACACCAGCGGCTACAAGAAGGGCCGCGCGGTGTTCGAGGACCTGCTCTACCAGAACGTCACGCAGGCCGGCGCCTCGACCTCGCAGGACACCGTGGCGCCGAGCGGCCTCTCGCTCGGCACGGGCGTGCGGGTGGTGGCGACCGAGAAGCTCTATACGCAGGGCAACCTCGTGCAGACCGGCAACGCCTTCGACATGGCGATCGAGGGCCGCGGGTTCTTCCAGGTGCAGCTGCCGGACGGCACGCTCGCCTACACGCGCGACGGCTCGTTCCAGGTCAGCTCGGAGGGCGAGCTGGTGACCTCGAGCGGCTATCGCGTGCAGCCCGGCATCACCATTCCCGCCGGCGCGCAGAGCGTCACCGTCGGCGCCGACGGCACGGTGTCGGTCACGCTGGCCGGCCAGACCGCGCCGCAGCAGGTGGGCAACCTGCAGCTGGTCGACTTCATCAACCCCGCGGGCCTGCAGCCGCGCGGCGAGAACCTGCTGCTCGAGACCGCCGCGAGCGGCACCGCGCAGGCCGGCACGCCGGGCCTCGACGGCCTCGGCACCATCGCCTCGGGTTCGCTCGAGAGCTCGAACGTCAACGTCGTCGAGGAACTCGTGAACATGATCGAGACGCAGCGCGCCTACGAGATGAACTCGAAGGCGATCCAGACCACGGACCAGATGCTCGAGTTCGTGACCAACCAGCTCTGAGCCGGGCCCAGCGCCGGAGTACCGCCATGACGTCCCTCGCCGCACGAATCGCCCGCCACGCCACGCTCGCCGCCGTCGCGCTGCTGGCCGCGTGCCAGACACCCATGGACTCCATCCCCTGGGACCAGCCGGCGCCGCTGGCGGAGCAGCCGAAGACGCAGGGCAACGGGGCGATCTTCCAGCCCGGCCGCGACGGCGCGCTGTTCGAGAACCCGACCGCCCGCCGCGTGGGCGACCTGCTGACCATCCGTCTCGAGGAGCGCACCAGCGCCACCAAGAGCGCCAAGACCTCGACCAAGAAGTCCACCAGCGTGGAGGTGCCGGCGCCGAAGCTGCTCGGCCAGCCGGCCACGCTCAACGGGCTGCCGATGGACACGTCGATCGCCGGCGACCAGTCGTTCGACGGCCAGGGCGCCAGTTCGCAGAGCAACCAGCTCTTCGGCTCGATCACGGTGACCGTGGTCGGCCGCGTCGGCAACGGCAACCTGCTCGTGCGCGGCCAGAAGTGGCTCGCGCTCAACCAGGGCAAGGAGCTGGTGCGCGTCGAGGGCATCGTGCGCCCGATGGACGTCGAGCCCGACAACTCGGTCGCGTCCTGGAAGGTCGCCGAGGCGCGGATCGCCTACGGCGGCCGCGGCGCGGTGCAGGACGCCAACGCCATGGGCTGGCTCGCGCGGGTGTTCAACTCGCCGGTCATGCCGTTCTAGGGAGACGGCCATGCGCAGACTCCAGATCCAGTTCCTCCTCTTCGCCGCCGTCGCGTTCCTGCTCGGCGCGGCCGTCGCGCACGCCGAGCGGGTCAAGGACCTCGCAACGGTCCAGGGCGTGCGGCCGAACCAGCTCGTCGGCTACGGCCTCGTGGTCGGACTCGACGGCACGGGCGACCAGACCAGCCAGGCCCCGTTCACGGTGCAGAGCATCAAGAACATGCTCATGCGCTTCGGCGTGACCATCCCGGCGAACGCCAATCCGCAGCTCAAGAACGTCGCCGCGGTGACGGTGCAGGCCGACCTGCCGCCGTTCGCCAAGCCCGGGCAGACCATCGACGTGACGGTCTCCTCCATCGGCAACGCCAAGAGCCTGCGCGGCGGCGCGCTGCTGATGACGCCGTTGCACGGCGCCGACGGCGAGGTCTACGCCGTGGCGCAGGGCAACCTCGTGGTGAGCGGCTTCGGCATCGAGGGCAAGGACGGCTCGCGCATCTCCATCAACGTGCCGAGCGCCGGGCGCGTGCCGAACGGCGCCACCGTCGAGCGCGAGGTGCCGAACGACTTCGCCGCGCTGCCCCGCGTCACGCTCAACCTGAACACCTCGGACTTCACCACGGCCACGCGCCTCGCGGCCGGCATCAACAAGCTGCTCGGCGAGGGGTCCGCGGAGGCGATCGACGCCGTCTCGGTGCAGGTGCAGGCGCCCGTGGACGTGACGCAGCGCATCGCTTTCGTCTCGGAGCTGCAGGAGCTGGAGATCGACGCCGGCGAGGGCCCGGCCCGCGTGATCGTCAACTCGCGCACCGGCACGGTCGTGATCGGCTCGCGCGTGCGCGTTCTGCCGGCGGCGGTCGCGCACGGCTCGCTGTCGGTCACCATCACCGAGCGCCTGGACACCAGCCAGCCCGAGGCGTTCAGCCAGGGCCAGACGGTCGTCACGCCGCGCAGCGAGATCCAGGCCTCGCAGGAGCCGGCGCGCATGTTCGTGTTCGACGCGGGCGTCAGCCTCGACGAGATCGTGCGCGCGGTGAACCAGGTCGGGGCCGCGCCCGGCGACATCGTCGCGATCCTCGAGGCCCTGAAGGAAGCGGGCGCGCTGCGCGCCCAGCTGATCGTGATCTGAGCCATGACCGTCGACGTCGCCCGGACCTCGTTGAGCGCCGACCCGCGCAGCCTCGAAGGGCTGAAGCGCAACGCGGCCGCGGGCGACCGCTCGCCGGAGACGCTGCGCGCCGTCGCCCAGCAGTTCGAGAGCGTGTTCGCGCAGATGCTCATCAAGAGCATGCGCGCGACCAGCTTTGGCGACGGGCTGATGGACAGCGAGCAGAGCGACTTCTACCGCGACATGTTCGACCAGCAGATCTCGGTCGAGCTCGCCAAGGGCCGCGGGCTCGGGCTCGCGGACATGCTGATGCGCCAGCTCGCGGGCGTCGGCGGTGACGCGGCCGGGGCTGCGCAGGGCACGGCCGCCGCTGCCGCCCAGGCGCCGACGCCGGCCGCCACCACGGGCGATGCCGCCTGGCCGCCGAAGTCGCGCGAGGACTTCGTGCGCGAGATCTGGCCGCACGCTCAGGCGGCCGGCCAGCGTCTCGGCGTCGATCCGGCGACCATCGTCTCGCATGCCGCGCTCGAGACCGGCTGGGGCCGGTCGCAGCCGCGCGGCGCGGACGGCGAACCGAGCTTCAACCTCTTCGGCATCAAGGCCGGCGGCGGCTGGCGCGGGGCCGCGGTCAGCGCGCGCACGGTCGAGTACGCGCAGGGCGTGGCCGACCGCGTCGAGCAGCCGTTCCGCGCCTACGACTCGCTCGCGGCCGGGCTCGCGGACTACGCGGAGCTGCTCGGCAGCAGCCCGCGCTATGCCGCGGCGCGCAACACCGGCAGCGACGTGACGGCGTTCGCCTCGGCGCTGCAGCGCGGCGGCTACGCGACCGACCCGTCCTACGCGGCCAAGCTGCAGGCCGTCGCGGCGCAGGTCACTGCGCTGGTCGGCGGCGGCGACCCACTCAAGACCGCGGCCGCGCGGCCGATAACGGCGTCGACCCGGGGTGCCACGTGAAGCGGCGGCCCGGTCGCGCCCGTCCAGGACTGAACCATGGTTGACATCCTCAACACCGCCATCTCGGCGCTGCAGACCTACCGGCGGGCCCTCGACACCACCAGCCACAACGTGGCCAACGTCGGCACGGAAGGCTACAGCCGCCAGCGCGTCGACCAGTCGACGCTGCTGCCGCAGCAGTACGGCTACGGCTTCGTCGGCAGCGGCGTGGGCATCAACGGCATCACGCGCAGCTACGACGAGTTCACGGCGCTGCAGTACCGCTCGACCTCGAGCAGCCTCTCGCGCGAGGAAGTGTTCGCCTCGCTCGCCAACCGCATCAACAACCTGTATGCGGACAGCACCACGGGCCTGTCGGCGACCCTGCAGCAGTTCGCCAACGCCGTGCAGAGCGTGGCGAGCGCGCCGTCCTCGATGTCGGCGCGCCAGAGCCTGCTGACCGAGGCCAACTCGCTCGCCTCGCAGATGAGCAGCTACGCGCAGTCCCTCGAGCAGATCGACGCCGAGGTGAACGGCCGGCTGACCTCGGCGGTCAGCGACATCAACTCGATCTCGACCTCGATCGCCGACCTCAACGGCCGCATCGCGATCGCCTACGGATCCACCGGCAAGTCCCCGAACGACCTGCTCGACCAGCGCGACCTGCTGCTCGACCAGCTGTCCGAGAAGATCGGCATCAGCACCGTCGCGATGGAGGACGGCACGGTCAACGTGCTGGTGGGCAGCGGCCAGGCGCTGGTGATCGGCGTCGACGCGATGCGGCTGTACACCCAGCCGGACCGCTACGACGGCTCGCGGCTGTCCATCGTGGCCGGGCTGCCCGCCGGGCCGGTGGACGTGACGCGCAACCTCACCGGCGGCGAACTCGGCGGCGTGCTCGATTTCCGCAACAAGATGCTCGACCCGTCGCGCAACGCGCTCGGCCAGCTGGCGGTCGGCATCGCCGGCCTCGTCAACGGCCAGCAGGCCGAGGGCATGGACCTCGACGGCCTCGCCGGCACGGACGTGTTCCGGCTCGGCGGCGTCGGCGTGCTGCCGGGCGCGGGCAATGCCGGCACGGCGTCCATCGCCGTCACGCGCGGCGACCCGACCCAGGTGACGCGCTCGAACTACCTGCTGGAGTACAACGGCAGCAACTGGTCGCTGCGCGACGCCGCCACCGGCGCCGCGGTGGCCATGACGGGCACCGGCACCGCGGCCGACCCGTTCGTCGCGGCGGGGCTCGAGTTCACCGTCTCCGGCGCCGCCGCGGCCGGCGACGGCTTCCTCGTCCGTCCCACGCAGGACGCGGCGCGCGGCATGGGCGTGCTGTTCACCGACCCGGCCAAGTTCGCGGCGGCCCTGCCCATCGCCGGCTCGGCTGCCTCGGCGAACACCGGCAGCGGCATCCTCGGCGACCTGACGGTGGTCGACCCGACGGATCCCGCGCTGCGCACCACCGCGACCATCAGCTTCCCGACCGCCGGCACCTACTCGGTCGACGGCGGACCGGCCCAGCCGTTCGCGCCGGGCACCACGATCGCGGCCAACGGCTGGTCGCTGGTGATCGAGGGCTCGCCCGCCGCGGGCGACAGCTTCACCGTCGGCAACAACGCCAACGGCGTGGGCGACAACCGCAACTTCCTGGCCCTGCACGACGCGATGTCGTCCGGCTACCTCGAGGGCGGCAAGCTCTCGGTCAACGAGTCGATCGGGCGCATCGTCTCGGACGTGGGCGTGCAGACCCGCCAGGCGCAGGTCTCGCGCGACGCGCTGCAGGTCGTGAAGAAGGACACCATCGCCACGCGCGACTCGATCTCGGGCGTCAACCTCGACGAGGAGGCGGCCAACCTGCTGCGCTACCAGCAGGCCTACCAGGCGGCGGCGCAGGTGGTGCAGGTCGCCAATACCGTGTTCGACACGCTGCTCGGAGCGATCCGGCGATGACCACGCGAATCTCCACGTCCGGCGCCACCTACCAGGCGCTGAACGCCATGCTCGAGGCGCAGACGCGCCTCGCGAAGACGCAGCTGCAGGTGGCCTCGGGACTGAAGTTCTCGACCCCCGCCGAGAACCCGCTCGGCGCCATGCGCGTGCAGGACCTCTCGCGCCAGCTGTCGGCCAAGGACCAGTACGTCACCACCGTTTCCTTCGCGCGCAGCCGGCTCACGTTCGAGGAAGACACCCTCGCGAGCGTGGGCGAGTCGCTGATGCGCATCCGCGACCTGACGCTGCAGGCGGCCAACGATACCGTGAACTCCGGCGACCGCGGCGTGATCGCCACCGAGATCGAGCAGGTGCGCGACACGCTGCTCGATCTCGCCAACCGCAAGGACGCCCAGGGCGAGTACATCTTCGCCGGGCTCGCGGTGCAGACCAAGCCCTTCGTGCGCAGCGGCGGCTCGGTGCAGTACTACGGCGACCAGGGCCAGCGCCTGCAGCAGGTGAGCGAGACGCAGCGCGTCGCCGACGGCGACTCGGGCTTCGACGTGTTCGGGCGCATCGAGGAGGGCAACGGCACCTTCGTGACGTCCGCCGCGGCGACCAACACGGGAACGGGCACCCTGTCGGTCGGCAGCGTGACCGACCGCTCGGCCTGGCCCGGCGGCGACTACACCGTCGAGTTCACGTCGGCCAATGCCTGGCAGGTGCTGGACTCCGCCACGCCGGTGCCGAACGTCGTCGCCTCCGGCGCCTACACGAGCGGCTCGGCCATCGACTTCCTGGGCGTGAGCGTCACCGTCAGCGGGGCGCCCGCGGCCGGCGACCGCTTCGTGGTGCGCGCGGCCGGCTCGACCGACCTGTTCGGGTCGCTGGACCGGCTGATCGCCGCAGTGCGCACTCCGACCGCGACCGAGCCCGGGGCTGCACAGTTCCGCACGGCACTCGACGCCTCGCTGCAGCAGCTCGACCGTTCGCTCGAGCACGTCCTCGACGTGCGCGCCGGCGTTGGCGTGCGCCTCAACACGCTCGACAGCACGGAGTCGACGCTCGAGGACAACGGGATCAACCTCGAGACCATGCTCTCGGAC
>WBZM01003320.1_pt1 | contig 12621 bp, 13 predicted proteins | sample 5204271 | NCBI WGS metagenome assembly WBZM01 (sample SAMN12344346, study PRJNA552823) | activated sludge metagenome | biome: Activated sludge suspended growth; feature: Nitrification reactor; material: Wastewater; isolation source: activated sludge from nitrification reactor of wastewater...
CATTTCTGGCTAAACCAAAAAATAAGAAAGTATTGGATTATTTGAAAAAAGGCTACAAATCTGTAGAAATAAGTAAATCGATTTTGCCGTCGCGAAATTTTATATAATTGGCCCGCCGTTCACTTTTGTCCATCTCACCACGGTAAACAGCACAGAGGAAACCTTTTTCCGTCAGCTCTTTAGCTAGTTTATCGCACTGTTCGCGGGTATTAACAAAAACCAGAGTTCCGCCATTGACTGGCTGTCTCATCAGTCGATCAAACAGTGGCCAGCGCTTTCCATCTTTTACCATCATGTTCTTAGTCACTAGACTAGTTACGACTTTTCCACTTCCTGTGCTACGGTAAACTTCAGCGGAAGAAAATAAACTGTTCATCAATTCCTGAACAGCCGTTGAGATCGTTGCCGAGTACAATGCCATCTGAACCGATGAGGGACAATTTTTTACAATCAATTTAGAGTCAGATAAAAATCCTTGATCCATCATTTGATCCGCTTCATCAAACACAATTACCCGCACATCAGATAATTGAATTAATTTTCTATCGATAAGCTGAACTAACCGGCCAGGTGTCGCTAATAAAATCTCGAATTGTCCTTCAACATTTCGTCTTGCATGTTCAAAAGTCATTCCTCCCAGGGCAGGACGCACCCTCAAGCGGGTGTCATGGGTGAGAGATTTAAAAACCTTGGCCACCTGTTCGCCTAATTCTCGAGTCGGCACCATCACAATAGCCCGCGGAGATGCTGGGTTTTGAATAGGGCTCCCCTCTTCTGTCTCAATGCTTTTTAACTGATGTAACAAGGGCAGAGCATAGGCCAAGGTTTTTCCACTCCCCGTTTCTGAAACTCCAACTACGGATTGTCCTCCCATCAACATTGGAATGGTGAAAGCTTGTATTTCAGTGGGAGTAAAAATGAGTTTCGCTTTAAGAGTTTTGAGCAGTGAGGGCAATAAACCTAAGTCAGTGAATGATTTCATAGAAATTCCTACTTTATCTAAATTTAATTTATTAAGATTAACTTTTAACCTTTAATTTTCGTTGTCTTTATCTTTATCGTTTTCTTTGTCGTTGTCCTTGTAATTGTAATTGGCATTATAATTGTCATTGGCATTATTTCTTTAATTGAATTCCAGTTTCTAAAACCTCGATGGCTCGCGCTTTGTAGAGCGCTCCCATGGCTATTTTAAATTTCTTTTTACTCACACCAAAAAGTTTATAAATCTCTTCAGGCTCGGTTTTATCAGTTAAAGGGTAGAACCCACCATGAGTTGATAAGAACTCTAAAATTTTATCTTTAACATCATCAGCACCCTGATGACCCATTTGATTAAGTAACAAATCAATTTTTCCATCGTCTCTAACCTTGCTAACAAAACCAACCATCTCGTCAGCATAGTTCAATTTTTTAAAAACCTCATTGGCATAGATTAAGCCAATATGCTTTTGATTAACCACGGCCTTAAATCCTAGGGGAGTTCTATCAAATAAAATAAGATCTACTTTCTCATTCACTTTGTAATCTGAAATCGAAGCGGTTTTTTTTAATTTTTTTTCCAACCTCATGGAGGCAGTCGTTCTATCTGCCTTATCAAGATAGACAAAAACCACAACCTTTTCCCGTGGCTTCACTTCCCAAATCTGTTCTGAAAATGGTAAAAATAAATCTTTAGGCAGACCCCAATTTAAAAAAGCGCCTACGGATGTTGCGCTCACCACCTCTAGAACCGCCACGCTACCTACTTTGATATCAGCAAAATTAGTCATGGCCCTATATAGCTTTCTTAGGTTCTCGACGCAATCCCTAATTACTTGATCCGTCTGTTAAGGGCCCTTTTAGCCAACCGTGAATAAATTGCTGAACACTGGGGTTTTGGCTCTTTCTTGTTTCCTCTGCCGATCCTGTTTCGATAACGGTCTTATTGCCAATTAAAAATATCCTTCCCGCAAATTGATAGGCTCTCATTATGTCATGGGTCACAATGATCAAGGTGGCATTAATTTCATTTTTAATTTTTAAAATAAGCTCTGCCATCTCATCAGAATTAATGGGATCTAGGCCTGCAGTGGGATCATCCAAAAATAAAATCTCTGGCTTGAGGGCGATGGAACGAGCCACGCCTAGGCGAATTTTCATACCGCCTGAGAGTTCATAAGCCTCTAAGTCCTTTGCCTTTTCTAAATTTACCATTTTTAAACATTCCAAGGCCCTTGTTTGGACTTCCTCCTCACTCATTTGAGTGTGTTCCCTCAATGGATAAGCCACATTTTCAATTGTCGACAACTCATCAAAGAGGGCACTTTTCTGAAATTGCATCCCCACATGGCGGGAAAGATCATGCCTTCCCATGACCGATAACTCATTCCATTTTTGACCGTAGCAGGTCACATAGCCTTCTTTGGGCTCAATCAAGCCGGCAAGAGTTTTTAATAAAACCGTTTTACCTCCGCCACTAGTGCCAATCAAAACAATGATTTCACCTTGAAAAATAGACATAGAAATATTTTTTAAAATAATTTCACCACCTAACTCGATAGTGACATTTTTAGACTCAATAATCGGCTTATTCATTAGTAACTCTTCTTTCTTCTAATGTGTAATTTTTCTACACTCTCTTGCAAACAAAGAAAAGAAGACTATGATGCAAAATTATGAAAACTTTAGTTGGTTTTAGCTTCACAGAAAGTATGATTCAACATCTTGAGTCCACAGGCTTACATTTCATCAAAAATAATTTAACTCTAAAAAATGGCTATGTCGAGTACCTCTGTTTGTTAGATTCTGAATTAGAGAATTTTCAAGGTCTTAAAATTCAAGGTCTTGAAATCAGAGAAGTTCATGATGAAGTTCTCTATTTCTCTAGCAAAGATAACTTCTCCGACATAGACAACTCTCTAGAGAGAGGCCCAAAAAACTACCCGGAGAAGTACCAAGAGAAAAGAGATTTTGCTCCATTTGAACATGAATTCCCTTCCGATTACCAAGTTCCTCCCCAGAGCCAGACACTTAATCCTAAATTTAAGCTAAAATCGATCTTAAATGAGTCTATGGAGGAAAGTGAATTAAAACTTTTCTTAAAACTGCGAAAAAATCATTCTCTCTGGGCACTCGAGCTACAATGCACTCACTTTCAAAATATTATCGAACAAAATCCCACTGAACTTTTATTTCAATGGAAAAACAAGCCCGCTGTCCTCATTCATCTTGGGTCCAGCTGCTTTGATTTGTTGATTACTTAAGTAATTAGTTATCTTTTTAGTATCCCTACTGAAACCATCCACTGGAAACAATCTTGAAGCATTTCTTGAAGACTTGATGGATGGCAATTCAATTCTTTAATGGCAGCGCTTGAATCAGAATAAACATGTTCACATAGAATGTCTATTCTATGCGGAGTTAGTGTCGGCTCCCTATGAATGATCGTTGAAATCCAAAACTCAAGCATACCATAGGCTCTAAATAGAAATTCAGGATGCTGCAATGGGGCCTGGTTTTTTTAAGATTTTAGCAATCTCCTGAGTCACTAAAAGCCAAGAAACATCTGGGCCTCCCAGAATATAATGAGCTCCTCTCCGTCCTTTGTAATAAGCATCAACATGGGCACGAGCCACTTTCCTAGCATGACATACGCTCCCTCCCCCCGGAGGAGCAAAAGGAAGAGGCAAACCTCTTTCTATTTCGAGAAACATTTTAGACCAGGTGGATTTATCATAGGCGCCAAATACAGCCGAAGGGTGTAAGTAAACAATATCCAAACCTTTCTCTAGACCTTTATCAACTTCATCCTCTGCTAATTTTTTAGAGTGAACATAGGCATCTTTACACCAATTATTTTTTGGAAAATTTTCGGTTATTTTTCCAGTGTTGGTGAAAATCATAGGTCACCACTGTTGACGTATAAATAAATCTCTTCACTTTTTTTTCTAAACAAACATCTATCAAATTCCTGGTTCCATCTTGATTGATTCCATATCTAGAATTTTCTTGTGAATGCGGCAAATGAGCCACAGAACCCGCCACATGAAAGACAGCATCTATGCCTTCCTGAATGGCCCTTCTTAAAGATTCTATATCTGTGATGTCCCCAGTGCAAACTCAACATGACGGCATTTTTTAAGTTCACTTAGATTGGAACTAGATCGATGCAAAGCTCTTATTTCCCAACCATCTTTATCTAGCTCCTCAATGATATGCGTCCCTATAAATCCCGTAGCTCCAGTAATAAATGCTTTCATCCAAATCCTTTTGAAAAATGGCTCCCTTTTTTAAGGGGCTCACCACTGGAATCGTACAATTTTCTCTAGTCAAAAACAATTGTCCTTTTTAATTTAATTGTCGGGTTATTTTGTTTCTATCTATGCGATCAGGCAGTTTTTAACATTTCTTTTCTTGGGAACGATTTCTGATTGGAAAGGCCGACGGCCTGTATTATTGCTTTAAACTTCCTATGCAAAACTTTTTCCAGAAGAACCGAAAATGGCGGGCTCCTTCAAGGCTTGGAAAATACCGTCACTGAACTTTGTTCCACTCGTTTACGAGTCCCATTTTTTTGATCCAATGTTGTAAATACTCTTCATCCACTGCAACATTCATGAGAATATCACGGATATCGCTCAGATGTTTTTCTGATTCACCCTCTCTGTAAAAATCAAGCTTCTTAATAATCAGATCTTCTGGAGAAGCAAGATAGACCTGAAGGTCCTCAGATATTTTTACTTTTTTTCTTCGTGCAAATTCAGAGATGTAGAACTCAGTTTCCTTATCAATAACAAGATCCACTTTGATTCCAGATTCTTGATGAATAAGATTAAAACTTCCTTTACGCTGAACTTCATCTTGTATAAGTTCGATGGGAGGGCAATAAAACTCAGAAAGTGGGAATAGCTTTTCAAAACCCAAAATTTGACGAGCACGAAGGCGTGCCACAAGATCTAAATCTCGCGTGAAGCGGGGTTGGCCATAATACATAGTCGCCATTGATCCCACCATAAAGTATTCGATTCCTGCTTTTTCAAATTTTAAAACGACCTCTCTTAAAACATCGAGCAATCCTATCATTTGGACTTTTCCTCATTCAGCTTTTTGAAATACTCAGCAGTCAATTTAAGAAGCTCTTTCTCTGACCGCTCCGGGTATAGATGTGAAAAGCGAGCTTTTTTAACTAAAAAGGCATCTTTAAACATTTCATTGGCCGTCTCAAGATTAGTTTGTTTTCTTTTTTTAAAAGATGAAGAAGAGCTTTGCATGTATTCAGTTCCATCGGTTAACTAAGTTCTTGACTGTAACTTGAAAAACAGTAATGGGGCAATAGAATGGTGTCAAGAGTGAATAAATTTGCCATTATACTGACTTCTTGCAAATAATCTCATTTCCGAAGTCAATGATCCATTTTAGATTTATGTTGCCATCGAAGGAAGTCGCCCAATGGTTGAATTCTCCATAGGCCACATTCACCTAGTCAGAACCCCGCAAAAAATAGAATCTGTCCCTAAGTAATGAAACAAACTGCCTAAAATAAGACTTTGGTCAAAATCTTGGGGACTTTGGCTGTTTCAGAGATCAAAAACGAGTACCCTATTTTATATGAAAACATTCTTTTTTTTAGGGATATCGAGTTTGTTGGTTCATGCCGCAGACAAACCGGCATGCGACGTTTCCGTTCTAACTCGCGATTGCCGCATTTTTGACTCATATCCAGCAGAAATCAAATTATCAGATGGAACATCTTTTCCAAATCCTCGTCATCCAAAAACAGATCCTCAGGGGATGGGGATGGGGATGGGGATGGGGATGAAACCGGATCCAGCTAAAATGGAAGAGTATGATAATTCGTCAATGAGATTAATCCAAGCACGTCGTCAATTGGCTAAAGCATTAAGCTCAGAAAAAAAAATGACTAGTGAATTTCAAATGAATGTATTGACAGATCCTCATTTTGTTTTCTTTTCTTTCATCAACTTCGATAAAAACGGAAAATTATCTAAAAAACAAAATATGCTGAATATGCCTGTAAAGTTTTTGTGGCCACCTAACGGGAATCAACAAAATTTTCAAACTGTTTCGATAGATGATATGGTTGAATTCATGAACTCTGAAAACGTCAGTCTTCAAACAAGAAGGGCTTTAAAGGATGTCATCGAACTTCAAATAAAATCACATTCGATATTAGCTGGCGCCTATAGCAATCCTGCCAGTAATGAAGCTCTGAATAGTCAGCAGGAACAACAAAAAGCCCATATGCAGCAGCGCCGAGACAAGGCGAAAGAACTTTTTGACGTGGCCAAAAATTCATTCAAAAAAAATTTTGAAAGAAATGCATCCAATAAAAATAAAAGAGCGCTTAATCAAACAATAGATGACTTAACGATTAAGTTTGAGGACGAAATTCCTTCAGACCTAAGAAAACCGTGTCAGAATGGGCCTAATGCTTATTACAATCCACCAACACACACCTTTGTTGTATGTGATTCTGTTTTAAATTACCCAGACAATCAGTTAGTTGGAATTATCGGGCATGAAATGGGTCACAGTATCAGTGCATGTAGCTTAAGTTTGGGTTTGGATAAAGTCGATCCTCAAATGCTGGAAAGTTTGCTTTCTAAGAAGTCCGCGAATGCTAATCGAATTGATAATGAACTTCTAGAAGATCTCAAACGAGCGATGCCGCAAAATCATACCGTCCGTATTAATAATGACTACTTTATGAGTGAATCATTTAGAAGCTACACGGATAAAATTAAACTCTTCACGCCGATTGTGGAAAAGATTGATAAAGAAGACTATCCATTTGCAAAGGTCAAAGAGTGTATCGTTAAAAATTCAAATTTTCGAATCGTTTCAGAAGAAGATTCAACAAAGCTAACAAGCACAACCTCTCAAGTTTTTCAATCCCAGGGTTCGCCATTATCTGTTGAAGATCAAAGACAATTGCAATCAAGAAACGAATACTTTATCGAATGCCTAGGCGGATTCGATAAAGCCGACGAATCAGACGAAGCCATGTCTGACATGTGGGGTGCCTTAGCCATGGAGGAGTATCTGACTCAACACCCACCCAAATCAGATCTTGAAAAAATCAGTTTGTATTCGTTTTTTGGAATCAGCTATTGCAACCACCACCAAGAAGAAGTTAAATACACCTCAAAAATTCGTCCACAGCAGTTGTCGCTCCTCAGTCTTAGATCAATTGCAAAATCAGGTAGGATGCAAGATCAATTGCGTTTGAGTTTGGTTCATCCACCTCATGAAGTTAGATTGAACGACCTGTATTTTAGTCTTCCTAAGATCGCTGAGATCTTAGATTGCAGTCCTGGTAAAAACACTCAGTGTTTCGATAAATTGAAAAACTTCTCACATCAGAATGAAACAGGAAATGAAGATGCAAAAAGGGAGGGGCAAACAAGATGAAAATATTTTTAACTATCTCTCTTCTGTCCTTGTCAACACTAGCGATTCATTTTCAAATTACAAACAATCGTGGCTATTTTAAAAACGGCTACAGTTTGTCAGATACACCTTCAAAAGTTGACAAGATTTATCTGCTGAATCATATTTCAAATGGAGAAGTTCTGAAGTTCACGGTCCTAACAGAAAAAACATTTCATTCGATGGAGTCTGATTTTCTTCAAATCGTGGAAGCATTAAAAATCGCCAATAAGCGCAAAATTGCAAATTGCAGCGAGTCCGTTACGATCAAAGTGCAAGGGAAAGAGAAATGGTTTTGTTCTGGCTTACTCACAACTACCGATAGTAAAAAACTGGAGAGGTGGTTAGATAGAGCGCGTTTCTACTCTGGCCTGAAAAATAATTTGTACCGGTAACAACGGCCTATTAACTAGATAGAGATGTGTCGGACTGAGGCATACCATTACAAAAATTAGAACGAATTCAATAGTTTAATTTTTTATCACTCTGGCCTTGTACAGACAACCATTTTTCACTTTTTTACACGTCCATATCGTTCCAGTCGAAAACGTTAAGAAACTCATATATTCTTCGATCTTATGAAGAAACATATCAAATTATATTTTGTTTTCTGCTTTGTTATTATTTTCAATTCATGCAGCGATAATTCTGGGCCTCAAGAAAAATTGGGTGGGTTAGCAAAGAAATTTTATCTTACCAGTGAAAATCAAGGAAACTGCGAAGACAAAGTTTTCGAGCAGTTCGAGCAAAAAAAAATACAGTTTGCAGCGGAGGCGCAATTTGATTCCGAAATAGCCAAAGCCAATCAGTTACTTGTTAATGATTATCCGGTTGAATTCTACGTTGTTGATGAAACAAATGGGCAAATTCAAGAAATCAAAAAAACAAAGAGTACTAGTAATAACGCCACTTATGTAGACATTACGTTTATGGTCGGGCTCAACCAAAAGGGTTCTTTAAAACCAATGTATTTTGAAATAACTGCTGAACAGGGATCTTCGGTTCAGAAATCGAATTTGGTTCAAAGATTTTCTGTTGATCGCGACTGTAATCTTAAATTGTCGAGAACTACTTTAAGTGATTTTTCCCTCGTTAATGGAAAATCCATTCACTATGAGTCAAAAACCATTTCTGATCATGAAGTTATTGAAGAAGTGAATAAAGACCATACCATTCCCGAAGGCAAGGTCAGCACGGACTTTCTTAGAACCACCACTCCCAAGGAAGCCATTGAAGCCTTAAAATCTTCAAATCGTTCTGTATTTCTAATTCCAAGAGTTGGATTTGTGGATATCGAAATGCAGGAATTGCCCAGCGCCGCCGCAACTGCTTTTGGCAAAGAGTTTCAATTCGAACGTTGGCAAGTCACCCTTTTAAAAAATAATAAGCCCTTGGTTAATCTTATCACTCAATTTGACCCTGAGCTCAAAGCGCAATTGACCGACTATGTCGGCGAAAATAAAAAGTCTTGGGTATTGCCTAAAGAATTTAAAAGTCAAATATCCTTGGGTCAGGCGCAGCTCGGAGCTAGCTATTTTGAATCAGAGTTATCCTCTGATTACCAGATTAGATCTGGCAAATATCTTTTAAAGACGAATAAGGCTTTTCCCTATCCTCATTTAGAAGGATATTATAAAACTAGCTTTATTGGGGAAAATAATGGATTAAAATCTTTCATAATGGATGAAACCAGGCCGCCACTTTATGCTGATACGGTTGTGCCCGCGGATTTAGAAGTCAATTCAACAATTCAGTCAGATCTGCCTGAAATTCAGAAAATTTCGCAAACCATTGCATTAAAATCATCAGACCGGAAACAACAAATCTCAGAAATATTGAAGTATCTAGCGTCTAACTACGCCTACGACTACGATATGGTGGAAAAAGAGAAGGTAAGACCCTTAACGACGAGGGAAGCTCTTGATCGAAAAAAGGGAGTATGCCAGCACTATGCTGTTTTATTTACGGCCCTGGCCCGGGCCTTAAAGATTCCCAGCCGAATTATAATGGGATACTTAATAGCAGCAGACAAGCCGGGCATGCATGCTTGGGTTGAGGCCGAAATTGAACCTAACCGATGGCAAGTGATAGAGCCGCAGATGGCGGATGGCCTGACCCAGACCCTTCCTCGATTTTATTTCCCTCTATCGCGAGCGACATTTCTGGAAAATAAAAATGCTGAATTCGCAGACTCTATCTTGGCATTAATCAATCTGAAGTTAATCGCCTTACCAATACATTAAGAGTAAGGGACCGTCCTTTTCTACCTTAGAGACGCCGCTTTCTAGAAGCGTCCAGGAATTATTGCAGTGAAGCGGAAGTAAATTCTGGAGGGCTGAAAATAAACATTGAATAAGGTCTCTAGGAGAACTAACGATCGCCGAGTCTCCATTCGCGCTTGGAACAATCGTGCGAAAAGGAACCATTGCGGCTTCTGCAGGATTATATTTTTTTGGAATCGTTTCTTCACATTTTCCAACTGCGACGGGACTCAATTCAGCAACTATATATCTACAAATAGGGTTTTTATTTTTTGTAAAGTCAGCATGGTGACGGTAAGAAACAGTACGTTCTCTATGGGAAAAGTCTTCAACAACTTCTGGAAAAAATCGAACATCTAAGTCTCCAGAACAATTTGTTAAGGGACCAAGACCATGAACTTGAAAGAGACTTGAAACACTCTCAAAGATTAATTTCGACAGCTGGAAATTAATTTCAGTAGATTTGGTTTGGAGTTCATCCACTTGACGACCTCATACTTAGATCGCACGGGAGCAGCATGTTCTGTGAATTGCTTCCATAGCAATTCCCTCAAACGTATCATTTCTAGGTGAGTTGAATCAACTATGACTTCTTTTCCTTTCACATAAATACTTGGTAGTGGAATTTGAGTGAAATCCTCATCTTGACCCAGTGTAAAAAAAAGTTTTTTACTCGGCTGATTGATGTGTGCCAGTATTTTTTCTAATTTCTTATCATTTTTACATTTCCTTAAAACTTTGTAATATCCATTTTCAATGAATAAATCATCAACTAAATTTAATAACATGTACAAAAATTCCCCGTGAAAATAAGCGTACATTTCGGACGGAGCGCTGTTACGATCAAAATAGTTGTAGTTAGGATGGTGAGATTTTAGGTAATTTTTAAAATCATTTTCAAGAAAATGAACCAATTCTTTATCAACTTCATTTTTTGAACTTGGTAACCAGTCATATTCAGCATGAGATAGCTCATGAAAAATAGTTCCCATTTTTATCTCCCAATTATTTTGATTTGTTTTTCTTAGTTCATCCCAATTTTTAAGACGCCCTTTGTTTGTATTTCCATCGAGAATTAAGTTTTCTGGTTTCAAAACAATGGCATTGAATATTGGAAAAAAGGCAGCTGCATTTTCCGAATTTATCAGACCCCATTGTTCCAATTTGGAAGGAGTTGCGAGTCTTGTTCTATGGTTTTTTAAAACCATTTTTAAAAAATCTATATTTATTGGAAGATTTTCTTGAACGGAATTTAAAAAATCATCATACCTTTGCGCATAAACACCAGAGATAAAGAAGGTCATGATAAAAAATAATTTAATAAATTTCATAAAATAGAAATCATTGCGAAAAGCTTGCCAAAGTTGGTACATCAATTGCCATGTGATTTCATATGAATTAATAAAACCTTCGGAGATTTATATGAATTTTTTTTCTGTAAAAAAAATAATCAAGTGTGTGACAGTTTTACACTTTGTAGCGAGTCAAGTCACCTATGCAGGAGCCTTCAGTTCTACAATGAACAGCGGCAGCGGCATCATTGCCCCTGATCAGGTCCATAATGGAAATTGGTCTCCGTCTAAATATATAGCTGCTGGATGGAGTGGTTACCACATCGTTGTGAAATCTCTGAAACAGCGAAATTATATCCCCTACTATAGCGGTGAATTCTGTGATAGTAAGGGGAGCTGCAGCAGGGACAAAGCTTATCTTGGCCCTCTATGCAAAAGTGGCGACTGTAATTTTGAAAAAGAGGCTCGAATTTTTAAAATCGATTCTGGTCCTGACCAAAAAGGGCAACGAGTGGTTCAAGAAACCCTTATTGGCTTGGTTAAGTCCTTTGATCATGGAAGTGTTGAGCAAACTTTCATACAAAACCCTCAAGGGATCAACCTTCTACGAATCGATGAAATTGAGGCCCAATCAAAGTTACAAATTGATGAATCACAAGTTCAACCTTTTTTTGGTTTCGATAAAATGGGATCTCCTCATCAATTGGGGCATATCGAAGAAGCTGATGCTCCTAAAATGTTTAATCAACCAGAATCAATTTACCGGCACGTTGACAATAAAGATCAATTTGTGACAACAGTTATTGAAAGAGTTATTCCGACAAATCAAACTAATACTGAAACTTCGGAAGGGATGAGGCGTGGAACTATGTGGTGTGACTCTGACTCGGTAAGATTGACTAAAGGATTAGAAAAACTTTTTTTATATAATGACAAATTTGACTTTGGTGACTGTAAAGGAACTGTTAAACCCGTCGATTCCGTCGCCACCATGGGAGGCTTTTTAAAACAGGCATTCACAGATAGAACCAGCTCTGTCATCTCTATCAGAGACCCTGAAACTCGTGCCACTGGTTTATCTTATAAATCTGTTAGCGATGTCTCCATTATTTCAGCAAATGGAACAGACTATAAAGCTCTATATAATAAAGACGGTAAAGATATTAATTTATTTTATTGGAATTCAAAACGTTTTAATTTGAATGAAATGCAAAATTGCCCTAGTAATCTCACCCGACAACAAGGAGAGTGCAACTATCCAAGGTCTAAGCTTTTGAGCTTTAATTGGCGCCTGGATCCTGAATTTGAGGGCATTTCAGATAGCGACTCTTGGATTCTCGATGAGTATTCAAAAAAGAGAAGCCTGCTTTCATCAGAAAAAATTGAACTGGCTTCACAACGTGTGGCCATGGTGGCTTACGAAAAAGTAGGCGAGGTATACACCCGTGCGAATGGAACTGCCTGCGAAGAAAAAACGATTAAATCAAGTGGTTGGGGTAGCACAACATATAATGTGTACGTTAATCCCTTACATGAAAAGGTGTGAACACCAAGCGACTTTGTCGCATTATAATTACCAAGGGAAATTGACGGTCACACCGCATTAAATAATCTTCGTATATTCACATTTTATGAATTTA
>WBZM01003324.1_pt1 | contig 12615 bp, 9 predicted proteins | sample 5204271 | NCBI WGS metagenome assembly WBZM01 (sample SAMN12344346, study PRJNA552823) | activated sludge metagenome | biome: Activated sludge suspended growth; feature: Nitrification reactor; material: Wastewater; isolation source: activated sludge from nitrification reactor of wastewater treatment...
CGCGTGCGCGAGTGGCGCGACCTGCATTCGCAGCTGCACACCGTGGTGGCCGAGCACGGTTGGCGCCTGAACACCTCGCCGGCCACCTACGAGCAACTGCACCTGTCGATGCTCGCCGGGCTGCTCGGCAACATCGGCTGCAAGAGCGAGGACGAGGATTGGTACCTCGGCGCACGCGGCATCCGCTTCCACCGTCACCCGGGGACGCACCTGTCGAAGAAGCCGGGGCGCTGGATCGTGGCGGCCGAGCTGGTCGAGACCACTCGGCTGTTCGGTCGCGGCATCGCCGCCATCGACCCGGCCTGGCTGCCGGGCATCGCGGCCCACGTCATCAAGACGCAGCTGCTCGAGCCGCACTGGGAGAAGAAGGCGGCCGAGGTGGTTGCACTCGAGCGCGCCACGCTGTACGGCATCGTCGTCTACAACAACCGGCGCGTGAACTTCGGCAACGTCGACCCGAAGGCGGCGCGCGAGATCTTCATCCGCGAGGCGCTGGTCAACGGCGAGTGGGAACCGCGGCTGCCGTTCCTCGCCGCCAACCGCAAGCTGATCGCGCAGGTGCAGGAGCTGGAGCACAAGTCGCGCCGTCAGGACGTGCTGGTCGACGACGAGCTGATCTTCGCCTTCTACGACGCGCAACTCCCGCCGGAGGTGGTGAGCGGTGCCACGCTGGAGCGCTGGTACCGCGAGGAATCGAAACGTCAGCCGCGCCTGCTGATGCTGACGCGCGAGGAGCTGATGCGGCATGAGGCCGCCGGCATCACCACGGCGGCCTTCCCGAAGACGATCCGCCTCGGCGGCATCGACTGCGCGGCGACCTACCTGCACGAGCCGGGCGACGCCAAGGACGGCCTCACCGTCACCGTGCCGATCTACGTGCTGAACCAGGTCAGCGAGGAGCGCTGCGAGTGGCTCGTGCCCGGGATGCTGAAGGACAAGGTGCTGGCGCTGGTGAAGACGCTGCACCAGCGGCCGCGCTCGCGCCTGGTTCCACTGCCGGGCTATGCCGAGGAGTTCGTCGCCGAGACCGACTTCGCGCAGGGCGACCTGCTCGACGTGCTGCTGAAGCACGTGCGCGAGCGCACCCAGCTCGCCGTGCAGCGCAACGATTTCAAGCGCGAGCAGTTGAGTCCGCACCTGCTGATGAACTTCCGCATCGTCGACGAGCACGGCCGACAGCTCGGCACCGGCCGCAACCTCGCAGTGCTGAAGGCGGAGCTTGGCGGCCAGGCGCGCTCGGCTTTCCAGGCATTGGCCGCGCTGAAGGTACCGGCGGTGGCCGCACCGGCCGCAGCACCGGTGCCGAGCCGGGCGGTGCCGGTGGCGCGCGCCGCCGAGCCTCTGCCCGAGCGACCGGCCGAGCGCTACACCACCTGGACATTCGGCGAGCTGCCCGAGCTGCTCGAGCTGTGCAAGGGCGGCCAGTCGCTGGTGGGCTTTCCGGCGCTGATCGACCAGCGCGACCACGTCGAGATCGAAGTGTTCGACGAGCCCGAGGTGGCGGCGGCAAGGCACCGCGGCGGCCTGCGCCGGCTGGTGGCGCTGCAGATCCGCGACGCGCTGAAGTACCTCGAGAAGAACATCCCCGACCTGCAGAAGATGGCGGTGGCCTACATGCCGCTGGGTGCGGCCGAGGAACTGCGCGAGCAGATCGTCGATCTCGCGCTCGACCGAGCCTTCCTCGCCGAGCCATTGCCCACCGATGCGGCCTCGTTCGCGAAGCGCGTCGACGAAGGGCGTGGCCGCCTGACGCTGATCGCGAATGAAATCGCGCGTGCCGCGGGCGTGGTGCTGGCCGAGTGGTCGGTGGCCCAGCGCAAGCTCAAGGACGGCCGGCCGGCCAAGGAGACGGCCGACGACATCGCGGCGCAATTGACGCGACTGGTCGGCAAGCGATTCCTCGCGACCACGCCGTGGGCGGCGCTCGCGCACCTGCCGCGCTACCTCAAGGGCGTGCAGCTGCGCCTCGACAAATGGCGCGCCGACCCCGCGCGCGACGCGCAGCGCCTGGCCGAACTGCGGCCGCTGGAGCAGCGCTACCTGCGCGCGCTGGCCGAGCGCAAGGGCCAGGCCGATGCGCGGCTCGACGAGTTCCGCTGGCTGCTGGAAGAACTGCGCATCAGCCTGTTCGCGCAGGAACTCCGCACGCCGCAGCCAGTCAGTGTCAAGCGGCTCGAGAAAGCCTGGGACCAGTTGCAGCGCTGAACGCGCCGCGGCTGGTACAGTGCGCCGCAACACCGAAGGGGAGGACGCTCATGCACTTTCTCTGGACGGCCCTGGTGGGCTTCGTGGTCGGCCTGATCGCCCGGGCCGTGATGCCCGGCACGCAGTCGCTCGGCATCCTGATGACGACGGTGCTCGGCATCGCCGGGTCGTTCGCGGCCGGCTTCGTCGGCCAGTCGCTCGGCCTGTACCAGATGGGGCAGGGCGCCGGCTTCATCGGCTCAGTGGTGGGCGCGATGGTGCTGCTGTTCGTCGTCGGCCGGCTCAAGGGGCCGGGCGGCGGCGACGGTGGCTGAGGGCGGCACGATGGGCACGTCCACCGAATGGCACGTGGTGCCTGACACCCCGACGCGAATCGAGGCCACCGCCGAGCGCTGCCGCCGCCTCGTGACGCGGCGTGCGCTCGTGGGCGCGGGCGTGGCGATGGTGCCGCTGCCGGGCCTCGACTGGATGACCGACGTGGCCATCCTCCTGAAGCTGATCCCCGAGATCAACCGCGAGTTCGGGCTGACGCCCGAGCAGGTCGAACGACTCTCGCCCGACCGCCGCGTGGTGGTCTACAAGGCCATCACTGCCGGCGGGGGGCTGCTGATCGGGCGTGTCGTGACGCGCGAGCTCGTGATGGCGTTGCTGCGCCTGGTGGGCGTGCGGCTCACCACCCAACAGGCGGCGAAGTTCGTCCCGGTGGCCGGCCAGGCGGTGTCGGCGATGCTGACCTTCAGCGCGCTGAAGTACGTCTGCGAGCAGCACATCCGCCAGTGCATGGAGGTCTCGCGCCAGCTCGCGCTGCCCGCGCCTGGGGCTCCGGCCGCGGCGTGATCGGTGCGGCCCGGTGGGCGGCTCGGGCCCCGGCCACTACAATCGCTGTCGTTCGGGGTGTAGCGCAGCCTGGTAGCGCAACTGCTTTGGGAGCAGTGGGTCGGATGTTCGAATCATCTCACCCCGACCATTTACCTCCGCGCTGCCCGTAGCTCAACTGGATAGAGCAGCTGCCTTCTAAGCAGCAGGTCGGGGGTTCGAGTCCCTCCGGGCAGGCCAGCTCACTCCCGCTTCATTCGTCTTGCTGCCTCAGGGCGCGATCTTGCGCTTGAGCGCGCGCGCCACCGGCTGCGGCAGGTTCGGCAGCGAGCGCAGCAGCCAGGGCAGCACCTTGCGTTTCGCGCCGCTGAGCGATTCGGGCACCACCGCCTCGATCAGGTGCGGCCCCGGATGGGCCAGCCCGTGCTCCAGCGCCTGCAGCAGGCCCTCGGCGGTGTCGACGCGCACGGCGTGCACGCCCATGCCTTGCGCGAGGCGCGCGAAGTCGAGCACCGGGCCGTGCAGGTCGAGCTGCGAGCGCGCCTTGGGGCCGCCCTCGGCGGCGCCGACACGCTCCAGCTCGACGTTCAGCACCGAGTAAGACGCGTTGTTGAAGATGATGGAGATCACGTGCAGCCGCTCGCGCGCCATCGTCCACAGCGCCTGGATCGTGTACATCGCGGTGCCGTCTCCGACCAGCGCGAGCACCGGCCGGTCGGGGCAGGCGATTGCGGCGCCGACGGCGTTCGGCAGCGCCTGGCCGATCGCCCCGCCGGTCAGCGTGATCAGGTCGTGGCGCGGCGCGCCGGCGGTCATGACCGAGAGCATCAGGCCGGAGGTGATGGCCTCGTCGATGAGGATCGCGCGCTCCGGCAGCAGGTGGCCGACGGCCTTGCACACCTTGGGCGCGGTGAGCCGGCCGCGCGGCCGGCCTGGCCGCTGGGGTGCCTGCAGCGCCGGCATTGCACCCGACGCGCCGAGCGCCTCGGCGAGTTTCTGGAGGCTGGCGGCCGCCTCCTGCGCCGGCGTCGCGAGCGTGTGCACTGTGCAGCCCTCGGGCACCAGTTCGCTCTTCTTGCCGGGGTAGGCGAAGAACGACACCGGGGCCTTCGCGTCGACCAGGATCAGGTGATCGAGCCCGGCCAGCTGCACGCCGGCCATCTCGGCCAGGTAGGCGATGCGCTCGACGGCCGGCAGCCCGGCGCCGCGCTCCATGCGCGTCGGGAAGACTTCGGCCAGCAGCGTCACGCCGCTGTGGGTCGCGATGCGTGCCGCCGCGAGCAGCCCGGGCTCGCGCAGCGCGCGGCCGCCGAGCAGCAGTGCGCAGCGTCGGCCGGAACGGATGGCGTCGGCCACGGCGCGCACCGTGGCGTCGTCGGCCGGCTGGGGCGATGGCAGGGGCGGCGGCGGGCAGGGCTGGGCGCCGTCGCCCCACGACACGTCGGCCGGCAGGATCAGCGTTGCCACCTGGCCCGGCAGGCCGCGTGCGGCGACGATGGCGTCGGCCGCGTCGCGGCTCAGCGCCTCGATGCTGCGCGAGGTGCGCACGAAGCCGGGCGAAACGTTGCGCGCCACCGTCTCGATGTCGGACTGCAGCTGCGCGTCCAGCGGCACGTGGTAGCTCGCATGGTCGCCCACGATGTTGACCACCGGCACCTTGCCCTTGCGCGCGTTGTGCAGGTTCGCGAGGCCGTTGCCCAGGCCGCAGCCCAGGTGCAGCAGCGTGGCCGCAGGCTTGTCGGCCATGCGTGCGTAGCCGTCGGCCGCCCCGGTGGCCACGCCCTCGAACAGCGCGAGCACCGCGCGCATGCGCGGCTCGCTGTCGAGCGCAGCGACGAAGTGCATCTCGCTGGTGCCGGGGTTGGTGAAGCAGACGTCGACGCCGGCATCGGCCAGCGTCTTCATCAGGGCCTGGGCGCCATTGGGCATAGGAGGCTCCGGGTTCGGGGTGAGGGCGGCGCGCCGGTCAGCGCCCGCGGGTGAACGATCGCGCGGCAGCGCGCGCGGTGAGGATGCAGCCGGGCAGGAAGGTGCCCTCCAGCGAGCGCTTGCCGCTGGCGCCGCCGCCGCCAAAGCCGGCCGCTTCGCCGACCGCATAGAGCCCGGGGATCGGCTCGCCGCGGGCATCGAGCACGCGGCTGGCGAGGTCGGTCTGCAGGCCGCCCAGGCTCTTGCGCGTGATCAGCTGCATGTGGATCGCGATGAAGGGCCCGGCGCCGGGCTTCTGCAGCGGCGCCGGCTTGCAGGTGCGCAGCCGGTCGGGGCCCCACTGGCGCGCGTGCAGGATGTGCCGGATCTGGTCGTCGTTGTGCAGCCGCTCGGCGTGCACGAAATTGGCATCGAAGGCATCGGCGGTGGCCTGCAGCACGGCCGGGTCGACGTCGTGCGAGCAGGTCAGCGCGTTCATCTTCGCCGCCAGCCCCGCGAGCGTGTCGTCGACGAGGAAATGCGGGCTCTCGCGTTGCATCTGCCGCACCAGCCGGTGGTTGCCGAGCAGCGTTTCCTTCAGGAACCAAGCCAGCTGCCGGTCGCGGATGCGCGCGTTGTGCTCGGCGCCGGAGATCGCAAACTCCTTCGCCGCGATGCGCCAGTTCAGCAGGTGCCAGGTCCAGGGCCGCGCCTGCTCGGCCACGCGCTGGCACAGCCAGTGGGTGTCGAAGCCGGTCAACAGCGGCTCGGGGCCGATGCGTCGGCCGGTGTGGTCGAGCCACAGCGCCGACTTGCAGGGGATCGTCGAGAGCCCATGGCCCTCGAAGTGCGGCAGCGGGTGCGGGAAGCCGGCGGCGTAGTTCCACATCTCGCCGGCGTGGGTGATGCGCGCACCGAGCTCGGCGGCGTGCCGGTGCAGCCGGCCGTCGGCGAACGGGTGCGCGCCGTTGAGCATCGTGGCCGGGCGGGGGCGATCGGCCGGCCAGTTGCGGCGCACTTCCTCGTGGCTGCCGTTGAGGCCGCCCATCGCCAGCACCACGGCCGGCGCCCGCAGCGACACCTCGGCGCCGCGGCGCTCGTCGATGGCCAGCACGCCCTGCAGCGCACCGCCCGAACGTTCGAGGGCCGTCACGCGGTGCCGGTGCAGAACGGTCAGGCGCCCACCGCGGTCGGCATCGCGCAGTGCGCCGATCATCCGGTGCGTCAGTTCGCGTGCGGTACCCCAGACGATGTGGTAGCGCGGCACGCTGTTGCCGTCGCCGAAGCGCCCGCGCTCGACCCAGTTCACGGCCGGCATGAACTTCACGCCTTCACCCACGAGCCAGTCGTAGACCTCCGCGCGCGAATGTTCGACGTAGTGACGCGCCCACTGCATCGGATGCGTGTCGGCCGGGTCGAGCTCGCCGAAGCGCAGCCAGTCGCGCAGCGCGACCTCGGGGCTGTCGGGAATCTTCATGCGCGCCTGCAGCGGCGTGCCGACCAGCGCCATGCCGCCGAAGGCCCACAGCGCGAGGCCGCCGAAGCGCTCGGGCGTGTCGCGGTCGACCAGCGTCACGCGCTGGCCGGCGCGCAGCGCCTCCAGCGCCGCGACGATGCCCGCCAGCCCGCCGCCGACGACGATGACGTCGGCCGCCCCACCATCGCTCATGCGTTTCCTCGCTCCCCCGCGACGGGCCTGCGCCGCGTCACCGAGCGGGGATGCTAAGGCCCGCGGCGCGGTGCGCCACGCGGGCCTTCCCGATGCAGCTCAGAGCGGCTCGAGCGCCGGCCCACGCAGGTCGACGAGCAGCGCGCGGCCGTCGGCGCCGACGCGGAACTCGCCATAGCGGGCCTTGGACCAGCGCTGCGCCTCGCCCTCGGCGAAGAACCAGGCGTCGCTGACGAGGATCCAGCGGCCATTCTTGGGCGTGAGTTCGAGGCGCAGTTCGCCCGGCAGCAGCGGCTCGCCATGGTCGAGGCGGGTCAGGCGCGCGACACCGCGCTCGTCAACCTGCGCGACCGCCTGCGGCCGGTCGCGCCGCAGCAGACCGGCGCGGCGCTCTTCCGCGTCGCCGGGCACGTTGAAGTTCAGCCGCATGAAGTCGCCCTGCATCAAGGAGCGCGGGTCGACCGGGGCCAGTTCGACGAAGACCGGTCGGCCGTCGCGGATCAGCGCCTCCTTCTCGCGGATGCCGACGTTGGCCGCGGCCAGCACCGCCAGCGTGCTCAACGCGATGCCGATCCGTGCGAAGCGCGGCGCCGCGCTCGTCCCGCCAGCGGCAGGAGTCGCACCACGCGCCCCGGCCGCCCACGCGGCCAGCAGGCCCAGCAGCGCGCCCGCCGCGGCCAGCCACGCGGCCTTCTGTGCCAGCGGCCAGGCCAGCTGGTAGTAGAACGCGCCGACGGTCCACGCCGCCGCCACGCCGGCCGCGATGGCCAGGCGCGTGCGGCCGCTGGTGACCATCAGCGCCAGCACCAGCAGCGCGGCGCCCAGTGCCGGCATCAGGGCGGCGAGCGCCACCAGCACGAGCGCTGCGCCGGCCAGTGCCGGGTGGCGCAGGCCCGCCCAGCGGCGCCCGGCCACGGCTGCGCCAGCCAGTGCGAGCAGTGCCGAGGTGACCTGGAGGCTGCGCCACGCGAGCCCGGTGTCGGCGCGCCTGCCGAGCTCGCGCGTGATCTCTCCGGCCCAGCTGCCACCCAGCGTGCCACCGACGAGGAAAGTCATGCCCGACCACCACGCCAGGGCCGCCAGCAGCGCCAGACAGGTTCCGGTGGAAATCGATTCGAGCGCGGCGGCCGCGTGACCCTGCAGGCGCGTGCGCAAGACCGCCTGGGCCAGCACCCATGCGAGCAGCAGCAGATGCCACGAGAGCCACCAGGCTTCGAGCGCGGCGCCGCGACCGAACGACCAGCGCTCCGGCGTCAGCGCGATCGCCAGCAGCAGCGTCGCCGCGGCGCCGAGCAGTACCCGCAACCAGGCGGCGCGCAGCAGCACGGCCACCGCCAGCGCGACGGCGCCCAGCAGCAGCGCGCCGCCCGCAGTGCCGGCGTCACGGAACAGCCCGAAACCGAGCGAGCCGCCGCCGACCAGCAGGGCCGGCACGGCGAGCTGCTCGACGAACAGCGGCAGATCGCGCGAGCGCAGCACCACGATCGCACCGGCCAGCAGCAGCGCGCCGACCAGGTAAGGGCCGACGCTGCGGCTGATCAGGTCGCCCAGCAGCATGCCGACCACGCCCAGCATCGGCACGGCGGCCAGCCACGCGCCCAGGGCGGTCAGCAGCACCACCGGCCAGGGGCGGCTGTCGTCGGGCGGGGTCGGCGCGTCGGCCGGCAGCAGGCCCTGCACACGTGCCTGCTGCATCACGCGCTCCAGCGAAGGGGTGCTCATGACGCGTCTCCCGGAGTGGCGCGAGCACGCGCGAGCCGCAAGATGCCGCTCACCGTGGCGGCCAGCAGGCCGGCGGCCAGCGCGCCGAGCAGGAACAGCCGGCCGATCGGATCGCCGCCGCGCGAGTTCTCGAACAGCAGGCGCGCCAGCCCGGCCACGATCAGCGTGTTGAGCCCCAGCGCCACGGCGCTGAGCGCGAACACGTCGAAGCTCGCACGCGGCACGAAGGCGGCGGCCAGCGCGGCCAGCACGAGCAGGCCGTAGAGGTAGTGCGTGCCGATCGAGCGCGAGAACAGGCCGGCCAGCGCCGTGCTGGTGACCACCACCACCGTCAGCGTGGCCGCGCTGCGCAGGGCCCAGACGCCGGCGCCGGTGAGGCGGCGCGCGAGCGCACTCATGGCCAGCAGCACGGCGCCGGCTGCGGCCCAGCCGGCTAGATGCACCGCGAGGTCGTCCGGCTCGACCTGCCAGCGGTGGCCGGTGTGCGCCTGGATCCACAGCGCGATGCCGACGAAGGACACCAGCGTCCACGGCGCCCACAGCAGGTCGGAGCGCACGGCGAGCGCGAGCGGCAGGCTCAGCGCGGCCCACAGCGCGAACAGCTGCCAGGGGTCGGCGCCGGTCTGGTAGGTCTGGCCGAAGTAGGCGAACAGCGCGCCGGTGGCCAGCAGCACGAGCAGCGACAACGGCGTCCGCCAGGCCGGCCGCCACAGCGCGCCGGCCGTCATCGCGACGATCGCGCCCTGCAGCACCGCGAAGCGGCCGAAGCGGCCGAGCGTTTCCCAGTGGGCGGCGATCCAGAACACCAGGCCGAGGCCGAGCAACGCGGCCGCGAGCGCGGCCAGGCCGATCGGCAGCCAGCGCCGCAGTGCTGCGGGTTCGGCGTCGAAGCCCGCCAGCGTCTCGAGTCGACGCGACGCGGAAGCGTCGAGTCGGTGCTCGGCGGCGAGCGCGTGCAGCGCCAGTCGCAGGTCCATCCGTCCTCCCGGTGTGATGCGATGCGACGGCATGCTAGCCGTGCGACGCGGGGCGCGGCGGCCGGCGTGCGACATGGGCACCGCCCGCGACCGACGGGCGCGTGGCGCGATACCGCCGGCGGCGGCAGGACTTCAGCGTTGCTTGTATTGCGTGGCGCCGAACAGCGTCTCGCGCGCCTTGTCGTCGATCAAGGACTTGCGGCGATCGGCCAGCACGTCGACGCCGCGCATCACTGCCGGCCGGTGGCCGATCTCGTCGAACCAGCCCTTCAGGTGCGGATGGTCGGCCCAGTCGATGCCCTGGTTCTTCCACGAGCGCAACCAGGGGAACACCGCCATGTCGGCGATCGAGTACTCGTTGCCGCCGAGGTAGCGGCTCTTCGCGAGGCGACGGTCCATCACGCCATACAAGCGCTTCGCCTCGTTGGTGTAGCGGTCGACCGCGTAGGGAATCTTCTCCGGCGCGTAGATGCGAAAGTGGTGCGCCTGGCCGAGCATCGGGCCGACGCCGCCCATCTGGAACATCAGCCACTCCAGCACCTCGTACTTGCCGCGCACGTCGGCCGGCAGGAAACGTCCGGTCTTGGCAGCGAGGTAGAGCAGGATCGCACCCGACTCGAACAGCGAGATCGGCCGGCCGTCGGGACCGTCGGGGTCGACGATGGCCGGGATCTTGTTGTTCGGACTGATCGCGAGGAACTCCGGCTTGAACTGGTCGCCTGCGCCGATGTCGACGGGGATCACGCGGTAGGGCAGCCCGCACTCCTCCAGCATGATGTGGACCTTGTGCCCGTTGGGGGTCGCCCACGAATACACTTCGATCATGAGTTCCTCGGTGTGTGGTGTGGTGTCGTCGGTCGGCCAACTCTAGTGGATTGACCGTTCCCATGCTCGAATCGTTCAAGCGGCTGTTCGCCGGCAAACCCGCGCAGGCGCCGGCCTGGCCCGAGGTGGAGGCGTGGGCGAAGCAGCATGCGCTGGACTTCCGCCGCGTGCGCGAGGGCGAGGGCTTCGTGGTGGAGGGGCGCTTCGACGAGCTGCCCTGGCGCCTCGAGTGGGGTCCGCCGCAGCGGGCCTACATCGGCGGCCGCGAACTGCGCATGCGCATGGAGCTCGAACTGCCCGGCGACCTGCAGATGCTGCTGCTGGCCAAGCCGCTGATGGACCAGCTCGAGCGGCAGACCTACGAGAGCTTCACGGAGGGCCTGCAGACGCAGATCGACACCGGCACGCCCGAGGAGATGCGCTGGCTGGTGATGTTCCCCAAGGTCAACCTGAACGCCTATCGCGCGCTGCGCGGGCGCTTCGGCGCGGTGTCGGCGGTGCCCTCGGCGGTGCAGTCGTGGATCGAGGGTCCGCTGGCGCCGCAGCTCGAGCGCCTGCTGGCCGGACCGCTGCAGCTCGACCCGCCGTTCGTGCTGATGACGCTGCGCGGCCGCGCCTACCTGCGGCTGCAGCTGATCGATCCCGATCCGGCGGTGCTGTCCACGTTGATCGCGCTGTTCGAGACGGCCGCGCGCCAGGCGCTGCGCGTGGCGTCGAACCAGGGCGAGCCCGGCCAGGAGTGGCCGAGCACGGGCTCGACGGCCTGGCAGAGCTTCGACGACACCAAGCCACGCTGATCGGCCGGCGCCGTGCGGGGCCGCCGCAAACTCCGGCTCAGGCGTGCTTGCCGATCTCCAGCTTCGCGATCGCGTTGCGGTGCACCTCGTCCGGACCGTCGGCGTAGCGCAGCGTGCGCGACAGCGTGTAGAAGTAGGCCAGCGGCGTGTCCTGGCTCATGCCCGCGCCGCCGTAGACCTGCATCGCCCAGTCGATCACCTGGCAGGCCATCGAGGGCGCCACCACCTTGATCATCGCGATCTCGGCCTTGGCGCTCTTGTTGCCGGCCACGTCCATCATCCAGGCGGCCTTCAGCGTCAGCAGCCGCGCCTGGTCGATCATGCAGCGCGCCTGCGCGATGCGCTCGCGCGTGACGCCCTGCTCGGCGATCGGGCGGCCGAAGGCGACGCGCTTCGTCGCGCGCTGGCACATCAGCTCGAGCGAGCGCTCGGCCAGGCCGATCAGCCGCATGCAGTGGTGGATGCGGCCCGGCCCGAGACGGCCCTGGGCGATCTCGAAGCCGCGACCCTCGCCGAGCAGGATGTTGCTGGTCGGCACGCGCACGTTCTCGAACAGCACTTCCATGTGGCCGTGCGGCGCGTCGTCGTAGCCCATCACCTGCAGCGGGCGCAGCACCTTCACCCCCGGCGTGTGGGCCGGCACCAGCACCATCGACTGCTGCGAGTGCCTGGGCGCCGTCGGGTCGGTCTTGCCCATGAAGATGTAGATCTTGCAGCGCGGGTCGCCGGCGCCGGAGGTCCACCACTTGCGGCCGTTGATCAGGTACTCGTCGCCCTGGCGCTCGATGCGGGCCTCGATGTTGGTGGCGTCCGACGATGCGACGGCCGGCTCGGTCATCGCGAAGGCGCTGCGGATCTTCCCTTCGAGTAGCGGCTCGGCCCATTGCTTCTTGTGGGCGGCGCTGCCGTAGCGGATGATCGTCTCCATGTTGCCGGTGTCGGGCGCCGAGCAGTTGAAGACCTCGCTGCTCCAGGGCACGCGGCCCATGATCTCGGCCAGCGGCGCGTACTCCTGGTTCGACAGGCCGAGGCCGTAGTCGCCCGAGGTGTTGGTGTGGCCGTCGGCGCTGGGCGGCAGGAACAGGTTCCACAGCCCGGCCGCGCGCGCGTTGGGCTTGAGCTTCTCGATCACCTCCAGCGGCGTCCAGCGCTTGCCGGCCGCGGTGTTGGCCTCGATCTCGGCCCACCAGGCGCTCTCGGCGGGGTAGATGTGCTCGTCCATGAAGCGCAGCAGACGCGCCTGCAGTTCCTGGGTCCGGGGCGAATAGCTGAAGTCCATGGGGTCTCTTTCGTGGAGGTGATCAGGTGCGGCTGGCGATGCGCCAGCCCATCTCGGCCAGCGGCCGGGCGCCGGCGCCCGCCGACACCGCCTGCGCGCTCGACGCGGTGCCGTCGACGACGCGCTTGGCGATGCCCTGCAGGATGCCGGCCATGCGGAACAGGTTGTAGGCGAGGTAGAAGTTCCAGTCGGCCATCACCGCATCGGGGTCGGGCCGGCCGGTACGTTCGCAGTAGCGGGCCACGTAGGCGCGTTCGTCGGGAATGCCCAGCGCGGCCAGGTCGCAACCGCCGATGCCGCGGAACTGCCCCGGCGCGATGTGCCACGACATGCAGTGGTAGCTGAAGTCCGCCAGCGGGTGGCCGAGCGTGGAGAGCTCCCAGTCGAGCACCGCGAGCACGCGCGGCTCGGTGGGGT
>WBZM01003325.1_pt1 | contig 12614 bp, 9 predicted proteins | sample 5204271 | NCBI WGS metagenome assembly WBZM01 (sample SAMN12344346, study PRJNA552823) | activated sludge metagenome | biome: Activated sludge suspended growth; feature: Nitrification reactor; material: Wastewater; isolation source: activated sludge from nitrification reactor of wastewater treatment...
CAGAAATCAATAAGGCCCTCATCGAGGGGATGGCATAGACGATCACCTGACCCGACTGGCCGCCGGAGGCGAAGACGACATACTCGTCACGGCCACCGCTGGGGACATAGGTCTTGGCCGCCGCCAGCAGGTCCTTTTCGCTCAGGCCTCGGCGCTGCATGACATCCTGGAGGGATTCCGCCGACCAGGCCGCTGAGGCCGCACCCATCGTCAGGATCGCCCCGATCGCCGCGGACAAGCCACGCCTGGAAAACTTGTTCATAGAACTGCCCTCGTAAAGCTGGGTAAGGAGTGATAGGCAGGGGCGCCTGGGGCCCACCGCTTTAAAGAACCTAGTCCAAGAATTGGGAATGGGTTTTGATAAAGGTCAAATGCAGTCCCGTGATAAGCGTTTCCTTTGATCTAGGTCAGATGACACGGTGATTGAGGCAAATGCCCCATCCGGCGCGCCATCGCGGGGCAAGTTCCCCGTCATGCCAGGTCAGGGAGGGCAGCCGATGCCGGGCGTGGGGGCATCACCGACATTTCCCAGGGCGGCGACTTCCTCCAGGCCCTTGAGGTTCAGCACGTGGATGCGGCTGCCGCGCACGGCGATGATGCCCCGGGTGCTCAGCTCCTTCTCGATCCGGGAGAGGGTCTCGGGCTTGATGGACAGACGGGAGGCGATGATCCCCTTGCGCAGATCCAGTTCCACGGCCAGTTTGTAAGGGTGCAGGTGGGAGAGGAGATAGCAGGCGAAGCGACTGCTGGCGGAGTGCAGGCTGAGGTGCTCGATCTCCTGGACCAGCCCATGCAGGCGTTGGCTCAGGGCGGCCATGATGAGGAAACAGGTCTCCACCGACTCCTGCAGCATCTGGGCGAAATCCCGGGTATCGAGGCTGATCAGGTCCACCGGCTCCAGGGCCGAGGCGCAGACCGGATAGCGGGCCTGAGCGAGAAACATCAGGGCCTCGGCGAAGGTCTCCCCGGGGCCAATGATCTCGATCACCTTCTCGGCGCCATCCACCGACAGGCGGAACAGCCGGAGGCGACCGCTCAGCACGAGGTAGAAGTGCAGGGCGGGATCACCCTGATTGAAGAGCAACTGACCTTCTTGTAACCGCAGGTGGGTGGCATGGCGCTGGACGCGCTCTAACTGCTCATCGGAAAGGCGGGACAACAGCAAGGCCCCGCGTAGTGCTTCGATCATGGTCAAGACCTCGAAGATGGGATGCCCTACGCGGGACGGTCAAGACCCTGGATGGGGCGCGACCCACGACAACCAACGATAAAGACACCTTATCGGCTGGCCAGCAGGTCGGCCTTGATCAAGGTCAAAAGGGCGGGGAGGCTGCTGATTATTCAGACCTCAGCAGGTTACCGGCGAGGGGAGGAGGATGGTGGTTAAGGGGATAGGGGTAGGCCATGGCATGGCCATGACCCATTGGTGAGGGTCTGGATACGGACATCGCGTTTCGGTTTTCCGCCTGGCTGGCTGGGGCCGGGAAAACCGAAACTTGATCCGCGATGACTGGAGAAAGACGAGCGTCCCTCGCCAGGGGCGTCTAGGGGCAGGCCGCCTTATCCCCCGCCACCTTGCCGGTGAGCAGCAGGAAGCTGTCAAAGGGTCCCATGACCCCCATGGCCTCGCCCTTGGGGCCTTTGAAATTGAGCTTGCCGGTCATCATCGCCCCCATGGCGCCGCAGCCAAACTTACCCTCGCCCATGCAGGTCCAATCTTCGTCCGTGGCAAACATGAGGTAATCGACATCCGGCTTGAGGCTGGCGGTCTTGACCTTGCCACCATAGGTGCACAGCGCCTTGCCATCCTTGTCGCTGATCTGTAGTTCCACCCGGCTGGCCTCGCCGCACTTGTCGCGATAAAGCTGGATGACCTTATAGCCCCGACCGGCGTTGTTGGCGGCCCAGGCGGAGCCCGCCAGCCCGCCGGTCAGTTCGGCGGACTTGTTCCAGGCATCACAGGCCGCCTTGGCCCAGTCGGCGTCCATGAAGGTGGCGGCCTGGGCCTGGGTCGACAGGGCCAGGGTGAGGGAGACGACACTCAGGGTGGTTTTCATGAATTTTCCTCGGATTTGGTGGGTTAGGAAGGCTGGGGGGCAGCCTGGCGGGCCCGGCCCCATGCAGAGGCCGGGCGTGCTGAGCTTAACCGCGATCCGAGGTCAGGAAAACCCACCAATGTGTCCGGGGATCCTTTGGTGGATCCCTCGGGGTGTCCTCCGGGGACTCAATCCACGGTTGCGGCGGCCCGGGCCCGCTCCCGGGTCGGGGGGGCAACCTCCACCGGCGAGACCGTCAGGGCGTCGATCTCCTCCTGGCTGAGCTGATCCTTGCCGCCGCCGCAGGCCATGATCTGGACGTTGACATCGTTCAGGTTGGGTGAGGGTGGGTTGACCGTCAGGGCATCGATCTCGGCCTGGGAGAGCTGGTCCGGGCTGCCGCCACAGGCCATGATCTGGGCCTGGAGGTCGCCCTTGATCTTGCGGGTGTGCTTGCCCTTCCAGTCGGTGCCGCCCTCGGCCACGCGGGTCTTGCTGGTGTCGAAGTGGAAGTCGACCTTCTTCTTGGATTGGGGACCCCAGTAGTTGACCTTGCCCAGGTCGTAGAAGGTGCGCTGGAAACCGGCCTTGAGGAAGGCCTTGAGGCAGCCCAGCAGGTAGCGCCGCCGCTCGCCGCTCCCGGCCCAGGGGTAGGAGAAGAAGGCCTTGTACATGTAGAAGCGGCGGTAATTGTGCATCACCCGGTCGAGCAGCTCGGCACGGTCCATGGCCGCCGGCTTGATGATCGGGGTCACGAAGTTGTACTTGTCGTAGTCGAAGATCTCGACCTTGTCCCCCAACTCGCGGAAGAGGTCGGTGAAGGGCCAGGGGGTGTACATGGCCCAGTTGGCCAGATCCGGGTTCCAGTCCCGGGCCATCTGGTAGGTCTCTTCCAGGGTCTCGCGGGTCTCGTTCTCGAGGCCGACGATGAACTGGGCCTCGGTGAGGATGCCGGCGTTACGCAGGAGTTCGATGGCCCGCTTGTTGTCGGCGACGGTAGTCTCCTTGTTGAAGCGGTTGAGCTTGAGCTGGGCCGCCGCCTCGGTGCCCAGGGAGACATGGATCAGGCCCGCCTTGCGGTACAGGGGCAGCACGTCCTCGTCGCGCAGGATGTCGGTTACCCGGGTGTTGATGCCCCAGAGAATGCCCAGGTCGCGGGCGATGAGTTCCTCGCAGAAGGCGATGAACTTCTTGCGGTTGATGGTCGGCTCCTCGTCGGCGAGGATGAAGAAGCCGACATCGTGGTCGCGCACCAGGGCCTCGATCTCGTCCACCACCTTTTGCGGACTGCGGATGCGGTAGTCGCGCCAGAACTTCCACTGGGAGCAAAAGGAGCAGGTGTAGGGGCAGCCGCGGGCCATGTTGGGGATGGCCACCCGCTTGCCGAGGGGGATGTAGTTGTACTTGCTCCAGTCCAGGATGCTCCAGTCCGGGGTGATGCCGTCCAGGTCCTTGATGGTCGGGGCCGCCGGGGTGGCGATGATCTGGCCCTCGTCGATGTAGGCGATGCCCTTGACCTGCTCCCGGTCCGCGGGCCAGCGGCCCTCGTCGACGGTGCGCGCCAGTTCGACCATGACCTCCTCGCCCTCGCCGCGGACGATGGCGTCGATCCAGGGGGCCTCGCCGAGGACCTGCTGGTACATGAAGGTGGCATGGACGCCGCCGAGGAGGGTGACGATGGCCGGATCGATCTCCTTGACGATCTCCAGCACCCGCTGGGCCTTGTAGATCGAGGGGGTGATGCAGGTGCAGCCCACGATATCCGGCTGGGCCGCGGCGATGAGCTCGCGCAACTGCTCCTCGGGGATGTTGTCGGTCATGGCGTCGATGAATTGGACGTCCGTGAAACCGGCGGTCTTCAGCGCACCCGTGAGATAGGCGACCCAGGCCGGTGGCCAGGTCCCGGCGATCTCGGCGCCGCCGGAGCGATAGTTAGGGTGGATGAAGAGAATGCGCATGGCCTTAAAGTCCCGATCGTAGATTGCCAGCGACGCACCATAGCATGTGCCTGCCCGTTCCTCCTTGATTCAGGTCAGGATTAGGGATTGGCGTGAAACTGACATGCGATGGGTAACCATTTTTGAGGTGAGAGGCCTTGTCGATACGATCTCTCAGCCGCCGTGGGTCACCCGGTCGCGCAGATAGACGGGGAGGGCCTGCTCCGCCGACACGGCCAGGCCCTTGGCGAAGCCGGCCACGGCGAGGGGGATCAAGTCCTGGGCCTCGCAGCGAGCGGCGGGGTCGACGGCACGCAGCCGGTCCCCCAGGCGCTCGCCGAGCCGGTCACCATAGGCCTCCCAGCCACTGCCGACCCCCTCCCAGCCGCCATCCGGCGGGAGTTCGACCTGCTCCGGGGTGATGACGACCTCCGGGCCGTCCGGCCGCATCAGGCCCTGGCCATCCAGCAGGTAGCGGCCCCAGTAGACCTCACCCATGCGGGCATCCAGGGCGGCGAGACAGCGGCGGGAGCCCTGTCGCCGATGGCACCCCTGGGCCAGGCCGGCCAGGGTGGAGACGGGCACCACCGGCAGGTCGGCGCCAAAGGCCAGGCCCTGGATGACGGCGGTGGCGATGCGGACGCCGGTGAAGGAACCGGGGCCGCGACCGAAGGCAAGGGCGTCCAGTTCGGTGAGTTTCAGGTCGGCCTCCTGGAGCAGGCTCTCGACCAGGCCGAGGATGAGGTCCGCGTGGCGGCGGGGCTCGGCGATCAAGTGCTGGTGCAGTCCGGTCCCGGTGAGGAGGGCGGCGGAACAGGCGTCGCCGGAGGTGTCGATGGCAAGAAGGCGCATGGGTGGGTCGTCTGGGGAAGGAGGGAAGTTAAACAGGCGCCGGCGTCTCCGCGGCGAAGAAGCCTTCCACCACCGCCAGGTCCCGGGTGCGGGCCATGGGCGGCAGGCTCTTGAGGAAGGCATGGCCGTAGGACTTGGACAAGAGGCGGGGATCGCAGACCACCAGCAGGCCCCGGTCATGGGCGTCGCGGATGAGGCGGCCGGCACCTTGCTTGAGGGCGATGACGGCCTGGGGCAACTGGAAATCGCGGAAGGGGTTGCCGCCCCGCTGGCGGAGGGCGTCCATGCGGGCCGCCAGCACCGGGTCACCGGGGGAGGCGAAGGGCAGTTTGTCGATGATGACGCAGGACAGGGCCTCGCCGCGCACGTCCACCCCCTCCCAGAAGCTGGAGGTGCCCAGGAGGACGGCGTTGCCCAGGTCACGGAAGCGTTGCAGGAGTTCCCCGCGGGGGGCCATGCCTTGCACCAGCAGTGGGTAGTCGAGCTGGTCCGCCAGGCGTTCGGCGGCCTGGCGCAGGGCGCGGTGACTGGTGTAAAGCAGGAAGGCGCGACCCCGGCTGTAGCGGAGAATGTGGGCGGCCAGGTCGGAGACGGCGTCGCCGTAGGCGGGGGTGTTGGGGTCCGGCAGGCCGCGGGGGACGAACCAAAGGGCCTGACGGGGGTAGTCGAAGGGACTGTCCCAGCAGGCGGTGCGGGCGTCGGCGATGCCGAGCTGGCCGGCGAAATGATCGAAACGCTCGGCCACCGCCAGGGTGGCGGAGGTGAAGATCCATGCGGCGCGGTGGCGCGTCATCTGTCCCTGGAAAATGTTGGCCACCGAGAGGGGGGTGAGGTGTAGGCGAAAGCCCTTGCCCTGGGTCTCGAACCAGCGGATGTCGGCGGTCTCCGCGCTGGGCTCGCTGATCCGCGTCAGGCCCGTGGCCAGGTCGTTGGCCCGGGCCAGACAGGAGTCGAGCCCCTTGCCGCGGCCCTCCAGGATCGTCAGTGCCCCCTGGACCTCCGCCAGGCGCTGGCGCAGCTCGTCCAGGCCCGCGGCGGCGGTTGCGTCAGCGGTGATCTCCTGCCAAGGACCGCGGCGGGCCTCCTCCCCCAGGGCGAGGCGCAGGTCGAGGGTGGCGAGGCGCAGCTTGGCCAGGCGCTCGGGGAATTCCGGGACATCGCCGGCCTCCCGGGTGTATTCCATCTCGGCATCGCGGACCAGTTCGAGGAGCTGGCGACTGCTGACGGCGGAGCCGAAGAAGTTGCCGGCCACCTCCGGCAACTGGTGGGCCTCGTCGACGATGAAGGCGTCGGCGCCGGGGAGGATCTCACCAAAGCCCTCATCCCGTAGGGCGATATCCGCGCACAGCAGGTGGTGGTTGACCACCACCAGGTCCGCCTCCTGGGCGCGGCGGCGGGCCTGGAGCAGGGGGCAGTGGTCCCAGTCGGGACATTCCTGGCGCAGGCAGTTGTCGCTGGTGGAGGTCACCGCCGGCCAGACGGGGGCATCGTCGGGGAGGGGCAGTTCGGCGATGTCGCCGCTCCGCGTGGCGCTGGCCCAGTCGCGCACGGCCAGGAGTTGGTGGCGGAATTCGCGCGAGCCGCCGCGGTGCTCGGCGAGGGCCAGCTCCAGGCGATAGGGGCAGAGGTAGTTTCCCCGGCCCTTGAGCAGGGCGATGCGCACCGGGAGGTCGAGGGCCTCGCGCACCAGGGGCAGATCGCGGTGATAGAGCTGGTCCTGGAGGGCGCGGGTGCCAGTGGAGATCAGGACCTTGCGCCCGGCGAGGAGGGCGGGGACCAGGTAGGCGTAGGTCTTGCCGGTGCCGGTGCCGGCCTCGCAGATGAGGGTGCCACCCTCCGTCAGGACCTGGGCCACCTCTTCCGCCATCGCGGCCTGTTGGGGGCGATGGTTGTAGCCCGGCAGACGATGGGCGAGCAGGCCGCCGGGGCCGAGAATGTCACTGACCTGGATCACGGTCGTGGCGCCGCCGCCAGCCGGGTGAGATCAGCCCCGCCCCTCACCGGCCGCCGGCCTTGGCCTCCGCATCCTCGGCCCCCTTGGCGTCACCGGTGGCGCGGCGGGTGGCGGCGATCATGCCCCAGTTGTCTTCCTTGATCTGGACCTGGTCCTTGGACAGGGCATTGGACTTCTGGGCCAGCGAGTTGGCCTGGGTATAGTTCTTCTGGTCGAGGCGGACCCGGGCCAGGCGATTCCAGAGGTAGGCCTCCCGAGGCTGAATGCGAATAGCACGCTCCAGGGTCGCGGCGGCGGCGACATAATCGCCGCGCTCACGCTGCTTTTCCGCCTGGCTGGCCAGGGAGGCGGCCGCCGCGGGCAAGTCGGGAGCGGGGGGCGGGGGCGCCGTATACCTGACCTCGGGTGGCGGGGGCGGTGGCGGCTTGGGCGCGGCCGTCGGCGCCAGGGAGGCGAGACTGGTCGGGGCGCCAGCCGATGCCAAACCCGTGGTTGGGGTCGCGGGGGAATTCCTGCCCGCCGACGGCCCCTGAGCCGGGGAGGGGCTGCCGGACTGGGCGGGTGGCGAACTGGCCAGTGACCAGGGGCCCGATGTCTGGGCTTGGGGCGGCGCCTGGGTTGGAGTCTGGCTTAGGGTTTGGGTCTGGGTAGCGGGTTTGCCCTGAGTCTGAGTTTGAGTTTGAGTTTGTGTCCGCGTCGGGGTCTGGACCGCGGGGGATGCCGGGGCGGGGGTGGCCCGTTGGGCGCTGGCCGTGCTGGCGGGCGGCGTCCAGGTGATGGCGGAGGCCAGACCCGGGTCGATGTCGGGAGATAAGGTCGAGGAGCCACGGCCACCGGAGGTGCCTGGACCCTCCGCCACGGGCGGGGTTAGGGGTTCCTGACCGTATTCGGCCGCCACGGGGACGGGGGCCGGGGGCGGGGTCGTGTTCGGTGCCCGGTAGGCATAGACATCGACCGCCGGAGCTTGGGGGGGGGCGGTTTGCGACCTGGGCTTCAGGGCGTTTTCGACCGGGGCCGGGCCGCCCTGGCGAGGCTGGCCGGCGCATCCGGCCAGCAAGGTGAGAGCAAGGAGGACGATCAGGGCTTTGTTCATCAGTTACCTAGAAAATCTCGCAGGAAGCTCCCGATACCGCCCTCATTGGCTTTCTTTTCTTCCTTGGGTGGGGGTGGCGCCGCGGGGGCGGCCTCCTCGGCGGCCGGTTCCGGGGGCGGGGCGGCGCCGCAGTCCGAGGTGCCGGTGGGCAGGGCATCGTCGTCGAAGGGCATGGTGAGGGCCCGGCCACAGCCCTTGGGCGCGCGGCGGCCGTTGTAGCGATCGACGCTGACCATCTCGATGCCATCCGGCGGATAGTCCGGCAGGGGCTGGGTGTCGATGCCGGCCATGATATCACCCCAAATGCGCAAGGCCCCCGTACCCCCCGTCAGCCCGGTGGGCTGGTTATCGTCCCGCCCCACCCAGGTGACGATCACCTTGTCGCCGCTAAAGCCGGCGAACCAACTGTCACGCAGTTCGTTGGTGGTCCCCGTCTTGCCCGCGACGGTGAGTTCCTTGGGCAGGCGTTCCTTGAGCCAGGTGGCGGTGCCTTGCTGGATGACCTCGCGCATGGCCCAGGTGAGGAGATAGGCCGCCTGGGGACTGGAGGCGGGCTCCACGGCCAGGGGGTAGCGGTTCAGCGGCTCGCCCTGGGTGTTGAGCACGTCGCGAATGGCCCGCAAGGGGGCGCGGAATCCGCTAGCGGCGATGGACTGGTAGACCTGGGCCACCTCCACCGGCGACAGGGAGATGGACCCCAGCAGCATGGCGGGCACCTTGGGGAAGTCGCGCTGGACGCCCAGCTCCTGGAAACGGCGGGCGACGCGGTCGAGACCCAGATCCATGCCCAGGTTCACCGTCGCCAGGTTGTAGGACTTGGCCAGGGCCAGATAGAGGGGCACCTGGCCATGGGTCTTGCCGTCATAGTTCTTGGGTTCCCAGCGCTTACCGTCTCCCGCGTTCAGGCTGACCCCCTGATCCCGCAAGGGCGTGGCGATGTTGTACTTCTTGGGCTCGCTCAGGGCCTCGATGAAGACCATGGGCTTGACGAGGGAGCCAATGGGCCTGACCGCCTCCAGGGCCCGGTTGAAGCCGGCAAAACCGGCCTCGCGTCCGCCGACCAGGGCGAGGACCTCGCCCTGGGCCGCGGAGACCACCACCGCCGCCCCTTCCAGGGTGCCGGGTTTGAATTTGCGTAGTTTCTCCAGGTCGGGCAGGCGCTCCCGCACCGCCTGTTCCGCGACCCCCTGGATGGTGAGCGAGAGGGTGGTGAAGATGATCAGGCCCTCGGAGCGCAGGTCTTCCTCCCGGTAATCGCGCTTGAGCTGACGGCGCACCAGGTCGGTGAAGGCCGGATAGATGCCCAGCGGCCGGCCGCCCTTCTCGCCGACGCCGAGGGGCGCCGCCTTGGCGTTATCGGCCTGGGCCGGATCGATGACCCCCTGGTCGGCCATGACGTCGATGACCAGATTGCGCCGTTCGCTGGCCCGCTCCGGGTGACGCCGCGGGTCATAGTAAGAGGGGCCCTTGATCAGGGCGATGAGCAGGGCGGTTTCCGGAATACCCAGCTCACTGAGGTCGCGATTGAAATAAAACCGGCTGGCGAGACCGAAGCCATGGATGGCGCGGCTGCCATCCTGGCCCAGGTAGATCTCGTTGGCGTAGGCCTCCAGGATATCGTCCTTGGGATAGCGCAACTCCAGGAGGATGGCCATCAGGGCCTCGTTGAGCTTGCGCTCCAGGCTGCGCTCGTCCGTGAGGTAGAAGTTCTTCACCAGTTGCTGGGTGAGGGTGCTGCCACCCTCCACGACCGCCCCCGCCTGGAAATTCTTGATGGAGGCCCGCAGGATGGCCAGGGGGTCGACGCCGAAGTGGGTGCCGAAGGAGCGGTCTTCCACCGCCTTGAGGGTGTCGATGAGCAGCGGCGGCAGGTCCATGGCCCGCACCAGGATGCGGTCCTCGTTGTGACTGGGGTAGATGCTGTCGATGAGGACCGGGTCGAGGCGCACCAGGGCCGGGTCCTCGCCACTGCCACTGGCATCGGTGAGACTGACGATCTGGCCGTCGCTGATGTCGAGGGCGATGAAACGCTCGGGCTCGGTGCCGTCCCAGAAATGGAAGGCGCGGGTGCGGATGAGGAAGTGGCCATCCTCGCGCTCGAAGGTCCCGGGGCGCAGGGGCTGGGCCAACTGCCGGTAGTCGAGCCGGGTCAATTCCGCCACCAGCTCCGCGGGGTTCAGGGGCGCGCCGGTGTAAAGCTCCAGGGGCCGGGCGTAGACCCGGGCGGGCAAGGCCCAGCGCTTGCCCTCGAACTTCTCCCGCACGGTGCGATCCAGGGGAATGACGTAAAGGACCAAGGCCACCATGCCCGCCAGTCCGGCCAGCAGCAGCGTTCCCCCCAGGATGCGAAAGATACGCCCAAACCAGCCTCGGCCCTGGCGCGGTGTCCCCTCCTCGGGGGGGTAGTCTTCCTCGTCCTGGTCGTGATGGGGACGGCTCAAGGGGCTGAATCCTCACGGCGAACGGTCGCCGGGATCTGAAGTGGCAGGCGGACAGGCACCTTCGCGGCTACCTGGCCGAAAAATGGCTTATAGTCCCATGGGCGGGGCGGGGCGGCAACCATTCCACTTCAGGTTGTGCCACTACAGGTCCATTCCATTCCATTCCACTTCAGGTCTTGATCCCCACCCCGCGGTCCAGTAGGCGCAAGCTGTAGAAGGTCAGGGCGACGATAAAGCCGAGGATGATGGCCAGCGCCAGTCCGAGATCGATGTCACTCACCCCCAGGAAACCGTAGCGGAAGGCGTTGACCATGTAGAGCACCGGATTCGCCTGGGATAGCCAGCGCCAGAATTCCGGCAGCAGGTCGATGGAGTAGAAGACGCCCCCCAGGTAGGTGAGCGGGGTCAGGACGAAGGTGGGGATGATGGAGATGTCGTCGAAGCTGTTGGCATAGACAGCGTTGATAAAGCCGCCGAGGGCGAAGAGGATCGCCGTCAGGGTGAAGATCATTAGGCTGGTCAGGATGCTGTGGATCTGCAGGTCAGTGAAGACCAGGGCGACCAGGGTCACCGCCAGGCCCACCGCCAGGCCCCGCGCCACGCCCCCGGCGACGTAGCCGGCGAGGATGATCCAGTTGGGCACCGGCGCCACCAGCAGTTCCTCGATGAAATGGGAGAACTTGCTGGAATAGAAGGAGGAAACGACATTGGAATAGGCGTTGGTGATCACCGACATGAGCACCAGGCCGGGGACGATGAAATCCAGGTAGGCGAAACCGCCCATGGGGCCGATGCGCTCGCCGATCAGTCGGCCAAAGATGACGAAATAGAGGGCCGTGGTGATCACCGACGGCAGCAGGGTCTGGATCCAGATCCGGGAAAAACGCAGGATCTCCTTGGTCAGGATGGTGGCGAAGGCGACCCGGTAACGGGTCCAGCGGCCCATGACCCGGATGCTGGCGGGACTGGTCAGTGGTTTCACCCCCGGTCCTCCCCGCGCCGCTCGACGGTTTCGAGGAAGAGCCGCTCCAACCGGTTCTGTTTGTTGCGCAGACTGGCGACCTCGATGCCCCGCCGCGACAGGGCGGCAAAGAGGCTGTTGACGCTCTGGCCCCGGGACAACTCCACCTCCAGGGTCTGGTCATCCAGCAGCAGGCTGGGAAAGCCCGGCAGGTCGGGGGTGGCGCTCAGGGGGTGTTGCAGATTGAGGACGAAGGTCTCGGCCTCCAGGCGTCCCAGCAGCCGGGTCATGCCCTCCCGCTCCGCGATCTGGCCGCGGTTGATGATGGCGATGTGGCGACAGAGGTTTTCCGCCTCTTCCAGGTAATGGGTGGTGAGAATGATGGTCGTCCCCTGCTCGTTGAGTTCCCGCAGAAAATCCCACATGCCCCGCCGGATCTCGATATCCACCCCGGCGGTGGGCTCGTCGAGGATCAGAAGCCGTGGGCCATGGATGAGCCCCCGGGCGATCATCAGCCGGCGTTTGAGGCCCCCGGAGAGCTGGCGCATCTCCGTCTGCCGCCGGTCCCACAGCTCCAGCTTGCGCAGGTAGAATTCCGCCCGCTCCAGCGCCTCGCCCCGGGGAATGCCATAGTAGCCGGCCTGGTTGAGGACCACCTCGATGACCGGCAGGAAGATATTGAAGTTGAACTCCTGGGGGACCAGGCCCAGGCAGGCCTTGACGGCCTCCGGTTCCCGGTCCAAGTCATGACCGAAGACCTTGACCTCCCCGGAGGTCTTGGTGACCAGGGAGGCGAGGATGCCGATCAGGGTCGATTTGCCGGCGCCATTGGGACCCAGGAGGGCGAAGAAATCCCCCTCGTCGACGCTCAGGTCCACCCCCTTGAGGGCCTCGAAGCCATTGCGGTAAGTCTTGCGAAGCTGGCGGACGCTGAGGGCGGGCATGGGAGCGGTCGGGGCGGTGGTAGGAAAGTGCCCTAAACTAACGACCCTGGCTCCCTTTATCAATGCGCCGATTTATCAATGCGCCGATGGATCCTTGCCGATGGAGACCGAACTTCTGCTCTTCAGCCTTGCCCTGATCGCCGGGCTGGTGGATGCCATCGCCGGCGGTGGCGGCCTGATCACGGTACCGGCCCTGCTCTGGGTGGGGCTGGGCCCCCTGGAGACCCTGGCCACCAACAAGGCCCAGGGCGTCTTCGGTACCGCCTCCGCCAGCGTCCATTTCTGGCGCCAGGGCCTGATCGACTGGCGGACGGCGGGTCTGGCCTTCCTCTGCGCCTTCGCCGGTGCCGCCAGCGGGGTGCTGTTCATTCGCCACCTTGGCGGGAATATTCCCCC
>WBZM01003327.1_pt1 | contig 12612 bp, 9 predicted proteins | sample 5204271 | NCBI WGS metagenome assembly WBZM01 (sample SAMN12344346, study PRJNA552823) | activated sludge metagenome | biome: Activated sludge suspended growth; feature: Nitrification reactor; material: Wastewater; isolation source: activated sludge from nitrification reactor of wastewater treatment...
CCATTGCCAGAGCTGGGCGCGGGCGATCTCGGCGGTGGCCGCGTCCTCCATCAGGTTGTGGATGGGCACGGCGCCGCGACCGGCCAGCCAGGCCGCCATGTAGCGCAGGCCGGCGGAGACGTTGTTGCGCAGGCCGGCCTCGGTGATGGTGCCCACGGGCAACTGGAGCAGGTCGGCGGCGGTGATGGTCAGGTCGTCCAGGGTGCGGTCGAGCTGGTTGGGACCGGGCATGTGCTGGTTGAAGACCTCCAGGGCCACGGTTACCAGGCCGGGGTGGGCCACCCAGGTGCCGTCGTGGCCGTCACCGGCCTCGCGCTCCTTGTCCGCCCGCACCTTGGCGAAAGCGATCTCGTTGGCCGCCGGGTCGTCCTTGATGGGGATCTGGGCCGCCATGCCGCCCATGGCGTGGGCGCCGCGGCGGTGGCAGGTCTTGATCAGCAGCCGTGAGTAGGAGCGCAGGAAATGCACCAGCATGGTGACCTGGCCGCGCTCTGGCAGGCAGCGCTCCGGGTGGGCGCTGAAGCGCTTGATGAAGCTGAAGATGTAGTCCCAGCGGCCGCAGTTGAGGCCACAGATGTAGTCCCGCAGCTCATGGAGGATCTCGTCCATCTCGAAGGCGGCGGTGATGGTCTCGATGAGCACGGTGCAACGGATGCTGCCGTGGGGGAGGCCCAGGCGCTCCTCGGTGTAGCTGAAGACGTCGTTCCACAGCCGGGCCTCTAGGTGGCCTTCCAGCTTGGGGATGTAGAAGTAGGGGCCGCTGCCGCGGGCCAGCAGTTCCTGGGCGTTATGGAAGAGGTAGAGGCCAAAGTCGAAGAGGGCGCCGGACATGGGCTGGCCATCGACCTCGACATGCTTCTCCGGCAGGGCCCAGCCGCGGGGGCGGACGATGAGGGTGGCCAACTGGTCGTTGAGCTTATAGTCCTTGCCCTCGGGGCTCCTGAAGGTCAGGGTGCGGCGGATGGCCGCGGAGAGGTTCTGCTGACCTTCCAGGGTGGCGCTCCAGGTGGGGCCGTGGGCGTCCTCGAAGTCGGCCATGAAGCACCTGGCGCCGGAGTTGAGGGCGTTGATGACCATCTTGCGGTCCACCGGGCCGGTGATCTCCACCCGGCGGTCCTGAAGATCGGCGGGGGCGGGGCGCACCCGCCAGTCGACGGCGCGGATCTCGGCGGTTTCGGCCAGGAAGTCCAGGGATTCACCGGCATCCAGGCGCGCCTGACGGGCGGCGCGGGCGGCGAGCAATTCCCGACGGCGCGGGCCGAACCGCTGCTCCAGGTCCACCACGAAGTCCAGGGCCTCGGGGGACAGGACGGGCGCAAGGGCAGGGGGGACGGGGGCGAGAAGCTGGACCTGGGGCATGAACGTCTCCTGTGGATACGGGTGGGAATTTGTTGTTGTCAGGTCCGGTGGACCCCTGTATTGTGCAGTGCAACAAAATGGTGTAAAACGATGAGTTTATAAAGTCAAAAAATTCAATACAGACGTTTGCTTCTGCCAATAATTCACCAGGCTGGGAGGTAAGCATGCCGGTGGTCCTGACATCGCCCCTTGTTGATTCGTCACGGTGCTACCTGGATATCGGGCTCTTCCGCCCGGGACCCGCCGAGGGGTCTCGCGGACGTGAGTGGAGGCCCCGGGTGCTGGCCCGCCTGCCTATTCGCTGGGAGATAGGGTTCATGAACGAAGAACGCATGGAACGGGCTCGTCAGATCGCCCGCTCCATTCTGACCGGGTTCGACCGGCATTACTCCATTTTTCAGGAAATCACCAGTTCCGCCCGTAAACGGTTCGAGCGGACCGACTGGGAGTCCGGCCGGGTAGCCTCCGCCAATCGCATCAGTTACTACGACCTGCGGGTGCGCGAGACCATTGACAAGGTGCGGTCCGCCTTCGGTATCCAGACCCTCGATGAACCCCTCTGGCAGGAGGTCAAGCGGGCCTATCAGGCCCTCCTGGCCCGGCACAGCCGCCCGGAATTGGCGGAGACCTTTTACAACTCGGTCTTCTGCCGGCTCTTCGACCGCAAATATTTCAATAACGACAATATCTTCCTGGTCTCCAGCGTCGACCGCGAGACCCTGGCCAATGGGTATCGGGTCTTCATGTCCTTCCATCCCCGGGATGGCGGCCTGGAGCATTGCATCTGGGAGATCCTCTCCGCCTTCTATTTCTCCCTCCCCTTCGAGGATATCCAGCGGGATACCCAGCGGATCGCCGCGGCCTTCCGGGCGCGGGGTCCCTTCGGCGCCCAGATCCCGGACGAGGCGCGCATCGATGTCCTGGAATCCCCCTTTTATCGCAACAAGGCGGCCTACCTGATCGGGCGGGTGGTGCTGGGGCCGGATTGTCATCCCTTCATCATCCCCCTGGTCAACAACGAGGCGGGGGCCATCTATGCCGACACCCTCTTGACCACCCGCCCGCAGATGGAACTGGTGTTCAGTTTTACCCGGGCCTATTTCATGGCCAAGACACCGGTGCCGGCGGCGACGGTGGACTTTCTGCACAGTCTCATGCCTGACAAGTCGATCTCCGACCTCTACCAGAGCATCGGCTTTCTCAAGCAGGCCAAGAATGAGTTCTACCGCGATTTCCTCGCCCATCTGGCGGGCTCGGAGGATCGCTTCCAGATTGCCCCGGGGACCCGGGGTCTGGTCATGCTGGTCTTCACCCTGCCGTCCTACCCTTACGTCTTCAAGGTGATCCGCGACCGCTTCCCGCCGCAGAAGGACGTCACCCGTCAGCAGGTCAAACAGCGTTATCTCCAGGTCAAGAATCACGACCGCATGGGACGCATGGCCGATACCCTGGAATTCTCCGACGTGGCCTTCCCGCTCAACCGGTTCGCGCCGGACCTGCTGGCGGAACTGGATAAGGAGGTGCCATCCCTCCTTGAGCGGGATGGCGAGATGCTGGTGATCCGCCATCTCTACATCGAACGACGCATGACACCCCTGGATATCTATCTGGCCGAAGCGACGCCCGCGGAACAGTCCGCCATCCTGGACGACTGGGGCCTGGCCCTCAAGGAACTCATGGGGGTCAATATCTTTCCCGGAGATCTGCTGTTCAAGAACTTTGGGGTGACCCGCCACGGGCGCGTGGTCTTCTACGACTATGACGAGATCTGCTATCTCAGTGAATGCAAGTTCCGCAAGATCCCCCAGGCGCGCACCCTGGAGGATGAGATGAGCGCCGAGCCCTGGTATACCGTCAACCCGGGGGATGTCTTTCCCGAGGAATTCCCCACCTTCCTGACCAACAGCGAGGCGATCCGCCAGATCCTCTTCGCCACCCATCCGGAGATTTACGACTATCGCTATTGGCAGCAACGGCAGAAGAAAACGGCCAGCGGGGTCTGGGAGGATGTCTTCCCCTATGACCAGGCGCTGCGGTTTACGCGGCCCAAGGCGGGTAGCGCGGACGGAAACGCCGCGCCGGGTCTCCCGGCTGGCGGGCGCCTTGGTGATTGAGGACCGGCCACAATAATCAGTGGCCCCGTCAGGCCTTGTTACGCTAGGATGAATTAGCTGATTCCCCAAGGGGTAGCGGGGCTCAGCGGCACTGGCATCGCCTCCCAGGGAGGTGGTTACCGACCCTGTCCCATTTCAGTTGGTTTGATCCATGACGAGCAAATCCCATCACCCGGAGCCCCAGAACGAACTCAGTGTCGCGGAGGCCTTTGTCCTGCTGAGTATGGAGTGGCCCGTCAAAGCCACCTCCCTGATTGTCTGGTCCGACTCGGATTTTGGGCTAGTAGGAGCCCTGCTGATCGACCTGTCCCTGTCCGGAGCGGTGGACAGCGATCTCAAAAATCTCACCCTGTTGGATCGGAAGCTCAGACTGGATCCGGCGCAGACCCTGGCCCTGACCTATCTCAAGCGCCTGGGGCGTATCGTGCCGCTGGATTTAGCCCTCAATACCCTTGCGGATCGTGTGGGGGATTTACGTGCCGCCTGCATGGCCAGCCTGGCCGCCAAGGGTGTTTGTCTGACGACCAGTACCCCCTTTAGTTGGGATTTTAATCAGTTATCCATCAGTCAGACCCAAAAGACCGAGGCCATCAAACTGCGCAATGCGTTAGTTAAACTGATCGAGTCGGATGAACTGCCTCATCCCAGGGAGGCGGCTCTGATCGCGATTCTCCACGCCTGTGAAATCATTGGCCCGGTACTAGGGGGTAAGTCGTTCCAATACTGGTTGCTCTCGTACCGAAGCCGCATCGACCTGATTCGCCAGCTCGAGTTGGTGGGGAATGTCGTGGTCACGGCGTTGGCCGAGATGCGTCTGCGTCTGCGCACCTACCTTCTGGAAGCGGAGGAAGATCAATCCGCGTCCACCGAGGAGTCTGACAAGGCCGGCGCCAGCGAGGGGGAGAGCTATCAGCGCGGTACCACCACCTGGGAGTGGCGGGCCTTCTGGCCGGAGGGCCAGATCGTGGAGTTACCCGTCTCATGGGTCGAGATCACCCGGAATGCCGATGTCAGTGAGGAGATCAACGACGACCATTACCTGTTCGTCCACGGTAAGAAGGACAACATCAAGATCCGGGGGAAGAACCTCAAGATCAAACCGGTGCTCGAGGCCTTTGATGAATTCATCGCCTTTGGGCCCAGCATCAAATTCAATTTCCCCGAGAAGGCCCTGCTGCTGTCAAGCCTATTTCCCCGCCTCTTCGAGGTGCGGGGCAAACTGCGCAGTGTCGATGAGTTGCTCCAGGTGATGTCCGCGACCGGTTATCAGCCCGGCATGATAACCGTCGCTAAGGTGCGCCATGGGGTGAGCATGATGTTTGGGGTGCAGATTGAATTTGCCCGCATCCAGGTCATGGACAAGGTTTATCACTCCATCAGCCTGGAGAGCCCCTATCTCACCCCCTTGCGCATCCTTGCCAGGAGAATCGCGGTGGGCAAGGGGCAGGTGGCGGGCTACAGTGACTTCCTGGAGCACATCCTGCGTCCTCCCGCCGCGGACTGATTCAGGGCGCTGGTAAGAAGGTCCTGTCGCACCACTGACTGATTCCTGACCGGTCAAGCCCCCGTCCCCCAATCTTCCCCACCAGGAGGAAGGGGGCTTGAAAATCAGTGCGTTGTGCTGTGGAAGCTATTTCTCGGACATGAGGGGTTGAACGGTTAAACCCTAGTTCGGGCCGTCCATTAAAGATCGGGTATGGGGCCTTCCAGGGCGAATCGGTCCTCGTCAGGTCCTGGTCAGAGCAGGCCAGGCTGCCAGTATTTGATGGCGGCCCCCAGGCCACCAATACCCAGAATCACATAGACGGGATTGATGCGGGTATACATCACGCCCATGAAGGCGGTCATGGCCAGGGCGATGGTCAGGGGACCATCCAGGGCGGATTTGCCCACGGCATAGACGCCGGAACACATCAAACCGATGGAGATGGGTTCCAGGGCATTCTGCACTGCCCGTCGCCAGGGGGTCTCCCCGATATAGTTCCAGAGGCGGCCGATCCAGAAGCAGAGCACGCTGGAGGGCAGGAAGAAGGCCAGTCCCACCAACAAGGCCCCCTGGATTCCCGCCAGTTGGAAGCCGAAGATCGTCACCATGGTCATATTCGGCCCGGGTGCCAGTTGACCGACGCTGTAGACCTCCAGGAAGCGATCCGGGGTGATCTGAAACTGCTGGTGCAGGACCTCCTGCATCTCCGCCAGCACGGCGGTACCGCCGCCCACGGCGAGGAGCGAAAGCAGGCCAAAGGTCAGAGCGAGGTGAATGAGTACGGATAGTGAAACCATGGATTTAAGCCTTGGAAACCTTTGAAGCCTTGGGCGCCTTGGGACGGAAGAGCAGGAGGGAGATAGGCACCATGATGAGCAGCACCATGGGCAAGGATAGCTTCATGATGCTCATCAGGTAAAAGGAGGCAAACACGATCAACAGGGATTTGAAGTGGTTGAATTGTCGGTGGCCCAGGCGGTAGGTGATGGCGGACAGGAGCCCGGTGGCCGCCGCCGCCACCCCTGCCAGCAACAGGTTAGCCAGATGGTGGTCGGTATTTTTCAGATAGAGGATGCCCGCCACCAGGACGAAGGTCACCCCGGGGAGGAGCAGGCCGATGGCTGCGGCGAGGGCGCCGAGCACCCCGCGGAGGCGATCACCGGTCAGCACGGCAATGTTGACCGCGTTGAGCCCGGGCATGGTCTGGCTGATGGCCAGGCAGGCCATGAACTCGTCATCATTCAGCCAGCGTCGTTTTTCGGTCAGGAGGATTTTCTGGTAGGCCACGATGCCGCCACCAAAGCTGATGGCACCAATCAGGAGGAATTCGAGAAAGATGTCCCACAGACTCGGGGGTGGGATGGGTTCCGCGGGTTCGTTCATGGCAGCTTAGCTATCGGGTTGAAAAGTGGAAGCTAGGACTGGCGGTTGCGTGGGGCAGACTGGCCAGACGCTGGTGGAAAGGGGAGGCATTATGGGTAAAGGGCTCGGGACTGGCCATTCGTTTTTTCCCATGCCGCGGGCGGGGTGGGCCATCAAAAGGCATGGGAGATGCCCAGCTGAACCCCACGCCAATCCAGGACGTCATGGGTGGTCCGGCTGGTCGCCTGGACGAGGGGATCGGCCAGATTGGCGGAGTAAACCAGGAAGAGTTTGGTCTGGCGGGAAAAGGCGTAATCGCCGCCCAGGGCCCAACTGTGGAAGGCAAAATCGTCCTCGGCCATGAGATCCTGGCCGACCGGGGCCAGGAGTGCATAATCGCCCCGTTGTTGATTGCCGCCCAGCTTGGCCTTGATCTGGAACCGGTCCAGCCGGTAACCCAGCTGTAACTGCCAGAGGTCGGCCCGGTGGTCGGCCCCCCAGAAGGCATGATCCCAGTGCTCAAACATCCCCGTCACGCTCAGACCCTGCCAGTCCAGGAGTCCCAGGCCCAGGCGCCACTTCCGCCACGGGGCGACTGCCGGGTAGGTGCCCGGATCGGCCAGGTCGGCGTCCACGGTCTCGAAGGCGAGACTGGCATAGAGGGGCCCCCGGGCATAGGTGGCGGCCAGGGAGAGGGCCGCGGTCAACCGGTCGGCGGCGACATTGAAGCCCCCGGGTAGCGTGGCCCCACCGCCCGGCAGCAGGGCAACGGACCATTTCAGGCCGGCGAGGCTGGGACTACCGTAGTAAATGGAGTTATCCGCGCGGTAATTCTGGAAACCGAGGGTGCTGGCGGAATCCCCCAGGGTGTTGATGAACAGATCCAGGGGCGCGGTCGAGGATTTGAAGGGGGTATCCTGCCGACCCAGGAGGAGGCGGCCCCAGGTGCCGCCCAGACCCAGGAAGGTGTTGCGCATGGTCAGGGTCTCGCTGGCCCGGAGATTGAAGGCCTCGTTGTTACTGTCAGCCAGGCTGAGTCCCAACTCGACCTTGAATAGGGCCTTCAGCCCCGCCCCCAAGTCCGAGGAACCCTCCAGGCCAAAACGGTTGGCCGGACCCCGGGGGGTGGTGATGAAGGGGTTGAGGACCCAGGGCCGGACTGCCTTGTTGTCGTTGAGGCCGAAGCCCCGGTAGCGGGTGACCTGATCGCCCGCGGGTGGCTCGCCAGTCCCCTGGTCGGCATAGACCAGGGCGACATTCACCTTGCCGTAGAACAACACTTCGGCCCGGAGGGGCTGGGACGTAAGCGCCAAAATGGCGACGATCAAGAGGAAAAAGCGAGTGATTGGCGGCAATTGACTGTCGGTCCTGGCCCTGGGGCGCGCGGCTCGGTCGGACTGGGTCCCGCGCGGCTTGATTGGCGGCTCGGCAACTACCTGGTCATGGAGCGATAGGCAGTCTGGGGCATCCCGAGCGCCTGCTTGTCCAGGTCAGACTGGAGACTGTATCTGTAAGTGGCCGGCATTGTGGCCGATCTGCGACCAACTGCCAAGCATCTGGGCACCAGTCCCAGGCCCACCATGGGATCGGGATGACTGGTTCGGGGCTGAGGCCGTCACCACCGGGCGGATCACACTCGGGCGGGATACCGCGAAAAGTAGGGCGGAGCGAGGAGGCCTAGACTCAGTAGGGGTGAAAGGGTGAGACGAGGGACGGTGCCGGTGCTGACAAGGGTGGGCCCGGGCGGTCATTTGGCAGCCGCGCCGGGGAAGGTTAACCTAGCCACCGAACATGGCTTCTCACTGCCCACCGCCAAGCGAACTGAGACCTAAGCCACCAACGCCACGACCCCACCCCCCACCCCAAGCCCTACCCCCAAGCCTCAAGCCCCGTCATCAGACCTCCACCCAGGAATTCCTCATGCGTCTCGTCATCGGCATCTCCGGCTCCTCTGGGGTCATTTATGGTATCCGCCTGCTGGAGGTGTTGCGGGAGCGGCGGGAGGTGGAGACTCACCTGATCATCAGTCAAGGCGCCAAGCTGAACATCGCCCTGGAGACGGACTGGCAACCACGGGAGGTGGAGGCCCTGGCGGATTACGTCTACGCGGACCGGGACCTGGCCGCGCCCATCAGCAGTGGCTCCTTCCTCACCGCGGGGATGATCATCGTGCCCTGCTCGATCAAGACCCTCTCCGGGGTCGTCAACAGCTACGCGGACAACCTGCTGGTGCGCGCCGCGGATGTAAGCCTGAAGGAGGGGCGACGCCTGGTCCTGGTGCCGCGGGAGTCACCCCTGCATGTCGGTCACACCCGGTTACTGCACGAGGCCGCCACCCTGGGGGCCCTCATCTGTCCCCCCATGCCCGCCTTCTACAATGCCCCGCGCACCATCGCCGACCTGATCGACCACACCATCGGCCGCCTCCTGGATCTTTTTGCCATCGACAATGACCTGGCCCGGCGCTGGGAGGGGCCCCCGGGGACCCAGGCCAGCGATTCCCGCCGCTCCGGAAAGGGGTAAAATGCTCCAGGTCCGACGGTGCCCGCCGCGGGTCTTGCCCCCCTGTCCAGGAGAATGCAGATGACGATCGATCCCCAGTTATTGGCGCGGGAAGTGGTGGATGGCTTTATTGAATTACTCCCCGGCGAGGTGGGTGCGCAGATCGACAAGGCCCATCGCGAGGACCTGGAACTGCTGGTCAGGGAGGCGGTGCGGGAGGCCGTGAATGCCTCGGTGGAACGGTTGGAGGAGGTGATCCGCGAGTTGCGCACCGAGACGGGCCGCAACCAGCTCGAACTTTGACCTTGGTCTACCCCTGGCGGCCGGCTAACCGCCCCCGCGGTCAGGGTCTGGGTCTCCATTCATCCGGTCCAGGTGCGATTGCGGGCTGGCCAGGGACCGGTCCTACCGGTTGCCGGTCGCCGCACCGCCCAGGGAGCTTCGCGTCATGACGACTGAATCCCGCTCTCCGCCCGCCAGCCTCGACCGCCGGCGCGCCGGGGTCCTGCTGCATCTCACCTCCCTGCCTGGCCGCGGCCCTTGTGGCAGTCTGGGGCCCGAGGCCCATGCCTTCATCGACCTTCTCGCCGACAGCGGCATGACTGTCTGGCAGATGTTGCCGGTGGGTCCCACCCTGAGCGAACGGTCGCCGTATCAGAACAGTTCCGCCCATGCCGGCGAGCCCCTGCTGATCGCCCTGGAACCCTTGGTGGAGGCGGGCTGGCTTGCCGAGTTGCCCGCGGATGATACGGAAGCGGCCAAGCTCGCGGCCCTGTCCCAGGCCTGGGCGGGGTTCCAGGCGCGGGCGGAGGACCCGGAGCGCGCCGCCCTCGCCGCCTTCAGTCAGGAGAATCGCTACTGGCTGGCGGACTATGCCCTGTTCCGGGCCATCCATCAGGAAAAAGGCCAAGGCTGGTGGCAGTGGCCCCCGGGGTTGCGCGACCGCCAGCCCCAGTCCCTGGGGCGAGCGCGGACCCGCCTGGCGGCGCGGATCGACGCCATCGTCTTCGAACAGTTCCTCTTTTTCCGCCAGTGGGGCTGGTTTCGGGAGCACGCCGCGGCCCGGGGCATCAAGCTCTTTGGCGACATGCCCATCTTTGTCGCCCATGACAGCGCCGAGGTCTGGGCCCGACCCCAAGACTTCGACCTCCATCCCGACGGCAGCCCCCGGGTGGTCGCCGGGGTGCCGCCGGACTATTTTTCCGCCACCGGTCAGCGTTGGGGCAACCCCCTATACCGCTGGGACCGGATGGAGGCCGAGGGCTTCCGCTTCTGGCTAGACCGCATCCGCACCCAGTTGCGGCTCTTCGACCTGATCCGCATCGACCACTTCCGCGGCTTCGAGGCCTATTGGGAGATCCCGGCGACGGAGGAGTACGCCATCAACGGCCGCTGGGTGAAGGCCCTGGGGGACGAGCTTTTTGAGCGCCTCCATCAGCGCTTCGGGCCCTTGCCCCTGATCGCCGAGGACCTGGGGGTCATCACCCCGGAGGTCGAGTCCCTGCGCCGCAAGTATCGCTTTCCCGGCATGAAGATCCTCCAGTTCGCCTTCGATGGCGGGGCGGGCAATCCCTATCTGCCCTTCCATCACGACCGGGACGCCGTGGTTTATACCGGGACCCACGACAACGACACCAGCCTGGGCTGGTATCAGTCCCTGGACGCGGCGGGCCGGGCCTATGTGGACGAGTATCTGGGGCACTCCGCCGAGCCCATGCCCTGGCCCCTGGTGCGCGCCGCACTGGCCTCCCGCGCCACCCTGGCGGTGCTGCCCATGCAGGACCTGCTGGAACTGGACGGCGTCCACCGCATGAACGTCCCCGGCACCGCCGAGGGCAACTGGACCTGGCGCTTTGACTGGGACATGGTCCCCGCGGATCTGAGCCAGAAGGTACGGCGGATGGTGGAGATGTACGGGCGCTGATTCCGGGACATTTGCCGCGGGTTCCCGGTCGCCAGGGCGGCGGTGCCCACCAGGCCTGGCCCCAGGACTCTGGCGGTGTTGACGGTATATCCCGCCCGCGCTACCGTCTCGTCTCGGGTCAGCCTGGTCGCTCAGTTTTCACGTCATTACCCTGGCTGAGCTGCAAATATATCGATTTCTGAGAGGCCCCCTGAGCATGCACGATAGACACAAAATGCTTCTCTTCACCGCCGTGCTGCTCGGGGGAATCACCCTAAGCCTGGTCGGTTGTGGTGACGATAACCAGGAGCCAACTCCGAATGCCGTCGTGATCCAGCAGCAGATCGGCTATTACGACGTGAAACTGAATTTCACCGATTCGTCCCATTTCGAGGTCGGTCGTCAGTTCGCGTCCGCCATTCAAAGGACTGTTCGGGATTACGAGCAAGTGGTTGACCGGGCCTTACTTCTTCAGATGTTTTTCCTGGGAAAGGCGGGCTTGACCTTCGATATCGTCAAGACCCGTGCCCAGACACTGCTTGACAACCCTGAGTTCCATGATGCCTACAGGGATGAGATCGCGGGTATGCAGGAGGTTTTTAGTTATCAGACCGATGTTCTGGGTGATGGAAAACTCTCCGCGAACGAGTTATTGGTGTTCCAGTTTGTACCGGATGTCATGCGGGCCTTTTCCTGCTCGGCGACCGCGGCATACGGCAGTGCGACCAGCACGGGGAAGACGATCATCGGTAGAAACCTGGAATGGATTAACGAACTCATTCCAGAGATCGCCAAGATCTATGCCGTCACCACGTTGCGGAACGCGGATACGGCGGTCGTCAACATAGGCGTGCTTGGCCAGTTGTTCGCAATCAGCACGTTTAATGAACACCAGGTCTTCGCGGCGATTCTCGATTCGGCCACCACGGACCTGGAAACGGAGCCGAAGACAATCGTTCCTTATCCAAGTGATCTTTCGGCTATTCGTTCCTACAGTTTTGACCTCAGGTACGCATTGGAACACTTTGCCAACCTGAGCGATGTATCGAGTTACATGACGGATCCCGATCATGTGTACGCTTTCAATCATCTGATTTTCCTGGCTGACGAGGCATCGGCGGGGGTGGTGGAAAACGACATCAATTTGAAAGTGGGCACTCCCGGGAATCGGAGTTTGCGAACCGAGGATTCGGTTCTCAGCGGGCAGGTGCCAGAGGATCAACAGTGGCCCATTCGCGGCGCCTTCGCCACGGTGAATGATTTTCGGCTGCCCGGCAATGATTACGCGGCGGCGCTCTCGGATACCGCACGCTGGACCAGCTTCAGGGAGTTGTATGCGGGCCTGTCACATGGCCAGACGATTGATGTCGACGCCATGAAGGGCATTGCGGGCTATCATCCACCCACCAGCGGTCTGATGGAAGCGGGGGCGATCTTCGTTCACGAAACCAGTCCGGAGACGGATGAATGGATCGGGCTCGGCGATGCCCCGCTGATGTTCAACACCATTCAATCCATCGTCATGGATATGTCGACTCTGGATCTGTGGATCTCGTTCACGCCTTGGGACGATCTCCTGACGGATCCGGTCTATCGGAAGATCAGGCATCCGCTCCAATAAACTGTGGCGAGGGCACCCATTGTCCTCGCCTTGAGACCCTTGGCGTGGCATGGGGACCCTCGGCGGGCCATCGACGTCCTGTCATGAAAAACCTTTTCCATTGCTGGGTGACCGCGCTTGAGGCGCGCGCACCCCCATCCAAGCTGTTGAAGGGTTTCTGGCACTGCTGCCAACAGCGAACCTATCCTGACGGGAGAATCCAATGAACGCACCAGTCTATTCCAAGGAAACGCCTGATCGCGGATGGGGTTTGTTTGCCGCGCGG
>WBZM01003328.1_pt1 | contig 12608 bp, 7 predicted proteins | sample 5204271 | NCBI WGS metagenome assembly WBZM01 (sample SAMN12344346, study PRJNA552823) | activated sludge metagenome | biome: Activated sludge suspended growth; feature: Nitrification reactor; material: Wastewater; isolation source: activated sludge from nitrification reactor of wastewater treatment...
GGCCCGGAGCTGATGATCGGCTTCCGCCGCTTCCCGAGTCTCGAGCAGGTCGGCATCCGCAAGTGGGTCAACGGCGCCTTCACCTTCACCCCGGACGGCAATCCGCTGGTGGGGCCGGTGCCCGGACGGCGTGGATTCTGGTCCGCCTGCGGCTGCATGGGCGGCTTCTCGCAGGGGGGCGCCATCGGCAAGGTGCTGGCCGACTGGATCGTCGAGGGCGACCCCGGCACCGACATCTTCGGCATGGACGTCGCCCGCTTCGGCAGCTTCGCGAGCAACGACCGCTACCTGCGCGAGACCACCGCCCAGTTCTACGCGCGGCGCTTCGTGATCGCCTATCCGAACGAGGAACTGCCCGCGGGCCGGCCGCTCAAGACGACGCCGAGCTACGACGCACAGCGGGCGCTCGGCGCCCGCTTCGGCGTGGTCTGGGGCATGGAGTCGCCGCAGTACTACGCGACCGGCGAGCCGGGCTTCGTCGAGCCGCCCACGGCACGCCGTCCCGCGGGCGACCGCTTCGTGGCGCAGGAGGTGCACGCGACGCGCACGGCGGCCGGCCTGCTCGACACCGGCGTTTACGGGCGCTACGAGGTGCGCGGCCCCGGGGCCGCCGCCTGGCTGGACGGCCTGCTGGCGTCGAGGCTGCCGGCGACCGGCCGCATGCGCCTGGCGCCGATGCTCAATCCCGCCGGCCGCCTCATGGGCGATCTCACGGTCACGAAGCTCGACGACGAGCGCTACTGGCTGGTCGGCTCGTACTACCTGCAGGAGTGGCACCAGCGCTGGTTCCGCGACCACCTGCCGGCGCGCGGCGTCGAGATCGAGAACCTCTCGGAGAGCTGGCTCGGCTTCTCGCTGTCCGGCCCGCGCTCGCGCGAGATCCTCGCGGCGCTGACGGCGGCCGACGTGTCCGACCGGGCCCTGCCCTTCATGGGCTGCGCACCGCTCGACGTCGGCGGGACCTCGGCGGTCGTCGCGCGGCTCTCGCTCACCGGCGAACTCGGCTACGAGATCAACGTCCCCGCCCTGCAGCAGCGGCGCCTGTGGGAGGCGCTGATGGAGGCCGGCGCGCCGCTGGGCATGCGGCCGATCGGCATGCGGGCGCAGGACAGCCTGCGGCTCGAGAAGGGCTACGGGGTCTGGTCGCTCGAGTTCTCGACCTCGGTGACGCCGGCGATGTCGGGGCTCGACCGCTTCGTGGCCCCCGACAAGGGCGACTTCGTCGGCCGGTCGGCCTTCCTGGCGGACAGCCGGCAGGCGCCGCCGCAGCGCCTGGTGCTCATCGAGGCGGATTCGCCCGAGGCGGATGCGACGGGCTACGAGCCGATCTACCACGGCGAACGCCGCGTCGGCTACGTGACCTCCGGCGCCTACGGGCACCATGTCCGGCGCAGTCTCGCACTGGCCTACGTAGACTCGGACGTGGTGGCCACGCGGGAGCCGCTTTCGGTGACGATTCTCGGCGTGCCGCGCACGGCGCGCATCCTGCACACGCCGCCCTACGATCCGGCTGGCGCCCGACTGAGGCGCTGAGCCGCTCCCGGAGGTGACCGTTGAGAGTCCGCTGGAAGATCTTCGGTTTCCTCAGCGCCTTCGCGATGCTGTCCTACGTCCAGCGCACCAGCCTGGGCGTCGCGGCCGAGAACATCATGCCGGAGCTGCACCTCTCGCAGATGCAGATCGGCTGGCTCAACGCGGCCTTCGCCACCTGCTATGCCCTCGCGCAATTGCCGGGCGGAGTGCTCGGCCAGCGGTATGGCGCGCGCCTCACGTATACGCTCGTCGGCATCGTCGGCATCCTCGCCACCCTCGCGACCCCGCTCGCGCCGATGGCGCTCGCGGGCACGGCGCTGTTCATCGCGCTGCTCGCCGCCCAGGGACTGCTCGGGGCCTCCCAGGGACCGGTCTTTCCGATGGTCGCGGCCGTCTCGGAATCGTGGTTCCCGCAGCGGCAGTGGGCCATCACCAACGGCATGATCTCGCTGTTCATGAACATCGGCGGCGCGATCACGCCGCTGCTGATCGTGGTACTGTCCGCCCGCTGGGGCTGGCAGGGGGCCCTGCTCTGGATCGCGCTGCCGGCGGTGGTGCTGACCCTCGCCTGGAACGCCTACGGCCGCGACACGCCGCGTCAGCACCCGCGCGTGACGGCCGAGGAACTCGCGGAACTCGATCCGGCGGAGTCGGCCGACCCGGCGCCCATGACGGCCCCCCGGCTGCGTGCGATCTGCACGAACCGCCACGTGCTGCTGCTCGCCTTCTCGTACTTCTGCTTCAACTACTGCTTCTACCTGCTCAGCACGTGGTCGTTCCTCTACCTCGTGCAGGTGCGCAGCTTCGACGGACTCGAGAGCGGCTTTGCGGGCATGCTGCCGTGGATCGGGGCCGGCATCGGCGCGGGCACCGGCGGCTACCTCTCGGACGGCCTCGCCCAGCGCCTCGGGTTCCGCTGGGGGTATCGCCTGCTGCCCCTCGTCTCGCTGCCGGTCACGGCGGGGCTGCTGGTCGCGACGGTGAGCGTCGGCAACCCCTATGCGGCCGTGTTCGCCCTGATGGCCACCTTCTTCGCCATCGAACTCAACGAGGGCGCCTACTGGGCCGCGACCATGCGCGTCGCGCGGGCGGACACCGGTGCCGCAACCGGTGTGCTCAACACCGGCGGCAACATGGCCGGCATCGTCTCCGCCCCTATCGTCGGCGCCCTGTCGGGCACCGGTCACTGGGATGCGGCATTCTTCCTCGGCGCCGGGTTCGCCGTGGTGGCGACGGTCTGCTGGCTGGTCATCGACCCGGACCGGCGCGCTTCCTGAGCACGTAGAGGTACGAGCCCGACAGCCGCAGCGCATTGCCGGCCTTGAGCAGCGGCCGGAAGGCATTGGCGTGGCCGAGGTAGAACGGCATGCCGACGACCTCGGCCAGTTCGAAGCCGCAGGCCGCGAATGCCGCGGCCCAGTTCTCCGGGCCGTAGCCCAGCCACTCCGCGCCGTGCCCCGCGAACTCCCCATGCACCTGGGGACGTTCGCGTTTCAGCAGCGAACCGAGGAAATAGCCCGTCTTCCAGGCCCGCGTCGGCAGCAGGTGGAGCATCCGCCCGCCGTCGGCCAGCACCCGGTGGAACTCCCGGAGGGCGTCCGGCAGCGGACTCACGTGCTCGAGCACGTTGCTGGAGTAGATCGTGTCGAATTCGCCGCCGGCGTAGCGGGAGAGGTCGCGGCAGTCGCAGCAGACGTAGCTCACGCCGGGCCGCTCGCGCGCCAGGAACGACCGCCCGAGGTTGGCGTGGCTCTCGGGATTCAGTTCGGTGCAGACCAGGCTCGTGCAGCGCTCGGCGAGATACTGGCTCTGGAAGCCGTTGCCCGCCCCCACCTCGAGCGTCCGGCCGAGGCTGCCCTGGACGTGCTCCAGCACGTGGCGGACCTCGCTGGCCCGGACGAACTCGTACCACGACACCGCCGAGACGGCGTGGCGGTCGACCTGCGCCGCGGTGAAGTTGAATCGTTTCATCGGCCTCGCCATCCCGCGGCCCGACCGGCCGCCCGGGGGCCCGGCGGACGCACCCCGGGGGAGGCGCCAGCCTAGCAGCCCCCGCCGGGGTGGCAAGGTCTGGCCGCCCTTGCGAACCGCGTCGCATCCCGCGGCGGCGGACCGGCGGGACCCTGCGGGTTTCCACGACGGGGACTTCAGCGACTGGCATACGCGCCGATACTGCCTACACTCGGCGCGGCAAGGAGGTCCGATGCCTGTCCCTGCGATCATCGAAACCGGCCCGGGCGGACCCCTGCCAGAGGGAACCGTGCCATGACCAATCCCCGCCGGTACGCCGAAGACCGGGCGACGAGCCGCGAACTGCTGCGCCGCGCCGTACCGCTGATGTCGGAGCACCAGGCCTCGCTGACACCGATCACGTTCTCGGTGTGGTACGAGTTCTGTGCCGGCCACAACGGGCCGCTGCTCGATGCGATGTACCGTTCCCTCGCCGACGGCGCGATCAACGACGAGGTCGTGGCCCACCTGTTCTGCGAGTACATCGCGGGCCCCGAGACGCACGCGGCGCACAAGCTGAGCGAAGGCCTCACGCGCGTGATGGCGGAGATGGTCGAGTCGGCGCGGCAGGCCGGCACCAAGACGGAGAAGTTCGAGCACACCCTGCAGCGCTGGGACGCCGCGCTGCGCGAGGAGGCGCTGCCGGACGAGGCGCTGGTCGCGGAGATGACCGAGAGCACGCGCGAAATACGCGGCGCCATGCGCTCGCTGCGCGAACAGCTCGACACCTCGCGACGCGAAGCCGAGGAACTGCGCCAGAGCGCGCAGGCGAGCCAGGCGGCGGCCCAGCAGGCCGAGCAGAAGGTGCAGACGCTCGAGACCGTCGTCGAGTCCGTGCAGGCCGAGGCGTCGCGCGACCCGCTGACCGGGCTCGCCAACCGGCGCGTGCTCGAGCAGGACATCCAGCAGTGCCTGGACAACCCGACCGAGCAGGCCGTCCTGGTGTTCTGCGACATCGACCACTTCAAGTCGGTGAACGACAAGCACGGCCACGCACTCGGCGACGACGTGCTGCGCAAGGTCGCGAACGTCATCGCCTCGTTCGCGTCCAGCCCGAACGACACCGCCTCGCGCTACGGCGGCGAGGAGTTCGTCGTGCTGATGCGCAACTGCACGCTGCAGGACGGCTACCGCATGGCCGAGACGATCCGGGCGTGCATCGCGCGCGCGGTCATCCTGCGCCGCCGGACGCAGGAGGCCATCGGGCGCATCACGGCGTCGTTCGGCGTGGCGGCGCGCAACCCGGTCCACGAGACGGCCGAGACCTGGCTCGAGCGCGCGGATAAAGCGCTCTACGCGTCCAAGCAGGGCGGCCGCAACCGGGTGAGCGTCGCGGACTGAGGCGCCGTGCGGATGGGTCGAACCCACTCGGGGCGGACTCCGCCCCGCTCCGGGTTCGAACGCCACCCTCGGGCCGGAAACGAAAAACGCCCCTTGCGGGGCGTTTCCTGTTTCTGGCGGAGAGGGTGGGATGCACTCGTCCCGTCGCAACGGGCCTCGCCCCGCCGGGGCGACCTCGCGCGCGATCGCGGCGAGGTCGTGCCCATCCGCAGTGCGGATGGGTCGAACCCACTCGGGGCGGACTCCGCCCCACTCCGGGTTCGAACGCCACCCTCGGGCCAGAAACGAAAACGCCCCTTGCGGGGCGTTTCCTGTTTCTGGCGGAGAGGGTGGGATTCGAACCCACGTGGGGCGGTTATGCCCCCATCCGATTTCGAGTCGGCGCCGTTATGACCGCTTCGGTACCTCTCCGAGGGCCGCGTATTCTAGCCGAATGCGCCGATCTGTCACCTGTTTGCACGCGGATCCGCCCGGGCAGGCAAAATGAGCCCGGACCGACCCCATGAAGGCCTTCCTCGCCATCCTTGCCAGCCTGCTGCTTGCGACCTGTTCGCAACCGCCCGCCCTGCTCGAGCGCATCCTGGCCGACGGCGAGCTGCGAGTCGTCACCCGCAACAGTCCTGACGCTTACTACCTCGGTAGCCACGGCCCGGAGGGCCCCGCCTACGAGCTGGCGAGCCGCTTTGCCGAGAGCCTGGGCGTGCCCCTGAGGCTGTACACGGTCCGGACGCGCGAGGACGCCATCGCGGAAGTCGCGGCGGGCCGGGCCCACCTGGCGGCCGCCGGGCTTTCGACGGGCGTCGATCTGCCGCCGGGGACGCAGTTCGGGCCGGGTTACCACCGGGTGCGCGAACACCTCGTCTACCGGCGCCGCGGCAACCGCCCGCCGGACATCGCGGTCGCGGCCCGCGGGCAGGTCGAGGTGGCCTCGGGCAGCGCGCACGCGCGCACGCTGGACGAACTGCGCCTGCAGCACCCGGACCTCGCCTGGGTCGAACGCGACGACACCGACACCGAGGAGATTCTCGCCGACGTCTCGCAGGGACGGGTGCAGTACACGCTCGCGTCGTCGACCGAGTTCGCCCTCAACCGCTCGGTGCACCCGGAACTCGCGATCGCGCTCGATCTGTCGCCGGAGCGGGCCATCGCCTGGGTCGTCAACACGGGCGGCCGCGACGCCAGCCTGCTGCACCGGGTCAACGCCTTCTTCGTGCTGGCGCGGGAGGAAGGACTGATCCGTGCCGTGCTCGATCGCTACTACGGCGAGGACGAGCGCTTCGACTACCTGCTGTCGCGCAACTTCATGGAGCACCTCGGCAGCCGCCTGCCGGCCTACCTCGGCTGGTTCCAGGAAGCGGCGGCGAAATACGGCATCGACTGGCGCCTGCTGGCGGCCATGGGTTACCAGGAGTCGAAGTGGGACCCGGGCGCGATCTCCTTCACCGGCGTGCGCGGCCTCATGCAGCTGACCGAGGACACGGCGCAGATGATGCGCGCCGGCGACCGCCGCGACGCGAGGGCCAGTATCTTCGGCGGGGCGAAGTACCTCTCGCGCATGCTGCAGACGATCCCGCGCCGGATCCCGGAACCCGACCGCACCTGGTTCGCCGTCGCCTCGTACAACGTCGGCTACGGCCACCTCGAGGACGCGCGCGTCCTTGCGCAGGCCACCGGCCGCAATCCCGACCGCTGGGAGGACGTGCGCGAAGTCCTGCCGCTGCTCAGCCAGGAGCGCTGGTACACGCGAACCAAGCGCGGCTATGCGCGGGGCTGGGAACCGGTCCGCTACGTCGAGAACGTGCAGGCCTACCTGAACATCCTCGAGGTGGCGGACCTCGGCAGCCGCTCCCCGCCGCAGGCGCCCGCGCCCTCCGCACCCGGGTCCCCGGCCGCCCGCCCCGGCGCCCGCGGGAAAGCCGGCGCCGGTCACTGAGCGCCCCGCCTCAGCGGCGCGCGGCGAAAAAAGCCCTCAGCATCCGGCCGCATTCGTCGGCGAGCACGCCGCCTTCCACCTCGACACGGTGGTTGAGTGCCGGATGCTGCACGATGTTGAAGATGCTGCCGGCCGCCCCGGCCCGCGGATCCGTCGCCGCGTACACCAGGCGCTGCACGCGCGCGTGCACCATCGCGCCCGCGCACATCGCGCAGGGCTCGAGCGTGACGTACAGCGTCGTGCCGGTGAGCCGATAGCTTTCGCTCGTCGCGGCGGCGGCCCTCAGCGCCACCATCTCGGCATGCGCCGTCGGATCACGCGTGCCGATCGGGCGGTTCGCGCCTTCGCCTACGATCGCGCCGTCGCGCACGATCACCGCGCCGACGGGCACCTCGCCGGCACGCTCGGCTTCGCGGGCAAGCTCGAGGGCACGGCGCATCCAGGCTTCGTCGGCGGCATCCATCCGCCTATTGTGCCTCAGCGGGCCGCGACGAGGCTCGGGTCGTCGTCCGGCACGCGGGAGGTGCCAGGCCCGCGACGATGGCTTACGCTCGATGCATGGACAGGCGCACCGACGGCCCGGCCCGGCGACGGCGCACGTCGACACGGGCTCCACTCGACCCGGACCGTCTGCGCGTGCTCGAGCGTCTGCCCCTGCCTGTCGCCGGCCTCGACGCCCGCGGCCGGATCGTCGTGTGGAACCGCGCCGCGGCCGTGCTGACCGGGTGGCACGCGGGCGATCTGGCCGGTGCCGGATGGCGCCGCCTGTTCGCCGGGCCGCAGGACTGCCGCGCCCATGCGACGGAATGCGCCGTGCGGCTCGCCGGCAGCACCGGCGAATGGACCTGGCTCGTGCGCACCCGCAGCGACGCGTCGAAGTCGATCCGCTGGCTCACGTGGCGCGGGCCCGCGATGCCGGGAGTGCGCTGGCTCGGCATCGGCGAGGACGTGACCCGCCTGCAGGCCTTGCATGCCGAACTGGCCACCGTCGCGCAATACCTGCGCATCGCCCAGGCGACGGCGCGCTTTGGCGCCTGGTCGTACGACCCACGCTCCCAGTCGGTGGACTTCACGCCCGAACTCGAAGCCATCTACGGCGTGCCGCAGGGACGTTTCGGGCGGCGGTACGCGGATTTCGGCGCACGCGTCTTCCCGGAGGACCTCGCGCGCATCGAGAAGGCGCGCAGCCGGGCGGTCGCGCGGCACGAGCCGTTCGAGTACGACCTGCGGGTGCGCACCGACGACGGCCGCATTCGCCTGATCAACGTGCGCGGCCGCGGACTGTACGACGGGAACGGCCGGCTGCAGAGGATCGTCGGCATCGACACCGACGTCACCGAGAAGCATGCCACCGAGGCCGCGCTCAACGAGACGCGCGCCTACCTCGACACGCTGCTGCGTTCGCCCGACGTGGTGGTGTTCCGCCAGGACCGTGCGCTGCGCTACACGTCCGTCACCAATCCGTCGCTCGGCACGTTCACCGAGGAGATCATCGGCCGCACCGACGAGGAACTGATGGGCCGGACCGCCGCGGCGAGACTGACGGCGGCCAAGCGGCGGGTGCTGCGCACCGGACGCGGTGAACGACTGGAGGTCGACCTCGAACGTGGCGACCGCTCGGGCAGTTTCGACCTGCTCATCGAACCGGACCGCGATGCCGCGGGACGCCTGATCGGCATCGTCTGCGGCGCCCTCGACGTCAGCGCACGCCGACTCGCGCAGCGCGAACTCGAGCAGGCCAACCAGCGTCTGCGCGACCTCACGACGCACCTGCAGGATTCCATCGAGGCGGAGCGAGTCGCGGTCGCACGCGACGTGCACGACCAGGTGGGCGCCACGCTGACGGCCGTGCGCATGCGGCTGACGGCGCTCGCAGGCCGACCGCCCGACGCGCAACCCGCCCAGCGGGCCGAACTGCTCTCGGTGGCGGCCCTCGTCGAGTCGGCGATGCACGCGACGCGCGAGATCTGCGGTCGGCTGCGGCCGCCGTCACTGGAGGACATCGGGCTCGCCGAGACCTGCCGCTGGTACCTGCGCGACTGGTCGAACGCCACGGGAATCGAGGCGCGTGGCCGCTTCCCCAAGACGGAGTGCGCATGCCACGCGGCGGCGGCGACCGATCTCTTCCGCATCCTCCAGGAACTCCTGACCAATGTGGCCCGTCACTCGGGCGGGCGCCGGGTCCACGTCGCGCTGCACTGCGGCCAGCGCCGCCTGCGCCTCGCCGTGCGGGACGACGGCCACGGCTTCGACGCCGCGGCACCCGCGCAGGGCTTCGGCCTCGCCGGCGTGCGCGAACGGGCCCATCATCATGGCGGACGCGTCGAGATCGACGCCGGTCCCCGCGGCACGGCGATTGATGTCATCATTCCGACGGGAGGTGCCACATGAAATCACGTCTCATCATTGCCGACGACCACGCGATCCTGCGCCAGGGCCTGCGCGACCTGGTGCTGCACACCGACGACCTGGAGGTCGTCGCCGAAGCCGCGGACGGCAAGGAGGCCCTGGCGCTGGCACGTTCGCAGCCGGCCGACCTGATGATCCTCGACGTGGCCCTGCCGGAGATGCGCGGCCTCGAAGTGCTCGAAGCCATGCACAACTCGGGGATCGAACTGCCCGTCCTGCTGTATTCGATGTACCCGACGGCCCAGTACGCCGAGGCGGCGCGGCGGGCCGGTGCGCGCGGCTTCGTCTCGAAGAGCGCGGACACCGAGGACCTGCTCGAGGCGATCCAGCGCATCCTCGGCGGCGGGAGCTATTTCCCGAAGGCCGAGCGGCTTGCGCCCCGCCCCGACGCGGCGCCGGATCCGTTCATGAGCCTGTCCCGGCGCGAGAGCGACGTCATGCGGGGCCTGATCAGCGGCGCCAACCTGCTGCAGATCGCCGCGCAGATCGGCGTCGGCGTGAAGAGCGTCACGACGTACCGGCGGCGGCTGCTCGACAAGCTCGGCGTGCGCAGCAATGCGGAACTGGTCGCGCTGGCGGCCCGCCACGGCCACCTGTGATTCCCGGCCGTCGGCGAATGCCGACAGACAGGCATTGAGCCGCTGCGCATGATGGCGCTGCGGATGTCGTCCCTCCAGGCGGCATCCGCACCGCCGGACGCAAGCGCATGGGTGACGAAGGACGGGCGACGAACGAACCGCGCGACGTGGGTCGCCTGTGGGCCGAGTCGTTCGAACGCTCCAGCCTGGCCATCGCCATCGGCGACCCGCGCACGAACCTGATCGTCGCGGTCAACCACTCGCTGGCCGCGCAGCGCGGGTATCGCCCGGACGAACTGGTCGGTCGCCCCGTCGCCAGCCTGTTCGCACCCAACCGTCTCGAGGCGGCCCTCGGGCAGATCGCCCGCGCCGACCGCGAGGGCCACGTCAGCTTCGAGTCGGAGCACGTCACCCGCGACGGGCGGCGCCTGCCGGTGCTGCTCGACATCACCGTCATGCACGCCGCCGACGGCCAGCCCGTGTCCCGCTGGGTCTACGCGATCGACATCCGCGCGATGAAGGACGCCGAGCAGGCCCTGCGCGACGGCTCGGCGAGACTGCGCGCCACGCTCGACAGCATGAACGATGCGGTCTGCATCTCGGACGCCGAGGGCCGCTTCCTCGAGTTCAACGCGGCGTTCGTGACCTTCCACCGCTTCCGCGACCGCGCCGAGTGCGAACGGCCGGTTGCGGACTACCCAACCTTCATCGAGCTGACCGACCACGAAGGACGCGAGGTGCCTGCCGAGGCCCGGCCGCTCTCGCGCGCCTTGCGGGGCGAATCGGCCTCCGGCGCGGAGTTCCGCATGCGCCGGCGCGACACGGGCGAGTCGTGGATCGGCAGCTACAGTTTCGCGCCGGTCCTGGGCGGCGACGGCCGGATCCATGGCGCCGTGATCGTCGGTCGCGACGTGACCGAACTCCGGCAGGCCGAAGCGGCCGTGAGCGAGGATCGCAAGCTGCTCGCCGACATGAGCAGGCTCGCCCACGTCGCGGGCTGGAGCCACGAGACCTCGAGCGGCCGCAGCCGCTGGACGCAGGAGCTGCCGCGCATCTTCGACCTGCCCGACGACCACGATCTCGGCGGGGACCTCGGCCTCGCCCACTTCATCCCGGAACACCGAACCCAGCTCATGCGGGCGTTGAGCTCGGTGCGCGAAAGCGCCACCCCGTTCGACCTGGAACTGCAGATTCTCTCCGCGACCGGTCGACGCAAGTGTGTCCACGCCATCGCCAATGCCGAAGTGCGCGAGGGGCGCGTGCACTCGGTGCGCGGCACGCTGCAGGACATCACCGCGAGGCGCACGGCCGAGGCAGCGCTGGCCGAGAGCGAGCGACGCCTGCGCCTGGCACAAAACGCGGCGCGCGTCGGCACCTGGGAGTGGGACCTCACGACGAACACCAATCACTGGACCGAGGAGGCCTACGTCCTGTATGAACTCGCGCCCGGCAGCTGCGAACCGAGCTACGACACCTGGCTCGAACGCGTGCACCCCGACGACCGGGACCGCGTCGAGCGGGAGGTGGCCGAAGCGGTCCGCCAGGGCAGCGACGTCCAGATGGAGTGGCGCGTCAACGGCGTGGACCCGCCGCGCTGGCTGCTGTCGAGGGGCCAGGCCGTGAGGGACGGGCAGGGCCGGGTGGCGCGCTACCTCGGCATCGTCCAGGACGTGACGGCGGAGAAGCTCGCGGCGGAGGAATTGAGTCAGAGCGAAGCCCGCTATCGCGACATGTTCCTCGCCAACCCGAATCCGATGTGGGTCTTCGATCTCGGGACGCTGCGTTACCTGGACGTCAACGAGGCCGCCGTCCGTCACTACGGGTACACGCGCGAGGAGTTCATGCAGATGACCATCCGGGACATCCGCCCGCCGAGCGAGTGGCCGCTGGTGCCGCAGGCGGTGACCCGGGCGGCGTCGGGGGATTCCAATCTCGGCGTCTGGCGCCACCGGCGCAAGGACGGCACGGACATCCTGGTCGAAGTGACGGCGCGGCCGATGCGCCACGAGTCGCGCCCTGCGGTCGTGGTACTGGCGCACGACGTGACGGACCGTGTGCGTGCTGAAGAGGAGATCCGTGCGTTGAACGCCAGCCTCGAGCAGCGCGTGGCCGAACGGACGGCCCAGCTCCAGCAGGCCAATCGCGCCAAGACCGATTTTCTCGCCAACATGTCGCACGAGCTGCGCACCCCGCTCAACGCCGTGATCGGGTTCTCTCAGGTGCTGCGCGACGGCCTGGCGGGCGACCTGACCGACCGGCAGAAAGGCTTCGCCTCCGACATCCACGACGCCGGCCATCACCTGCTGTCGCTGATCAACGACGTGCTCGACCTGTCCAAGATCGAAGCCGGCGCGCAGAGTCTCGATCTGTCGGCCCAGGATGTGGCCGCCTTGCTGCGCTCGACGCTCACCGTGGTGCGCGAATCCGCGCAGTCGCGTCGCATTCGGCTCGAGGTCGACGTGGATGCCGGCCTCGGCGAGATGCGGGTGGACGATCGCAAGCTGCGCCAGATCGCCTTCAACCTGCTGTCGAACGCGGTGAAGTTCACGCCCGACGGCGGCCGGATCCGCCTCGCGGCGCGCCGCCTGCCGCGCGACGCGATCGGCGTGTCGCCCGACGTCCCGGGGCGCGTCCTGCCGGTGCCGCCGGGCGATTGTGACGAGTTCCTCGAGATCGCCGTCGCAGACACGGGCACCGGCATCCCGCCCGGGCAGCTCGCACTGCTGTTCGAGCCGTTCGTGCAGCTGGACAACACCAGCACGCGTCGCCACGCCGGGACCGGCCTGGGCCTGTCGCTGACCCGA
>WBZM01003329.1_pt1 | contig 12605 bp, 9 predicted proteins | sample 5204271 | NCBI WGS metagenome assembly WBZM01 (sample SAMN12344346, study PRJNA552823) | activated sludge metagenome | biome: Activated sludge suspended growth; feature: Nitrification reactor; material: Wastewater; isolation source: activated sludge from nitrification reactor of wastewater treatment...
GCTTGGCATGATCGGTTCCGTGGCCTTGCTAGGTGCGAGAGTCTCGATCGCTTTGAGTCAACACAAGAGCGTTACTTTGTGGTCTGTACCTGAGAAAGACTCTCGCAACTATTGGCAAAAGTTGACCGGCGCTCCGATTCCCCAAGATGGGTTGGTGGATAACCATGTCTATACGGTCTTGTCGATCGCGCGGGTAGGGACAGATTGGAAAGTCACTTTACGGAATCCCTGGGGAACGAATATGGGTGTTGGCGAAGGTAAAGATACTGCCTCGGCCACAATGGTGGTTTCGCTGCAGAGTCTGGTGACGACCGGTGGTCTAGAGTCTTTTCAGGTGAGTCAATGAAATCAAGAGAGAGAGATATGAGATTATGGAAAAACACAGGAATCATAATCACGTTGGTGCTGGCAATATTTACTTGGGAGTGTGGCATGACTGAGACCAGAGTATTTCAACCGAAGCCACTCGATGGCATGAAAGAAGTTCCGGCGTCGAAGGACAGCGAAAAACTCGACGCTGAAGCAATAGAGTTCTTCCGGGGGCAGTTCTCAATCCAGTCGGCGCACTATTATCAGGTGCCAGGTGAAATTCCTTGGATTGCGGTTTCGAAATCTGTGCAGAATCAGATGGCGGAGAAGTCTATCGAGCGGACAATGTTCGAATGGTACGAACCAGGCATCGATTTTGTAGAAGTTTATCCGCAAGGTAACGCTGGCGCTGCCTTCGCGGTAGCGATGCCCAAGGAAACCGATCTCAATGCGGATAAACTGATCGGGTTTTACGTTCTAAGTGCTCCTGCGGTCGCGCGGTGACTAAGCGGCTAATCTCACTTAACCCCACAGTCTTGTTGAACTGGCTGAACCGTTTAACGATGCAAGGTTCTGCCTAAAACCACAAGGGGGTCTGAACGGTTTCCGGAGTCAAGGATGGAAGCTGATACTTTTGAGTTTCCAAGCAGCGACGTTGTCCCACCGGACACATGAGGCAACAGCAATGAACCGCCAGCAACGCCGGGCGCTCGCCAGCGGGAAACCCCCGAATGCCAATGCCGGCTCCCAACAGTTGATCCGGGCTATCGAGCTACATCGCCAGGGGCAACTGGACGCGGCCGAGCCGCTCTATCGGCAGGCGCTCCGCTCGAACCCTCGGCACATCGATGCCCTGCATTTTCTCGGCGTGCTGAACTCGCAGCGAGGACGGCACCAGGAAGCCGCTGACCTGATTCGCCGGGCGCTGGACATCGATCCGAACTATGCGGATGCCTGGAACAATCTGGGCAACGTGCAGGCGGGCATGGATCGCTGGGACGAGGCGGCGGCGGCTTACCGCCACACCGTCGAACTGGCTCCGGGCAACTCCAGCGCCCATTTCAATCTGGGCGTGATGCTGTTGCGATCCAGCCGTAACGCCGAGGCTGTTGCCGCGTTCCAGCAGACCATCGCCCTGGCGCCCAATATGGTGGAAGCGCATTTCAATCTGGGCAGGGCGCTGGCCGGGCAGGGCCAACTCGACGAGGCCGTCGCCGCATACAAGGAAGTGATCCGCCTGCAACCCACCCATGCGATGGCGTACCGGAGCCGGAGCATTTTGTTGTATCGGCTAGAGCGCAGCGAGGAAGCGATCGCGATGCTCCAAGACTGGCTGGCGGTTGATCCCGCCAACCCGGTGGCCCGGCACATGCTGGCCGCGCATTCGGGGCAAGAAGTGCCAGAGCGGGCGGCCGATAACTATGTACAGATGCTGTTCGATGGAATGGCCGACTATTTTGACGAGCATCTGCACCGCTTGGAGTACCGCGCGCCGGAATTGATCGGCTCGGCGGTCGCTGCGGGGTTGGGCCAGCCGGGGGCTTCGCTCGACGTGTTGGACGCCGGGTGCGGCACCGGGTTGTGCGGGCCTTCGCTGCGCCCCTATGCCCGGCGGCTGGTTGGCGTCGATCTGTCGCCGCGCATGGTGGAACGGGCGCGGACTCGCGGCGATTACGACGATCTGGCCGTCGCGGAGCTGACCGCGTTCCTGATCGATCATCCGGCGACTTACGACGTGATCGTGTCCGCCGATACCTTGGTGTATTTCGGGGAACTGGAGCCGGTGATGGCCGCCGCCGCCGCCGCTTTGCGGTCAGGCGGCTGGTTGGCGTTCACGGTGGAACGGGTTGCCGAGGCCGAGGCATCGGCGGGTTTTGGCCTCCACACCAGCGGCCGTTACCAGCACTCCGAAGACTATCTACGAGGCGTGCTGGCCCAAGCGGGATTGGTGGTCGAGTCTCTGGATGCCGTGACCTTGCGGTTGGAGGGTGGCCAACCCGTCATCGGCTTCCTGGTGACGGCGCGCAGATCCCCCGAGATCTGAACCGCGCGAGAGCGAGGAGGCGCTTTGAGCGACGACACCAAGAAACCCGGCGGGTCGCGAGCGGTCTCCGGCGGCGATCCCGGCGCCGACGATGTTGCGGCCTGGTTCGCGCGGGCGAGGGTCGCGCATTGCCAGGGAAATTTGCTGGAAGCGCAGTCCTGTGGCGAACGTGTCCTCCGCAGTCGACCGAATCACCCCGAGGTGTTGAATTTTCTGGGGATTCTCCAGCAGGAGCGGGGACAATCGACCCAGGCCGAACAACTGTTTCGCCGGGCGATCCGGGCGGCTCCCGGTCACGCCTCCACCTATACCAACCTCGGTAATGTCCTGATCGCCCAGCAGCGCCACGAAGAGGCTATAGCCACATACCGGCAGGCGATTATTTTCAAACCGGATGAGGTGGAGGCATGCGCCAATCTGGGCGCTTTGCTCAAGATGCTGGGCCGATTGCCGGAAGCGTTGGAGGTGTATCGGTCGGCCAGCGAACGCCTGCCCGGCAACCCCGAAATCCATTACCGCCTCGGGGTGTTGCTGGCCGAACTGGAGCGAACCGAGGAGGCGCACGCCGCCCTGCGGGTCACGCTACAGGCCGATGGCACGCACCGGGGCGCCTTGATGCTGATGGGCACCGTGTTGCATCGTCTGGGGGAACGCGAGGAAGCGCGAGCGGTGCTGAGCGATGCGGTCTTTCAGTTGGGCGGCACCGAAAACGCCCTGGCTCTGCTGCAGCACTGGGTGCGCTTGATGCCGGACGATCCGGTGGCCCAGCATCGGTTGACGGCGTGGTTCGGCGAGGATGCTCCAACGCGGGCTTCGGACGCCTACGTGACCGATTTGTTCGATCGCTACGCCGATCAGTTCGACCGGCATTTGCAGCGGTTGGGCTATCGGGCGCCCGCGTTGATCCTGGAGCGGCTCGCCGGTGTGTTGGGAGAGGGAGGGGGGCAGTTCGACGTGTTGGACGCGGGGTGCGGCACGGGTTTGTGCGCGCCGTTGCTGCGGCCTTATGCCCGCCATCTGACCGGAGTGGATTTGTCCTCCCGGATGGTGGACAAGGCCCGCGAACGAGGGGGTTACGACGAGCTGGCGGTGGCCGAGTTGACCGCGTTTCTGAGCGAGCGAAGCCAGGTTTATGACCTGATCGTTTCGGCCGATACGCTGGTGTATTTCGGCGACTTGGCTCCGCTTTGCGCGGCCGTCGCCGGCGCCCTGCGTCCGGGAGGCTGGCTGGCGTTCACGGTGGAGCGGGCCGAACCGGACGCCGCGCCGGAGGGTCATCGCTTGAACAAGAGCGGTCGCTATAGCCATGCCGCCGACTATTTGAGTCGAACCTTGACGGCTGCCGGGCTGAGCGAGCCGGCGGTGACAGAGGTCACGCTACGCCAGGAAGGGGATCAGCCGGTGTTCGGCTACGCGGTGCTGGCCCGCAAACCGAATTTCGACCGAGCCGGCTGACCGGCTGGATTCTTGCCGGCTTCGACGCTATCTTGAATTGCCTCCGCGCGCCGGCCAGTTCGCTGGCCGCGCCAAGCGCTTCCCTTGGCTTCCCACCCCCTGGAGATGGCTTTCAATGGTCGAATTCGACGACATACGGCAACTGATCGGCGATCTGTTGCTTTTGGGCGACCGGATGGAAAAAATGGGTCCGGACACCCCGCTGGTGGGCAGTATTCCGGAATTCGACTCGATGGCGGTGGTTGCTCTGATCCAGGCGCTGGAAGAGCGGTTCGGCATTCAGGTCGCGGACGATGAGATCAGCGCCGAAACCTTTGAAACCCTGGGAAAGGTCCACGAGTTCGTCCTGGACAAGATCGCGGCCGGAGCGTGAGTTCTGCGGCGGCCCCGGAATCGAGGCCGCCGGGATGGACGAGCGGGCGGGCGCGGCTACGACGGCCAGCGTTCCGCCAGAAACGCCGGGATGCGCCGCTCCAGCCAGTAGTCGGCCCGCCACGGCCAAGGACCGGCCACGAAACCGACGTGGCCGCCGGCGCGGCTCAGTTCCAGGCGGATATCGGCGGAGAGTTCCACCGCGTCCGGCACGGTGTCCGGCGCCATGAACGGGTCGTCCAGGGCGTGCAAGATCAAGGTCGGAACCTTGATCCGCCGCAGGAACTGGCGGCAACTGGCGCGTGCGTAGTAGTCGGCGACACCGGCGTAGCCGTGCAGGGGGGCGGTGATCCGGTCGTCGAAGGCGTAAAAATCCCGCAGGGTCGCCAGATCGCCCAAAGCGACCGGCCCGTCGCTCCGGCGGCGGAATTTATGGCGATAGCCGCGCTTTAATTCAGCTAAAAGGTGCCATTGGTAGAGCCGCGAGAAACCCTTGCCCAGACGCCGCGCGGTGGCGTCCAAAAGAAACGGCACCGATACCGCGACGGCGGCGCGCAAGGGCGGATCGGCGCTGGTCTCGCCCAGCCACTTGAGCAGGGCGTTCCCGCCGAGCGAGTAACCGACAACGGCCAGAGGCGCGTTCGGTTCCCGTCGGCGCAGCCGATCCACGACATGGGCGATATCGGCCGTATCGCCGGCGCAATAGCTGCGCGCCAGCCGATTGGGTTCGCCGCTGCGACCGCGAAAATGCATGACCGCGCCGCGCCAGCCCCGGCGCGCGACGGCGGCCAGCATCCCGACCGCGTAATGCGAGTCGCTGGAGCCTTCCAAGCCGTGCACGACCAGCACGACCGGACCCCGCTCGCCGGCCGTCCAATCCAGATCCAAAAAGTCGCCGTCGGGCAATTCCAGGCGCTCGCGGCGCAGGGGCACGCGCGGCCGACGCCGACACAAAACGGGCCATAGCGTTTGCGCGTGCGGGCCGGGCAGCCACCAGGCGGGACGGAAATCGGCCGGCTCAATCATGGTGGCGACCGCTCATCGGGGAGAGCGACCCGCGCCCGCTTGGTTGCGCGCCGGGCAAAGGAAGGGTAAAGCGGATCGAACCGCGAGGGGGGCCGGGCCGGGTTTGGCGGGGCGGCGGGGTCGTGGGGCGAGTCAGATGCGAAACGACAGGGATTGGAAAACATCCTCGGTCATGCCCTGCAACATGCTCAACGCATCCCAATCGTCCCACGATTCCGCGATGCGGCCATTTTCGATCCGGTGGAAGCTCATGCCGGTCACGGACATCGCCTGGCCGCTGGGCGCGATGCCCATGAATTCGCCCCGGTGCGTGCCGCGAGCGATCCAGCGCGAGGCGACCTTGTCGCCCTCGGCGATTTGGTCCTGAATTTCGAAGCGGGTGTCGGGGAAGGAGAAGTGATACATCGCGATCAGTTGCTTGAACGCTTCGACGCCGTGCACCGGCTCCGGCAGGGTCGCGATGTGCCCGATGTAGTCCGGCGCGAGAATTTCGTCCGCGACCGCCAGATTGCCCTGGCTCCAAATCACTTCAAAGTTGCGCCGGACCAAGGCTTTGTTGGCTTCTGATACGCTGTTGTCTGCCATTGCGGCTTCTCCTTCGGTATGCGGGACGCAACGCGCGGCGCTCGAAACGCGGTTTAGTGTAATCCGTTCCCGACCCGCTCGCCACGGGCCGGGCAGATCAGACCTGCTATAATCGGCGACAGTCCGCGCCGAGTCATCCCATGACTTCGATCAGGGGTGCGTTTGATGGAACGACCTCGCTTTTGGTAGCCGCATTGTCCGACGGCGTCACCCATCGCGCAATCACCAACCGGCCGAGAGAGATCGGATCATGCAACAGCAAAGCCCGTCGTATTTTCAGGATATCGATGCGTGTGTGGAAGCCGTCATCGCCCGGGTCGGCAAGCGCATCGTGCTCGGGATTCCGCTGGGGATCGGCAAGCCCAATCCTCTGGTGAACGCGCTCTACCGGCGGGCGAAAGCGGATCCGGAGCTGCGGCTCAAAATTTTGACCGCGATCACCGTCGAGACGCCCAAAGGGTCCAGCGATCTGGAAAGGCGGTTTCTGGAGCCGTTCGTCGCGCGGGTGTTCGGCGACTATCCCGATCTGGAATACGCCGGCGATTTGCGGACCGGCCAGATACCCGCCAACGTCGAAGTCGCGGAATTTTTCTTCAAGCCGGGCGGTTTCATGAACGTGCCGATGCAGCAACAGAACTACATCAGCACCAACTATACCCACGCTGCCCGCGATTTGATGGCGAACGGCATCAACGTGCTGGCCCAGATGGTCGCCGCCCGCGAAGTGGATGGCGAACCGTGGTTCAGCCTCGGCGGCAATCCCGACGTCACCCTAGATTTGTTGCCGGCGGTCGAGGAAGCACGCCGCCAGGGGCGGCCGATGGTGACGGTCGCTCAAGTCAACCGGCAAATGCCGTTCATGTACAACGACGCCATGGTCCGGCCGGCCGCTTTCGATCTGGTGCTCGATCATCGCGGTTACGATTTTCGGCTGTTCGGCGCGCCCAACATGCCGGTGGATAACGCCGATTATCTGCTCGGTTTGCAGGCCAGCGCCCTGATCCGCGACGGCGGCACCCTGCAGATCGGGATCGGCTGTCTGGGCGACGCCATCGTCCATTTCTGCCGGCTGCGGCAGCGACAAAGCGCGCTTTACCATCAACTGTTGGCCGATTGGGGCATCCTGGAGCGCCACGGCGATTTGATCGAGCGCATCGGTGGAACCCGTCCGTTCGAGCGGGGCTTGTACGGCGCCAGCGAGATGTTCGTCAACGGCTTTCTGCACCTGTACCGGGACGGCATCCTCAAGCGCAAGGTTTACGACAGCGTTCCGTTGCAGCGCCTGCTCAACGAAGGGGCGATCACCGAAGCGGTGGACGAGCGGACTCTGCGAGTTCTGCTGGAACGGGGAGTGGTCCCGGCCCGCTTGACCGAAGCCGATGTCGGGTTCTTGCGCAAGTTCGGGATTTTTGATGATCGGGTCCGTTACCGGGATGGTGATTTGGTGATGGGCGATACCGTGCGGGTTCCAGCCGATTTGGAGCGGCCGGAGAGCTACGCGGCCGTCGTCGAGAGCGGACTGGGCGATCACCTCAAAGACGGCATCCTGATGCACGGTGGCTTCTTCATGGGGCCACAGGATTTTTACGAGGCGCTGCGCGCGCTGCCCGAGCGGGAAAGCCGGCAAATCTGCATGACCACGGTGCGGAAGGTCAACCATCTCTACGGTGGCGAGGAACTGGCGGTGCTGCAACGGCGGGACGCCCGGTTCATCAATACCACCATCATGATGACGCTGATGGGCGCGGCGGTGTCCGACGGCCTGGAAAGCGGCCAAGTGATCAGCGGCGTCGGCGGCCAGTACAACTTCGTCGCCATGGCCCACGAGCTGCCCGGCGCCCGCTCTGTCCTGATGCTGCGCAGCACGCGGGAGTCCGGTTTGACCGTCTCCTCGAACATCGTCTGGAGCTACGGTCATTCGACCATCCCGCGCCATTTGCGCGACATCGCGATCACGGAATACGGCATCGCCGATTTGCGCGGGCGTTCCGACAAGGACGTGATCATCGCCTTGCTCGATATCGCCGATTCCCGCTTCCAGCCGGAGCTGCTGGAAAAAGCCAAGCGGGCCGGCAAGATCCCTCGGGATTACCAGATTCCGCCGCGCTATCTGCAAAATACCCCCGAGAAGATTCAGGCCCGGATCGAGAAATACAAGAAAATGGGATTGCTGCCGGATTTCCCGCTGGGGACCGAGTTCACCGAGGAGGAAATCGTGCTGGGGCGGGTGCTCAAGGGGCTCAAGCTGCGACTGTCGACCAAGGGCGATCTGATGAAGACCATCGTGAAAGCGATGACGGTCGGCCCCACGCCAGAAGCGGCCAAGCGGTATTTGGCCCGCCTCCAGCTCGATCGACCGGCCAGCCAGAAAGACAAAATGATTCAGCGCTTGATCTTGTCCGAGCTGATTTCTGGCGGATACGTCTGAAAAAACAAGGCGCGGGGGTTCCGCGCCTTGCCGTCATCGGGGCCGGGTCTCCGGCCGACGGTTCATTCCGGCTGCGCGAGTTCGGCCTCGGCTTCGGTCTCGGCCGCGACCGCCTCCACGCTCGCTTTCTCCTCCAAGACCGCGGTTTCTGCCGGCGTTTCGTCCTCGACGCTGGCCGCGACCGGCTCGGGTTCCGGCAACGGCTCCGGCCGCAGCACGATACCGCCCAGCGGCGGCACGGTGATGGAGATCGAATAAGGGTGCTCCATCCAGGGCCGCTCTTCGGCGATCAGCTCGACTCCCCCGTTGCCGACCCCGCTGCCACCGTAGTAGTGGGAATCGGAATTGAGCACTTCGGAGTAGCGGCACTGCCGGGGTACGCCGATCCGATAGTCGTGGCGCGGCACCGGGGTGAAGTTGACCACCACCACCAGGAAGTCGTTGTCCTTCTTGCGCAAGTAGCTGAGGATGGACTGTTCGGCGTCGTGGCAATCGATCCAGGAGAAGCCCTGCCACTCGAACTCGTAGTGGTGCAGTTCCGGGCTGTCCTGATAGAGCCGATTGAGGTCCCTGACCAGCAGTTGCATTCCCTGGTGGAAGCCGTACTGGAGCACGTACCAGTCGAGCGTGGCGGCGCTGTTCCATTCGGTGCCCTGGCCGAACTCGGTGCCCATGAACAGCAGTTTCTTGCCGGGATGGGTGAACATGTAGGTGTACAGCAGCCGCAGATTGGCGAAACGCTGCCACTCGTCGCCCGGCATCTTGTTGATCATCGAGCCCTTGCCGTGCACCACCTCATCGTGCGAGAACGGCAGCATGAAGTTCTCGGTGAAGCAGTACAGCATGCTGAAGGTCAGCAGGTCGTGGTGGTACTTGCGATGGACCGGGTTCTGCGCCATGTAGCGCAGGGTGTCGTTCATCCAGCCCATGTTCCACTTCATGCTGAAACCCAGTCCGCCCAGGTAGGTGGGACGGGTCACCTGCGGCCAGGAGGTGGACTCCTCGGCGATCACCAGCGCGCCGGGATGCTCGCTGTGCACCACGGTGTTGAGTTCGCGCAGAAAATCGATCGCTTCCAGATTTTCTCGACCGCCGTACTTGTTGGGAATCCACTCGCCTTCCTTGCGCGAATAGTCCAGATACAGCATCGAGGCGACCGCGTCCACCCGCAGCCCGTCGAGATGGAACTCCTCGATCCAGTACAGGGCGCTGGACAGCAGGAAATTCTTCACCTCGTAGCGGCCGAAGTTGAAAATCAGCGTGGACCAGTCGAGGTGCTCGCCCTTGCGGGGATCGGCGTGCTCGTACAGCGGCTCGCCGTCGAACCGGGCCAAACCGTGGGCGTCCTTGGGGAAATGCGCCGGCACCCAGTCGAGGATCACGCCGACATCGTGCTGGTGGCAGTAATCCATGAAGTAGCGGAAATCGTCCGGCGTGCCGAAGCGGCTGGTCGGCGCGTAGTAGCCGGTGGTCTGATAGCCCCAGGACGCATCGTAGGGGTGTTCGGTGATCGGCAGTAGCTCGATGTGGCTGAAACCGGTTTCCTTGACGTAATCGACCAGTTGATGCGCCAGATCCCGGTAATTCAGAAACTCGCCTTCCGGGCCGCGCCGCCACGAGCCGAGATGGACCTCGTAGATGGACATCGGCTGGTGAAGCCAGTCGGCGCTCTTGCGCTTGTTCAGCCAAGCCTCGTCGCGCCAGGCGTAGGTATCGGGCTTGGGGACGATGGTGGCGGTGCTGGGGCGGATTTCGAAATGCTGGCCGTAAGGGTCCGATTTCAAAAAAATGGTCCCGCTGTGGCGATTGCGGATTTCGAATTTGTAGAGATCGCCCGGATACAGGTTGGGGATGAACAGCTCCCAGATCCCGCTGCCGCCGCGGACCCGCATCTGGTGGATCCGGCCGTCCCAGCGGTTGAAATTGCCGACCACGCTGACCCGCTCGGCGTTCGGCGCCCACACCGCGAACAGCGCGCCGGGGACGCCGTCCGCCTCGTGCGGATGGGCGCCCAGGAAGCGGTAGGCGTGCCAGTGCTTGCCCTCGCCGAACAGATACAGATCGAAATCGGGCAGTTGCGGCGGGAAGCAGTACGGGTCGTAGGAAATGTGCTCGTGATGGTCGGAATCGCGCCAGATCAAGCGGTAGCGTTCGGGGACCTGGTCCGGCTTGCCGTGCCACTCGAACAGGTCGGTGTTCGGGACGCGCTCCAGCGGGTGGTTGCCTTCGGCGATGTGGACCTCTTGCGCGTAGGGCAAATGAGCGCGCACGACGACCCGTTTGTCTTGCGGATGGCGACCCAGCACGGCGAAGGGGTCGTGATGGCGAGATTCGATGATTCGTTGTAATTCGGGGTGGAGTTTCGGGCTCGTCACGTTTTTCATCCTGTTGTGTTGACGGTGGAGATCATGCCCGACGGCGGTTGAACACCGGACCGCGAATCGGCGTATGCTGTCGCCAGCGTCGCGTGGTTGTTGGGCATCGGGTGAATGGCGGGCATCTGGAGTCGGGTGTCAAGCGCCGTGCGCACCGATCATTTATTATAACGCGAATCCTCTATAGGATGATTTTCCGTAAGGGTATCGTTGGGCGGCCGGGCCGGAAAGGGGGATTTGCCGGCCGGCCAACCGGCGCGCGGCGCGGCGTCGACCGCAGGCGGAGCGGCCGGCGGAGCCTCGTCGGCCGTGATCCGGCCGCGATCGGCGCCGGTACGGTTCGCGCGCCGGCCAAGCCAAGGGGATTATAGCCTATCCCGGTCCAGTTGGCTGGAGGGTCGGGACGGAGATTCATCGCACGCCGGCATTCCCGCGCCGCCGTAGTCTGATAAGATTATCGCCGCACCCTCCATAAGTGATAACTCGTCTAAAATGCACGAAGGACGATCCATGAACTCTCGTAAACTGCTTGCAACCGCGTTGGTATTGGGGATTGGCGCGCTGGTCGGCTGCTCTGGCGAACAGGCGGATAAGCCGGTGAGCTTCCAAAAGGACGTGTATCCGATATTGAAGGCGAGCTGCGCGGAATGCCATACCCCGCCCAAAGGCGAGGGCTACCAAAAGACCGGTCTGGCGGTGGGGACGTACCAGGAATTGATGAAGGGCACCAAAATGGGACCCGTCATCATTCCCGGCCAGAGCCTCAACAGCAGCCTGAACCGGCTGATCGAAGGACGCCCCGGCGTCGATCCCTCCATCCAGATGCCGCACGGCAAGGTCAAGCTGCCGGACGCGCAACTGGCGATGATCCGCAAGTGGGTGGATCAGGGCGCCAAGAACAACTGAACCGCGCCGCGCCCCGTTCCGACCTTTCGCGCCAGCCCCCTCTCGCCGGGGAGGGGGCTGGCGCCCCCGCTGCCCACAACAACTCGATCATCGAGATTCGTCCGCCCGAACTCCCCCTTCCCCGCCCGGCCGAACTTCCGGCAGCGGGCGTTGTATTCCATTCTGGATACTTTTCAGGGGACGCTTATGGTCACTTCCAGGCAAACCGCGCTGGCCGGCGCGGATTTCGACACCTGGCTGGATAGCCTGCGGGTCGATTGGTCGGCTTCTCAAATCGAGATCGTCAGGAACGCTTACACGCTGAGCGGCGAGCCCGATCTGGGGGCCGCCGATTTGCTGGCCGATCTGGGCATGGATCACGACGTGGTCGCCGCCGCGCTGCTGCACGAGCCGGTCGCGACCGGGCAAGCCAAGCTCAAACAGGTCGAGGAAGCGTTCGGATCGCCCATCGCGCGGCTGGTGGACGGCATCGCCAAGCTCGACACCATCGGCGAGTTGCACCAGAGCGGCCAGCACGCCGGCCGCCAGTTGGAAAGCTTGCGCAAGATGCTGCTGGCGATGGCCCAAGACGTGCGGGTCGTGCTGATCAAGCTGGCGATGCGGTTGCACGCCCTGCGCCAGCTCGGCCGGGCGCCGGACGCGGAGCGGCGGCGCATCGCTCGGGAAACGCTGGATATCTTCACGCCCCTGGCCAACCGGCTGGGCATCGGGCGCATCAAGTGGGAAATGGAAGATCTGGCCCTGCGCTACCTGGATTCGGCGGTTTACAAGCAGATCGCCGCCGCGCTCGACGAGCGCCGGGCCGACCGGGAACGCTACATCGCCCGGGTCATGGAGGAACTCCGCGACTACCTGAAGCGGGCCGGTATCCGCGCCGAGATCAGCGGCCGGGTCAAGCACATCTACAGCATCTGGCGGAAGATGCAGCGCAAGAAGCTGTCCTTCCAGCAAATTTTTGACGTGCGGGCGGTGCGGGTGATGGTCGGGACGGTCAACGACTGCTACGCCGCGCTCGGGGTGGTCCACGCCCACTGGAACCACATCCACCAGGAGTTCGACGACTACATCGCCCGCCCCAAGCCCAACGGCTATCAATCCCTGCACA
>WBZM01003331.1_pt1 | contig 12604 bp, 9 predicted proteins | sample 5204271 | NCBI WGS metagenome assembly WBZM01 (sample SAMN12344346, study PRJNA552823) | activated sludge metagenome | biome: Activated sludge suspended growth; feature: Nitrification reactor; material: Wastewater; isolation source: activated sludge from nitrification reactor of wastewater treatment...
GTATTGGGCAAGACCTGTATCCCCATCTCCTTGATCGCGGACCAGAAGCGAGTCCCGGCGCGCTCGGCCGCAGACTCCCGCCGCAGCGAAACGGTCACGATTTCGGCACCCGAGGCGGCGATGGCCTGCTGCAATATCGCCAGCGACGGATAGCGGGCGGTCCCCAGCAACAGCCGCGAGCGTAACTCACGGCCTCCAATTTCCCAGATCGGTGATAGCGGATCGGTCATCGCTAACCGCCCTGCATCGGAGCAACGATTTCCAGGCGATCACCGTCCCGAAGCTGGAGGGTGGCATAGAAACCGCGCGGCACGAATTCGTCGTTGCGCGCCACCGCGATCCGCGCGCCTTCGTAACCCAAAACGCGGATGGCTTCCTCCAGCGAGCGGGGACCTTCCAATTCTTTTCTCTCTCCGTTGATTTCGATGATCATGCGTCTCAATCGTGCTCTCGGGTTGTCTGATAAAGGGCGCTCATCGGCTCGGGACGGCAGCGCCGCCCCACAGCTTCGCCGTCGCCTCGGGCCGGCTCCGGTCGCGAACGAACGTCGCGACGGTCTCCGCGACCAGCGGGCTGAGCAAGTAGCCATGCCGGTACAATCCGTTGATCCGCAACAGATTGTCTTGCTGGATGACGCGGGGCAAATGATCGGGCAAGGTCGGCCGGCACTGCGCTTTCATCTCCACGATCTCGGCCTCCGCGAAAGCCGGGTGCAAGGCATAAGCCGCCGACAGTAATTCCAGGGCGGAACGGACGGTCGCGGGCCGCAGCGAGTCGCTTTCGATGCTGGTCGCGCCGACCACGAAACGATGTCCGGGACGCGGCACGATATACAGCGGATAGCGGGGATGCATCATCCGAATCGGGCGATGCAGGTGGACCTCGCGGGTATGCAGCGTGAGGATCTCGCCTCGCACCCCGCGCAAATCCGTCATCTGGTCGCTGGCCGCCAGCCCACGACAATCCAAAACCCAGTCGAAAGCGTGGCGCGCGCCCCGCACCGTGATTTCTCCCGGCGCCAAATCTTCGACCTCGGCCATGAATTCCACTGTAGCGCCATTCCGGCGCAACGTCTCGACCAGGGCCGGCAGCAGCGAACGCGGGTCGATCTCGCCTTCGGGAGAGAGATATAGCCCTTCGCCGAAGCGGCCTTCCAGCTCGGGTTCCAACTCGCGCAACTCGTCGCGCCGCAGCCAGCGCAGGCGCGCTCCGAAGCCGGCGCGCTCGATCCGTTCGGCCAGATGTCGCATACCCGCCCGGTCCCGATGATGCGCGACCACCAACGTGCCCTCGCAGGTCATGTGGACGGGTTGTGCCAGCGTCGGCACGATTTGTTGCCAAAGCGCGAGGGCGGAGGCGCCCCAGCGGGCAATCTCGACCTCCGCCTCGCTCAGTTCGCAGTAAGGCGCCAGCATCCCCGCGCCGACGTGGCTGCAATGATGATCCAGACGCTCGCCGCCGCGCTCGTAAACGCTGATTCGATGCCCTTGGCGCTGCAACCACAGCGCCTGGGTCAAGCCGACGATCCCCGCGCCGACCACGGCGATCCGATATTGACGCACGTCTTACCCTCTGGCTCCGCGAGAGCCCATAGAAAATTAACCCGATGGCTGACCTGAAAAAATGCTCGACGAATTCCCGCTCCGGGCGGGAGAGGGAATTTTTGTGCGGCCGCTAAACCACCCTGACATCGACTTGCTTGCCCAGCACCCGTGCCGCCCGCTCCAGTTGATCCAAGCGCGAGGCGCAATTCAGGCTCAGCAGCCGTTCCACCTGCGGCAACCGCCAGTCCAGCCGCCGCGCCAACTCTGCCTTGCGCACGCCCTGTTTCAGCATCTCGTTGTGCAGCAAAACCTTGAGCGCTACCTGTGCGGGCAGAGTCACCGTTCGGGCACCCGGCGGCGGCTCCGAGGGCAGCGGAATCGGGCGGCGCTCCTCCAAGTAAATGTCCAGCGCGGATTCCAACCCATCCCAGGCATTCAGCATAGCCTCTTCCTCCTCGTAGCCCACCGAATGCATTTCGGGAATATCCGGGCAACTGACGATATATGCCCCTGTCGGCGTGTCGTGTTCCAAGATTACCGAGTAGTTCAGCATGTCATTTCAACCCCAAGTCTTTCTTGATGCTTTCAACCAAGGGTTTCGGCATTTCCTTGGCGCCATGATTGGGAAAAATGGTTTGTCGGCCATTCAGCATCACCTTGAAATGACTTCCCTTGGCAGGATGCAGTATCGCACCCTGCTGTTCGAGCCAGCGCTTGAACTCGCTGTATTTCATGGCCGCTCCGCGAGGTGATGAAACAGCTCTTTCAGGGCAACAACACCGTGGAGCCGGTCGTCTTGCGCGCTTCCAGATCGCGGTGCGCCTGGGTGGTTTCCGCCAGCGGGTAGGTTTGATGGACCTCGATTTTGACCGCGCCGCTCGCCACGACATCGAACAGGTCGGCGGCGCTGGCCAGCAAATCCGCGCGCTCGGCCGTGTAGGCCATCAGGCTGGGCCGGGTCAGGAACAGCGAACCCTTGGCCGCCAGAATGCCCGGATCGAACGGCGGCACCGGACCCGAGGCGTTGCCGAAACTGACCATCATCCCCAGTCGGCGCAGGCAATCCAGCGAGTTCATGAAGGTCGCCTGACCCACCGAGTCGTAAACCGCCGCCACGCCTTGCCCGTCGGTGATCTCGCGAACTCGTGCGGCGAAATTTTCGCGGTTGTAGACGATGACGTGGTGGCAACCGTGCGCGCGGGCCAGTTCGGCTTTTTCGTCGCTGCCCACCGTGCCGATCACGGTCGCGCCCAGATGCCGCGCCCACTGGCTGGCGATCAGCCCGACCCCGCCGGCGGCGGCGTGCAGCAAAATCGTGTCGCCGGGCTGCACCCGATAGGTGCGCCGCAGCAGATATTGCGCGGTCATGCCTTGCAGCATCATGGCGGCGGCGGTTTGATCGTCGATGGCGTCGGGCAAAGCCACCACCCGGTCGGCGGGCATCAGCCGGACCTCGGCGTAGGCGCCGACCGGCGGGCTGGCGTAGGCCACCCGGTCGCCGACCTTGAACTCGGTCACGCCCTCGCCGACCGCCTCGACCTTACCCGCGCCTTCCATGCCCAGCGTCCAGGGCAGCGACGGCAGGGGATACAGGCCGGTGCGGTGATAGACGTCGATGTAGTTCAGCCCGACGGCAGCATGGCGCACCCGGAGCTGGCCGGGACCGGGCTCGCCCACCTCGGCTTCTTCCCAGCGCAGGACTTCGGGACCGCCGTATTCGTGGATGCGGATGGCTTTGGGCATGGGATTCTCCTCGATCAAATTGGAACTTCCGTAAGTCTAGCCAATGCTCGCGCGGATGGCGGCAGGATGGCGGCCGGGAGCGGGTAGCCCAGTGCCCGGCATCCGTTGCGGCGCGACGCGCCACCCGCCGTTGCCGGACGCTCGCTCGCGCCGTTTCATGCGATTGCCCACGCTTCGGACAGCACCTCCGCCTGCTCCAACCCATGGCTTCAAGCCGGCGAGGGCGGGCGGCCTCTTCGATGATGAATTCGGTATTTAAGGATGTCACGCGACCGCTTCCGCAAGCGCTTGCTGGAACACCGCGAAACTGCGCGAGCGACTTCGTGCCGGATCGACGCCAGCACCAATAGCACGTGCCGCCTCGATCTTGGCAAGCCCGCCCTTAAAGTACCCGTACTTCCGCATCACCCGCTCGAAGGCCTCCCAGGTGCCGCCCGCAATGGCATCGGGGTCACGGAAAGCCTGACGATGGGGAATGCCAGCCGGCACACGTGGATAAGCCGCCCTCACGGCCTCCCAATCGGCGAAGTACCAGGCCTCCAGCTCCTCGACGGCGATGCGGTTGACGAGCTGCCACGGCAAGCCGCCCGCGCGGCTTCTGGATCGCAGCCTCGCCCGTTGCGCGATGACCTCCAAGCGCTGCTTGAGGTCACGGCAGTCTTCATCATCGCGATCCACGACGACCACGATGCGCCAGTCCTCCGGCAGCCAGGCAGCGTAACCGCGCAGCCGTGCTTCGAGTTTGCCCAGCAGATCATCCTTACCCTGAAAGGGATGCACTTCGAAAGTCCTGTCCTTTGGCAACAGCCGGGGCAGAAGCGCCCGGAGGAAGGCTTCCATCGAGGGTTCCTCTACAAGCAGTTCCAAATGGTTCGCCGCCATGATCAGCGCTCCTCCTGCCTTGGCCGCGTTGGTGCGCCCTGATTGACCAGAGGATCGCCCACGCCGAGTTGCCCCTCCATCCACAGGTGTCCGAGTAGCGCGCCATGCGCGACAAACTTGGGCACCCCCGGCAGGTCGCAGGCGCGCTGCGTCTGAGTGTAGCCCTGCTCGTCGCGCCACAACACCCGAACCTCTTCCGGCCGCAGGCCATTGAGGAAGAACGGCGAGTGCGTCGTGACCAGCAGTTGCGTGCCATCGACCGCAGCGCGGCATTCCTCGGCCAACTCGGGCAACAGGCGCGGATGCAGGAAGTTTTCCGGCTCCTCGATGCCGATGAAGGGCGGCGGGTCCGGGTCGTGGAGCAACACCAGGTAAGCGAGCATCTTCAACGTGCCGTCCGAGGCGAAACGCGCCAGCACCGGATGACTGAAAGGTGTGTCCTTGATTTGCAGCAGCAGCCGACCGTCGGGCATCGTGTCGGCCAGCACCCGCTCGATGCGCGGCACACGGCGTCTGAGCACCTCGAAGCTGCGCTCCAGCCGCTCCCCATGCTGCTCGGCGAGGTACTGGATCACGTTGGCCAGGTTGTCGCCGCTCTTGGACAGGCGCTCCTGCGGCCCGGCCTCGGGTTGGCCGCGCGCGCTATCAGCCGACAGGTACGACACATACCAACCCGTAATGAAGTCACGCAGGGCGGCCACGCGCGGATGCTCGGCAAATTGACCCAAGGCGTTCACCGCAAGAAGGTCCGGTGACTTCAGCGGGGTTTCGATGCGCCGATCTTTCTCATCGGGCAAGTCGCCACTGACGGCACAGCCCTGCCCCTCCCGATAGTCCAGGAAGCGGAATGGCTTACCCCGCTGTCCGCGACGCCTTTGGAGCCACTCCTCGATGACAACCGGCCCGCCTCGGCGCTCGTCCACAGCCAAGTGGTACGTGATCAGCGGGTATTCCGGCTCTTTGTAGTTGATCTCGACCACCACCGGCCCATCGCCGCCCCGCGTTTTCAATTCCTTTGCTCGCCCGCGCTTGTCCCACGCGCGCCGTAGCCCCAGTTCGAAACACTCCGCCAGGAACGCGAACACGTCGAACACGGTGGACTTGCCGCTGCCGTTAGGCCCGAGCAGCACGGTGATTGGCGTCAGGTTCTTGAATTCCACCTCGCCCAGCGCGCGGAAATTCCGAACCTTAAGGTACTCGATGCGCGCCGGGGCACGGGGTTGGGCAGCGGGTGGTTTCATGCGGTTTCCTCGGTTTCTCGGCATTTTTTACCTGCGGCTCGCCAATCACCCCAACCACCGCCGGGCGTTGCGGAACAGCCGCAACCACGGCCCGTCCTCGCCCCAACCGTCGGGATGCCAGGAGTATTGCACCGTGCGGAACACCCGTTCCGGATGCGGCATCAAGATGGTAAAACGCCCGTCGCGGCTGGTCAGGCCGGTGATGCCGCCCGGCGATCCGTTCGGATTGGCCGGATAGCGCTCCGCCGGCCGCCCGCAATTGTCCACGAACCGCAACGTCACGACTCCGGCCGCCAGCGCCGCGTCCGCTCCACCTTCGTCGCGAAACTCGGCCTGGCCCTCGCCGTGCGCGACCGCAATCGGTAGCCGCGATCCTTCCATGCCTCGCAAGAACAGCGACGGCGACGGCAGCACTTCGACCAGACTCAGCCGCGCCTCGAACTGTTCCACCCGGTTGCGGACGAAATGCGGCCAGAATTCGGTCCCGGCGATCAGCTCGTGCAGGTTGGACAACATCTGACAGCCGTTGCAGATTCCCAGCCCGAAGCTGTCGGATCGGGCGAAGAACGCGGCGAACTCGTCGCGGGCGCGCGAGTTGAACAGAATCGACTTGGCCCAGCCCTCGCCCGCCCCCAGCACGTCACCGTAGGAGAAACCGCCGCAGGCCGCGATGCCGTGGAAATCGGCCAGCGACACTCGTCCGGCGATGATGTCGCTCATGTGAACGTCCACCGCCGCGAAACCCGCCCAGTCGAACGCCGCCGCCATTTCCACCTGACCGTTGACACCCTGCTCGCGCAGGATCGCCACTCTCGGCCGAGCGCGAATGGCGACGAGCGGCGTCGCCAAACCCTCGGCGGGATCGAAGCTCAATCGGACATTTAATCCCGGATCGGCGGGATCGCAAGCGGCGTCGAAGGCCTCACGGGCGCAGTCGGGATGATCGCGCAACGCCTGCATCCGATAGCTGGTTTCTGACCACAGCCGGCGCAGTTCGGCGCGACTGGCGGAGAACGCGGTTTCGCCGCCAAAGCGCAGGATCAGCCGATCTTCGCCGTTCGGGGCGCCGATGACGTGGCTGCATTCGCCCAGCCCGACAGCGGCCAAAAGCCCCAGCACGGCGCTCCGGTCCGCCGCCCGCACTTGCAGCACCGCGCCCAGTTCTTCGGCGAACAGCGCGGCCAGCGATTCTTCGGCCCTCACCCCCGACCCCTCTCCCGCAGGGCGAGGGGAGTCCGGTGCGGCCACATCGTCCAGCAGCACCGTCAGGCCGCAGCCGCCGGCGAACATCATTTCCGCCAGCGTCGCCAGCAGGCCGCCGTCGGACCGGTCGTGGTAGGCCAGCAGGCGCCCCGACGAGTTGAGTTCCTGAATCGTCGCGAAAAAGGCTTTCAAATCTTTGGGCGCATCCAAGTCGGGAGCGGCATCGCCCAACCGGTTGTAAACCTGCGCCAAGACCGAACCGCCCAGCCGGTTCTTGCCCCGACCGAGATCGACCAAAATCAAATCGGTATCGCTTCGATCCGTCCGCAATTGCGGCGTCAGGGTTTGGCGCACGTCCACCACCGGCGCGAAGGCGGACACGATCAGCGACAAGGGCGCGACCACGCTCTTGCGTTCGGCGCCCTCCTCCCAGACCGTTTTCATCGACAGCGAATCCTTGCCGACCGGAATCGCGATGCCCAGCGCGGGACACAGCTCCATGCCCACCGCCCGCACCGTGTCGAACAGCCGGGCGTCCTCGCCGGGATGGCCGGCCGCCGCCATCCAGTTGGCCGACAGCTTCACGTCGCCCAGCTTGGCGATGCGTGCGGCGGCGATGTTGGTCAGCGCCTCGCCGACCGCCATCCGCCCGGAAGCAGGCGCATTCAGCAGCGCGAGCGGCGTCCGTTCGCCCATCGCCATCGCCTCGCCGGTGTACCCGTCGAAGCTGGTGGCGGTGACGGCCACATCGCTGACCGGGACTTGCCACGGCCCGACCATCTGGTCGCGGCAGACCAAGCCGGTCACGGTGCGGTCGCCGATGGTGATGAGAAAGCTTTTGTCCGCCACCGCCGGGAAGCGCAGGACTCGGGCCACCGCATCGGCGATGGGGAAGCACTCGGTTTCATCTATCCCGGCCCTCTCCCCCAACCCCTCTCCCACAGGGCGAGGGGAGTTGGCGGTTTCGTGGCCGACATCGCGCAGCATCTTCGGCGGCTTGCCGAACAGCACGCTCATCGGCAAGTCGACCGGCCGGTTGGCGAACTGGCGGTCGGCGACCCTCAGTTCCGGTTCCGCCGTGGCAATGCCGATTACCGCATACGGACAACGCTCCCGCTCGCACAGCTTTTTGAAGGTTTCCAACCCTTCGGCGGCGATAGCCAGCACGTAGCGTTCCTGGGCCTCGTTGCACCAGATCTGCATCGGCGACATGCCCGGATCGTCGTTCGGCACTTCGCGCAACTCGAAACGGCCGCCCCGATCCGCGCCGTGGACGATTTCCGGCACGGCGTTGGACAGGCCGCCCGCACCTACATCGTGAATCGACAGGATGGGATTGGCCTCGCCCAGCGCCACGCAGCGGTCGATCACCTCTTGGGCGCGGCGCTGGATTTCCGGGTTGCCGCGCTGCACCGAAGCGAAATCCAAATCCTCGTGCGAGCTGCCCGCCGCCATGCTGGAGGCCGCCCCGCCGCCCAAGCCGATCAGCATCGCCGGCCCGCCCAAGACGACAATTGCGGTTCCCGGCGGCAGCTCGGCCTTGTGGACGTGCGGCTCGCGGATGTTGCCCAGCCCGCCGGCGATCATGATCGGCTTGTGGTAGCCGCGCCGCTGGCCGTCGGGACCGTCCTCCTCGAAAGTGCGGAAATAGCCCGCCAGATTGGGCCGGCCGAACTCGTTGTTGAACGCAGCCGCGCCGATGGGGCCTTCCAGCATGATGTCCAGCGCCGAAACGATGCGGCCCGGTTTGCCGTAGTCGCGCTCCCACGGCTGGACGAAATCGGGAATCCGCAGGTGCGAGACCGAAAAGCCGCACAGGCCGGCCTTGGGCTTGGCGCCGCGCCCGGTGGCTCCCTCGTCGCGAATCTCGCCGCCGGAGCCGGTCGCCGCGCCGGGGAACGGCGAAATCGCGGTCGGGTGGTTGTGGGTCTCCACCTTCATCAAAATATGCACCGCTTCGGGGTGATAGCGGTACTGACCGTCGGCGGGATCGGGAAAAAACCGGCCGGCCGGAAAGCCTGTCATCACCGCCGCGTTGTCGTGGTAGGCCGACAGCACGTTATCGGGGTGGCGTTCGTGCGTGTTGCGGATCATCGCGAACAGCGAGCGGTCTTGCGCGGCCCCGTCGATGATCCAGTCCGCGTTGAAGATTTTGTGCCGGCAATGTTCGGAGTTGGCCTGCGCGAACATCATCAATTCCACGTCGGTGGGATCGCGATCCAAGCGGATGAACGCTTCGTGCAAATAGTCGATTTCGTCGTCGGACAGCGCCAACCCGAGTGCGCGGTTGGCGGTCGCCAGAGCATCCCGCCCGCCACCGAGCAGAGCCACGGTCGCCAGTGGCGCCGGTTCGGCGCGGGCGAACAAGATGGCGGGATCGTCGCCCGGCCCCAGCACCGTCTCGGTCATCCGGTCGTGCAACAGGGGTTTCAGCGCGTCCATCTCGCCATCGGTCAGCGGCCGTTCCGATTCCAGGTAATAGGCCACCCCGCGCTCGATCCGGCGGATGCGGTGCAGGCCGCAGTTATGGGCGATGTCGGTGGCCTTGGACGACCAGGGGGAAATGGTGCCGGGACGGGGAACGACCAGGAACAGCGGCGCACCGCCGGGATGACGCCGTGTCGCCGCAGGACCGTACTGAAGCAAGCGCTCCAACACTTCGCGCTCGTGCAGGGTCGGCGAGCCGTCCAGAAAATGGGCGAACTCGGCACGAACGGCGGTGATGACCGGAACCCGCTGCCGCAGCGCGGCCAGCAGCTTTTCCAAACGAAACGGCGACAGGGCGGGGCTTCCACGGAAACGCAGCATCGCGAGGGTTCTCCTGGGTCGGGCGGGGAAACGCGATGATAGCAGCAAACTTTCGCGGCCTTGCGCCCCGGCGCCCTTGCAATAACCGCCAGGGCAAGCGTTCCGGGCGACGGGATTCTGGCCGCGTCATGTCTTATCGCCTTCGCTTTGATAGACTTCCATTTTCTTCGGCGCCTCGCCCAAAGTGATCGCCGCCAAAGCCATGGCAGACCCGACCCCCTCTACAGAGGAGCGGCTCTTTGAGTCAGTCCGGTATTTCCGAAGCCAGCGCCACTCGCGATCGCGTCGCGCTGGAGCAGTTGCGACTGTTTCACCGCAACACCCCGGTCAGCCAAGTGATGACCTTGCTCACTGCGGGCTTGGCGGCGCTGGTGTTTTGGTCGACCGCACCGCAGCTTCATCTGCTCTGCTGGCTCGGCCTCACGACCATCGGGGCCTGCATCAGGCTGGGGCTCAGTTGGCGGTTTTCCCGACTGGATCGCGCCGGATCACCGATTGAGGTCACAACCTGGGAACATTGGACCCGGTTGAGCACCCTGCTGTCCGGTGTCGCCTGGGGCGTCGGCGGCATTTATCTGTATCCGGTGCGCGATCCCCAAAGAGAAGTGTTCCTCTGCCTGATCCTGCTGGGCATCTGTTCGGGAGCGATGCCCCTGCAAGCGCCGGTGCGCCGCGCGTTTCCGCTTTTCGCTTCGTCGATCCTGCTGCCCATGAGCGCGCTTTTCATCGTCAAGGGCGGCTTCATTTATCTGATCATCGCCCTGGCCACGCTCCTGCAACTGTACGCCCTGATCGTCAGCGCCGAGCGCTACCGGCTCAACATCGCCGACAGCCAACGCCTGCGGTTCGAAAACGAGGCGCTGGTCAAAAATCTCACCCAATCCGGGGAAGCCGCGCTGACGGCCAAGCGCGAGGCGGATTCGGCCAATCGGGCTAAAAGCGAGTTTCTGGCCAACATGAGCCACGAAATCCGCACGCCGATGAACGCGATTCTCGGGCTCACGCATCTGGGGTTGGAGGGAACTCCGGAACGACAGCGCGAATACCTGAGCAAGATCAACGACTCCGCCGAGTTGCTCTTAAACATCCTCAACGACTTGCTCGATTTCTCCAAGATCGAGGCGGGAAAAATTTCCCTGGAAAACGTCGCTTTCGACCTGTACGAAGTCATGGGTCGGTTGAGCAGCGTTTTCGGGGCGCAAGCGCGCGGGAAACAGTTGGATTTCACCGTCACAATCGCGCCGGAGACGCCGAGATATCTGCGGGGCGACCCGTTGCGGCTCGGGCAGGTGCTCATGAATTTGACGAACAACGCGATCAAGTTCACCGAGCGGGGCGGCGTGACGGTCACCGTCGCTCCGGCCGAACAGAGCGAGGACAAAGTGACGCTGCGCTACGCGGTCGAGGATACCGGCATCGGCCTCCAGCCCGAGCAACAGGGCCGACTGTTCCAGGCGTTCTCGCAAGCGGACTCCTCGACCACTCGCAAGTTCGGCGGCACCGGCTTGGGCTTGGTGATCTCCAAGCGATTGATCGAACTGATGGGTGGCGAAATCGCGGTCGACAGCGAATACGGCAGAGGCAGCATCTTCCGCTTCACGGCATCTTTCGGTCGGGGGAAGCAGCTCGCCAGCCTCGGCGCACCGGAACGAGGCTGGCGGCACACCATCAGCCAGCGCGATCTCGACCGCTTGCGGGGGGCTCGGGTTCTCGTCGCCGAGGACAACGCGATCAACCGGCAAATCATTCGAGAATTGTTGAAAAAAGCCCACCTCGACATCGTCATGGTCGAGAACGGGCAAGAGGCGGTCGAGGTGGCGCGGCAGCAATCCTTCGATCTGGTGCTGATGGATATCCAGATGCCGGTCATGGACGGTCTGCTGGCGACCCGCGAATTGCGCGAGCTTCCACGATTCGCCGATACGCCGATCATCGCGCTGACGGCCAACGTGTTTCAGACCGATATCGAACAGTGCCTGGGGGCTGGCATGAACGACCACATCGGCAAACCCGTCAAGCTGGGCGAGCTGTTTGCCAAGCTGGCGCGGTGGCTCGACGCCTCGGGCCGCAAATCGACCGATCGCGATCCGGTTCCGCCCGAACAGCTCGCCCCGACCGGCCCCGACCCGCCAAAGCCAATCCTTTCACCCCCGGGGCTGGACATCGCCACCGCGCTCGGCCGGCTAGGCCACAACGAGGCTTTGTTCGCGAAATTGCTCGGCCTGTTTCGCCAGACCGAGACGGAAACCGCGCAACGGATTCGGCGGGCGCTGGCGGCAGGCGACGCCGAGCTCGGTCAACGTTTGGCGCATACCCTGAAGTCCACCGCCGGCACGGTCGGCGCGAACCGGCTCCAGGCGGCGGCCCGGGCGGTCGAGCAGACGCTCCTGAATTCCGGCGACATTGGCGAGGAATTATTGGCGGAACTGGATGCCGCGCACGAAGAGGCGATGGCGGGGCTCGAGTCGCTCGAACTCCCATCAAAGTGAGGAGCGCCGAAGCCGAAACCCGCCCCGGTTCGCCCGATTACAAGGCCGTTTCCGCCGTCCTACTTCCCCACCCGGAGCAAGCCGCTCAAGCCGTGCTGATCGAGGAAAGCGTTGGCGCGGTCGCGGATGGCGGCGGCATCGTCGAAGGCCATCACCTCGGCCAACAGCTCTCGGGCGGCATCGTGGCGGATGCTGCGGATCATCCACTTGATCTTCAGCAAGCTGCCCAGATTCATGCTCAAGCTGTCCACCCCCATCGCCAGCAACAGCAGGGCCGACGCCGGATCGCCCGCCATTTCGCCGCAAATGCCGATCGGCCGACCGGCGGCCTGACCGCGCTCGACCACATGGCGGATCGCCGCCAACACCGCCGGATGCAGCGGGTCGTACAGCTTGGCGACCCGGTCGTTGTTGCGATCCACCGCCAGCAGATACTGGGTCAGATCGTTGCTGCCGACGGAGGCGAAATCCACCCTTTTGATCAGCGAATCGATCTGATAAACCGCCGACGGCACTTCCACCATGATACCCACGCGCGGCGTGTTGACCTGCACTCCCTCTTCCTCCAACTCCGCCCGGGCGCAGCGCAACAGATCCAAGGCATCGTTCAATTCGCCGACGCTGCTGATCATCGGAAACAGAATCGCCAGATTGGGGTAAACCGCCCCCGCCCGCAGCATCGCCCGCAACTGGG
>WBZM01003332.1_pt1 | contig 12602 bp, 14 predicted proteins | sample 5204271 | NCBI WGS metagenome assembly WBZM01 (sample SAMN12344346, study PRJNA552823) | activated sludge metagenome | biome: Activated sludge suspended growth; feature: Nitrification reactor; material: Wastewater; isolation source: activated sludge from nitrification reactor of wastewater...
GGTGCGCCCTTGAAGCGGGAAATGCGAGGAAAATACCCGGATCCGTGCGGCCAACGGTCGAAAATCGCCTGCTTTGCATCGCTTTTATGATAGCCCGTCTGAAAATAGCCGGTTATTCAGAGAATCCCTAGGAGCTGACTTCAGGAGGCGGCTTTACGCTGCGTTGTCGTCCGCCGCCAAGCGTCGCTCATGAACACCCACAGCACGCCGGCGAGGAGGCCACCGATGGCGCCAAGGGCGAGCATGAGCGACTTCTTGGGCGAAACCGGTTTTTCCGAGGCAACGACTGGTTCGAGCAGACGGGTGGGTTCTGTGGCCGGCGGCAACAATGAATTCTCTCCCGCGATCAACTGCTGCCGAAGGCCGAAGATTTCCGCCTGTTTCTGAACCCGAAGGGAAGTCACCAAGGCAACCGGGGCGAACTGAGCATCCCTGAGTAAATTGCCTCCCGTGCCTCCCGTGCCCACCTTCGCCAATTCGGCAAATTCGAGTTCGGCAGTTTTGAGTTTTTCCCTGGTGACTTCCATTTCCGCTCTGATTTTCCTGATCAGCGGATTGCCGATTTCTTCATGGCTGCCCCGGAGCCGCTCGACGGTCAGATTTACCCTTTTCGCGGCCTGATCCGATGTTTCGCCAGTCGCCACAATCGACAGTAATGGCGTTCCCTTGACGACCGAGGGAGTGATGGACCTGTCGCCGGATGAATTCGCTCGCAAACGTTGAGACCATAGCGAATCCGCCGCCTCCGCCTCCGCCACCGCGATGAGGAACGCAGGTTGCCGGATCCGCTGAACAGCAATCTCAGGAGCTTCGAGCGCCACACCCGCCACGTTGCCAATTTGAAGGACCCCGGTTACGTCGTATCGCGGAGGATTCAGCACAATCCCTGCGACCGCCCCGGCAATCCCCAGCACCAATCCCCAAGCAACGGCCTTCCAGCCATCGCGCAGCTTTTGCCACAGATCGAACAAGCTGATCTCGTCACCCTGCATCATTTCGTTTTCGTTCATTGACTCGTGCCTTCAGAAAATCAGACCAAACTCGCCCGCATCGCGCTCAGGCGCTGTCCAACGGATTGAACAAACCGACGCCTGCCGAAGCAAAGTCGCGGACGTTGCAAGTCACCAGCCGCAAGCCATGCTCCAGCGCCGTTGCCGCGATGATGGAATCGAACGCCGCCATCGACCTGCCCTGCGCTTCAGACTGGATGACCATGCCGGCCCACACAGCTGCCGTTTCCCGGGTGAATGGCAACACCCGGTCCTCGAAGCCGGCCTCCAGTTTCTCCAGCCACGCCGCCAGTTCCGCCCGCTGCCGGGATCGCGGCAACCTGCCCACACCCCGGCGAAGCTCGGCGATGGTCAGGGCACTGACGAACAGGTCGGCTTCCTTGCAGCCGCTGACCCATGCCAAGACCGCCGGTTCAGGCTCCGGCTTGACCAGTTCCGAAAGCAAACAGGTGTCGAGCAGGCACCTCACAGACCAGTGTCGCGCACCGCTTCGCCGGAACGCGCCACATCCAGCGCCTCGCCACGCGGCGCGCCGAGCAGCGTCGCCATCAACGCGGGCGTATCTCCCTTCATGCGCCGCCACTCGCGGGCAGCGACGATCACGACGGCTTCCTCGCCCCGGCGCGTCACCATCTGCGGCCCTTCGCCGAGGGCCAGATCGACCACTTCGCTAAAGCGGCTCTTGGCTTCCTGCAGTTGCCACGCATGCATCGCACACCCTCGATCTAGTCAGTCCGGTCAGATTATCGCCAATCGCCAGCGTGCGGTCAAGAAACCTGGGCGTTCCGGGGTAAATGCATCACCACGCCGCCTCGGCCGGGCTGGGCCAGCGAGCGCCACAACAGTTCGCCGTCGCCGTGGCGCGGCTGGTATTCCTGTACCAGAAGTCCAAGCAGCACCAGCACCTTCTCGAAATCGAAGGCTTTGCACGCCTCGTCGAGCTCCGCCAGGTGCTCAATCAGGACTACCCACGGAACCTCATGCTCGTGGGCGCGCATGATCAGCGGGTGCGAGGTACCCTTCACATTGTCGCCGATCAGCAACTCCTCGTAGAGCTTTTCGCCCGGGCGCAGGCCAACGGTTTCGATTGCGATATCGCCGTCGGGATTTTCCTCATCGCGCACTTCCAGCCCGCTGAGGTGCACCATGCGCCGCGCCAGGTCGATGATTTTCACCGGCTGCCCCATGTCGAGCACGTAGACCTCGCCGCCCTGCCCCATCGCGCCGGCCTGTATCACCAACTGTGCGGCCTCGGGGATGGTCATGAAGTAGCGCGTGATTTCCGGGTGCGTCAGCGTGATCGGCCCGCCCGCGGCAATCTGCTTGCGGAACAGCGGGACCACCGACCCGGATGACCCCAGCACGTTGCCGAAACGCACCATGCAGAAGCGCGTCCGCCCGCCCTGCCGCGCCAGCGCCTGCAGGATCAGTTCGGCCAGACGCTTGCTGGCGCCCATGACGTTGGTCGGGCGCACCGCCTTGTCGGTCGACACCAGCACGAAGGTTTCGACCCTCGCCGCCAGCGCCGCCTCGGCCATGCGCCGCGTGCCGACCGCGTTGTTGCGGATGCCTTCGACCGGATTGTGCTCGACCAGCGGGACATGCTTGTAGGCGGCGGCGTGATAGACCGTGTTGACCCCAAATGAGCGCATCACCGCCTCGCTGCGCGTCTGGTGCATCACCGTGCCGAGGATGGGTACCAGTTCGACCGTCAGGTTCAGCCGCCCGCACAGCGCAGCCAGTTCCTGCTCGATCGAATACAACCCGAATTCCGAATGCTCGAACAGCACCAGCCGCTGTGGCCGCAGGGCCACGATCTGCCGACACAGTTCGGAACCGATTGACCCACCGGCGCCGGAAACCAGCACCACTTTGCCCGTGATGCACTGGCCGAGCAGGCGCCCGTCCGGCGCCACCGACTCGCGCCCGAGAAGGTCCTCGATTTCGACCTCACGAATGGCGTCGACCGCAACATGGCCGCCAACGACGTCGGCCATGCCAGGGACTAATTTGACCTTGCAATGGACGTGCTCAAGGCGGTCAATGATCTCCAGCCGCCGCGCCCGCGTCGCCGACGGAATCGCCAGCAGCAGTTCGTCGATCTCGAGTTCGGCCAGCACGGGCTCCAAGTCCGCCGGGGCACGCACGCGCAGGCCGGCCACCTCGATCTTCTGCAGCCCCGGATCGTCGTCGAAGAAAAGCACCGGCCAGTATTCCCGGCCCGCGCGCAGCGCCATCGCCAGTTGCGTGCCGGCGCTGCCCGCACCGTAGATCGCCACCCGCCTGCGCTGCTCCCGCCGGCGCTCCGCATGCCTGAACCAGGAACGCGCCACGAAGCGCGTCGCCCCGACGTAGACAATCGCGAGGAGCCAGTAGATCGCGAGCACCCCGCGCGACAGCCCCGGGCTGTGGGTCAGCGCAATCGCTGCCGCCAACAGCAGCACCGACAGGGTGACACCGCCGGCTACCACGAAGACGACGCGGTCTTCCATGAAGCGGATGACCGCGCGGTACAGCCCCAGCCGGACGAAAATCGGGATCGCCAACAGCGGCGCAGCGACCATCTGCCAACGGTAGGCCGCCACGTCGGGAGTAAACGTCTCGAAGCGGATCGCCAATGCGGACCAGAAGGCCAGCGCCAGCAAGGCCAGATCAACTGCGACCGAAATCGACTGCTTGGCCCGTCGCGTCAGGGAGAGGAAGCGCTTGATCATCGCGCTTTGTCGACCACTTTCGCCACCCTGCCCAGCAAGGACTCAAGCACCCCGACTGCCGCCACAGCCTCGTTCAGGTAAGCCGCCTTGAGTACATCGTCTTGCGGGTAGTCATGGGCAAAGGTGTTCCTGATCACCCGCAGGTTATTCCACTCTTCGATGCTGTTCAGGAAAGCCAAGCTTTCCAGGCGGTGCAACTTGTCCAGCATCGGCCGATCTTCATAAGGCTCCTGCAGATAGCCGAGCAGTGCCGGATACAACTGTGCCCCCATCGCATCCTGCAACTTGGTAAAGCGCAGGATGAACTGATCCCAATCCTGAACCACCTCGTCATCCATGCTGGACAAGGCTGTCGCTGTCACCGGCAACAACGGCGCCAAGGCCGCCAGCGCATGCTTCAGATGGTGCAAGTGGTACTCGCATTGGCGCCAGGCTTCCAGTAGTCGAAGGGCCGACCTGTCGTTCATAACGGCACCCCGTCGGCATGGGCGATTTCATAGATGGCAGAATGCAACTTCCGTCCCGGATAGTCGATCAACAAATCGATTTTTTGCTCGCCCAGTTGCGCATAGATAGATGACAAGAAACGCGTCCGGGCTTTGGCGATCCGCTCCACGTCAATCAATTGGGTCTCAACCAGCAAATCGATATCACCGCCCCTGCGCGCATCATCCACGCGGGAGCCAAAAAGGCGAACTACCACATCGGGCTCGAAAGACTCCCTCGCGGCCTGGCGCAGAACGGTGCGTTCGTGATCGCTCAATCTCATCTTTCTACCGCCTCCCCCGGCGCCAGCACGCGCCCATGTTCGATCACAACCCCATACCCGAGCGCGGAATTTGCCTGCATCCACGCCCCTTCGCCAAGAACCGAAGCACCCGCCATGACGGCGCCCACACCGAGATGGCCAAAATCGCCAACGTGGCAGTGGTGATCGACCACGGCGCCGCAGTTAACGATCACCCCCATTCCCAGCGCGGCCTCGGTACCGATAATCGCACCGGCCATGACTGCCGACCCGGCACCGATTATTGCACGCGGAGAGACGATGCCGTGAGGATGCACCACCGTCGCCAACGGCAGGCCTGCCTCTGCGAAGATGCGCGTGGTCGTGGCGCGAACTGCGTTGTTGCAAATTGCAACGAACCAGCAATCTGCACGGGTCTTGAACTGCTCCCAATCGGCCACTTTCCCGAGTACCGGAATTCCCCAGACCGGCTCCGCGGCCGGAAAGGCATCGTCAAGAAACCCGACAACTTCGAAAACTCCGGAAGCCAAAGCCGCCTCCACCACCGAGCGGCCATGGCCTCCGGCGCCGACGATCAGCAGACGCCGTGTCAATGCGACACCCCATCGCGGCGCACCACCTTCACGAAGGTGAGCCAAAGAATGTAGATATCGAAAGCCAGGGAGCGCCTACGCCGATACTCGACATCGAGCTTCACCTTGTCCGGGATCGGCAGTTCGTCGCGCCCGTTGACCTGAGCCCATCCGGTCAGACCCGGCACCAACTCGTGCACGTCGAATTCCGTCCTCAGAGCGATCAGGTCGTCCTGGTTGAACAGCGCTGGCCGCGGCCCCACGAAACTCATGTCACCCTTCAAGATGTTCCACAACTGCGGCAGCTCGTCGAGGCTCGATTTGCGCAGGAAGGAACCGATCGGCGTCAGGTGCGCCTTGGGGTCGGCCAGAAGATGCGTCGCCACCGCCGGCGTGCCGACCCGCATGCTGCGGAACTTGGGCATGCGGAAAATCGCGTTATGCCGCCCGACACGATCGGACCAGTACAAGGACGGCCCCGGTGAGGTAATGCGTACCAGAATGGCCACAACAGCGACAGGTACGGCGAGGAAAAGCGCTGCGATTGCCCCGAGGAAAAGATCAAAGAGTCGCTTCAACATTCAGCTTCAAAATTCAACATGTCGGTTCGCGGAATTTGGCTCATTTTCGCGGTCGACCGCAACCGTCATCCTCATGAATGGCTCGCCAGCCAATGGGCCGCTGTTTTCCGCAACCCTTCGTCGACGCAGACCGGCGGTTTCCATCCGAGCAGTTCACGCGTCTTCGTGATGTCAACCTGAAGCGAACCGCACAGGCGCTGTGCGATTCCCGGCTTGCCGATCATCCTGGCCCCAAGCGTCAGCAGTTGTTCTGGCACCGGGACAAGACGAGCCGGCTTGCCGAGTGCCTGCCCCATGCGCCGCAGGAGGTCCGAGGTCGAAAGGTCCTCGCCGTCGGAAACGAGAAAGGTCTGGTTGGCGGCGGCCGGATGGTCGACACAAGTCACGATCAAGCTGATGAGATTGTCCAAGAAAACGAGGCTGCGCCGGTTCTCGGTCACGCCGCCCAGCGGCAGCGGGATGCCACGCGACAACCAACGCATCATGGCCAGAACATTGGCTTTGACCCCCGGTCCATAGACCAGGGGCGGACGAATGATGACGACCTCCATACCCGTCTCTTGCGATAGGGCTCGCAGTCCGGCTTCAGCTTCGCACTTGGAAAGCGCGTGTGGATCAGCAGGAGCCGTTACTTGGTCAGACGTAAACGGCTTGCCGGGCAAAGTGTTTTCTCCGTTGGCTTTGATCGAACTCAGGAACACAAATCGCCGAACACCCGCCTGCGACGCTTGCCGTGCGAGGCGCATTGTGCCTTCGACGTTCACCTGACGGAACACTGCCAAGGGATCTGCGGCATCGTCGTTCATGACATGCGCGCGCCCTGCACAATGGATCACGACGGAAACCTCCGTCATGACGTCACTCCACTCCTGTTCAGAGGACAAGGAAGCCTGCACAACCTCAACGTCCGCCGGCCATGCGCTGGCAGTCAAATCCCGTACTGCAATTCGGAAAGGGACGCGCCCTCTGAGGAAGGCACACAACCCCCGCCCGACGAAACCGGTTGCGCCGGTGATTAATATCATTCAGATTGCCTCATCCAGATTGTTCTGCCCCAATCGTGCTAACCGATTCGACTGGGATTCGAAAGCAAACGGCTGCGGTGACCGTTGGCGTGTCCATCGGCATGTTGTGGAGCCCCGGCATCCGCAAGACTGACGTTTCACTTGCGCACCCGCTCCAACCCGTAAAGCACCGATCCAGCAGAGGCCAGTTGGAACAAAAGCGACAAAAGCATATTTTAATCGCGCCGCGCGCCCTCTGCCTCAAGCCAATGCTCGGCCGTGATGTGCAATCCCTCATCGACGCTCACTGGCGGCAACCAACCCAGCAGCGCCTTTGTCTTGATGATATCCACTTGCAGTGACCCACACAGGCGCTGAGCGATATCCGGCCGCCCGATCAATTTGGCCCCCAGCGTAATCAAGCCCGCCGGCATTGGGACAAGCCTCGCCGGCCGTCCCAACGCTGCAGCCATTCGCCGCAACAATGCTGCGGTGGACAGGTCTTCATCGTCGGAAACCAGAAAAGTCTGATTGGCAGCAGCCGGATGGTCAATGCAGGTCGCGATCAGGTCGGCGAGGTTGTCCAGGAAAACAAAGCTCCGTCTGTTGTGCTGAACTGAAGCCAACGGCAAAAGGAGTCCTGAATTCAGCCACCTCATTAGACTAGCAAAATTGCCCGGTGCGTTTGGGCCATAGACAAGCGGAGGTCTAATAACGACAACCTCCATCCCGGTTTCGTCAGACAACTCTCGCAACCCGACCTCGGCTTCATATTTTGACAAAGCATATGGGGTGTGGGGCGCCACTTCGCCGTCAGCGGCGAACGGCTGACCAAATGTCTCGCCACCGTTGACTCCGATAGAACTGATAAACAAGAACCGCTTCACCCCTGCGGCCGCAGCCTGCCGAGCAAGGCGCAAAGTGCCGCCGGCGTTAACCCGACGGAATTCCACCAAGGGATCGGCTGCTTCATCATTCATCATGTGTACCCGCGCTGCACAGTGAATGACGACAGAAACCCCGACCAAGGCACCACTCCAGTCCTGATCAGGCGATAAAGAAGCCTGCACTGCCTCGGTGCCCTCCGGAAATCCGGCCGGGATCGGGCCTCGCAATGCCAAGCGAACAGAACTGCGTTCTTCCAGCAACGTCCAGACCGCGCGCCCCACGAAACCCGACCCACCTGTCAACAGAATCATTGAACCCCCTGCCGAGTCAACTGCAGACTCTCCTTCAACTTTCTCGCCAAGAAGCGTGGCTCAAAATTGCTCTCGTAGTAGGCACGAGCATTTTGCCCCATGCACTCAAGCTGAGCCGGGGGCGCAGATCTCAGGGTTCGTATGGCATCAGCTAATCCGATGGCATCTTCCGCGCGGCAGGCAACACCGGCACCGGCCTCGAGAATGACGCGAGCGCCCTCTCCGTCAAGAGACGCGATGATCGGCTTGCCCGCCGCCATGTAGGCTTGCACCTTGCTTGGCACGGTCTGACTCATGATCGGGCTCTTGACCAGACTCACGAGCAGAGCCGAGGCTCGGGACATGATTGATGGCATTGAAGAAAGCGGAAAACGGCCTGGCAACTGCACGTTAAACAGATTTTCGCGAGCGATTTCCGTCTTCAGCCACTCAACACGGCTACCGCTACCAACCAGAATCAGGGTAATGTCTTTTTCATCCCGGAGGATTCCGGCAGCGGCAAGGATCGTCTCAAGTGCCTGCACGGTTCCTAAATTGCCTGCGAACACAACATTGAAGCCTGGATCGAAAGGAATTGGGCAGTCTTGTGCTGCGCCGAGACTGGAAAAGGCGAAATCTCCAGGGTTCGGGTGGTAGCCAACCGGTGTTTTTCCGGCCATTTTTTTGACGGGCTCAATAAACGCCTGAGACTGAACCAAGAGCAGATCGCTTTTCCGATATATCCAGCGGACAATATTTGATACCACATCAAGTAACTTCGGGTTATGTATAAAACCAGCCGCACTCAAGCTTTCTGGCCACAGATCTTGAACCCAGGTAATAAGTGACGACTTTTTTAGATATGCGATCCAGATCGCGGGTATTGCCTGCAGTATAGGAGACATCCCAAAAACGAATACCCTGTCAATCAAACGTCCGCGTAACAGCCAAGGACCGAAAACCGCAGCGGACAGGATGAAGGACAAATAGTTAAGAATCAATCGCCGCGCGCGGCCGTCTCCCCTCGGGATGAGCGGCACGCGCAGGATCGTGACTCCTTCATGCTGCTCTGCCCCGATGGACCACCACGAATACCCCTTGAAAACGACGCCTTCCGGGTAATTGGGCTGACCAGTGAGCACCACCAGATCGCAACCTTCGTCCCGGAGTGCTTGCACGACCTCGGTAATTCGAAAAGTCTCCGGCCAATAATACTGAGTGACAACAAGGACTCGCATTCCCGGAACTCTGCCCTACACCGCTTCTGCCTTGCGCCAGACCTTCCGATTCACGAAATCGGTATAGCTCTGAATAATGCGCAGAACCTTCTCGGAAACGTTATCCGGCGAGTAATCATCGACAAGGCGTAGCGCGCGGCGGTCACCACGCGGTTGGCTATCGAGAATAGCCAAGCCCTGCAGCACACGATCAGTGCTCAAGCCGACCATCATCACTGCAGCCTCCTCGAACCCTTCCGGACGCTCATGAACCTCGCGCAGATTCAAAGCCGGGAAATTAAGGATGGATGACTCCTCCGTAATAGTTCCGCTGTCTGATAAGACGCAACGGGCCTCGGTCTGCAGCTTGATGTAGTCGAGAAAGCCGAACGGTTTTAACAATTGCACCAACGGATGTGCTTCCAGGTTCAACTTCTCCATCCGCTTGCGCGTGCGCGGATGGGTTGAAACGATCACCGGCTCCTGATACTTTTCAGCCAGGGTATTTAGGATGTCGAGCAACTTTCCCAGGTTTTCGGGCGAGTCCACATTTTCTTCACGATGAGAGCTCACCACAAAATAACGATGCCGGGTCAGTTGCAGGCAATCCAGGACATCTGAGGCCGCGATCCCGGGCCGGTGGTATTCGATCACCTCGCGCATCGGACTCCCCGTCTTGATCACCTGATCCGGAGGCAACCCCTCGCGCAACAGGTAATCGCGGGCAATTTCGCTATAGGTCAGGTTGATGTCCGACGTGTGATCGACAATGCGTCGATTAATCTCTTCGGGCACCCGGAAGTCAAAACAACGATTACCCGCCTCCATATGGAAGACCGGAATTTTTCTCCGTTTCGCGGCGATGGCTGCCAGCGAGCTATTGGTATCGCCCAAGAGAAGAAGGGCCTCGGGCTGATATCTCTCAAGCGCCTTGTCGGCGGCCATGATCACCTGTCCGATCGTCTCGGCAGCCGTTGCTCCGGCGGCCTCCAGAAACACATCCGGCTTGCGGATGCCCAGATCGCTGAAGAAAACCTCGTTCAACTCATAATCGAAGTTCTGCCCGGTGTGAACAAGCACATGCTCGCAATGCACATCCAGCTTTTCAATGGTGCGCGACAACCGGATGATCTCGGGGCGCGTCCCGACGATTGTCATGACTTTGAGCTTTCTCACGATCAATCCTCCGCAACAGCAATTTCGCCGCGCGAAATACGTAACATGAAGTCCAGCTTCAACAATAGATTCTTCATTCCTGCGAGATCCAGTCGCACCGTGTTATGCGAATTGTAATCGTCGCCGTGCGCAGTTTGAGTCAGACGTTGGTCGCCCTGCTCAACATACTTGGCGTAGTTGAGATCGCGGCCATCGGGAGGAACGCGGAAATAGTCACCCATGTCCTCGGCACATGCCATTTCCTCGCGGCTGAGCAGGACTTCATATAGTTTTTCGCCATGACGCGTACCGATTACCTGAATGGGGTAATCGGGCTTTCCCATTAACTCAAGGATGGCACGGGCAAGTATTCCAACCGTCGCGGCTGGTGCCTTCTGAACGAAAATGTCGCCATTGTTCCCGTGCTCGAAGGCATACAAGACAAGATCGACCGCATCGGCCAGCGTCATCATGAACCGTGTCATCGCCGGGTCAGTGATGGTGATCGGCCTCCCGGAAAAGACTTGATCGACGAAAAGTGGAATGACCGAACCGCGCGAGGCCATGACATTGCCATAGCGGGTACCACAGATCACCGTTCCGGTTCCCTCCAAGTTCCGGCTGGTCGCTACCATCACCTTCTCCATCATAGCCTTGCTAATGCCCATGGCATTTATGGGATACACCGCTTTATCCGTACTAAGACAGACCACCCTCTTGACTCTAGTTGCAATCGCGGCAGTCAAGACATTTTCAGTTCCATAAACATTCGTATTGACCGCCTGCATCGGATGAAACTCACACGACGGAACCTGCTTCAGCGCTGCCGCGTGGAAAACGAAATCAACGCCGCGCATAGCGTGCTCGACGCTACGCAAGTCCCGGACGTCCCCAATGTAAAACTTAAGCTTGGCGCTATCATAGCGCTTGCGCATATCATCCTGCTTTTTCTCGTCGCGGCTAAAAATGCGAATTTCCCTGATACTTGAATCGAGAAAACGTCGCAGGACGGCATTACCGAAAGAACCCGTTCCGCCGGTAATCAATAACACCTTATTATCAAACACTGAAAACCCCATAATTATCACCCAAAATCATGCATCCGCTGGATTAGTTGGCCCCATGGCGCCGGCACATATCCAGTCTTATGCCTGAATCGTGATGAATCCAACGACCGATCAATAACAAAATCATCGTCGGGGACAATCTCGATGTCCTTGCCGTAGGTTCTAGCGACCAAGGAAAGCAGTTCGAACTTGCTTATTGGCTCAGCAGAGACATTATAAACGCCGCGCAAAGCTGGCCGTGGAATAACGTAATCACGAATTAATGTAGCAATCTCGACAGTCGGCAATCCGGAAAAAATAGCGCGCCGAAATCCTTTCACTTGCCCATGTTGAGAAACAAACCAATTGATCAGGCTGCGGGCACCTTCCAGCTCATGCCCAATAATCGAAGTTCTCAGCGTAATCGCATTTGGATAATCGACCTCTCCCAAGAATTTGCTTCGACCATACAAGTCATCTGCATCCGCGAAATCTTCCTCCGTATACATCCCTTTTCCTCCGGAAAACACGCAATCCGTACTCATGTGAATGAGCCTAGCGCCAACTGCTCCGCAGAGCCTAGCCAACCGATGGGGAAATATCGAATTGATAGGAAGAGCCAGCAAAGGATCCTCCACATCCACCAATTGCTTCACCAATCCGATGCAATTGATGACTATGCGTGGGCGAACCGTCGATAATAGGGAAATCAAGATATCTGAGTTCTCAACATCGATCCCAGGGATCAGGTATGCTCGAAGGTGAGCCGGCAACAAGTCAATATTTTTTTTAGATCGCACTGTTGCAACCACCGTGAACCTCGGGGCAGTTGAAAAAACGCGTAGCATCGCATTTCCTAACATGCCTGATGCGCCGAGAATTAGGACTTTACTCATCAGCATTATCCATAATTATTTTAATAGTAAAAACTACTTGGCTATAAAAATTAAAGAACCGTTAAATCACTTTAGGCGCGTGCATTCTGCGCTGGACCATGCCATGCCACAGGCTATCTGGCCAATTAGGCCAAGTGTCAGCATAAGCATGAAGGGGGGACATCATGCCGTCGAGTTGGAAGACGAAAAACCAAGGGAAGTGCAGTTCATCAGAAATACAACCCCTCCATAATTAAATTTTCCTGCCCCAAAAGCACAAGCAACTGACTTTTTTCGCCGAAATCAAAATTACCCACAACCATATCCTCGCCAACTACGGGATTCTTAAAACCATTTTGTGGAAAGATAAAGTTATTGCCGCTAGAAAATAACGTTTTCCCGCTTGTCGAATCTTCTATGTCGCGTAGCAAATCATCCTTGCCGTCACCGTTGAAGTCGCCAACATACCAAGGTTCATCCCCATGACCCGCCGGCGTCCAAC
>WBZM01002093.1_pt2 | contig 12601 bp, 14 predicted proteins | sample 5204271 | NCBI WGS metagenome assembly WBZM01 (sample SAMN12344346, study PRJNA552823) | activated sludge metagenome | biome: Activated sludge suspended growth; feature: Nitrification reactor; material: Wastewater; isolation source: activated sludge from nitrification reactor of wastewater...
AGGTCCGCCGCCACGACCTGCGAAATCGCGCGCGCCAGTTCGCCCGCGCCGCCCTCGTCGATGAAGGCGGGCGCGGCGAAGGGCAAGGGCTCGATAACCCCGTCGGTGATGGTGATCTTGAGCGGCCCCTGCTGCGCCGCGACCGGCGCGGGCGTCAGCGCGGCGGCCAGCGCCGTCAGCGCGGCGGTCATGCAAAGCGTGCGGATCATGGTCGGAAATCCCCTGTCCTGGGCGTGATGGTCAATGGCTGCGGGCGCGCGCCCGGCCTGCGATGCTCTGGCGATGCGAAACGTCATTTCATCCGCATCCGTTCCGGGTTGAACTCGATCTCGATCTCGCGCCACTGGGCGTATTTCTCGGCCGGCAGCGGATAGCCGTCGCCCGCGCAGCGGATGATCGCGCGCCGCCCCGCCTCGAACGCCTGCCGGACCGAGGTGTCGTCCCCCCCCGACGACCCGATCAGCTCGATCGAGCCCGAGTCGGGCTTGCCGTCCTGGCCCATGGTCACGCGGATCGTCACCACCGTGCGCAGCGCATCGGTCGACAGCGCGCCCACGTTCCAGCACTGCTTCACCGCAACGACCAGCGCATCCTTCTCGCCGCTGGTGATCGGCGGGCCGCTGTCCGCTACACCGGTGCCGGGGCTTGCCTCATCGGCCGCCTCGCCCGCCATCGCCTGGGCCAGCGCATCCGCGACACCCGCCTGATCCGCGCCCTCGGGCGCATCGACCGCCGCCGTCTCGGTTTCCACCGGCGCCGGTTCGGGCTGCGGCTCGGGGGCCGGCGCGGGCTTTGCGGGCCGCGACTTCGGCCGGGCCGAACTGGCCGGCGCCGATGTCGCGAATTCGGTCTGGTCCTTGTTTTCTTCCGTCTCCAGCACCTCGCCGGCCTCGGGCGGCGCGGCTTCCTTGGGCGGCTCGGGCAGCGGGTCGGCCTCGGGTGCGGGCTCGGGCGTCGTCTCCTCGACCACCGCTTCGGCGACCTGCGCATCGGGGGCCGGCGCCTCGGACGGTGTCGGCGCAACGCGCGGCGCGGGCCGCGGCTTCGGACGCGGCGCCACCTCGGTCATCATCGTGGCCGAAGGTTCCTCGACCGGCGTCTGTATCTGCGAGGGCGGGGTATCCGTCACCTGCGTCTCGGGCTGCTCCAGCTCGGTCACATCGGGCGCCGGGTCCGGCTGCGGCTGGGCCTCGGCCTCGGGCGCCGGCTGTGCCTCGGGCTGCGGTTCGGGCTGCGGCGCATCGGGCGCAGGCTCGGCCGTCGCCTCGGGCAGCACCGGCGCGGGCGGGCTTTCCTGCGGCGCCTTGGGGGCCGCGGCCGCCATCGCCTCGAACTCGGCCGACGACATCAGCGACACTTCCGTGGTGATCGTCGTCGGCGCCATGTCATGCGAATTGAACAGGCCGCCGACCAGCGCCCACAGCAGCAGGCCGCCGTGGCCCACAGCCGAAACGATCATCCCGGTCCGCTGTTCGCGCCGCGCTTCCACGGGTTCAGTTCCCCGCCTGATCCTGCCCCGGCGCACCCTGGCCACCGAAGGTCGGCCCGCCCGCGTCGGTCACCAGCACGATGTTGGCGAACCCGCCGGAATTCAGCGCCCCCATCACCTGCACCACCCGCTCATAGGGGATGGCGCCGTCGGCGCGCAGGAACAGCTTGTCGTCCTGCCGCTCGGCGGCGATGGCGGTCAGCTTGGCGATCAGCTCGCCCTCTGCCACCGGCGTGTTCTGGATGGAAATCGCCCCGTCCGCCTGCACGGAAACCGTCAGCGGCTCTTCCTGCTGGGTCGGAACCGCCTGCGCCGCCGTCTTCGGCAGTTCAAGCGGCACCCCCACCGTCAGCAGCGGCGCCGCCACCATGAAGATGATCAGCAGCACCAGCATCACGTCCACGAAGGGCGTGACGTTGATCTCGCTCATCACCCCCGCCTTCCCGCGCGAGTGCCGGCGGCGGCGTCCGCCACCGCCCCCGCTTTTCATGACCCCGGCCCCCATCGCTCAGGCGTCCAGCTGGCGCGACAGGATCGTGGCGAACTCGTCGGCAAAGGCCTCGTAACCGGCGATGATCCGGTCGCTGTCGGCCGACAGCTTGTTGTAGGCCACGACCGCCGGAATGGCGGCCACCAGGCCCAGCGCCGTGGCGACCAGCGCCTCGGCGATGCCCGGCGCCACCACGGCCAGCGAGGTGTTCTGCGAAATCGCGATCTGCTCGAAGGCGACCTTGATCCCCCAGACCGTGCCGAAAAGCCCGACGAAGGGTGCGGTCGACCCCACGGTCGCCAGGAAGGGCAGGCCCCGGCTCAGATCCTCGGTCTCCTTGGCGATGGCCACGTCCATCGACCGGTCGATGCGCGCCTGCGCCCCGGCGATCAGCCCGCCGTCCTGGCGGTGGCTGCGGCGCCATTCGGTCATGCCGCTGGCAAAGATCTTCTCGCTCGCCCCGTCCGGCTGGGTGCCGATCTTCTCGTAAAGCTCGTCAAGCGGCTCGCCCGACCAGAACGCCCGGTCGAAGATCCCTGCCTCGGTGCGCGCCTTGCGATAGGCGATCACCTTCTGCACGATGATCGTCCACGACCAGAAGCTGGACGCGATCAGCAGCATCATCACGATCTTGACGATGAACGACGCGCGCCAGAACAGCGCGAACAACGAAAAATCGATCTCCTGCGCCATGGCAAGGGTGTTGGTATCCATGAATCTCTGCTCGCCGGTTGGGCCACGGGTTGTGATTGTGGCTCTTTAGCGGGCTTTCTACCCCGATTTGAGGGGGAATGCCAACACATCTGCGTCAGGCATGTTTCAGCCCCGACACGCGCGCGCCGCCCGCCCGGCGGTTCAGTGCAGCGCCGGCGCAAGCCTGCGGCGGATCTCCGCCGGTAGTCGCGCAGGCTGGCCGGTCTCGGTCAGGCACACCAGCGTCACATGGGCAACGAACAACCGCTCGGCCCCGCGCAGCACGTCCTGCGCCAGATGGATCCTTGCGCCCCCGGCAGAGGACAGCCGCGTCACCACCGTCAGTTCGTCGTCGAACCTCGCGGGGCGAAGGTAATCCGCCTCGATCCGGCGGACCGCGAACACGATCCCCTGCTCGGCCTTCAGACGCCCCTGATCGACCCCGAGCGACCGGATCCACTCCGAACGGCCGCGTTCGATGAACTTCAGGTAGTTGGCATAGTAGACGATGCCGGCCAGATCGGTATCCTCGTAATAGACGCGGATCGGGTGGGTGTGGGTCACGCCTGTCAGCCTTGCTTCAAGTGGACACGTCCGGGGCTCCGCCCCTGCGGCGCACCCGGCATATTTCGACCACGGCAACTCAGGGTGCAAGACCCGCCCGCGCCGCCAGGCGCAGCGCATGGCTTGCGTCCCGTGCCACGGAGGGCATCACGGGATCATATCCGGCGCGGATCACCGCCGCCACATCGGGGCGAAGCACCGTCACCCCCTTCGCCTGGGCCAGCGGTCCCCGCTCGGCGAAGGCACGGTCGGACCACAGCAGGATGGTCTGCACCGCTTCGTTCAGCGCCAGCACCTCGGCGGGCATCCCGGCCAGATCGCCCCCGATCCTGAGAAAGGTGAAGCAGGCACGGATCGCCCCGTCCGCATCGAACCGGAACAGCCGGTACTGATGCGCCTGCCCCGCCGTCAGCCGCCCGACAAGCGCCCCCAGCCCCCCGCCCCCCTCGTCCAGCAGCCGTCCGAGGTCGGGCACGGCCAGCAGTTCGTCCCACTCGCGGAAGAAGAAGAACCACAGGTTCGCGCCCAGTTCCGGGTCGGTTTCGGCCATCCGGTGCCCGGCCAGCGCCACCACCGCCTCGACGGCGCCCTTGACCGCGGCCAGCGTCGCATCGTCGGTGCCGAAGACCACCGGCACGATGGGCCGCCCCCAGCGCGCGAAAAGATATTCTCCCGAACCTCGGGTGAACAGTGCGGCGACCTCGTCGGGCGTCATGCGCGCCTCCTTCGATTTCGCCCAAATATCCCCGCCAGAGGCACGACCCCGCAGGCAGGCCGCGCCGCCGCACCCGGCTTGCGCCACGGTGAATCCGGGTTAACGGAAGATGAAGGAAAAATACGTTTCATAGCTTTATCAATGACTTGCCTGTTTGTCCACGCGTGGACATCACTTCCCGAACAGGTCGCCCTGCCCCTTCGGCACGGGCAGACCGAGATGTTCCCAGGCCTTCCGCGCCAGCATCCGCCCCCGTGGGGTACGCTGGATCAGCCCCTGCTGCAGAAGGTAGGGCTCGATCACCTCCTCGATCGCGTCGCGACTTTCCGACAGCGCCGCCGACAGGGTTTCCACCCCGACCGGCCCGCCGGCGTAGTTCTCGGCGATAAGGCCCAGGTAACGCCGGTCCGCGCCGTCAAGGCCGATGCGGTCGACCCCAAGCCGCGTCAGCGCCCGGTCGGCGATGGCGCGCGTCAGCCGCCCGTCGCCCTCGACCAGCGCGAAATCGACCACCCGGCGCAACAGCCGCCCGGCGATCCGCGGCGTCCCACGCGCCCGCCGCGCGATCTCGCGCGTGCCGTCCGGGTCGGCGTCCACGCCCATCAGCCGGGCGCCGCGGGTGACGATCAGGTCAAGCTCGTCCTCGGTATAGAACTGAAGCCGCGTCGGGATGCCGAAGCGGTCGCGCAGCGGCGTCGTCAGCAGGCCAAGCCGCGTCGTCGCGCCGACCAGCGTGAAGGGCTGAAGCTCGATCCGCACCGTCCGCGCCGCCGGCCCCTCGCCGATCACGAGGTCAAGCTCGTAATCCTCCATCGCCGGGTAAAGCACCTCCTCGACCGCCGGGTTCATGCGGTGGATCTCGTCGATGAACAGCACGTCGCGGGCTTCGAGGTTGGTCAGGATCGCCGCCAGATCGCCCGCCCGCGCCAGCACCGGCCCCGAGGTCATGCGGAAGCTGACCCCCAGTTCGCGCGCCATGATCTGCGCCAGCGTGGTCTTGCCCAGCCCGGGGGGGCCGTGGAACAGGGTGTGGTCCATCGCCTCGCCGCGCATCTTCGCGCTTTCGATGAAGACGCGCAGGTTAGCGCGGGCCTCTTCCTGACCGACGAAGTCCTCCAGCACCTGCGGCCGCAGCGCCCGGTCGGCGTCTTCTGCCTGGCGTTCGGGGCGCAGCGTCGGATCGGGGGTCACCATCGCCTATCCCTTCGGCGCCAGCAGCCGCAGGCTCGCGCGGATCAGCGCGGGGGTTCCCGCACCTTCATCCGCGCCCGCCGCCTCCGCGACGGCGGCGGCGGCCTCGCCCTGGCCGTAGCCAAGGTTGATCAGCGCCGACAGCGCCTCGGCCGTCGCGGCCGGGGTGGCGGGCACCGCTTTCGACGGGCGGGAGGCCGGCGCGGACGCCAGCGTCTCGATGACCTCGGGCGCCCCGGCGTCCACGGTCAGCGTTCCGCCCAGCGCCATGACCGTCGGCGCCTTGTCTTTCAGTTCCATCACTACCCGCTGCGCCAGCTTCGGACCGACGCCGGGCGCTGCCTTGATCGCCGCCCAGTTGCCGATCGCGATGGCGCGGCCCAGCCCGTCGGCCCCGAGCGCGCCGAGGATCGCCATGGAAGCCTTCGCCCCGACGCCCTGAACCGTCATCAGAAGGCGGTGCCATTCCTTTTCCAGAAGCGTCGGAAAGCCGAAAAGCTGAAGCAGGTCTTCGCGGACAAGAAGGTCGGTGTAAAGCGCGCAAGCCTCGCCGGCGGGCGGCAGCGCGGCGGCGGTACGGGACGAGACATGGACGATGTAGCCGACCCCCCGCACGTCGATCAGCACATGATCGGCGGCGCGGTGCAGGATCACCCCGGCAATGCGGCCGATCATGCCACGCCCCTCAGCGCCGCCGCCATCCGGCCCGCGCTTTGCAGGTGATGGGCATGGCAGATGGCGACGGCCAGCGCGTCGGCGGCGTCCGGCCCGGCCAGCACCACGCCGGGAAGCTGGTGGCGCACCATGTGGGCGATCTGGCCCTTGTCGGCGTGCCCGACACCCACGACCGCCTTCTTCACCGCGTTCGGTGCGTATTCACCGACCGCAAGCCCCGCTTCGGCCGGCACCAGCAGGGCAATGCCCCTCGCCTGGCCAAGCTTGAGCGTTGCCACGGCATCCTTGTTGACAAAGGTCTGCTCCACCGCCGCCGCTTCGGGCCGGTGTTGGGCGACCACTGCACGCAGGCCAGCAGCCAGCGACAGGAGCCGCGCCGCAAGGTCGGGGCCTTCCGAATGGATGATCCCGTTGGCAACGTGGCCCAGCCGCGAACCGGCAAGGTCGATCACGCCCCAGCCCATGTTCCGCAGCCCCGGATCGATTCCCAGAACCCGCATGTTTCCGCTGCCCTCTGCCTGCCTTCGTGGCCGCCACGCCGTTCGCTTCGGTGTGGCTTTTGGGACGCAGTAGCACGAAAAGCGAACATCGGGAAGCGGGAAAGCGGCGGCCGGCGAGGTTCCGGCCGCTTCCAGAGCGACGCTGCAACGTTGACGGGGCAATCAAATACGCCGTTGAATTGCCCGAAAGCGACATATTTCGCAGTTGCAGCAACCCAATGCAAACAAAGTGTTACAACGCGGAGCCGTCGCTGAAGAGCTATGCGCGGCATGCATGGCGGGGCTGTCGGCGCGCCACTTGCTGGAAATTCCGGCGAGGCCTATCTCGGCACCGTCAGCGGCCCGGATCGACCGGGACCGCGGTCTGGAACAGAGGTTCCAAGACCTTTTTCGCATGTAGAGGAAAGATCATGTCCGCCTATGCCACCAACCGCGCCATCGCCACCGGCACCGCGTCGGGGATCGTGAGCAGCATCGTCGCCACCGTCGCCGCCTGGAACGACGCGCGCATCACCCGCAAGGCCCTGTCCAAGCTGTCGGACCGCGAACTGGACGATATCGGCCTGTCGCGCAGCGACATCGACAGCATCGCCGCCCGCGCCTGATCGCGGCAGCCGGCCTGCAAGACCCCGCAGCGCGTCCGACACGCGACCGAAGCCGGGCAGAAGATACGAAGGCCGTGCGGATCGTCCGCACGGCCTTTCGCTTTATCGTTCCGCCGGGCCTGCGCCGCAGGTGTCAGTGGGCAATATCCGCAAGGACTGCCGAGAGCTTCATCGTGAGCGGATCGGCCTGCAGCACCCAGGCGCCGACGCGGTCGGCCATGCCGCCCGCTTCCAGGGCCGCAATGCGATCGGCATAGGCAGTTTCGCCGATGTTCGACAGAACGCCCGCCTTGATCGCCACGACGGCCAGACAGACCATCGCGGCCGGGAAGATCCAGCTGCCGCGACGCTTCTGATGCTTGAGGCTGTTGTAGTAGGTCATGCCGAGCGTTCCGGCAGCCTCGAAGCCGCCGCCCGAGCGATGGGTACGCTCTATCCGGTCGAGACGGCTGAAGAAATCGTCCATGTTCGGGTCTTGCATGACGGCCATCCATTGCGCGGAGGGTGAAGTTCCGCCAAGGAAAGGTCTGGATTGTGGCGGAAATGCGTCGCGACAGGCGCCCGAAGGCTATTGTGCGCGGCGCATCACAAGTACGGTCCACTCGCCGATTTCGTTGCGGGCAGCAAGGGCAAACCCGGCCCGCTGATAGGCGGCAACGACTTCGTTGGCCTGCGTCGTCAAGATGCCAGACAGAATCGCATAGCCCATCGGGGCGATATGTCGCGCCATGTCAGGCGCCAGTTCGACAAGCGGACCCTTCAGGATGTTGGCGAAGACGAGGTCGAAAGGCGCGGCCCTGGCAAGTTCGGGATGGGCGAAGCCTGCGGCCTCGAGGCAGCGCACCCGGCCCTGGAGGCCGTTGCTGGCCACGTTCGCCGCCGCGACATCGACCGCTACCGGGTCGATGTCCGAGGCCAGGATCGGGCTGTCCGTATCCCAGATACGCGCCGCGGCCATCGCAAGAACTGCAGTGCCGCAACCGATGTCGGCGATGCGCCGCCCCCGGAACCCCGCCCGGTCGAGCCGGTCGAGCGCGACGAGGCAGCCCGAGGTCGTGGCATGGTGGCCCGTGCCGAAGGCCATCGCCGCCTCGATCAGCAGGGCAACACGGCCCTCGGGCACACGGTCGGCATCGTGGCTGCCGTAGACGAAGAAGCGCCCCGCTTCGACGGGCTGAAGCTCGCGCTTGACATGGGCGACCCAGTCGGTTTCGGGCACCTCGGACACGACGAAGGGCCGCGCGCCATAGATCACCGACAGAAGCGCCAGTTCGGTCTCATCCGGGCGTTCCTCGAAATAGACGCCCACCTCGTACCGGCCCGAGCCGTCCTCGATCTCGAAGACGCCTATGCCCACCGGTTCTGGCAGGAAGTCCTCCATCGCCTCGGACAGGGCCTCGGCGGGTTCGCGGGCATCGAGCGTCGTAAAGGCGGAATAGGTCGGCATGGGCGGGTGTCCGGGTTGCGCGGCGGATGCGCGCGGATAGACCCGACCGCGCCCGAGTGCAAGCGTCAAGCCGCCTGGCGCCCGTACTGCCGCCCAAGGCGGCCGCAGCCGCCGGGACATCTGCCCGCGATTGCGGCAGATGACCTTCGGCGCTAGTAAGGAACGATCCTGCAAGGGAGCGCGCCCATGCCTGTCATCACCTGCGTCGAGGACCTGAAACGGCTGCACCGCCGGCGCACGCCGAAGATGTTCTACGATTACTGCGAAAGCGGCAGCTACACCGAACAGACCTTCCGAGAGAACACGTCGGACTTCGCGCAGATCCGCCTGCGCCAGCGGGTGGCGGTCGATCTGACCGGGCGGACGACCGAGGGTACGATGCTGGGAAACCGCGTGGCGATGCCTGTGGCGCTGGCGCCGGTCGGCATGACCGGGATGCAGCGCGCCGACGGCGAGATCAAGGCGGCGCGGGCCGCCGCGAAGTTCGGCGTGCCCTTCACGCTGTCGACCATGTCGATCTGTTCGATCGAGGACGTGGCCAGCCACACCCCGGCGCCGTTCTGGTTCCAGATCTACGCGCTGAACGACGACGACTTCAACCGCCGCATCATCGGGCGGGCCCGGGCCGCGGGTTGTTCGGCGCTGGTGATCACGGTCGACCTGCAGATCCTCGGCCAACGCCACAAGGACCTGAAGAACGGGCTGTCGGCCCCGCCGAAGCCGACGTTGCGCAACATGGTGAATCTGGCGACCAAGTGGCGCTGGGGGCTTGAGATGCTGGGCACGAAACGGCGCTTCTTCGGCAACATCGTCGGCCATGTCGAAGGTGTGTCGGACCCGTCGTCGCTGTCGGAATGGACGGCGAAGAAGTTCGACCCCGCGCTCAACTGGGACAAGATCGCGCGGTTGATGGAGATGTGGGGCGGCAAGGTGGTGCTGAAGGGTGTCCTCGATGCCGAGGATGCCGAGACGGCGGCGGGGCTGGGGGCCGACGCCATCGTCGTGTCGAACCACGGCGGGCGACAGCTTGACGGGGCGCTGTCGTCGATCCGGGTGTTGCCCGAGATCGTGGCCGCCGTCGGGTCGAGGACGGAAGTCTGGCTCGACAGCGGCATCCGGTCGGGGCAGGACGTGCTGAAGGCGCTGGCGCTGGGGGCCAAGGGCACGATGATCGGGCGTGCCTACATCCACGGGCTGGGCGCGATGGGCGAGGACGGCGTGACGAGGGCGCTGGAGGTGATCCGCAAGGAACTGGACGTCTCGATGGCGCTGTGCGGCGAGCGCGATGTCAAGGCGCTCGGCCGGCACAACCTGCTGGTGCCGGCCGGCTTTCAGGGTGGCTATGTCCGGCCCTAGCCGCGCGGGTTCAACAGCCGCGCGAAGACGCCTTCGCGGGTGATCCGGCCCAGGGTGCGGCCCTGGTCGGTGACGAAGACCGCCGGTTCGGACAGAAGCCGCGTCATGACCTCGCGCACCGGCGTCTCGGGTCCGACATCGGGGGCGGAGGCCGCATCGGCGCCGGCCGCTTCCATGATGTCGCTGGCCCTGAGCACACCGAGCGGATTCATGTGCTCGACGAAGTCGGCGACGTAGCCGGACGCGGGGCGGGCGATGATTTCCCGCGCCGTGCCGCACTGGACGATGCGGCCACCCTCCATCAGCGCGATTCGGTTGCCGATCTTGAACGCCTCGTCGAGATCGTGGCTGACGAAGATGATCGTGCGCTTGAGCTTGGCCTGAAGTTCGAGCAGTTCGTCCTGAAGACGGGCACGGATCAGCGGGTCGAGCGCGCTGAAGGGTTCGTCCATCAGAAGGATCGGCGCGTCGGTCACGAAGGCGCGGGCAAGGCCCACGCGCTGCTGCATGCCGCCCGACAGCTCGCCCACCTTGCGGTCGGCCCAGTCCGAAAGGCCCACCAGCGCAAGCTGACCTTCCACCTTTTCCTTGCGCTGCGCCGCAGTCTGGCCCGCCAGTTCAAGGCCAAGGCCCACGTTTTCACGCACGGTGCGCCAGGGCAGAAGGCCGAACTGCTGGAAGACCATCGCCACGCATTCGCGGCGCACCCGCAGAAGGTCTTCCCGCGAGGCGCGGCCGACATCGCAGTGCCAGTCCTTGTCATGAACGGTGACGGTACCGCGGCAGACCGGGTTGAGGCCGTTCACGGCCCGCAGAAGCGTGGATTTCCCCGACCCCGACAGGCCCATCAGGGCCAGGATCTCGCCCCGCGCGACGGTGAGCGAACAGTCGTGGACCCCCAGCACCTGGCCGGTCATCTTCTGGATTTCACTCCGACTCAGGCCCTGGTCCATCAGCGGCAGGGCCTTTTCCGGGTGGTCGCCGAAGACGATGTTGACCTTGTCGAACTCGACGGCGATTTCGGGCTTCGCGGTTTCCATCAGGCGCCTCCCTTGCGCAGCATCCGGTCAAGGACAATGGCCACGACGACAATCACAATGCCCGATTCGAACCCAAGCGCCGTATTGACCGAGTTCAGCGCACGCACCACCGGAACCCCAAGCCCGTTGGCCCCGACAAGCGCCGCGATGACGACCATCGAGAGCGACAGCATGATGGTCTGGTTCAGGCCAGCCATGATCTGCGGCAGCGCATAGGGCAGTTCGGCCTTGTAGAGCACCTGGCGGCGTGTGCCGCCGAAGGCGGTCAGCGCCTCGATCAGCGCCTGCGGTGTGCTGGCAACCCCCAGATGCGTCAGGCGGATGGGCGCGGGAACGACGAAGATCACGGTCGCGATCAGGCCGGGCACCATGCCAAGGCCGAAGAAGACGATGGCCGGGATGAGATAGACGAAGGTCGGCAGGGTCTGCATCAGGTCGAGCACGGGCTGCATGGCGGCGTAAAGGCGCGGGCGGTGCGCGGCGGCGATGCCCACAGGCACACCGATACCCATGCAGACGACACAGGAAGCCAAAATGAGGGTGAGGCTTTCCATCGTCGGGGCCCAGTAGCCCTGGTTGAGGATGAACAGGAAGCCCGCCAGCACCAGAAGGCTGATCTTCCAGCTGCGCTGCAGATACCACGTCAGCGCAACGGCCAGTGCGATGATGACCGCCGGATAGGGCGTTTCCAGGCTCCACAGGATGGCATCGATCATCGCCTGCATGCCTGCCGACACGGCGTCGAACAGCCCCCCGGCATGCAACTTGAGCCAGTCGAAGACCGCCTTGGCGGTCTTCCCGACAGGAATTTTCGTGTGCACGAGTTCAAGCAACCAATCCATCTCTGGCCATCCTCCGGTGGTCATGGGCCGACAAGAAACCGCCCCGCCGGTTTCGGCGGGGCGGCACATCGTCGGGTTCAGGTCACTTGAGCGCCGCCGTGACCGCGGCCATCGCGTCGCCGCCGTCCTTGGTCGTGACGCCGTCGAGCCAGGGGCCAAGCACGTCGCTGTGTGCAACCAGCCAGGTCTTGGCTGCGTCCATCGGGTCGCTGCCGTCGTTCAGGATGGAACCCATGATCTCGTTCTCCATCGCGAGCGAGAATTCGAGGTTCTGCAGCAGCTTGCCCGTGTTGGGGCATTCCGCGACGTAGCCCTTGCGGGTGTTGGTATCGACCTGGGCGCCACCGAAGTTCGGGCCGAAGACATCGTCGCCGCCCGACAGATAGGTCATCTTGAAGTTGGCGTTCATCGGGTGCGGTTCCCAGCCGAGGAACACGATCGGCTTGCCTGCGCTGTCGTGCTTGGCGACCTCGGCCAGCATCCCCTGTTCGGAGCTTTCGACCAGTTCGAAATCGGCCAGACCGAACTTGTCGCCCGAGATCATGTCGAGAATCAGCCGGTTGCCGTCATTGCCCGGCTCGATCCCGTAGATCTTGCCCTCGAGCGCGTCCTTCTGCCCGTCTATCTTGGAGAAGTCATCGATCCCCAGCGCCTTGCCGGCCTCGTTGGTGGCCAGCGTGTACTTGGCGCCGGTCAGGTTGGTGCGGACCGTCTCGACCGTGCCGGCATCGCGGTAGGGGGCGATATCGGCTTCCATCGTCGGCATCCAGTTGCCGAGGAAGACGTCGATGTCGCCTTCGGCCAGCCCGGTGTAGGTCACCGGCACCGACAGAACCTTGGTTTCCGTCTCATAGCCCAGCGCCTGCAGGATGGTGGTCGTGACGGCGGTCGTCGCGGTGATGTCGGTCCAGCCCACATCCGAGAAGACGATCTTGTCGCAGCCTTCGGCGAAGGCCGGACCGGTGATGGCGACGGTTGCGGCCGCCAAGAGCAT
>WBZM01003333.1_pt1 | contig 12601 bp, 8 predicted proteins | sample 5204271 | NCBI WGS metagenome assembly WBZM01 (sample SAMN12344346, study PRJNA552823) | activated sludge metagenome | biome: Activated sludge suspended growth; feature: Nitrification reactor; material: Wastewater; isolation source: activated sludge from nitrification reactor of wastewater treatment...
AATTGCGTCTCCCGCAACACCGCAGGATTCGCAAACGCTTCGCAAAAGTCGTTCTTGACCGAGTGATAATGACGGGGGCTTGTAAACCTTGACCTAATCAGGCTTACGCTCGACTCTTGTTAGGACTGGACATGACACTGACGGAAACACAACTGTGAAATTTGCCACAGACGAACTGCCTGGCGAGGCGATAGGATGCCCGAATACCGGAGATAGAGCCGGCCCCGGAAACTCGGACAGATAGATAAGTGATGGTTTTACGCAACCACTGGCCGCAAGGCGGCCCTGAAATGGACCAAGAGTATGACGAGAACCTCGATGTATTCAAGGGCCGCAGCCTTGATCTCAGCATGGGTTAACAGCGAACGCCATGCACCCGTTCATTCTTGAAGCTGTCAGACCAGCTCTTCGTCGGCGCGTTATCGCATCAGTTGCCTTTGCGGCTCATCGAGCAGTTCATGCAGCGGGCCTTGACCTTATCCTGAAAGGCATGGCTGGCATACGCTGGCAATCTCTATTGGAGTGGCGCGTCGACCCCGGTGCCGGACGCTTCCGGAACCAAGTCTTGGTAGGCGCATCGGTCACGATATCCACCGTCATGCGCGGTTTAAGCAACCAGCCGACAACCTCCCGGTTGAACAGGTCGAGCGTGATGGCCAAATACAGCCAACCTTCATCGATCCACAGGTATGATCGCTGCAGGCCGAAAGTGTGGCATCCCACCTAAAGAGTCACTGACCACCATACAGTTTCGTCATCCTTCAAACCGGCACACGAAAGGAACGCCATGACAACGGATATAAACAACAACCCGCCCTCACACTGTCGATTTTGCGCCGCTCCTCTCGAACAGGTCTTCGTCGACCTGGGCATGTCGCCACTGTGCCAGACGCACATCACACCGTCGCAACTGAATCACATGGAGCCGTTCTATCCCCTGCGCACTTATGTATGCAATAGCTGTTACTTGGTCCAGCTCGATGAGTTTGTCACCCCCGGCGACATATTCAGCGAATACGCCTACTTCTCGTCATTCGCCGATAGCTGGGTCGATCATGCTAAACGCTATGTTGATCTGGTTACTGATCGCTTCGGATTGTCTGCTTCATCTCGCGTCGTCGAGATTGCCAGCAACGATGGCTATCTCCTTCAACACTTCGTCGCGAAGAATATTCCTTGCCTTGGCGTAGAACCTGCGGCCAACGTGGCCGAAGCAGCTGTCGCCAAGGGCGTCAAGTCAGTCGTCAAATTTTTCGGTCGTGAAACGGCGCAGGAGATGGTCAGCGAGTTCGGCCATGCCGATTTGTTGCTGGGAAACAATGTACTGGCGCACGTTCCCAAGCTTAATAACTTCGTCGCCGGGATGAAGATCCTGCTAGGTCCGCAGGGTGTGATCACCATGGAGTTCCCGCACCTGCTCCGACTAATGCAGGAAAATCAGTTCGATACCATTTATCATGAGCATTTTTCGTACTTCTCCTTCATGACTGTCGAAAATATTTTTGCCGCACACGGAATAACCTTGTTCGATGTGGAGGAATTGCCGACCCACGGAGGTTCACTGCGAATATATGGGCGCCATGCGGAGGACAGCAGCAAACCCGTTGGCGAACGTGCCATGGAATTACGCACGCGTGAATTGCAGGCGGGCTTTGATCGCCCCGAGACTTACCTTGGATTCACCGAACAGGTCAAAGAAACGAAGCGCAAACTGCTGGAATTCCTGATTCGAGTGAAACGCGAAGGAAAATCCGTAGTTGGCTACGGGGCCCCCGGAAAGGGAAATACCCTGCTGAATTACTGCGGAATACGTCAGGATTTTGTTGACTATACCGTTGACCGGAATCCTTACAAGCAAGGCAAATTCACGCCAGGGACGCATATTCCAATTCGCGGACCTGAGGAAATTCGTGAAACGAAGCCTGATTATCTGTTGTTGTTGCCCTGGAACCTCAGGGAAGAGATCATGCAGCAAATGAGCTACATTCGTGAATGGGGTGGAAAGTTCGTTGTCCCCATTCCGGAAACGAAGGTTTATCCGTAAGCCGGATTTCGTCTGAATTAGCTATCAAACAAGGGAGAAAAACATGAAGGTCTTCGTAACCGGAGTCGAAGGTTATATCGGGAGCTTGCTCGCCCCACTGCTAATGCAACATGGCCACGACGTTGTCGGCACCGACACTGGCTTCTATCGCGACGGCTGGCTCTATAGCGACAGCAAGACCGGATCCTGTTTTCCGCGATTCATCAATTGTGACTTGCGTAACCTCACCGAGGCCGATCTTTCCGGGTACGATGCCGTCATCCATATGGCGGAATTGTCGAACGACCCTCTGGGACAGAACAATCCCGCGCTCACCCATCGCATCAACCATGCGGGCTCGGTCAATCTGGCAAAGAATGCCAAGCGTGCCGGAGTCTCACGATTCATATATACATCCTCGTGCAGTGTTTACGGATTGGGTTCTGGCGATTTTCTCACCGAAGAATCACCGGTCAATCCTCAGACAGCTTATGCGGAATGCAAGACGCTGGTTGAAAGGGATGTCGGCCGACTCGCCGATGACAGCTTCAGCCCGGTGTTTCTCCGCAACTCGACCGCGTATGGCGGATCACCACGCATGCGCTTCGACATCGTTCTCAATAATCTCGCTGGACTGGCCTGGACATCGAAAAAAATAGCCATGACCAGCGACGGCACTCCCTGGCGCCCACTGGTTCATGTGATGGACATCTGCACTGCCGTTCGCTGCGCTCTGGAAGCCCCACGCGACAATATTCATAATCAAATATTCAACGTTGGCGACAACGCCGCCAATTATCGTGTTCGTGAGATAGCAGAAATCGTCGCCGCAGAGTTCCCGGGCTGTGAGCTTTCCATGGGGTCTAGCGCCGGGGACAATCGCAGCTATCGCGTAAGTTTCGACAAGATCCACAATCAGTTGCCAGGCTTCAGTTGTGCCTGGGACGCCCGGAAGGGCGCGGCACAGCTTCACGAGATATTCTCGCGAATTGCCATGGATCAAAACGGATTCGATTTCCGCGCTTTCACGCGCTTGAAGCAACTGAAACACCTGATCGCAACTCAACAGATCGACGACGAGTTCTTCTGGCGCTATTAACTCGCCAACACAATGCTTCCCCTGACTACCAGCAGCAACTACTCGGAGCTTGGCGAGCGCATGTATGCGCTCGCCGAACGGCTGTATCCGATATGCCGGAGCATCACAGGAAACGGTCTGCGGGAAACGTTGCAGATACTCCAGCAAGAGATACCGCTAACGCTGCATGAGATTCCATCAGGAACCGCAGTATTCGACTGGGTCGTACCGCGCGAGTGGAACATACGCGATGCGTATGTAAGAAATTCAATTGGCGAAAAGATCATCGATTTTCAGCAGCACAATCTGCATGTGCTCAATTACAGCACACCGATGAAAGCGCGCATGCGGCTTGACGAGTTGCGGCCACATCTGTTTTCGCTTCCGGACATGCCGGACTGGATTCCCCACCGCACCAGCTACTTCAACGATAACTGGGGGTTTTGTCTTACCCAGCGACAACTGGAGGCAATGCCTGACGATACATATGATATTGTCATAGACAGCTCCCTCGAGCCTGGTGCGCTGACTTACGGCGAACTGACCATTCCCGGCGAATCCGACGAGCAAGTCCTGCTGTTCGCGCACTGTTGCCACCCATCGCTGGCAAATGACAATCTGTCGGGAATCGCAGTAGTTGTTGAACTGGCAAGAATTCTCGGCGAATCCTCTCCGCGACTTACCTATCGCTGTGTCTTTGCCCCGGCCGCAATTGGATGCATAGCCTGGCTTAGCCAGAATCAATCTGAACTGGGAAAGATCAAGCTCGGGATGGTTGCAGCGTTGCTTGGGGATTCAGGACAACTCACCTACAAGAGGACATCCTCAGGCAATGCTTTGATCGATCGCGCATCCCTGCACGTTTTGCGACATCGGAACATCCCCTTTCATACCGTCGATTTCTCCCCGTTTGGCTACGATGAACGACAGTTTGCTTCGCCTGGGATCAATATCCCGGTCGGCAGACTGACACGAACGCCAAACGGAGCGTATCCCGAATACCACACGTCGGCAGACAACATGAGTCTGATTTCGCCAGGTGCATTGGCTGACTCACTCGCAGCGTACTATGCGATATTCGCCCTTATAGAGAACAACCATGTCTATCAGAGCAACTTTCCATATTGCGAGCCACAACTCGGGAAGCGCGGCCTGTATCGAACGACTGGTGGGCACGGGAACCCAGAACAACGACAAATGGCGATATTGTGGGTCTTGAATCAGGCCAACGGCCAACACGATTTGCTGGATATCGCTGAACGTTCCGGTCTGAAATTCGAGATTGTAGCCGGCGCTGCTGCAGAATTGGCCGCTGCCGACGTCATCCGGAAAGTCTAAGAGACTGCGTCACGAAACGAATGCTCAATCCAAAAGGAAACTTTCGATGAAAGTCGTTATATTCTGTGGTGGATACGGCACGCGCCTGCGTGAATATTCTGAAACGATACCAAAGCCCTTGGTCAATATTGGCGAGCGTCCCATCATCTGGCATTTGATGAAGTACTACGCGCATTTTGGCCACAAGGACTTTATTCTTTGTCTAGGATACCGTGGCGACCTCATCAAGGAGTATTTTCTGAAATATGACGAGTGTGCATCGAATGATTTTGTGCTTTCGGAAGGCGGGCGCAAGGTTGAGCTTTTTAACCATGATATCTCCGACTGGCGCATCACATTTGTCGATACCGGATTGAAATCAAACATTGGTCAACGTCTCAAAGCGGTCGAAAAACATCTCCAAGGCGAGGAAGTGTTTCTTGCCAACTATAGCGACGGGCTTTCGGACTATCCAATCAATTCACATGTTGATCATTTCCTGGGTACCAATGCGGTTGCCAGCTTTATCGCTGTGCGCCCTTCTCAAAGTTTTCACGCTGTCACAGCGGACAATGATTCTCGAGTTACGAGCATTGAGAACGTGACATCTTCGCAAATCTGGATAAATGGCGGCTTTTTCATTCTGCGCCAAAATATATTCGAGTACATGGAGCCAGGTGACGAGTTAGTGGAGGCTCCATTTCAGCGTCTGATCAAGGAAGGCATGTTGCTTGGCACGAAATACAAGGGATTTTGGGCATCCATGGATACCTTTAAGGACAAGAAACAGTTTGATGACTGGTATGAAGCTGGTAATCGACCGTGGCAAGTATGGCAGCGAGAAAAATAATAGCGAGTCAATTCTTCGGCTCAAGTCAAGATTGGGCCTGACCTCAAGGATCAAACATGCTGGGTCTCAAGCATTCCGTTGCACCGAAGTCCATCCTGTTGATGGGTGCGCATTGCGATGATATTGAAATCGGGTGTGGCGCTACCGTGTTGCATCTGGTTGAGAAATTCCCGGAGGCTCACTTCGATTGGGTTGTTTTCAGTTCCACACCTGAGCGTGCTAGAGAGGCCATGCGAAGTTCCGATGTATTCCTTGCCGACGTCCGCTCAAAGAATGTCACTGTACAGAACTTCCGAAACGGCTACTTCCCCTATATTGGGGGTGAAATCAAGGATTTCTTTGAATCCCTGAAGAGCCGGACCAAACCCGATTGGATCTTTACTCACCATTGCGAGGATCGGCATCAAGATCATCGCATCCTGGCTGAATTGACGTGGAATACATTCCGCGACCACCTGATCTTCGAGTACGAAGTCCCAAAATATGACGGCGGGCTCGGATCACCGAATTGCTTCGTTTCGGCAACAGAGTCCTTCTCGGACAAGAAGATCGCCACCCTGATGGAATGTTTCCTCAGTGAAACGGTGAAGCCATGGTTCAGTCCCGAGACCTTCAAAGCAATGCTCAGGCTTCGCGGCGTAGAATGCAACTCTGCAACGGGTTTGGCGGAGGCGTTCTACTGCAGGAAGTTCCTGTTATAGGTAACCGATCCCGCTACCATGACAACCCAGAGCATCTTCCGCCTCTCATGCCCAGGCATGGCGAGCACTGTCAATTGTTTGGCCATGACTATGCAGCTGAACAATGCACGCGAAGTCATAATTGACATTCGATGTTACGCGTTCAACAAGACGTTGGCCTCAATTGGCAAGTGATAAACGAGTGAGCCTCGCCATGCCCTCTTCGCCTCCTCCAATCATCAGCATTGGCGTGCCGGTCTATAACGGTTCGCGTTTTCTTCGACATGCACTTGAATCCCTACTGGGGCAAAGCTTTTCTGACATAGAGCTGATCATCTCGGACAACGCCTCGACTGATGATACGGAAGATATCTGCAGAGGGTTCGCTATGCGCGATGCCCGCATTCGCTATGTCCGGCAGGCAGTGAATATCGGTGCGATGCGCAACTGGAACTTCGTCGCCAAACAGGCTCGGGGCCAATACTTCAAGTGGTCGTCGGCAAACGACTACTGCGCACCTGACATGCTTGCCCACTGCGTCGCAGCGATGGAACCGGATCCGCGCATCGTTCTATGCTTTCCGCGCACCTGTCTGGTCGACCAGGAAACCGGGAGCCTCACGGAGTATGAGGAGGACATTGAACTAATGGAGGACTCTCCCTACGAGCGCTTTAGAAAGATTAGGCGGACTCTTAAGTTAAACAACGCCATGTTAGGATTGATTCGCACTGATTCTCTTCTCCGCACGCGACTGAACCGCGTCTATCCAGGGGGCGACATGGTCCTTATGGCCGAACTTGCACTCTCGGGACGATTCCTGCTGTTACCTGAGATTTTGCTCTATCGTCGAGTGGGCCAAGAGACCTCTTCGAACCGCCTGAATCCTGAGGAAGAACTTGTCTGGCTTGATCCACTGCGAACCAGTACCAGCAGATCGCCCTTGCTGTCGCTGCATCTTGGCTACATCGGAACTGCCTTGCGCGCTCCGATCAACTTCTCAGAGAAGTTGAAGACACTAGGGTCTGCTCTTAGATCCGCGACGTGGGACAGGGAAAAGATCTATTCCGAATTGCGGCGACCGCAGAAATGAACTGAAGTCGATCGGGGAGCGCCGGAAGTTGGTGCCCTGCCTGGCGATCAAACTGGCGGCGTCCTTCCGCCAAGTCTGTGGATTTCCTCACGGTAACTTCCAGCAGGTCTTGGCATAATGGCGACCGTCCGCAACTCGCCGACACTGGGCCATGCACGAACACCTCCGCTTGCCGGCGCTGCAGGGCACCAGCGATGCTATCTCAATCTGAATTCCATCTTCATGGCGCGGACTGCGTATTGGCGCAGGCGGCAATTCGATAATCGTTTGAGAAAGGTTTGATTCATGACATCTTCGACACTTGGTTGGCCCCAGACCTTGGGGCTGCACGCAGGGGAGTGGGTCGTGGTGCGGTCGTGCGAGGAGATTCTCTCGACTCTGGATAGACGTGGGCGATTGCATGAACTCCCCTTTCAGCCAGAAATGCTGGCATTTTGCGGTCAGCGCTTGCGCGTGGCCAAGGTTGCACACAAGACTTGCGACAATATCAAGAAAACCGGGGGCCGGAAGATGGCCTCGGCAGTCCACCTTGAGGGAGCGCGCTGCGACGGGGAAGGACATGGCGGCTGCATGGCCGACTGCGTATTCTTCTGGAAAGAAGCCTGGCTCAAACGCATCGAAGACACTGAAGGCCAGCCTTTGGCGAATCCGTTGATCGATGAGGAAGGAATTCGCCGATGTGCGGTTCAGGGCGATGACGCGGCGCCACCTGATCCGACATATGTATGCCAAACCACCGCGCTCTATGAGGCGACGTCACTCCTTCCATGGTGGGATGTGCGCCAGTATGTGCAAGACGTGACGAGCGGCAACCACGGTTTGCTGCACATGCTGCGCATCCTCGCTCTCGCGGGCTATCGCAAGTTGGTGGGTCTGGGCGTAGGTTATCGTTTTCTTGTTGGCGCGTACGAGGCAGTGGTCGGCAAGCCGTTCCCAAGCGGAAATGGCCGTATTCCCGAAGGTAGTCCGACGCCACGTGAAGACCTGAATCTCCAGCCCGGAGAATGGGTTGAAGTGAAGTCTCAGGACGAGATCCTAGGGACAATCAATGCCGAAGGCTTCAATCGAGGCATGCGCTATGACATGGAAATGTCGAAGTACGCTGGGAACAGATACCGCGTGCAGATGCGGGTAGACCGGTTGATCAATGAGCAGACAGGCAAGATGATGGAAATGAAGAGCCCCTGCATTCAACTGGAGAACGTATTCTGCCGCGCTGAATGCACGCCGGATCGCCTGGGCTGTCCGCGTGCTTCGAACACCTATTGGCGCGAAATTTGGTTGCGCCGGGTGGACGGCCCGAACTAACGATAACGGCATCGCTGCGGTCTTCTGAAGTGAACGATCACATTCACTGGTGCGATATGCGGCGTTCCCGTGGGAGTGATCCCCTGGCATGCTGCCGGGCCAATCCTGCTTGCGGAACGAAAGGGTAACCAAGTGCCATCTCCGAAGCTCACCTTGTCCTTCGCAACCATTGCGGCCGCTGCCCTGTTGATATTCGGATACTGCTACAGTCAGCCCGCGAAGGGATCCCCGGTTTTTGACAAGGTCACCGTGGACCGCAGCGGTCCGACCGACCCCTGGGGCAAAGCAACCGGGGATATCAACGGCGACGGAAAGCCTGACCTGCTCGTGGGCGGGCACGGCGGACAAGGGTTGGTCTGGTACGAAAATCCGAACTGGAAGAAGCATGTGATCGACGCGTCGGGCTCATTCGGCACGGATATTGAGGTTGCGGACCTCGACGGAGACGGCCGAATGGATGTCATCAGCCTGAGGAACGAAGGCCTGGTCTGGTATCGCAATCTGGGGAATGGCAAGTGGGAGATGACGACGATCGACAACGTCGGGCTACATGACATCGAGATCGCCGACCTGGATCACGATGGACGTCTCGATATCGTCGGTCGTGGCCAGACAGCGTTCAGGAACACCGGTCACACCGTTTACCTCTACAGTCGTCGTGGCGGGAACTGGCATCGTACGGCCATCGAGGTACCGAAAGGCGAGGGACTCAAGGTGGCTGATCTGGATCAGGATGGCTGGACGGACATCGTCGTGAATGGTCATTGGCTCAAGAATCCCGGCAAGGCAAAGGAGGCATGGAAGCTTCACCAATTTGCCGCAGATTGGACATGGCAAGACACCTACATAGACGTCGGCGACATCAACGTTGATGGCAGACCCGACATCGTGATGTCTCCATCAGAGGAGGCTGGCGGACAGTATCGCCTATCGTGGTTCGAGGCACCCCGGAATCCGCTCGGGCACTGGGCGGAGCACATCGTCGCAGGGAACGTCGAGTCTTCTCACCATTTTGTCGGCCTGGCGGATTTTGACCGGGACGGCCTCCTCGACATCGCGACCGCCACGATGCACCAAAGTACCGGACCGATCAGGATCGAGGTGTATCTGAACAATCGACTCGGGAAGGAATGGTCGAAGCGAACAATTGCCCATGCCGGATCACACAACATGAGGATTGTCGACGTCGATGGCGATGGCGATCCCGACCTGTTTGGTGCCAACTGGAGCGGTCCCGATCAACAGGTTCTGCTCTGGGTAAACAAGACTCCCCCCCCGGCCAAGACCCACCCCACATGGCGCCGACAAGTCATTGATGGCAAGCGGCCAGGCAAGGCGGTATTTGTTGTCCCTGCCGATATAGATGGCGACGGGCGCGTGGACATCGCCGCCGGCGGATTCTGGTACAGGAACCCGGGCAGACCAGATGGAAACTGGGAGAGGCGCGCCTTTGGCGATCCGGCAAACGATGTCGTTCTATTGGGCGACCTGGACGGCGACGGCGATACCGACGCCATTCTTACGAGATGGCGCGAAAGCAAGGCAGATTCGCGGTTCGTATACGCCGAGAATCAGGGGCGAGGGAATTTCAGGTTGCGCACGGACCTGCCGGCAGGTGCAGGCGACTTTCTTCAGGGACGCGCACTGGCAAAGTTCTCCTCTGCCTCGAAGTTGCAGCTTGCCCTCTCATGGCACATCGCCGGGAAAGGCATCGAATTGATGACGATTCCTCCGGCGCCCATGAAGGACGAGTGGAAGATCCAAAAGATCTCGGATTTCTCCCAGGATGAAGCACTGAGCAGCGGGGACATCGATGGAGATGGGCGACTCGACCTGTTGTTGGGGACGGTTTGGCTCCGGAACTCTCCTGACGGTTGGCGCCGTTTCACCATTGACCCTGGCCGAACCAATCCGGACAGGAATCGGCTGGCGGACATCAACCGCGATGGCAAACTCGACGCTGTCGTTGGCTTCGAGGCGATCAGCAAGGCAGGGGAGGTGATCTGGTATGAACAGGGGCCGGTCGCAACCCAGCCCTGGATACCGCATTTGATCGGAACCGTCATCGGGCCGATGAGTCTTGATGTCGCCGATTTTGACTGTGACGGCGATCTTGATGTCGTGGTCGGCGAGCACAATCTCGAACACCCGGAAATGGCGCGGTTGCTGTTGTTCGAGAATCTTGACGGTCGCGGTGGACGCTGGCGTGAGCACGTTCTTTCCACCGGCGACGAACATCACGATGGCGCCATTGCCGTAGACATCGATGGCGACGGCGATGTCGACATCATTTCGATCGGGTGGGGGCACGGAAAGGTGCTTCTATACGAAAACATGGCATTGCGCAGCACGGCTGCGCCTCGGCCCAAGTGACGTTTCAAGTGCAGCGAGGATCGCCTGGAAACGCTTGATACCATTGTGATGGGCGCCGGGGTGGTCGGCCTGGCGCTTGCCAGATCGCTGGCGCTGGCCGGTCGCGAGGGACTTGTCCTGGAAGCCGCGGCGCCTTTCGGCATGCAAACCTCCACGCGCAATTCCGAAGTCATCCACGCCGGTCTCTACGACCCTACAAATCCGCCCAAGGCCTCCTTGTGCGTGCGCGGAAAGAAACTCCTCTACCGCTATTGCGCGGAGCGCGGCATCCCCCATCGTCGACTCGGCAAGTCGCTTATCGCCACTGATGAATCGGAATTGCCTGCGCTCGCCAGTTACGGCCAGCGGGCTGCGGCCAACGATGTTCCGCGCGAGCCACTGACCGCTGCCGACCTCCGCCGCCTTGAGCCAGCGGTGCGCGCAATTGCCGGCCTGCATTCGGAATCGACCGGCATCATCGAGACCCACCAACCCATGCCCGCGCCGTTGGCTGACCCCGAGCAGGCCGGCGCCACCCTCGTTGCCCACACCCCGGTCGTGGCGCGAATAGCCGCTGAAGTTCCATAAAAATGCAGTACTACACTGGAAAGGACTATCGCCCTGACATCGACGGACTGCGGGCATTGGCCGTGCTCGCAGTCATCCTGTTCCACATCGACCCACGATGGGTCCCCGGCGGTTTCATCGGGGTGGATATGTTCTTTGTCATTTCGGGATACCTTATCACCGGCATCATCTCGCGGGAGTTGGGCAACGGGCGCTTTACCTTTCGCCGCTTCTACGAGCGCCGCATACGCCGCATCCTGCCAGCATTGTGGGCGATGCTGATCGTATGCGTGCCAGTGTCATGGTGGCTGATGCTACCCGGTGACGCCGAGGCTATGGCCAAGTCTGCCATATGGTCGACGTTGGCGATGGCTAATGTGTACTTCTGGCGCGAGGTTTCAACCGACTACTTTGCGCCGATATCGGCGCACTTCCCGTTCCTCCACCTCTGGTCACTCGGTGTCGAGGAGCAGTTCTATGTACTCTGGCCGGTCATACTGCTGACCGTGTGGCGCTTCGCAGGGCAGCGTGCGCAGGACATCGCGTGCGCACTTGCGGTGGTGATCGTCCTGGCGTCGACGCTTCTGGCAGAGTGGTTGCTGGCAGCCCACGATACCCGTTTCGCTTTCTACATGCTACCGCCGCGCGCGGGCCAATTGGCACTGGGCGCTGCACTCGCGCTGGCACGCCTACCCCTCGCCGGCCCACAAAACGCCGTTACCGCCGCGCGCTTCGCCGCGGCAGCGGGCTGGGGGTTGCTGGCCTACAGCTTCGCGACGCTAAGTGAACACGATCCTTTTCCAGGGTGGCGAGGTCTGCTACCCACCGTTGGTTCCGCCGCGCTCATCCTGTCGGGCCAGCTGGCATCAACTCACGGCTGGTTGGCGCCACTGCGCTGGAAGCCGGCGCTGTGGCTCGGCCGTTGCAGCTACTCGGCCTACCTTTGGCACTGGCCGGTACTGGCGTGGTGGCGTTATCTCTGGGGCCAGCCGGGCACCGTCGCGGGCCTTGCGCTACTGGCGCTCATCCTCCTGCTGGCGCGCGCAAGCCAACGTTGGGTCGAAGATCCGGTTCGGCTGTCGCGCAGCGGCTTCTCACGAACTCTGCTGCTTGTCGGAATCGCACCCGCACTGCTGATTGTGACGATGGCATTGCTTGCCGCTCGTGGCGATCGCTGGGGTCTGTCCCTGTATTCGCAATCTGAACGCAGGTCCTGGGCCGAGCTCGAGACGTACACACGGCCATCCCATCATGTTGAATGGGTTTGCCAACAGCACATCCTCGATCCCGCCAGCCTGACCGATCCGAAGTGCGAGTATGACTGCACCAGTTGGCT
>WBZM01003335.1_pt1 | contig 12599 bp, 11 predicted proteins | sample 5204271 | NCBI WGS metagenome assembly WBZM01 (sample SAMN12344346, study PRJNA552823) | activated sludge metagenome | biome: Activated sludge suspended growth; feature: Nitrification reactor; material: Wastewater; isolation source: activated sludge from nitrification reactor of wastewater...
TCGGCACCGTCTGGGATCTGCACGAGGCCGTCCAGACGGTCATCGACTACGTCAACCGGCCGGGTGACGGCATGACCTGGGACAACACCCTGCTGCTGGTCGCCGCGGATCACGCCACGGGGTATACCCGCCTCGTCAGCCCCCTGGGGCCGGGGGACTTGCCCCGGCAGGAGGGCCTGGGGGCCTGTGGCTACGAGCGTCGTGAGTCCTGCACCTATCCCGACGGCGAGGTGAGCTACGGGGCCACCAATCACACCAACGAACCCGTCCCCCTCCATGCCGCCGGGGCTGCCGCCCCGCTGCTCGCCGCCGTCGCGGGGACCTGGTACCCCGGCACTGAACTCATCGACAACACCCAGCTCTTCCAGGTCATGGCCGCCGCCGTGGGCTTGCCTCAGGCCTCGCCCTTGAAGCTGAAGGCCGGGGCGCCGACCGCGCCCGCGAAACCCTAGCGGGGCCTGGTGGGGGCACCCTAGGGCGCGATCCTCTGCGCGCTGAGCCTCGCGATCCGAGGACCGCCACGGCGGATGGGGAGAGGAGCTGGAGGGCGGGTCGAGGCCCGGAGCCAGCGGCCAATCTGGACTCTCGTTCCAGATTGGCCGCTGGCGGGGAAAGTCATTTCAGCGTATTGAAATAGCGGTCCGTCTCCTGCTTGATCACCTTGGACAGGAGCAGCAGGGCGATGAGGTTGGGGATGGCCATGAGGCCGTTGGCTAGGTCGGAGAAGTTCCAGACGAAGTCCAGTTGCATCATGGCGCCCACGATAACGACGCTGGTGAAGACCAGCCGGTAGCCATGGATGGCGTGGCGGACGGCGCCGCGGCCGCCCAGGGAATTGGTCAGGTATTCGATGGCCTTTTCGCCGTAATAACTCCAGCCGAGGATGGTCGAGAAGGCAAAGAGGGCGGTGGCGATGGCGACGATGAGCTCGCCGGTGTGGCCCAGGGTCTCGGCGAAGCTCTGGCTGGTCAGACTGGCGGCGCCCACGCCCTGGGTCCAGGGGGTGGCGGTGAGAATGACCAGGGCCGTCATGGTGCAGACCACCAGGGTGTCGATGAAGGTCTGGGTCATGCTGACCAGGGCCTGCTTGACCGGGTCCTTGGTGCGGGCGGCGGCGGCGGCGATGGGGGCCGAGCCCAGGCCGGACTCGTTGGAGAAGACGCCGCGGGCCACGCCGTAACGGATGGCCGCCGCCACCGCCGCGCCGGCAAAACCGCCCCCGGCGGCGATGGGGTTGAAGGCGTGGTAGAAGATCAGGGACAAGGCGCCAGGGATCTCGCTGGCGTTGAGTGCCAGCACCACCCCGGCGGCGATGACGTAGCACAGGATCATGAAGGGCACCAGGAAGGAGGTGAAGTTGGCGATGGAGCGGATACCGCCGAGGATGACGACGCCGGTGAGCAGGGTCAGGACGACGCCGGTCATCCAAGGCTCGATGCTGAAGGTGGAATGGAAGATGCCCGCGACGGCATTGGCCTGGGTCATGTTGCCGATGCCGAAGGTGGCGAGGGCGGTGAAGAGGGCGAAGAGCCAGGCCAGGACCGGCAGGTTGGCGCCCTTGGCCAGGTAGTACATGGGACCACCGCGCATGCCGAAATCGCCACGCTCACGGTATTTCTGGGCCAGCACCGCCTCGGCGTACTTCGTGGCCATGCCCACCAGGCCGGTCATCCACATCCAGAAGACGGCCCCCGGCCCGCCCAAGGTGATGGCCGTCGCCACGCCGACGATATTGCCGATGCCCACCGTGGCCGCCAGGGCCGTCATCAGGGCGCCGAAGTGGCTGATATCGCCTTCATGCCCGTGGTCCTTCTCCAGGATCAGGCGAAAGGCATGGCCCAGGGCGCGGAACTGGAGGCCACGGAGGAGGAAGGTCAGGTACACGCCGGTGCCGACCAGCAGGATCAGCATGGGCGGGCCCCAGACCCAGCCCGAGAGGGTGGAAATCAGCGATTCGATGCTTTGCATGGGCAGCCCCTAGTGGCCTGGAAGGTAGTGACACAAGAAAGTCTTTGCCGTGACTTTCACGCTAACGCGGATAACGGTCGTCCAGGTTCGCCGGACAGAGGACGTCGCGCATGATACCGATAAGATCCAGCAACTGATGGTTGCGGATGCGGTAGAAGATGCGGTTGGCCTCCTTGCGGGCGACGACGATGTTCTTGTTACGCAACTGTTCCAGGTGCTGGGAGATATTGCTCTGGGAGGTGCCGGTACGCTCCACGATCTCTCCCACCGACAACTCGCGGTCCCCCAGGGAGCAGATGATCTTCCACCGCAGGGGGTGGGCCATGGCCTTGAGGGCGTTGGCGGTGAGGGCGCTTTCCTCATCCTCCGGCAGGGACGGTTGGTCAGGCTCGGTCATGGGCTGCTCCTAGGTGGGTTCCGGGGTGGGTTCCGGGCCGGTCCCGGCCGGCTCTTCTTCGTCCTGCTCGACGCGGACATATCCCGTCATGTCCTTGGCGATGCAGATGATGTCGCTGATGCCGCCGGCCGGGTCGCGCACGGCGGTGCGGGAAAAGAGGATGGGCACCCGCCGGCCGTCGCTGGCGATGAAGCGGGCCGCGATCTTGCTGAGGGCCCCGGTGCGGATCAGCGCCTCCAGCCACAGGCCCATGAATGCCCCGGCCTGCTCGTCGCCCTCCTCCTCGAAGACGTCGCCGATGGACATGCCCAGCAGTTGGGGCTCGGGATAGCCCAGCATCCGGCAGGCGGTGGGATTGGCGGACTTGATCTCGCCCTCCGGGTTCAGCACCAGCAGGGCCTCGCCCATGTAGGCGATGATGTTCTCCAGGTACTGCTTGGCCTGGGCGAGTTCGGCGGTGCGGGCGGCGACCTGCCGCTCCAGCTCCTGGTTGAGGGCCCGCTCCTTCTCGATCAGCCGGAAGTAGGTGCTGATCTTATTGATGAGCTGGTTGTCCTCGATGGGCTTGAGGAGGTAGTCGACGGCGCCGATGGCGTAGCCGCGCTGCTGGAATTCCTCGGATTTGAAGGCGGCGGTAAGGAAAATGATCGGGATGTCCCGGGTGCGCTTGCGCATCTTCAGCAGGGAGGCGGTCTGGAACCCGTCCATGTCCGGCATCTGCACGTCGAGGATGATGAGGTCGACATCCGGATGGTTCAGGGTCAGATCGATGGCCTGCTGGCCGGAACTGGCCTCCAGGATGGCGATCTCCATGTGCGCCTCGAGCAACGCCCGCAAGCTGAAGAGGTTGTGGGGGTTGTCGTCGACGATCAGGATCTTGAAGCCGGAATAGCGGTTCATGCCGTCTTTTTCGGGTTCCGAGGTTCGGCTGGGCCCAGGGTGGCGGAGAGGACCGCCGCCAGCCGGGCGGTTGTCATGGGCTTGGCGATCAGGTCGTCGGCGCCGGCGGCGAGATAGCTGCCATGGGCCTCCGGCGATCCGGCGCGCCCGATGACGACCAGCGGCAGGTGCGCGGCGGTTGCCCAGGCGCGAAATGCCTTGATCGTATCACAGGTATTCTCCGGGGACACCCTCTCGGCCAGCAGGATCAGGGCGCAGCCGGACTCCTCGCCGAGGGTCTCCTGGGCCTCCTCGAAGTCGGCGGCCATCTCGATCCGCAGGCCGAAGGTCGCCAGCAGACGGGTCTCGGCGACCAGGCTGGCGGCGTCCCGCTCCACCAGCAGCACCCAGCGGCCCGGGTAGTCGGGCCCCACCGGGGGCGTGGCGGGGGGGTGGAGGAGCGGCGAGGACGGGGTTGGTACTGGCGCCGGAGCCGTGGCGACCGCCGTGTTTGGCGTCGCCTCGCCGCTGGCGACGGCATCCACCGGCAGCCAGAGGGTGAAGCAGGCCCCCTGCCCCTCCTGGCTGGCGACGCGGATCCCGCCACCCAGGCAGCGGGCTAGTTCCCGACTGATGGACAACCCCAGCCCGGTCCCGCCGTAACGGCGGCGGGTGGAGCCATCCGCCTGCTGGAAGGCCTCGAAGATCAGGGCGTGCTTGTCGGCGGGGATGCCGATCCCGGTGTCGGTGACGCTCAGGCTCAGGTCGCCGTTGGCCTCCCGACCGATGGTGACGGTCGCCCCGCCGGTCTCGGTGAATTTGACCGCGTTGGCGAGGAAATTCTTGAGGATCTGTCTCAACTTGTCCCGGTCGCTGTGGATGCGCGCCGGCGCGTCCGCCGCCACCTCCAGCCGCAGAGCGAGGCCCTTGTCGGCAAACTGGGGCCCCATCAGTTCCAGGACCTCCGCGGCCATGTCCCGTGGCTCCAGCCAGCCCAGGTTGAGATTGAGCTTGCCGGCCTCGATGCGCGACAGGTCGAGGATGTCATCGATCAGGGCGCGCAGGTCTCGGCCCGCGGCATGGATGATCCGCGCCTGACGCTGCTGGTGGGGGGGCAGGGCGGCCTTGTCCTCGGCCAGCATCTTCGACAGCAGCAGGATGGAGTTCAGCGGGGTGCGCAATTCGTGGCTGACGTTGGCCAGGAATTCGGACTTGTAGCGATTGGAGCGCTCCAGTTCCTCGGTATGGGCGCGGGCATCGCGCAGGTACTCGGCATGATTGTGGGCCAGGGCGGTCAGTTTGGCGCCGAAGGCCTGCACCTCCTGGGGGCCTTGCCAGGCGAAGCGGATCTCCTCCCCGGAGCGCACCACCCGGTCCACGCCCGCCGTCAACTCCCGGCCCATGCGCTCCAGGCGGCGGGCGATCCAGCCGGCGGTGATCATCACCGCCAGGATCAGCACCAGGATGACCCCGGCCACGCGCAGCACCAGGGCGTTGCGAAAGCTGTCGAGGGGGGAGGGGTCCACCGCCCGCCCCACCCAGAGGGGGCGGCTGTCCTCGGTGACGAACATGGGCACCCAGAAGATCTGGGCGCCCCGCTCGCCGCGCCAAAGCCCGGGCAGTTGCTGGGCGAAGATCTGCTCCAGCCCCGGAAAGTCGGTGAAGGCCAGGGCCTCGTCCTGCCAGGGCTGACCTGGGCGCAGGTAGCGCCCCCGGTCGGTGACCCAGAAGGTGTCCCGATAGAATTGGGCCATGCCGCCGACGTCGATATTCATCACCACCAGGCCCTCCGGGGCGGAGCTGGGGTCCCGGCCGATGGCGCTCACCAGGCTCAGGCGCATGAACTGGCGGGGGTCCCGGGCCCCGGCCGCGGGATCGATGCGGATGCGGCTGACCAGGACCTCGCCGGGGGGGAGGCGCAGGCCGGCGCCGAGGAGTTCCTCCGGCGGCCGGTCCGGCAGCCGGGCCGTGGGGCGCCACTCGCGGGACTGGGCATCGCGTTCTAGCCAGAAGCGCTCCTGGGCCAGGTTATCCAGAAAGAGGAGCTGCACGATGTCCTGTTGTTCGGCCAGGATCTGGTTGATCCAGCCGGTGTAGCGGGCCCGGGCCTGGTCGATCTCCGCCTCGTTGCCTTGCTCGCCGAGGATCAGGCCCGGCTCCGGCAGCTTGGCCAGGAGGCGGATCATCTCGTGCCGACTGGCCAGGTGCTGGTCCAGGTCACGGAAATCCGCGCGCAGGTTTTGCAGATAGGCCTTCTGATAAAAGAGTCCGACCCGATCCAGAACCAGGGGGAGATTGATGGCCACCGCCATGACCAGGGGGGTCAGGCCGAAGAGCAGGAGAAAGAGGAGGATGGCGCCGCGGAGCTTCATGGCCCTGGCCCTAGCGCGGCGGACTTTTCCGGCGCGGGGTCACAGGGACTGGAGCAGTTCCAGGATCTGGGCGGCGTGCCCCTTGGGCTTGACATCGTAGAGGGCCTGACGGATGGCGCCGGCCTCGTCGATGACAAAGGTGGAACGGACGATGCCGAAGCGCTTCTCCCCCTGGCGCTCCCGCTCCTGCCAGACGCCATAGGCCTGGCAGACCTCGCCCTCGGTGTCCGCCAGCAGCCGGACGTTGATGCCATGCTTGTCACGGAAGGCGCCGTGGCTGACGCAATTGTCCCGGCTGATGCCGATGATCTCCGTCCCCAGGGCCTCGAACTCGGGCTGGAGGTCGGTGAATTCCAGGGCCTCCAGCGTGCACCCGGGGGTGTCGTCCTTGGGATAGAAGTACAGGACCAGTTTTTTCCGGCCCTGGAGGCTGTCCAGATGGAAGCGGTCCATGTCCGCGTCGGGCAGGGAGAAGAGGGGGGCGGGATCGCCGGGCTGCAACATCTCGTGAGGCTCCGCTGGGTGGTAAGGTCAGTCGTGGTCCGGCCAGCGGGTCGCGGTCGCGAGGGCTGGCCGGGGTCGCGCGGCGTCCGTCTTGGCGCGGATTCAGGGTCGAGCGGAATTTAGGCAGTGCCGGCGGCGGCGTCAACCGGATTCGCTGTCGCGCCGGTGTCGGCTGGCGTCCCCGCGGTTGGTCCGCCGAGCACCAGCCAGGCGACGAGGCCCCCACCAGGACGCTCCATCAGGCGCAGATCGATGCCGTTGGCCTGAGCCAGTTGGCGGCAGATGGCCAGCCCCAGGCCGCTGCCCCCCGTGGCCCGGCTGCGGGAGCCCTCCAGGCGGTAGAAGGGGCGGAAGACCGCCTCGAGCTCCGCGGCGGGGATGCCGGGGCCGCGATCCTGGACGCGGATCTCGGCTTGGGGGCCACAGGCCAGCTCGATCTCCACCAACCTGGTGCTGTAGCGCTGGGCGTTCTCGATGAGGTTGCCGAGGATGCGCCGCAGGGCGAGGGGGTCGACGCACTGGCGGCAGGGCGCGCCACCGGACCAGCGCAGGCGGGGGTTGCCCTGGCATAGATCGCCGATCAGCCCGGCCAGGTCGACCCACCGCGCCTCGCCCCGGCCCAGTCCCCGACCCAGCTCCGCCGCCTGGCCCAGGAGGGCGTTCATCTCCTCCAGGTCCCGCTCCATCCGCTCGGTCAGTTCCCGCCAGGTCGGATCCGGGGGCAGCATCTCCAGGGCCAGGCGCAGGCGGGTCAGGGGGGTGCGCAGGTCGTGAGAGATCCCCGCCAGGAGCAGGGTGCGGTTGGCGAGGAGTTCCCGGACCTGCCGGCTCATGTGGTTGAACTGGCGCGCCAGACGGGCCAGTTCCTTGGGACCCGTCTCGGGCAGTGGCTGAGGGGAAAAGCCCTGGGCGACGGCCTCCGCCGCCGTGGACAGCCGTTCTAGGGGCTTGGTCACGCGGCGCGCCAGGAGGGCGGCGGTACCGATGACGAGGACGAGGGCGGTGAGAATCACCAGGGTCAGGCCCTCGAAGGGGCGGCTCTGCACCCGTTCCCGCGGGAAGCCGATCCACGGGGCCTGGTCCTGGCCCGGCAGGCGCACCCAGAACCAGCGTTCACCGGCCTGCCAACTGCTGCCCGTGGCGACCGGTCCCCCCGTCCGCTCGACCAGGGCCAGGTGCAGGCGTTCCAGGTACGGAAAGTAAAAGTGACTGAAGCCCTTGGGGTCCTCGCCCGGTGGGAGCATCCAGAGGCCATGCTCGCGGGCCATGGCGTCCCGATACTCCTGTTGCCGGTCCGCGTCCAGTTGGGCCAGGGACCCGGTGGCCAGCATCATCAGGGCCGCCAGGTCCCGGGTCCCCCGGTCCGCCACCGGCACCAGGGCGAACTGGACCACGGTGGCGAAGGCCAGGAAGGCGAAGAGCCCGAAGGTGATGATCAGGGTGAGCAGGGCCCGGGTGAACAGGGAGAGGCGCATCAGTCGGGGGCGGAGGAGGTCGGGAGGGGCTGGGGCGTGAAGAGGTAACCCCGGCCCCAGACGGTGCGGATGTAGGCGGGGTGCTTGGTGTCGGGTTCGATCTTGGCCCGCAGCCGCGCCACCAGGACGTCGATACTGCGGTCAAAGGGCGAGCGCTCGTAACCCCGCAGCAGATCCAGGAGTTGGTCGCGACTCAGCAGCTCGTTGGGATGGGCCAGGAAGACCTGTAGGATGTCGTACTCGCTGCTGGTCAGGGGGACCGGGCCCTGATCGCTGGACAATTCCCGATGTTGGGGATCGAGGCGATAGGGGCCGAAGGTCAGGACCGGGCCAGGCGCGGTCTCCGCTTCCTCCTCCGGGCGCCCCTGGGGACAGCGGCGACGGAGGATGGCGCGGATGCGGGCCAGGAGCTCCCGGGGGTTGAAGGGCTTGGCCAGATAGTCGTCGGCGCCGACCTCCAGGCCGACGATGCGATCGATATCGTCCCCCCGGGCCGAGAGCATGAGGATGGGCAGCGCCGACCCCCGGCGTAGCCGGCGGACCAGGGAGAGCCCGTCCTCGCCGGGCAGCATCAGGTCGAGGATCACCAGGTCCACCGGGTGGTGGGTCAGCCACTCATCCATGGCGGCACCGTCCTCCACCCCGGCCACGGCGAAGCCCTCCCGGGTCAGGTAGCGGGTCAAGAGGGAGCGGATCTGCTCGTCATCGTCCACGATCAGGAGGCGTGTCGGTGGATCCTTGATCACGGGTGGCGGCCTCTGGTTAGGGAATGGGTCCCGATCCACTCGGGGTGGCCGCGCGCTCCGCCATTTGCATGGCGGCTAAGGCGTCGGTCTGAGATAACGATTTGTTACAATATAAGTCTATACCGAAATACTAAATAAAACCTTGCTTATTACAATCATGTCCGCGGCATAGGGCCGCTGTAACCGTTCAGACCCCATGCGCGAGAGGCCGCTTTAGTAGCACAAGTTGCTGATTTACAATCCCCCTCACCCTGGTGGGGGAGAGTTGGGGAGAGGGGACTGAACGGTTTCAGGCCGCTTAACGGCGCTTCACCGCCGTTAAGACCGGCCCTGATTAATCTCGGCGTTTGGTCGATTTCTGGGCAGCAAGCCAGTTAGGCCGCTAGGGTGGCAACACACCCCCTCTAGCGGCTTTTTTTTGGCGGGCCGATTGGCTGGCCGTGCCGTGCCCCCTGTTCCGCGTCCTACCGCTACGCCTAAGGGTCCTGGTCCAGGTTCGCAAGGGCAGTGGCTAGGATCGCCAGCACCTCCTCCAGTTCGGCTCGCAGCGCCGCTACCCGCTCCCCCATGGCCGGGTCCACCTCCTGTAGCCGGAGGTGACCGGTCGGGGACTCGGGTTCCGGCACCCGCCCAGCGGATAGACCGAGGACGGTCAGGTCCCGGTTTCGGAGTTGTCGCAAGTGGATACCACGCCTCATGGGCTCTGCCTCAGGGATCGCTTGGGCATGAGGACCAGGCTTCAGGACGTTAGCCGGTCGCGGACCCGTTCCAGCACCGCCCTGGCCTCGGCGGCGATGGCATCGACCTCCGGCACCCCGGCCAGGCCCAGGACCGTCACTGGGTCCATGAAGTCGACCGCGGTGCTGGCCTCGTTGAGGGCCCGCACCACGACATTGCAGGGCAGCAAGGCCCCGGCGGCGGGCTGGGCCGCGATCACCCGGCTGGCCAGGGCCGGGGCGCAGGCGCCCAGGATGCAGTAGGCGCCGATGTCCTCCCCCAGCTTGGCCTTGAGAATGCCACTCACGTTCACCTCGCTGACCAGGCCCAGCTTTTCGGCGCCCAGGGCCTCCTTGACCCTGGCCAGCGCTTGCTCATAGGGGGCCTCGATGATGACGCCGAAGACATACATGGTCAGTTCTCCTGTGATGAAAGGGATGCCGGGTATCCGACCGCTGGTCAAGCAGCGACAGGGTAAAATATACAAGAAGCCGTTCAGTTTCGGTCTGGCCCGGGAAAAGCTTCATGGTCTAGCCCGGGCCACCATTCACCCACAGTAACAGACGCGGATGGACACCCTCAAACTCAGGCGCATCGCCATCGACACCTACCGGGAGAACGTGGCCTTCCTCCATCGGGATTGCCCGCACTATCGCAGCGAGGGCTTCCAGGCCCTGGCCAAGGTGGAGGTCCTGGCCGGTCGCGGGGCCATGCCGGTGCTGGCGGTCCTCAACGTGGTGGACGACGTGGCCATCGTCGGCCCGGACGAACTGGGCCTGTCCGAACAGGCCTTCGACCAGATTGGCGCCCCCGAGGGCTCACCGGTCACCGTCAGCCAGGCTCAGCCCCCGGCATCCCTGGGCGCCGTCCACCGCAAGATCCGCGGCGAGCGTCTTCAGGCCTGGGAGTATGCCGATATCGCCCGGGATATCGTCAACAATCGCTATTCCAAGATCGAGATGTCGGCCTTCATCGTCGCCTGCGCCCAGGTGGGCCTGGAGCGCGAGGAGGTCCTCTACCTGACCCAGGCCATGGTCGAGAGCGGCGAGCGCCTGGACTGGGGCGCCGACCTGGTGGCGGACAAGCATTGCATCGGCGGGGTGCCGGGTAACCGTACCACCCTCATCGTCATGCCTATCGTCGCCGCCCACGGTCTGCTGATCCCCAAGACCTCCAGCCGCGCCATCACCTCCCCCGCCGGCACCGCGGATACCATGGAGGTCCTGGCCCGGGTGGACCTGTCGCCGGACCAACTCCACGACATCGTCCGCCGCGAGCGGGGTTGCCTGGCCTGGGGGGGCACCGCCCGCCTGGCCCCGGCGGACGACGTCCTCATCTCGGTGGAGCGGCCCCTGTCCCTGGACTCCCCGGGGCAGATGGTCGCCTCCATCCTGGCGAAGAAGCTCGCCGCCGGCTCCACCCATCTCCTCATCGACATCCCGGTGGGACCGACGGCCAAGGTGCGCCATCATCAGGATGCCCTGCGCCTGCGCAAGCTCTTCGAATACGTCGGCGACAGCCTGGGGCTGCACCTGGAGGTGGTGATCACCGACGGCAGTCAGCCCATCGGCCGCGGCATCGGCCCCGTCCTGGAGGCCCGGGATGTCATGGCCGTGCTGGACAAGGACCCCGGGGCCCCGGTGGACCTGCGGGACAAGGCCCTGCTGCTGGCCGGCCAGATCCTGGAGTTCGACCCCGCCGTGCGCGGGGGCACCGGCCAGGCCCTGGCCCGGGAGATCCTGGAGTCCGGCCGTGCCGCCGCCAAGCTGCGCGCCATCATCGCCGCCCAGGGCGCCAATCCGGAGCCGCCGCCCCTGGGCAGCCTGCGCCACGAGATCCCGGCCCCGGTGGATGGCGTGGTCACCGCCATCGACAACTTCCAGATCGCCCGCATCGCCCGCCTGGCGGGGGCCCCCCTGGACCCTGGGGCCGGGGTCGAACTGCACCGCAAGCTGGGTGACCCGGTGCGCCAGGGCGAGACCCTCTATGCCATCTATGCCCGCTTCCCCGCCGATTATCGCTTCGCCCGCGCCCTCGCCGGTCAGGACTCGGGCTATGCTATTGCCGAGCCCCTCGGCGATCATGGGCCAGGGAGTAACAACTGGCGCGTCCCCATCCGCGTCGGTCGCCGGGAATGAGCGTCGCCGGAAAGAGGCGGGTAAGCCCCGCGGCCAAGGGGACGCGGACCAGCACCACGGAGTCGAAAGGCCTGGACCTCCCGATCCTGCTGACCGATAACGAAAGCCCGGATGCGTCGTCCATGCCATCAGTCCACGCCGACTGCGGATGCTTGGCTGGATGGGGTCAGGCCCGCGAGGCTCCGAAAACGCCACCCAGGGATGGATCCTCCCTCCAGCCAGTTCAGGTATGCACGTGAATGAGACCTCCCATCCAACCCTTGTGCTCGGCTTCGCGGATTATCGTGAACCCGCCCGGCGCCTGGCCGCCGCGGCGGGTATGGGCTACGCGGAGGTGGAGGTCCATCGCTTTCCCGATGGCGAGAGCAGGGTCCGGCTGCCGCCAGGGCTGGGGGAGCGGGTCATCCTCTGCCGCAGCCTCGACCACCCCAACGACAAGCTCGTCGAGCTCGCCCTGACCGCCAGCGCCGCCCGCGAATTGGGCGTGCGTCATCTGACCCTGGTCGCCCCCTATCTCTGTTACATGCGCCAGGACAAGGCCTTCAACCCCGGCGAGGCCATCAGCCAGCCCATCATCGGCGGCCTGCTGGCCCAGTGGGTGGACGCCTTGGTCACCGTTGATCCCCATCTGCACCGGGTGGCGACCCTGGCGGAGGCTATCCCGGTGCGGCAGGCCGAGTGCCTTACCGCCGCGCCCCTGATGGCGGATTTTCTGGCGCGGGAACTGGAGGCCCCAGTGATCATCGGCCCGGACGAGGAGGCCAGGCAGTGGGTCGCCGCCATCGCCGCCCATGTTGGTCTCGAGTACCGCGTCGGGAACAAGCAGCGTTTTGGTGACCGCGAGGTCCAGGTGGCCTTCCCCGACCCGCCGCCACCCGGGCGCCATCTGGTCCTGGTGGATGACATCGCCAGTACGGGGCGGACGCTGGAGTCCGCGGTTGCCCTACTGGCCGGCACCCGGCCGGCCTCCCTCTCCGTTCTGGTGACCCATGCCCTCTTCCTGGAAGGGACCCTGGAGCGCTTGCGCCAGGCTGGGGTTACCCACGTCTGGAGTACCGACAGCATCCCCCACCCCAGTAACCGCCTGGAACTGGCACCCTTGCTAGCCAGTGCCCTAGTCTAGGGGGCACAGCTCCCGCATGCGCTCATACACCGCCTGTTAGGGTTTCACGGGCCGGGGGCTGTCTGGCGGGGGACGCATTTCTTTGGAGTCACAATGGAACATTGGTACGCCGTTCACACCAAGGCCCGGGACGAGCAACTGGCTGAAGAAAACCTCCAGCGGCAGGGCTTCAACACCTTTCTGCCCCGCATCAAGGCCGCCCGCCGTCGTCGTGGGCGCTGGCACGAGGTCATCGAGCCCCTTTTCCCGGGGTACCTGTTCATCCGCATCGATATGCTGC
>WBZM01003336.1_pt1 | contig 12599 bp, 11 predicted proteins | sample 5204271 | NCBI WGS metagenome assembly WBZM01 (sample SAMN12344346, study PRJNA552823) | activated sludge metagenome | biome: Activated sludge suspended growth; feature: Nitrification reactor; material: Wastewater; isolation source: activated sludge from nitrification reactor of wastewater...
GGCGCGGTCCTGGGTCCTGGTGCGGCCGGTCCGCCAGAATACCGCGTTCCCGGTGCCGCGGGCCGTGGCGGCCCGGCCGCCCCTTTCCAGCCCCGGCGGGGCGCGGCATTATCCGTCTCCCGCCGCGTCACCCGCCGGAAGACCGCCATGATTCGCCAGCTCGCCACGTTGCTCGCCGTCGCCGTGCTCACGGTCGCCTGTGCCACCAGCCCCACCGGCCGGCGGCAACTGATGCTGGTGTCGGAGCAGCAGGCGATCAGCTCCTCCCGGCAGGCCTACCTGCAGGAGATGGGCAAGTACAAGAAGGAGGGCAAGCTGGTCAGCGACCCGCGCGTCCTCAACCGGGTCAAGGTGATCACCGAGCGACTGGTGGCGCAGGCGGTCGCGATGCGCCCCGAATCCGCGAAATGGGAATGGAGCGTCGAGGTAATCGACGATCCGAAGAACGTCAATGCGTGGTGCATGGCGGGCGGTCGCATGGCGGTCTACACGGGCCTGCTGATGCAGGTCGACCCGACGGACGACGAGCTCGCGCAGGTCATGGGCCACGAGATCGGCCACGCGCTCGCCAACCACACGGCGGAGCGCATGTCGGTGGCCATGGCCAGCCAGGCGGGCATCCTCGCGGCGGGCGTCATGTCGGACCGCCCGGCCACGTCGATGGCGGCGGCCGCGGCGGCCGCGACGCTGGCCGTGCAGTTGCCGAACAGCCGCGCCGCGGAAACCGAGGCCGACCAGATCGGCATCAAGCTGGCGGCGAAGGCCGGCTACGACCCGCGCGCGGCGATCACGCTGTGGCAGAAGATGGGCAAGGTCGGCGGCGGCAAGGGCCCGCCCGCCTGGCTCAGCACGCACCCGAGCGACCAGCAGCGCCAGCAGCGCCTCGGCGAACTCGCGCCGAAGATGATGAAGTTCTACCAGCAGCCGGGCGCGCGGCCGACCTACCCGGTGCGCATCGGGGCCGCCGCGGTCTGAGACGACCGTGGTCGTCCCGCCGGTCGCGGAGCAGCGGCCCTTCGTCGTCGAGTCGCCGCACGGCGGGCGCCCGGACGAATACCACTGGCTGCGCGACGACGCCCGTCGCGACCCGCGGGTACTCGCGCACCTCGCCGCCGAGAATGCCTACCGGGAGGCGATCCTCGCGCCGCTGAAGCCGCTCGAGGACCGTCTCTACGAGGAGATCGTCGGGCGCATCCGCCAGGACGACACCAGCGTGCCGTACCGCTATCGCGGGCACTGGTACTACGCGCGCTACGCGACGGGCGAGGAGTACCCGGTGCATGCCCGCCGGGCCGGCTCGCTCGATTCGCCGGAGGAAGTGCTGCTCGACGTGGCCCGGCTCGCGCAGGGGCGGGACTTCTACGAGCTGGGCGACTACGACGTCAGTCCGGACGACCGCGTGCTCGCCTGGACGGAGGACGACGTCGGCCGCCGGCAGTTCACGCTGCGCTTCCGCGACCTGCGCAGCGGCGAGCCGCTGCCCGACGTCGTCCAGAACGTCGAGGACGGCTTCGCGTGGACGGCGGACGGGCGCAGCGTGCTGTACGTCGAGAAGGACCCGCAGACGCTGCTCGGCCTGCGCGTCCGCCGGCACGTGCTCGGCACCCCGGTCGCCGACGACGTGCTCGTGCACGAGGAAGCGGACGAGGCGTTCTACACGTCCGTCGCCGTCACCAAGGACGGCCGCTACCTGCTTATCGAATCGAGCAGCACGGTCACCACGGAGACGCGCTACGCGCGGGCCGACGACCCGCAGCTCCGTTTCGCGGTGATCGCCGCGCGCAGGCGCGGCCACGAGTACTCGGTGGAACACCGCGACGGCCTCTGGATCGTCCTCAGCAACTGGCAGGCCCTGAATTTCCGGTTGCTGTCGACGCCGGTCGGCGGGTCCGGCGACCCGGCGTGCTGGCGCGAGATCCTGCCGCACCGCGAGGAGGCGCTGCTCACCGACTTCGACGTGTTCCGCGACTTCGTGGCGGTCGAGGAGCGATCCGCCGGCCTGCGTCGCGTGCGGGTGCTGCGCGACTCGGGGGAACCCGTCGAGATCGCGGACGGCGAACCCGCCTGTCGCACCGCGCTCGGCGCCAACGAGGAGTACGACAGCCCCGTCGTCCGCTACACGTACACGTCGCTGACGACGCCGCCCTCGACCTTCGACTACGACGTCGCGAGCGGACGGCGGGAACTGCTGAAGCGCGAGCCGGTGCTCGGGCCCTTCGACCCGGCGCAGTACGTGACGGAGTACCTGCGGGCCCCGGCCCGCGACGGGGAGCAGGTGCCGGTCGCCGTCGTGCGCCATCGCGACACGCGCGTCGACGGCACGGCGCCGCTGCTGGTCTACGGCTACGGCGCCTACGGCATCTGCTCGGATCCGGTGTTCTCCTCGCCGCTGCTGTCGCTGCTCGAGCGCGGCTTCGTCTATGCGATCGCGCAGGTGCGCGGCGGCGAGGAACTGGGCCGGCGCTGGTACGACGCCGGACGCCTGCAGGGCAAGCCGCACTCGTTCGCCGATTTCGTCGATGCCACGCGCTTTCTCGTCCGCGAGGGCTACGGCGACCGGCGGCGCGTGTTCGCCCGCGGCGGCAGCGCCGGCGGGCTGCTGGTCGCGGCCGTGGCCAACCAGGCGCCCGGGCTGTATCGCGCCGTCGTCGCGCACGTGCCGTTCGTCGACATCGTCACCAGCATGCTGGACGAGAGCCTGCCGCTCACGACCAACGAGTACGACGAGTGGGGCGACCCGCGCGAGCGCGAGGCCTACGAGTGCATGCTCGGCTACTCGCCCTACGACAACGTCGCGCGCCAGGACTACCCGGCGATGCTGGTGACCACCGGGCTCTGGGACAGCCAGGTGCAGTACTTCGAGCCGGTGAAGTGGGTCGCGCGCCTGCGGCGCCTGAAGACCGACGACCGGCCGATCCTGATGCGCATCAACCTGGAGGCCGGCCACGGCGGCAAGTCGGGGCGATTCCAGCGCTACCGGGAGCTGGCCGAGGAGTATTCGTTCCTGCTCTGGCAGGCCGGACTGGCCGACCGCTAGCGACCGGGGGTCACCGGCGGAGCGGACCGCCTCCGGGCGGGCTGCGGCCGCCCCCACGGCGCCCGCCTTCGCGGACAAACTGGCCGAAAACCGGCCCCGGAGGCCGGTTTTCCGGGCGGACGGACCCCGGCGCCCCCGACTCCGAACGGATCCGGATGCGACCCGACGCCGCCCGGCCGGCTCTGGATTACAATGCGCGCCCCGGATTTGACCATTCCATGACCCCAGGGACCGAAGTGACTCAAGCGCAACTCGACATTCAACTCAAGGTTTGGAAAGAACTCGCCATCAGCAAGCAGATCCTGATGCGGACGGCGACCGACGTGCTCAAGCTCGACCCGGAGTGCTCCCAGGACGAACTGAAGGAAGCGCTGGAAGGCGCCCTGAAGAAGGTCACCAAGGCGGACGCCGACCTGGCCGCCGCCAAGGAGGAGGCGAGGGTCGCCATCGCGGCGCTCGAGAAGAAGCTGGCCGCGAGCGAACACGCCCTGGCCGTCGCGCAGAAGGCGGCGGAGGAAGCCAAGGCTGCGCACGAAGCCGCGGTGCAGCAGAACGCCAACCAGCGCGCGGCTGCCGCATCCGAGCTCCAGAAGCTCAAGGACCGGCTGGCCGAGCGTGAGAAGGCGCTCAAGGCGATCAACACGGCGCTGGCGGACACGCCGGAGAACGTGCTGAAGAAGATGAACGTGCTGCGCAAGCAGAAGCAGCAGGAAGCGGACGACCGCCGCCAGATCGAGACGGCGCTCAACGCGCTGCGCGCCGAGAAGCGCCAGCAGGACCAGAAGTCGGCGGACCTGCAGCGCAACGGCGCGACGCTCGCGGGCCGGTACCGCGACCTGCATGCGCTGTCGGTGACCCTGCACGCGCAGCTCCAGCCGCTGGTCGCGGACGCGACGAGCCTGCCGGCCGTTCCCGAGCTGGACACCAAGCTGCTGGAGGCCGTCGATCCGCCCGCGGACGGCAACGCCAAGCGCCCGGCCCGCACGCCGGCCTGAGCCTCGCTGCGGCGCCGTCCGGCGCCGCACGCCCCCCCGCCCGCGCTGCGGGCTCGCCAATGAAAAGCCCCTCTCGCCGCAGCGAGAGGGGCTCTTCGCTTTCGCGTCGGGCCGAAGCGGTCAGGGCCGGAGCGCCCCGCCCCCGGTGTCCTACTTGGCGTCCGCGGGCACCGGGAATCCGCGCTTGCGCATCAGCGCCGCGATGCCGGGCTCGCGGCCGCGGAAACTGCGGTACGCGTCGGCCGGGTCGACGGTGTTGCCGAGCGACAGCAGCGTCTTGAGCCGCTTACCCACCGCCTTGTCCCAGGGGCCGCCGGCCTCGGTGAAGGCCTCCCAGGCGTCCGCGGTGATGGTGTCCGACCACAGGTAGCTGTAGTAGCCCGCCGAGTACCCGTCGCCCGAGAACACGTGGTTGAACTGCGGCGTGCGGTGGCGCATCACGATCTCGCGCGGCATGCCGAGCGACGCGAGCGTCTCGCGCTCGAACCGGTCGGCGTCGATGGCCGTGTCGCCGGCGAGGTGCAGCTTCATGTCGATCAGGGCGCTCGAGAGGTATTCGACCGTCTTGAAGCCCTCGTTGAACTTCTCCGCGGCCTCGATCTTGTCCACCAGCGCCTTCGGGATCGGCTTGCCGGTCTGGTAGTGCAGCGCGTAGCGGTTCAGCACCTCGGGCGTCGACAGCCAGTGCTCGAGCAGCTGCGAGGGGAACTCGACGTAGTCGCGCGCCACGCTGGTGCCGGACACCGACGGATACGTGACGTTCGAGCTCAGGCCGTGCAGCGCGTGGCCGAACTCGTGGAACAGCGTGGTCGCGTCCTCCCAGCTCACCAGCACCGGCTCGCCCGGCTTGCCCTTCACGAAGTTGGAATTGTTCGAGACGATGGTGCGCACGTCGCCGTCGATGCGCTCCTGGTTGCGGTACGCGTTCATCCAGGCGCCGGAGCGCTTGCCCTTGCGCGCATACGGATCGAAGAACCACAGGCCGACGAGCGAACCGTCGTCGTTGGTCACTTCCCAGACGCGCACGTCGGGGTGGTACACGGGCACCTGCTTCGGGTCCACCGGCTTGAAGTTGAAGCCGAACAGCTGCTTCGCCATGTAGAACATGCCTTCGCGCAGGTTCTCGAGCTGCATGTACGGCGTGATCTCGGTCTCGTCGAGGTCGTACTTGGCCTTGCGGACCTTCTCGGCGTAATACCGGTAGTCCCAGGGCTCGATCCGGATCGCGGCGCCTTCCTTGTCGGCGATGGCCTGCATGTCGGCCACTTCCTCGTGGACGCGGGCGACGGCGGGCTTCCAGACCGCCTCCATCAGGGCCATCGCCCGATCAGGCGTCCTGGCCATCGAGTTCTCGAGGCGCCAGTGCGCGTGCGTCGGGTAGCCGAGCAGCCGGGCCCGCTCCGCACGCAGCTTGAGGATCTTCGAGATGTTGGCGTTGTTGTCCGTCGGGCCGCCGTTGTCGCCGCGGTCGACGAACATCTGCCAGACCTTCTGGCGCAGGTCGCGCCGGTCGGAGTAGGTCAGGAACGGCTCGACGCTCGAGCGCGTGTTCGCGACCACCCACTTGCCCTTGAGTCCGCGGGACTCGGCGTCCTGCGCCGCGCCCTCGCGCACCGAGGCCGGCAGGCCCGCGAGATCCGCCTCCTTGTCGAGGACGAGCATGCCGTCGTTCTCGTCCTTGAGCACGTTCTGGCCGAAGCTCGTGAACAGGCCCGCGAGTTCCTGGTTGATGGCCGAGAGTTTCTGCTTCGCGCCGGCGTCGAGCCGCGCGCCCTGGCGCACGAAATCCGTGTAGTAGAGCCACGTGAGCCGCTGCTGCTCAGGGGTCAGGCCCGACTTCTCGCGCGTCTCGTAGACGGCCGCGATGCGCGCGAACAGCTTCTCGTTCTGCGTGATGCGGTCGCTGAACGCGGCGAGCTTCGGCGCCATGTCGCGCTCGACGGCCTGCACGGCGTCGTCGCTCATGGTGCCCATGTACACGCCGACCACGGCGTAGACGCGATCGAGCATTCGCGAGGAGCGCTCCATCGCCGCGATCGTGTTCTCGAAGGTCGCGGGTTCCGGGTTCGTGGCGATGCGGTCGATCGCCGCGAGCTGGTCCGCCATGCCGGCCTCGAGCGCGGGCTTGAAGTACTCGACCTTGACCTTGTCCCAGGGCGGGACTCCGCCGTACGGGCCGGTCCACGGCTGGGTCAGCGGGTTGGCGGCGGCGGCGGGTGCGGTGTTCATGTCGGCAGCCTGGACGGCGGTCGCGGCCAGCAGCAGCGCCGCACTCGTGGTGGTGATGAGAGTCTTCATGGCTTGCTTCTTCGTTGGCGCGCGTCGGGCGGACGCGACGAGGCCGCCAAGGTTACCTGAGGTCGATGCGCCCCCGCAGCCTGCCGGCGAAGCGGCCGGCCGGCTGAGGGGATGTCGGCGATCACCGACCCCGCGCGCGGGGCATCGGCCGCGTGGCCGGGCGAGGTGCCGCGGGGCGCGGGGCGGGGCGGGTCGTCGCGGTGGGCGGCCGGGCCGGGGGCATCGGCTTGGCGCCGGGCGCCGGGGCCGGCAGCGTCGTGATGCCACCCGGCGGGCGTTCGACCGGCGGTGGCCGGCTGCCGGGCGGCGGTACGACCACGACCGGCGGCGGGTAGTAGTAGCCCGGGTAACCGTAGTAGTACCCGTCGTAGTAGCCCACGCCGACGCCGACACTGAGTTGCGTGGCGTAGTCGTAGTCGCCGCCGGAACCGGAGGCGCAGCCCGCCAGGGCGACGGTTGCGAGCAGCGGGAGGCCGGCGCGACGAATGCGTTGCATCATGGTCGTGCCTCCTCAGCGCCCGGGCCACTCGGCGACCGCGAACGGCGCGCCGGTCGGATCGATCAGCAGCGCGACGCGCGTGCCGTGCGCCTGCTGCGGCTCGATCGCGACGCGGCCGCCGGCCTCGCGCGCGAGCGCGACGGTGGCGACGACGTCCTGCACGCGCACGTAGGGGATCCAGGCGGTGGGCGTTTTCGCGAGGGGCTTCGGCAGGATGCCCGCGCGGGCGTAACCGCCCGAGGTCAGGTGGAAACCGCGCTCCTCGGTGCCGACCACGCCCGGTTCGACCGCGTAGCCGCCGACCGACGCGTAGAACTTCGCCATCGCCGCCGGGTCGTCGGCCCACAGTTCGGCCCACAGCCAGCCGTTCACCTCGCCGAGGTAGTCCTCGGGATCGCCGGTCGCCGAGTCGATGACGCCGAACAGCGCGCCCTCCGGGTCGGCGAACAGCGCTGCGTCGCCGCGCGCACCGAGCGTGCGGGCGGGCATCAGCACCTTGCCGCCGGCGCCGGTCACGCGGTCTTCGACCGCCTTGACGTCGCCCGTCGACACGAGGCCGATCCAGCGGGCATCGGGCTTCATCGACCGGTCGCGCGGGTTGAGGAACACCATGCCCGCGATGGGCGTGCCGCCGGAGGAGACCACCGTGTAGGTCCTGGCGTCGTCGCTCGGGCCGTAGGTCTCGAAGGTCCAGCCGAAGACCTTGCCGTAGAAACCGGCGGCCCGGCCGACGTCGCGGGTCACCAGTTCCGCCCAGACCCACTTGCCCGGCGTGTGCGTCGCGGTCGGCGGGTCGGTGATCGGCGGCCAGTATCGGTCCGGCGCATCCGCGGACCAGGCGGCCCCCGACAGGAGCAGCAGGCCGGCGAGCCCGGCCAGCCAGGGAATCTTGCGACGCATCGTCTCTCCCGGCACGTTCGATGCGCGGCATCCTGCACGCGCGCACGTCCGGGATCAACCGCGATCGGCGGGCGGCGCGAGACCGAAGCGGCGGGCGAGGGCCGGATGCTGGAAGGCGAGGGCCGCCAGCACCGTCACCAGCGCGACCGTGCAGAGGATCGCGAGCAGGCGCAGGTAGGGCTGGTCGTGCGCCATGCGCACCTGGGCGAGCGTCGCGGCCGTGAGCACCCACTCGATGGCCCCGAGGCCGAGCATCGCCTGCAGCACGCGCGCGGCCCACGGCCGGCGCACCCACAGCAGCGCGACGGCCGCCACGCAGGGGGCCGCGACGATCCAGAGTCCGGCGTGGACGAAGTGGGCCGCCAGCAGCAGCAGGGCCAGGAACGGCAGGGCCAGCAGAGCTGCCATCAGCCGCGCTCCCACATCACGTCCGACCCGCGCAACCGCGCGGTCTCGAGCAGGTCGAGCAGCGGTACGGCCCGCTTGCGCAGGCTCACCGGGGCCGGTCGCTCGCGCTCCTCCTCGTCGTCGCCCGCCGGCGCCGGTGCGGGCGGCGAAAGTTCGTCGCCGTGCGCTGCGAGGCCGGCGCGCAGCTGCTCGAGGAAGGCGGGCACGTCGGCGGCGAGCACGGCACCCGGCACCGTGCCGGAGTGGCCCGCGAGCTGCAGCAGGCGCACCGCGGATTCTCCGAGCAGGGTGATCCGCCCGAAGCGGGAGGAGAAGTTGACGATCATTCGGCGGTGTCCGCGAAATCCGGGGCCGCTATTGTGGCAGCTGGTAGCCCCGTTCGCGGAACAAAGTCAGCGCGGCGCGCGCGACCGCAGGGTCGTAGCGCACGCCCGCGAATTTCTCGATCTCCTGCAGCGCGGCTTCGATGCCGAGGCTGGCGCGGTACGGCCGGTGCGTCGCCATGGCCTCGATCACGTCCGCCACCGCCATGATGCGCGACTCGAGCAGGATCTCCTCGCCCTTCAGGCCGTCCGGGTAGCCCGACCCGTCCCAGCGCTCGTGGTGCTGCAGCGCCATCTGGGCCACCGGCCACGGGAACTCGATGCCCTGCAGGATGTCGTGGCCGATCCGCGAGTGGGCTCGCACGATCGCCATTTCCATGTCGTTCAGCCGGCCCGGGCGCGTGAGGATCTCGGCGGGGGCGCCGATCTTGCCGACGTCGTGCACGTAGCCGCCGTAGATCAGCCCTTCGACGCGGCGTTCGTCGAGCCCCATGACGCGGCCGATCTCGGCGGCCATGATGCCGACCCGGCGTTCGTGGCCGGCCGTGTAGGGGTCGCGGTACTCGACCATGCGCGAGATGGTCTGCACCATCGCCGCCATCGCCTTGCGCATGCTCGACTCGCTCGCGCGCAGGTCGGCGTTCGCCTTCTCCAGTTCGCCGACCTTCTGCTCGAGCTTGCCGAGCAGGATGCTGCGGTGCTGCTCCCAGAACGCCTCGGTCGTCATGTGCTCGGTCGGGCTCGGGTTGCCGTCGAGCAGGGACTCCGCGAGCTGGATGACCCGCGACGGCTCGGCCGGCTTCTGCAGGTAGGTGTTGCCGCCCACCGCGCGCGCGAAGTCCTGCTCCTCGCTGCGAGTGTAGGTGGCGGAGTAGAACATCAGCGGGATCTCGCGCAGCCCCGGGTCCTCGCGCATGCGGCTGCACAGCTCGAATCCGTCCATCACCGGCATCATCACGTCCGTGATCACCAGCGCCGGGGCCTGGTGGCGCAGCATGCGCAGCGCCTCCTCGCCGTTGGCGGCCTCCGCCACGTCGTGGCCGCGGCTCGCGAGGATGGTCGCGAGCAGGTAGCGGTCCTCGTTGCGGTCGTCGACGACGAGTATGCGGGCCATCTCGGGATCCTCAGCCGGCCTGCGCGACGATGGCCTCGACGCGCTCCGCGAAGGTCGCCACGTCGATCGGCTTTTCGATGAAGGCGCGACAACCCACTTCGATCGAACGCTCGCGGTCGGCGGCGAGCGCGTGGGCGCTGACGGCGACGATCGGCGGCCGGCCGTCGCGGGTCGAGGCGAGCAGGCCCGGCACGAACTCGCAGCCGTCGCCGTCCGGCAGGCGCAGGTCGAGCAGGATGAGGTCGTACCGGCCCGCGCGGGCCTCGGCGACGCCGTCTCCGCCCGTGGTCGCCACCACGACCTCGTGGCCGCGGCGCTCGAGCAGGAACCGCGCGAGGTAAGCGTTCGACTCGTTGTCTTCGATCATCAGGATGCGCACGACCCTACCTCGCCGCCAGCCGGGGGAGCGTCACCACGAACCGGCTGCCTTCGCCGGGCCGGCTGTGCGCGTCGATTGTACCGCCCATGGCCCGGGCCAGGCGCCGCGCGATCGCCAGTCCGAGGCCCGTGCCCTCGCGCGGCCGGCGGCTGCGCGTCTCCACCCGCACGAAGGGCTCGAACAGGCGCTGCAGCTCGCCGGGCTCGATGCCGATGCCGGTGTCCTCGACCGCGAGGCGCACCTCCTCCGGCGTGCACTCCGTGCGGATGCGCACGAAGCCGGCGTCCGTGAACTTGATCGCGTTCGACACGAGGTTGTCGACCACCTGCCTGAGGCGCCGCGGGTCGGCCATGACGCGCGCGGGCGCGCGCGCGAGCATCAGTTCGAGGCGCAGGCCGCGCTCCTGCGCCGCCTGCCGGTAAGCGGCCACGTCCTGCTCGAGCTGCGCGTGCAGGTCCAGTTCGTGCAGGTCGAGCGTCAGCGCGCCGGCCTCGATCTTGGAGATGTCGAGGAAGTCCGTGATCAGCGCGAGCAGGTGCCGGCCCGAGGCGTTGATGATGCCGATCTGCCGGCACTGTTCCTCGGAGATCGAGCCGGCGAGGCCCGCGAGCAGCACGTCGCTGAAGCCGATGATCGAGTTGAGCGGCGTGCGCAGTTCGTGCGAGACGCTGGCGAGGAACAGGCTCTTCACGCGGTCCGATTCCTCCGCCCGCTCCTTGGCGAGCAGCAGCTCCGAGGTGCGCGTCTCGATGCGCCGCTCCAGGTCCTCGTTCAGCTCCCGCAGGCGTCCCTCGCTATCCTGCAGCGCGGTCTCGGCGCGGCGGCGGGCGGTGACGTCGATCGCCATCACCAGCCGGCCCGGACGGCCGTCCATCTCGATCGGGTGCGAGCGAACCTCGGCGTCGATCACCGTCCCGTCCTTGAGCCGGTGGCGCCAGAGCCCGGTCTCCGGGCTGTCGGCGTCCGCCGACGCGAGGTTGTCCAGCAGGCCGGGCACGTCCGCGGCCGGTCGCAGGTCCTCGAGTCGCAGGGAAGTGAACTCCTCGGCCGAGTACCCGTAATGGCGCACCGCGGCCTCGTTCACGGCGAGGATGCGGCGCGTCGCCAGCTCGTACACCCACATCGGCATCGGGTGGTGGTCGAACAGCTCGCGGTACGTGCGCTCGGAGGACTCCACCGCCGCGCGGGCCCCGAGCGAGTCGAGGGCGTAGGACAGCCCGTCGCCGATCTCCGCCACGGTGCGCTCGAGGGCCGGCGAGAAGTAGTCCGGCTCGCTCGCGAACAGCGCCAGCACCGCGGCGATGCGGCCTGCGCCGAACACGGGCAGGGCCGCGGCCGAGCGCGCGCCGGAGGTGCGGACCCGCCCGATCCAGGTGTCCGAGAGTGAGCCGGGCGAGAGGTGGTTCGAGACGCACAGCCGTCCGGTGCGCACGGCCTCGAGGCTCAGTCCCTGCGAGGCGAAGCTGGTCTCCTGGATCGAGGCCGGGTCGACGGCGCGTGCCGCGATGCGCTCGAGCGTGCCGTCGGCCGCGACCCGGTGCGCCACGGCGAGCATGAAGCCGCCGCCCTGCACCGCCACGCGGCAGACCTCGTCGAGCAGCGCCGGCACCTCGCGCATGCGCGCGACCGCGGCGTGCGTGCCGGAGAGCGTCGCGTACACGTTGCGCGAGCGCTCGAGCTCGCGCCGGGCCAGCACCGCGCCGGTGATGTCGTCGATGGTGGCGACGAAATAGTCGACCGAGCGGTCGGGCTTGCGGACCGCGCGCACGTCGATCGCCGCGTGGATGACCGATCCGTCGGCGTGGATGAAACGCTTGGCGCTCTGGTAGCCGTCGCTGCGGCCCTCCAGCACGTCGTTGTACAGGTCGAGGTCGCTCGCGAGGTCCTCGGGGTGCGTGAGCTGCAGCCAGGTCATCGCCTGCAGCTGCTCGCGCGGATGGCCGAGGATGCGGCAGAGTTCGTCGTTGACGGCGATCCAGCGCTGCGTGGCGGGCGAGACGATGGCCATGCCGATGAACGGCAGCTCGAAGAACAGGCGCTGCCACTGGCGTTCGCGCAGCGCGCTGCTCAGGTCCCTGATCGTGTGGTGTATGCACGTCTCGCCGGCGATCTCCACCCGGCGCGACTGGATCTCGACCGGCAGGCGACGTCCGTCCGCCGCCCACAGTTCCGACTCGACCAGCAGGGCGCCGGCGGGCGGGATGCGTTCGCGCCGCAGCCTGCGGCTCGAGCCCTCGGCCAGGGGACGCAGCGAATCGAATGCGCGGCCGAGCAGCGCCTCCGGGGTGCTGCCGACCAGCTCGGCGGCGCGGTCGCTCGCGGCCACGATGCGCCCGGCCGCATCCTCGAGCAGCATCGCCACCGCCGAATGACGGGCCAGTCCGGCCTGCAGGTCCCGCAGGCGGTCCTTGGGGCTCACGTCCATCGCTTGCACTCCGCAAGCCAGCCGCCGGAGAAGATTGTAGGCCGGATGCGCTCGCGTAGAATCCGTAACGCACGTAGCCCTGCGGGCGACGCCACCGGGAATCCTCCGATGAATGCCGAGGCGACCGCGACGGTCCTCGTCGTCGACGACGACGCGAGGGCCATCGAACTGATGCGCCTGATACTGCAGCACGCCGGCTACCGAGTGGTGACGGCCGTGGA
>WBZM01003343.1_pt1 | contig 12573 bp, 15 predicted proteins | sample 5204271 | NCBI WGS metagenome assembly WBZM01 (sample SAMN12344346, study PRJNA552823) | activated sludge metagenome | biome: Activated sludge suspended growth; feature: Nitrification reactor; material: Wastewater; isolation source: activated sludge from nitrification reactor of wastewater...
CGTCGAAGTGGCCAGTGCCGAGAACCATGAAGTGACCATCGTCGTGCGCGTGCCGCCCGAATCGGGCAAGAAGGGTGCGAACACGATCTATTTCGATATCAAGGCCCTGAACCACGACAAGATAGCGGTTCATGAAAAGGCCTCTTTCCTGATGCCCTGACATGAGCAATTCAATGACACTGCAAGCAAGCGATAGCAAACCCTGGTACAAGGAGCGCTGGCCCTGGCTCCTCATGGCCGGTCCGGCGATCGTCATCGTCGCCGGATTCATCACGGCCTGGCTGGCGATCGTCAGCAATGACGGGCTGGTGGCCGACGATTATTACAAGCAGGGGCTGGCGGTCAACCAGCGTCTGCAGCGCGATCATTACGCCAGCGAACTTGGCCTGCGTGCCGACGTGATGCGTTCGGGGATGCAGGTTCGCCTCTTGCTGACCGCGGCCGAGGCTGCGGCGGTGCTGCCCGAGGCGCTGACCCTGAAACTGGCGCACCCGACCCGGGCCGGGCATGACCAACTGGTCAGGATGCGGTCGGAGGGTCAGGGTTTCTACAGCGGCAGGATGGACGCCGATATCGGCGGACGCTGGTATGTCTCGATCGAGGATCCTGCCGGCAAGTGGCGGCTGCAGGGGGACTGGGTAGCCGATTCCGAGGAGCCGTTGCGCCTCGTGTCTCGGCCTGCGCAGTAGGATTTATTTTTTCGTTACTGGGAGGTGACATATGGCTTGGGAACTTTTGTTTGGTAGCGACATCGGTCTGATGAGTCTGGGCGTCATCGTCGGCGTGCTGGTTATCGGCGTCGTCATGGGCAAGATGTATTCGAACAAGATGAACGAGGAATCGCGCAAGCTCGGCAAGTAATTGCCCTTGCGCTGGCCGCCCTGCGCGGCCCCCTTCCCCCGATCGGCGTTGCCGTCGGGGGTTTGTTTTTGCGATGGCCAATTGGATTCGGACCGATGACCGGATGTTGAGACGGGCAATCTTCATCTCACTCGTCTGCCATCTGGCCGTGCTCTTTTCGTTTCGGGATGCTGGCCGATTTGCGGACCCGGTGTCGTACGCCGCAAGGGTGGCGCTCGATGCGCGCCTGCAGGTTCCGGAAAAGTCCATGTCCGCGTTGCCGCAACCGAAGAGCCTGCAGCCCGCACCGCAGAAAACTTCGGCGATTGCCGGTAAGGCGAAAGCCAGGTCGATCGCCGGGAAGGTGCGCCCCGATTTGCCTCCTTTTTCACGGTCGACCGCAACCAACGAAATTACGTCGGCCGACCAGGCGTTGGTCGCAAACTCGGCGCCGACTGCGGCTACCGACGTTGCCGCTGTCCAAAAAAGCGAGATCAGTCCGGAAGGTGTGCGCCAGTACCGCCTGAACCTCGCTCGCGAGGCGCGTCGCTTCAAACGCTACCCGTCGGTGGCGCGCGAACGGGGGTGGGAGGGGGTCGTCGTGGTGGTCGTCAACACGGTGGCCGGGGGCGGCGTTCCGCAGGTTGGCCTGGGCCAGTCGAGCGGGTTTGCCCTGCTCGACGAGGAGGCCCAGAAGCTGGTCTTGCTGGCCGCGCAGACGGCAGCGGTGCCCGATAGTCTGCGCAATCGGCAGGTCGGCCTGACCCTGCCGATCCATTACCGCCTGGAGGATTGATCAGGAAGCCCGGCCGAGTGGCGGCAATGCGGTTTCGTGGAAGCCGAAATGCCCCTGCGCAGCGTCTGTTAGGAAGCGTTCCAGGCAGTGCGTGACGCTACGGAATGCAATCTCCTCCCAGGGGATTTCTTCCGGCTGCAACAGCGCAACCTCTAGGCTTTCGTCGCCTGCCGAATGCTCTGCAGAGGCGAGCCGGCCGCGGTAAAACAGATGGACCTGATTGATGTGGGCGATGCTGACCATTGAAAAAGGCGCGTCGATGATGATCCGCGCCCCGGCCTCCTCATGCGTTTCGCGACTGGCGGCCTCGGCCGTCGTTTCTCCGTTTTCCATGAAGCCGGCAGGCAGAGTCCAGAAACCCCGTCGTGGCTCGATGGCTCGCCGGCAGAGCAGGATGCGTCCTTCCCAAGTGGCTACGCAACCGACCACCAGCCGCGGGTTTTCGTAATGGATATGGCCGCATCGCCTGCAAACGTGTCGCGGAAGCGCATCGCCGGCGGGGATTTCGAAGGAGACATCGGCGCCGCAATGCGTGCAGTATTTGATCATCGGACGATGAATTTTCATGAGGATGTCAGCAGTTTAGCACTGCAGGCATCCAGCCGAATCCTGCGTGCCGGCCATTGGTAAGCAGATTCACTCGCCGATTCGATACAATGGCGAATTGCCCGCGATCGGTGTGAATCCACATGATGTCCCGGTTTCAGATCGAGCCGATGTGTAGCCGATGTATTGTTAAACTTGGTGTCGTCGGCCAGTTCATCACACTGAAGGGCGTTGTCAGAATTGCAACAGGAAAAAATGCAAGTAAATGTCACCCGCGATGGCAACAAGGTTCAGGTTCGGCTCTCCGGTCGCTTCGACTTCAATACCCACCGCGAATTTCGGACCGCTGTTGACCCGCTCGTGGCTGATGCCAGCGTCAGCCACGTTTCCATCGATTTTTCCGACGTCGATTATCTCGACAGCTCCGCGCTGGGCATGCTGCTGATGCTGCGTGACAAGATGGGCGCTGCCTGCAAGGCGGTCGCGCTTTCCGGTGTGCATGGCAACGTCAAGCAGGTTCTCGATATAGCCAATTTCGGGAAGTTGTTTCACATCACTTGACGGACGCCCCCGGCCTGTGCCCGGAAAGGTCATCCGCCGCTTGTCGCATGCGGCGTGCGCCGGATGCGAGGCTCAAGCTATAATTCGGCCCCGATACAGGCAGCCCCCGTAGCATGAAGGTCGTGCAGTTGATTTGTAATCATCAGGTAGCGGTTCGATTCCGTTCGGGGGCACCACCTGTCGCGTTATCCATGTGAAATACCGAAAATCCGGTTCGGTTCCAGGAACTTGAACGGCGGCCCTTGCCTCCACGCAGGCTTGTCCGGCGCATAGAAAAAATAAGGGGAGCGCGGAGCTCCCCTTGGTCTTTCGCGGTATCGGTTCCGCGAAGCGCTGAACAGGCGATCAGGCGAAGTTGGCTTCTGCGAAAGACCAGTTCACGAGGCTGTTCAGGAAGGTTTCGACGAACTTCGGGCGCAGGTTGCGGTAGTCGATGTAGTAGGCGTGTTCCCACACGTCGATGCAGAGCAGGGCCTTGTCGCCGGTGGTCAGCGGGGTGCCGGCGGCGCCCATGTTGACGATGTCGACCGAACCGTCAGCCTTCTTGACCAGCCAGGTCCAGCCGGAACCGAAGTTGCCGACGGCAGAGGTCTGGAAAGCCGTCTTGAAGGCATCCAGGGAACCCCATTTGGCGTTGATGGCGGCCGCCAGGGCGCCGCTCGGGGCGCCGCCGCCATTCGGCTTGAGGCAGTTCCAGAAGAAAGTATGGTTCCAGACCTGGGCGGCATTGTTGTAGACACCGCCGGCCGGGGCCTTCTTGACGATGGCTTCGAGATCAAGGTTTTCGTATTCGGTGCCCTTGATCAGGTTGTTCAGGTTGGTGACGTAGGCCTGATGGTGCTTGCTGTAGTGGTAATCGAAGGTCTCGGCCGACATGTGCGGGGCGAGGGCATCCTTGGCGAAGGGCAGGGGGGGCAGTTGGTGTTCCATGTTTTCTCCGTTGTCAAAGGGGTGAAGCGAAAATTCTATTGGGCTTTGGCGGAAGCGACAACCTGATCGACGGTCGCAACGACCTTTCCCCGGGCAAAGCTGATCCTGAGCCCGTCGCCGGGGCTGAGGCTGGAAGCATCGCGCACTGCCTTGCCGTCGGGGCCGATCGCCAATGCATAGCCACGGCCGAGGACGGCATGCGGGTCAAGTTGAATGAGACTTGCCGCCAGCGCCTTTAGTTTCGCATCGGCACGCGAAATACCCTGGCGCGCCCCGTTCCCGAGCCGGTATTCCAGGTGTTTTAGGCGGTCGCAGGCGGATTCCAGCTTCGGGCGCGAGCCGCTCAGGCGCTGGGCGAGAGTGGCGACATCCAGGCGCCGGCCCGCAAGCTGGCTGTCCAGCGCCCGCCGGAGCTGCGTCCCGAGCAGCATGACGGTTTCGCGGCGCTGGCGCAGGCGCTCGGCAGGGTGGGTCAGGCGGCTGGCCAGCCAGTCGAGCTGCTGGGTGCGCTCGGCCAGCCCGCGTTCGAACTGACGGCCGATGCGGCGTTGGAGTTGCTGCAGGGCGGCAAGCAGGGCTGCGCGGTCCGGACTGAGGATTTCGGCGGCGGCGGTCGGGGTCGGGGCGCGCAGGTCGGCGGCAAAGTCGGCAATGGTGAAGTCGGTTTCGTGGCCGATACCGGAAACGACGGGCAGCCGGCTGGCGCGAATGGCGCGCGCGACCGCTTCCTCGTTGAATGCCCACAGGTCTTCGATGCTGCCCCCGCCCCGGCAAAGAATGATCGCTTCGCAATCGCCCTGTGCCGCAGCTCGCAGGGCGGCCGTGATCTTGTCGGCGGCGCCTTCGCCCTGGACGGGGGTCGGGTAGAGATCGACGCGGATCTGCGGGGCGCGCCGCCGCAGGGTGGTCAATACGTCGCGCAGGGCCGCCGCCTGCAGGCTGGTGACGATGGCCAGGGCGCGCGGGTGCTCCGGCAGGGGGCGCTTGCTTTCGGCGGCAAACAGTCCTTCGCTTTCCAGTTTCGTCTTGAGCTGCAGGAAGCGCTCGAACAGGTCGCCCTGGCCTGCCCGGCGGATCGTTTCGACATTGAGCTGGAATTCGCCGCGCGGTTCATAAAAGGAAACGAGCGCCCGCGCATCAATCTTCTGTCCGTTTTCCAGGCGCCAACCGAGCAGCTGGGCGCGGTTGCGCCACATGACGCAGCGCACCTGGGCGGCAGTGTCCTTGAGGGAAAAATAGACGTGACCGGAGGCGGCGTAGGTCAGGTTCGAGATTTCTCCGCCGACCCAGGTCAGCGGAAAGGCCGATTCCAGGCAGTCGCGCACCAGACGGTTGAGGCTGGTGACGCTGAGGACGGCGCTGTTGCTTGGGGCTTCCGGGGCGGCTGGCATGGCGGGAATTGTACTGTGGCGCGTTGGGGGTGTGGCCTCCGGTTTGCGAAATTTGTTTATAACATATTGATTTTACGATTTATTAAATTATGTGCCTCGTTTTTTGGCAACGCAGGCGCAAGCCTTTGCCGACGCGGGTTTGCATGGGTTGATGACAGCTCATTCACAGACTTATCCACAGTTTCTGGGGATAAGCCGGCGGTGCGGTGATTTTCGGGGCTTGCCGGCCAGCGGGGGGAGAGGCAAAATGCCGGATTACTAGAGACAAGCGAGGATTCATAGTGTTCGCCATCATTCAGGCCGCCGGCTGGCCCATCTGGCCGTTGTTGCTGGCTTCCGTCATTTCGGTCGCCCTGATCATCGAGCGTCTCGTCGCCCTGCGACGTTCCAAGGTCGTGCCGTCCGGCCTGCTGCAACGCGCCGTCGGCGAATTCAAGCGGGGGGGCAACAACGATCGCATGCTGGAGGAGCTCGAGCGCCATTCGCCGCTCGGTCGCGTGCTGGCCGCCGGCCTGCGCAACGTCAATACCTCGCGTGAAGTGATGAAGGAGTCGATCGAGGAAGCCGGAGGGGCAGTGACGCATGAGCTGAACCGCTACCTGACGACGCTCGGCACGATTGCCTCGATCAGCCCGCTGATGGGCCTGTTCGGCACAGTGGTCGGGATGATCGAGATTTTCGGATCGCAGTCGCCGACCGGTTCCAACCCGCAGCAACTGGCGCACGGTATCTCCATCGCCCTATACAACACCGGCTTTGGCCTGGTCATCGCCATCCCGAGCATGATCTTCTGGCGGCATTTCCGGGCGCTGGTCGACAGCTTCGTCGTCGAGATGGAGCAGCAGGCTATTCGCCTCGTCGAATACATGCACGGCGACCGGAAGTAGGCCATGAATTTTCAGCGCGGCCGCAGCCGGGAAGAGCCGGAAATCAACCTGATTCCGATGATAGACGTCCTGCTGGTCATCATCATCTTCCTGATGTTGACGACCACCTATGCCAAGTTCTCCGGCCTGGAGATCAACCTGCCAACGGCGGACGCCAGCAAGCAGGCCGAGCAGCCGAACGAGATCGACGTGGCGATCACCGCCAGCGGCCAGGTTCTGATCAACAAGTCGCCGTTGACCGCAACCGACGTCAAGAGCATTTCCGACGCCCTGCGCCGGGCGGCGGGGTCGCGGCAGGAGCCGATCATCGTCATCAATGCCGATGCCAAGGCGACGCACCAGAGCGTCATCGACGTGATGCAGGCGGCGCAGGCCGCCGGTTATCCGCATATTTCCTTCGCCACGCAAGCGCCACGCTGATGGTCGCTCGCTGGTTGCAGCGCCAATGGTTCGAGCAACGCCGGCTTTCGCCGGCGTTGTGGCTTCTGGCCCCGCTTACCGGCCTCTATGCCGCCGTCGCCGAGCGCCGCCGGCGCCGGGCGCGACCCGAACGCCTGGCGGTGCCGGTCATCGTCGTCGGCAACATCACCGTCGGTGGGGCGGGCAAGACGCCACTGACGCTGTGGCTGGCCGGGCAGCTCGGCGAACGCGGCTGGCGGCCGGGGATCGTCAGTCGCGGCTATGGCAGCGCAGAATCCGGGGCGCGCCCGGTAGACGTGCAGTCTGCTGCGGTCGACGTCGGCGACGAGCCGATTTTGCTCGCCCGACGCAGCGCGCGGCCCGTCTGGGTCGGGCGCGACCGCGTGGCGGCCGGTCGGGCCTTGCTGGCGGCTCATCCGGAGGTCGACGTGATTCTCTGCGACGACGGCCTGCAGCACTACCGGCTGGCGCGCGACGTGGAGCTGGCGGTCTTCGACGGGCGCGGCGCCGGCAACGGCTGGCAGCTGCCGGCCGGGCCGCTGCGCGAGCCGCTGGGCCGTTTGGCGACGGTCGATGCAGTGGTCTGCAACGGCGCGCCCGATGCGCGCCTGCCCCCGACGCCGCCGCATTTCGCCATGGCCCTGCGGGCCGGGGATTTCTATCGCCTGGACGATCCGCGGCAGCGCTGCGCCGCCGCCGACTTGGCCGGTCGCCAACTGAACGCCCTGGCCGGTATCGGCGATCCAGAGCGCTTCTTCCGCACCCTGGAAGACCTGGGGCTGGTGTTTTCCCGCCATCCCTTTCCCGATCATCACGCCTATCGCGCTGGCGATCTGGCCTTCGCGCGGGACGGCGTGCTGCTGATGACGGAGAAGGATGCAGTAAAATGCGCCGGACTGGCACCCGGTGAAACCTGGGTTTTGCCGGTCGAAGCCGAGCTGTCGCCGGCCCTTATTGAACTCATTGTGGAGAAACTGCGTGGACGCCAGGCTGCTTGATATCCTCGTCTGCCCGATTTGCAAGGGCAATCTCGAATACCGCAAGGCCGACCAGGAACTGGTCTGCAAGCCGTGCAAACTGGCCTTTCCGATCCGTGACGACATTCCCATCATGCTCGAGGACGAAGCGCGCCAGTTGGCGGCGGATGAGCAGTAATGTTCGCATTCGCCTTCAAGGTCGTCATTCCGGCGCGTTACGCCTCGACGCGCCTGCCGGCCAAGCCGCTGCTCGATCTCGGCGGCAAGCCGATGGTCGTGCGGGTCGCCGAGCGCGCCCGCCAATCGGGGGCCGACGAAATCTGGGTGGCGACCGACCATCCCGACGTGCATGCCGCCGCCGCGGCGCACGAAATTGCCGCGCTGATGACGCGCAGCGACCATGCGACCGGGACCGATCGCCTGGCGGAGGTCGTCGAGCAGCGCGGCTGGCATGGCGAAACCATTATCGTCAATGTGCAGGGCGATGAGCCGCTGATCGAGCCGGAAGTCATCGTGCAGACGGCGCGGCAACTGGCGGCCAGCGGGGCGGACATCGCCACCGTCGCGCATCCGATCGTCGACGCCGCGGATTTCTTCAACCCGAACGTGGTCAAGGTCGTCTGCCGGGCCGATGGGGATGCGGCCTACTTCTCGCGCGCGCCGGTACCCTATGCGCGCGACCACTTCGCTCGGGAAAATGGCGGGGAAACGCTGCCGGTGGACTTCCCCGCCTATCGCCACGTTGGCCTCTACGCCTACCGGGCGAGCTTTTTGAAGGCTTACGCCGGGTTGACCGCAGCACCCACCGAGCGCTTCGAATCGCTGGAGCAGTTGCGCGCCCTCTGGCACGGCTACCGGATCAGCGTGACGCTGATCGATGCGGCGCCGGCGCCGGGTGTCGATACGCCCGAAGATGCCGAGCGGATGCGCAAACTGTTTGACCGGGCCTGAAATAGCGAGTAATTTTTCGGCCTTAGAGAACGGCCAATACTGAAGCCGATAACAATATTTTCCGATACACAAAACCGAGGGACTTTCCATGAAACTGATTCTGTTGGGCGCACCCGGCGCCGGCAAGGGTACGCAAGCCACCTTCATTTCCAAAGAATTTGGCATTCCCCAGATTTCCACCGGCGACATGTTGCGTGCCCAGGTCAAGGCCGGCACGCCGCTCGGCCTCGAAGCCAAGAAGCACATGGACGCGGGCGGCCTGGTGCCGGACGCTGTCATCATCGGCATGGTCAAGGATCGCCTGACCCAGGACGACTGCAAGAACGGTTACCTGTTCGACGGCTTTCCGCGCACCATTCCGCAGGCGGAAGCGATGAAGGACGCCGGCGTGCCGATCGAGTTCGTGCTTGAAATCGACGTTCCCGACAGCGACATCATCGAGCGCATGGCGGGACGCCGCGCCCACCTGGCTTCCGGCCGCACCTACCACGTCAAGTTCAATCCGCCCAAGGTCGAGGGCAAGGACGACGTGACCGGCGAGCCACTGGTGCAGCGCGACGACGACAAGGAAGAAACGGTCAAGAAGCGTCTGGACATCTATCACTCCCAGACCAAGCCGCTGGTCGATTTCTACAGCAAGTGGTCGGCCACCGGCGATGTCAAGGCACCGAAGGTCAGGAAGGTGGCCGGTGTCGGCAGCGTCGACAGCATTACCAAGAGCGTTTTTGACGCATTGAAATAAGGGGCGCGCGATGGCGGTCAAGAATGCCTTCTACGCACAGTCAGGGGGCGTCACCGCCGTCATCAACGCCACGGCGTGCGGCCTGGTCCAGGAAGTACGCCGGCATCCCGAAAAGATCGGGAAGGTATTGGCCGGACGCGACGGCATCATCGGCGCCCTGACCGAAGACCTGATCGACACCAGCCTCGAATCCGATGCCGACATCGCCCGCCTGCGGCATACGCCGGGCGGCGCCTTCGGTTCCTGCCGCTACAAGCTGAAGAGCCTGGAAGAGCATCGCGCCCAATACGAGCGCCTGATCGAGGTGTTTCAGGCGCACGACATCGGCTATTTTTTCTACAACGGCGGCAACGATTCGATGGACACCGCCTGGAAGGTGTCCCAGATTGCCGAAAAGATGGGTTACCCGGTGGTTTGCGTCGGGGTGCCCAAGACGGTCGATAACGACCTGCCGCTGACCGACTGCTGCCCGGGCTTCGGCTCGGTAGCCAAGTATGTCGCCACTTCGATCCGCGAAGCCGGCTACGACGTGGCCTCGATGGCGCGCACGTCGACCAAGATCTTCGTGCTCGAAGTGATGGGCCGCCATGCCGGGTGGATTACCGCCGCCTGCGGGCTGGCGACCGAACGGGCAGGTGAGCCGCCGCACATCCTGCTGTTCCCCGAAGTGCCGTTCGATCCGGAACGCTTCCTGGCCCGCGTCGATGAATGCGTCAGGCAGTACGGCTATTGCACGGTGGCGGTGTCCGAGGGCTTGTCCGATGCCGCCGGCAAGCTGATCGCCGAATCGGGCACCAAGGATGCCTTCGGCCATTCGCAACTCGGCGGGGTCGGCCAGGTGGTGGCGCAGTTGATCAAGGATCGGCTGGGCCACAAGTACCATTGGGCGCTGGCCGATTACCTGCAGCGCTCGGCGCGCCACCTGGCGTCGCGCACCGATGTCGAACAGGCGCATGCCCTGGGGGTTGCTGCGGTCGACCTCGCCCTGCAGGGCAAAAACGCGGTGATGGCGACCATCAGGCGCCTGGCCGATGCGCCGTACCGCTGGGAGATCGGCGATGCACCCCTGAAGGACATCGCCAATGTCGAACGCAAAATGCCGGCCGAATTCATCACGGCCGACGGGTTCCATATCACCGATGCCTGCCGGACCTATTTGCGACCGCTGATCGAGGGCGAGGATCCGCCGCCTTTCTGCAACGGCCTGCCCGATTACGTCCGTCTGAAGAACGTCGCCGTGGCGAAGAAACTAGGGGCGTTCAAGATCTGATTTCTTGTTGTTCATCGAGGGAGGGGGAGTGATGTCTACAGCGTTGTTACTGGCGCTTGCCTGCGCCGTGCTGGCAGTCCTGTACGGCTGGATTTCCAGCAGGCAGATCCTCGCGTTGCCAGCCGGCAACCAGCGTATGCAGGAAATCGCCAAGGCCGTGCAGGAAGGGGCGGCGGCCTATCTCAGTCGGCAATACAAGACCATCGCCATGGTCGGCGTCGTGCTCTTTCTCGTCATCGGCCTCGTGCCCAAGCTCGGCTGGCTGACCGCCTTCGGTTTCCTGATCGGCGCCGTGCTCTCCGGTGCGGCCGGCTTCATCGGCATGAACGTTTCGGTGCGCGCCAACGTGCGCACCGCCGAGGCGGCGCGCAGCGGCATCGCGGCGGCGCTGGATGTCGCCTTCAAGGGTGGCGCCATCACCGGCATGCTGGTCGTCGGCCTTGGCCTGCTCGGCGTCGCCGGTTACTACGCCTTCCTGAAATCGGTGGGCGGGACCGACCTGCACCATGTCATCGAGCCGCTGGTCGGGCTGGCCTTCGGTTCCTCGCTGATCTCCATCTTCGCCCGTCTTGGCGGCGGCATCTTCACCAAGGGCGCCGACGTCGGTGCCGACCTCGTCGGCAAGGTCGAGGCGGGGATTCCCGAGGACGACCCGCGCAATCCAGCGGTGATCGCCGACAACGTCGGCGACAACGTCGGCGACTGCGCCGGCATGGCGGCCGACCTGTTCGAGACCTACGCCGTGACGGTGGTGGCGACCATGGTGCTGGCGGCGCTGACGATCAAGACGGCGACCGGCCTCGGCGAGAATCTAGTGCTCTATCCGCTGGCCTTGGGCGGCGTGTCGATCATCGCTTCCATCGTCGGCTGCTATTTCGTCAAGGCGACCGAAGGCGGCAAGATCATGGCGGCGCTCTACCGCGGCCTGATCGTCGCCGGCGTGCTGGCGCTGATCGCCTACTATCCGATCACCTCCTGGCTGATCGGGGCCGGCGATGCGGCGGCCAAGATCACGACCATGAGCATGTTCGGTTGCGCGGTCGTCGGCCTGGTCCTGACCGCGGCACTGGTCTGGATCACCGAGTATTACACCGGCACCGACTACGCGCCGGTCAAGCATGTCGCTGCGTCGTGCCAGACCGGGCACGCCACCAACATCATCGCCGGCATTGGCGTCTCGATGAAGGCCTGCGCCCTGCCGGTGCTCTCCGTCTGCATTTCGATCTGGGCCGCCTATACGATGGGCGGTCTGTTCGGCATCGCCATCGCCGCCACCTCGATGCTATCGATGGCCGGCATCGTCGTCGCGCTCGACGCCTACGGACCGATCACCGACAACGCGGGCGGCATCGCCGAGATGGCGGAGCTGCCGAAGGAGGTGCGCAACGTCACCGATCCGCTCGACGCGGTCGGCAACACCACCAAGGCGGTGACCAAGGGCTACGCCATCGGTTCGGCCGGCCTCGCCGCACTGGTGCTCTTCGCCGACTACACGCACGGCCTCGAAGCGGCCGGTCTCGCCAACATTTCCTTCGACCTGTCGAACCACATGGTCATCATCGGCCTCTTCATCGGTGGTCTGATCCCCTACCTGTTCGGCGCGATGGCAATGGAGGCCGTCGGCCGTTCGGCCGGCGCCGTGGTCATGGAGGTCCGCCGCCAGTTCAAGGAAATCGCCGGCATCATGGAAGGTACGGCGAAGCCCGACTATTCCCGTGCCGTGGACATGTTGACCGTGGCAGCCATCAAGGAAATGATGATTCCCTCGATCCTGCCGGTGGCCGTGCCGATCGTCGTCGGTCTCGTGCTCGGTCCGCAGGCGCTCGGCGGCCTGCTGGTTGGCACCATCGTCACCGGGCTGTTCGTCGCCATCTCGATGACGACCGGCGGTGGAGCGTGGGACAACGCCAAGAAGTACATCGAGGATGGCCATTTCGGCGGCAAGGGGTCCGATGCGCACAAGGCGGCGGTCACTGGCGACACCGTCGGCGATCCCTACAAGGACACCGCCGGCCCGGCAGTCAATCCGCTGATCAAGATCATCAACCTGGTGGCCCTGCTGATCGTGCCGCTGATGGCCTGATTTGCTTGGGCGCTCTGGAAAAGGTGGCTGCGGCTGCCTTTTCCGTTTTTCGCCTTAAAATTCACGGTTTGTTCTCCACCCCTGCGCTAGAATGCGCCGGAACATGGAGTTTGCATGAACGAACCAGCAAGTCGGCCTGCATCCGCAGGCAAGTCGGGCATCCGTGAAGACATCCTGCA
>WBZM01003347.1_pt1 | contig 12570 bp, 14 predicted proteins | sample 5204271 | NCBI WGS metagenome assembly WBZM01 (sample SAMN12344346, study PRJNA552823) | activated sludge metagenome | biome: Activated sludge suspended growth; feature: Nitrification reactor; material: Wastewater; isolation source: activated sludge from nitrification reactor of wastewater...
CTCGACGAACCCACTTGCGGCATCGACGTCGGCGCCAAGTACGAGATCTACACCCACATCAACGCGCTCGCCGACGCCGGCAAGGGAGTGCTGGTCATCTCCTCGGAGCTGCCCGAGCTCATCGGCCTCTGTGACCGCATCTACGCACTGTCGCAAGGCCGCATCACCGGTGAGGTGCCCCGCGCCGAAGCCACTCAGGAACATCTCATGCACTTCATGACCAAGGAGAAGGAGGTGGCGGGCCGATGAGCCAGGTCACGCCAACAGGACCGCAGGACGCCGCCGCGGCAGCGGTCGCATCCGCAACGGGCGAGTCGGTCGCGACCGCCGAGGTGGCGCAAGCTGCCAAGAAGACCAACCTGCGCGAGTACGGCATCGTCGGTGCCCTCATCGCGATCGTCATCCTCTTCCAGCTGCTCACCGGCGGCAAGCTGCTCATGCCGGACAACGTGGCCAGCCTGTTCCAGCAGAACGCCTACGTGATGATCCTCGCCATCGGCATGGTCATGGTCATCATTGCTGGCCACATCGACCTGTCGGTCGGCTCCATCGTCGCGTTCATCGGTGGGGTCCTCGCCATCGCCATGATGAACTGGCACCTGCCGTGGATCGTGGCGGTGCTCGTCGGTGTCCTGCTCGGTCTGGTCATCGGAGCCTGGCAGGGCTTCTGGGTCGCCTATGTCGGCGTTCCGGCCTTCATCGTCACCTTGGCTGGCATGCTCATCTTCCGCGGCCTGGCCATCCTTATCGTCGGGGAGACCATCGCCGGCCTGCCTAACGGGTTCGTCGGGATCTCCAATGCCGGCCTGCTCGGGCTGCTCGGATTCGCCGGCGCCGCGGACGTGCTCACCCTGCTCATCGGGGTCGCGGCGATCGTCGCCTTCGTGTTCAGCCAGTTGCGCACCCGGGCCACCATGCGCTCGCACAACCTCAAGGTCGAGCCGAACGCGATGTTCCTCACCAAGCTCGTGGGCGTTTCGGTGCTGCTCGCAGTCTTCACGTGGATCCTCGCCCAGAGTGCCATCGGCACGCCGTACGTCCTCATTCTCGTCGCGGTGCTCATCCTCGCCTACGCCTTCCTCATGGGGCGCACGGTCTTCGGGCGACACATCTACGCGATCGGTGGCAACGTCCACGCGGCGGTGCTCTCCGGTGTCAACGTCAAGACGATGAACTTCCGGATCTTCATCAACATGGGCCTGCTCGCCTCGCTCGCGGCAGTCGTGACGACCTCCCGTGCGGGTGCGGCGCTCGCGGCAGCCGGCAACAACTACGAGCTCGACGCCATCGCCGCCTGCTTCATCGGTGGCACGGCGGTCACCGGTGGTGTCGGCAAGGTGTCCGGCGTCATCGTCGGCGCGCTCATCATGGGCGTGCTCAACATGGGTCTGTCGATCATCGGCACCAACCCCGCCCTGCAGAACGTCATCAAGGGCTTGGTCCTGCTCATCGCGGTGGCCTTCGACCTGATCAACAAGCGTCGCGCGGCGGGTGCCTGAGCCCCGAGGCGTTGACGGAGGGGGCCGCTAGGTTTCCCTCATGAGTTCGACCGAACGGCCGCGACCGGCAGTGCAGATTCCTGCGCTGCCGGTCGCGGCCGTCGTCGTCGACAGCGGCCTCGCGCACTTGGACCGCGATTTCGAGTATGCCGTTCCAGCCGACCTGTCCGAGGCGGCCCAGCCCGGGGTGCGGGTCCGGGTCCGCTTCGCCGGGCGGGACGTCGACGGGTTCGTCGTCGCTCGGCGGGCCGAGGCCGAGCACGACGGTCGCCTGGCGCCGCTGCGGCGGGTGGTCAGCCCCGAACCCGTCCTCACCCCCGAGATGCTGGCGCTCTGCCGGGCGGTTGCGCAACGGTATGCCGGGGTGCTGGGTGACGTGCTCCGGGTGGCTATCCCGCCGCGACACGCCGCCGCCGAGCGCGCTCTCGACGCCCACCCCGCACCGATCGCGTCTCCGCCGGAGATACCCGCGGAGGGACCCTGGACGGCATACCCGGCGGGACCAGCCTTCCTGCGCCGGATCGCGGCGGGCGAGGCCCCGGCCGCGTCGTGGCTGGCCCTCCCGGGGCAGGCCCCGGAGACCGACTGGCCGCGAGCCCTGGCTGTAGCCGGGGCGACGGCTGCGGCGGCAGGCCGTGGTGCGCTCCTCGTCGTGCCCGACCAGCGGGATCTGGTGCGGGTCGAGGCGGAGCTCAGCACCATCCTCGGGGTCGGGCGCTATGTCCGGCTGACCGCCGAGCAGGGACCGCAGGCCCGCTACACCGCCTGGCTCAAGGCGCTACGCGGCCAGGTGCGGGTCGTCGTCGGCACCCGCGCTGCGGCATTTGCCCCCGTGCACGAACTAGGTCTGGTCGCCTGGTGGGACGACGGCGACGACCTGCACCAGGAGCCCCGGGCCCCGTATCCGCATGTCCGTGAAGTGCTGGCGCGGCGCGCGCGACAGACGGGGGCGGCGCTGCTCAGTGGTGGGTTCACACGCACCGTGCAGGCGCAACAGCGGGTGCAGGCAGGGGAGTGGGCCTCCGTCGCGAGCCCCTCCGCGACGGTGCGCAACGCCGCACCGCGGGTGCTCATCGCCGGGGAGGGCATCGACCTGGAGCGAGATGGCCCGGCCGCTCGCGCCCACCTGCCGTCGGCTGCCTGGCGTGCGGCCAAGAACGCCCTGGCCGATGGGCCGGTGCTCGTGCAGGTCCCGCGCCGGGGTTACCTCCCAGCGCTGTCCTGCCAGGTATGCCGTGCCCCGGCTCGTTGCCCGCGGTGCCACGGGCCGATGGCGATCCCGGCGCCCGCTCAGGCGGCCCGATGCCGTTGGTGTGCAGGCGACTTCGGGCCCCAGGGCTTCATCTGCGCGCACTGTGAAGGCACCACGCTTCGATCAAGTACGGTCGGGGCGCGACGCACCGCAGAGGAGTTGGGGCGGGCCTTCCCCGGGGTGCCGCTGGTGACCTCTGGCGCCGGAGACGTCACGGCCACCGTGCCGGCTCGCCCGGCCCTCGTCGTGGCGACGCCCGGAGCGGAGCCCACGGCCGAAGGGGGCTATACCGCGGCGCTGCTCTTGGACGCCTGGGCGCTGCTGGAGCGGGCCGACCTCGACGCCGGCCTGGAAACCCTGCGGCGTTGGTGTGCCGCAGCCGCGTTGGTGCGTCCGGCCGGGGCCGGTGGGTTGGTCGTCGTCGCCGGGGTGCCCGCTGGAGTCACCGCGACGCCGGTCGAGGCCTTGGTGCGCTGGGATCCCGCGTGGTTGGCCGAGCGTGAGTTCGCGGAGCGACGTGAGCTGGGGCTGCCTCCGGCCAGCGCTGTCGCCCGCCTGGCTGGGTCGCGCCGCGCCGTGCTGGCAGCGGCCGACGAGGTGGCCGCAGTCGTCCCGGTCGAGCGGCTGGGCCCGCTCCCGGTGCCGACCACACGGCATACCGGAGGTGGTGAAGGTGACCCGACCGACCCACCCCCGGTGCAACTTGTCCTGAGGGCTGCACTGTCTGACGCCCCGGCGCTGGCTGCGGCCCTGGTAGCCGTGCGAGCCGTCCGGAGTGCCCGCAAGGACCCCGAGCCGTTGAGCATCCGGGTGGACTGGTTGGGCGACCAGTAGCGTCTGCGGCCCGGGGCGGCACCTCTTGGACGCCCTAGACTTGGCGACTCATCCCGCGTCCGCTTCTCCCGTGCTTCTGAGGTCTGCCCGTGTCGGTCAAGGACATCCGTCTGTTCGGTGATCCCATCCTGCGTACTCCTGCCACCGAGGTCGTCGACTTCGACAAGGAACTGCGCCAACTGGTCGCCGACCTCACCGACACCATGCTCGATGCCCCGGGGGCGGGCTTGGCGGCGCCGCAGATCGGGGTCGGGCTGCGCGTCTTCACGTATCACGTCGACGGCGTCCTCGGTCACCTCATCAATCCCGTGCTCGACCTGTCCGACGAGCGCCAGGACGGCCCGGAAGGGTGCCTGTCCTTCCCTGGGTTGTCCATCGACACCCCTCGGGCGCTGCGCGTCGTTGCGCGCGGCCAGGACCAGCATGGCGAGCCGGTGCTGCTGGAGGGCAGCGAGTTCCTCGCTCGGGCTGTCCAACACGAGACCGACCACCTCGACGGAATCCTCTTCATCGACCGTCTGGACAGCCAGGCGCGAAAGGCCGCCATGAAGCTCATCCGCGAGGCCGACTGGGCCGGGTCTGAGCGTCCGGTCGTGCGCACCAGCCCGCACGCCACCTTCGGTCGGGGGCTCTAGCTCATGAGAGTCGTCTTCGCCGGCACGCCCGACGTCGCCATCCCGAGCCTGGAGGCGCTCATCGCCTCGCGACACGACGTCGCCGCGGTCGTCACCCGTCCCGATGCGCCTGCGGGTCGAGGCCGGACCATGGTGCCCTCGCCCGTGCGAGTGCGAGCAGAGGCACACGGCATACCGGTTCTGACGCCGCGGTCGCCGCGCGAGCCGGAGCTCCAGCAGGCGCTTCGTGACCTCGCTCCCGACTGCTGCCCCGTCGTCGCGTATGGCGCGCTGGTCCCGCAGGCTGCCCTGGACATCCCGAGACACGGATGGGTCAATCTGCACTTCTCGTTGCTGCCGGCCTGGCGCGGGGCGGCTCCGGTGCAGCACGCCGTCATGGCCGGCGACGAGGTGACGGGGGCCAGCACCTTCCTGCTGGAGGCGGGCCTGGACACCGGCCCGGTCTACGGCGTGATGACCGAGACGGTCCGTCCGACCGACACGAGCGGCGACCTGCTGCATCGGCTCTCGGTCGGTGGTGCGGGGCTGTTGGTCGCGACCCTCGACGGCATCGAGGACGGCACTCTGGAGGCCAAACCCCAACCCGCAGAGGGCATTTCGCTGGCCCCCAAGATCGAGGTCGAGGACGCCCGCGTGGTCTGGACCCGTCCCGCGGTGGCTATCGATCGACTGGTCCGCGGGTGCACTCCGGCCCCGGGCGCGTGGTCGACTTTCCGGGGCGAACGGGTCAAGCTCGGTCCGCTCACCGTGGTCGAGGGCGAGTTGCCGGGTGGGTTGGCTGCTCCGAACGCCCCCGGCGAGCTCCTGGTCACCAAGAACGCCGTGTATGCCGGGACCCTCACCTCCCCGGTCAAGCTCGGCCTGGTCCGGGCCCACGGCAAGAAGGAGATGGCTGCGGCCGATTGGGCCCGCGGCGTTCGCATCGAACCCGGGGAGCGGCTGGGCGAGGATGGCTGATCGTCCCGGTCAGGCCGATCGACCGCCCGGACCTGTGGCTGGGCAGGGTGGCCGTGGTGGGCGTCGGCCACGGTCAGCGCAGCGGCCGGCCGAGCGCGCACGCACAGGTGATCCGTCGCGGTTGACGGCATACAGTCTGCTCCGCGATGTGGCGGGCGGGGCGTACGCGAACCTTGAACTCCCGAAACGCCTTCGGGCGCAGCACCTTTCCGGTCGCGACGCGGCGTTCGCGACCGAACTGGCGTATGGCGCGCTGCGCCTTCAGGGACGCTATGACCCGATGATCGCGATCGCCGCCGGGCGCGAGCTGAGCGCGATCGATGCCAACGTGCTCGACACGCTGCGGCTCGGCGCGCACCAGATCCTCGGGATGCGGGTGCCGGCCCATGCCGCTGTCGCCGAGACCGTCGCGTTGGCGCGGCAGGTCAACGGGGCGGGTGCCGCGGGCTTTGTCAACGCCGTGCTGCGACGCCTCTCCGAGCGCACCCTGGCCGAGTGGATTGGCGCCATCCTCGACCCGATCCCGGACCCCTTGGAGCGGCTCGCGGTCGAGCACTCCCACCCGCTCTGGATCGTCAAAGCGTTGCGTGCCGCCCTGCTCGGCCATGGCACCGCGACCGTCGAGACGGTCGATGCGCAGCTGGCGCACCTGCTCGAGGTCGACAACGCCGCGGCCCTGGTCTCCCTGGTCGCCCGACCCGGCTTGGCCGAGGTGGGTGAGTTGCGCGCCGCAGGCGGCACCCCCGGACGCTGGGCTGCCACGGCGGTGACCTGGCCGGGAGGTGACCCGGGCGGCATACCCGCTGTGCGAGATGGGCGGGCGGCCGTCCAGGACGAAGGGTCGCAACTCGTCGCCGCGGCCCTGGCCGCGGTGCCGGTCACGGGCACTGCGGGGGAGCGCTGGCTGGACCTGTGCGCGGGACCCGGAGGCAAGGCCGGCCTCCTCGGCGCGTTGGCAGTCCAGCGCGGTGCGCAGTTTGTGGCGAGCGACGTGAGTGAGCACCGGGTCGACCTGGTGCGGGCGACGTTGCGGCCGGTGGTTGCGGCCGGGGCGCCCGGTCAGGTCACGGTGCGAGTCGGCGACGGGCGCGACATCGGCACCGATGAGCCGGAGAGCTTCGACCGGGTCATGGTCGATGCTCCCTGCACCGGCCTCGGGGCCCTGCGTCGGCGACCGGAAGCGCGCTGGCGTAAGCAGCCGACCGACGTCACCCAGCTCGCGGTGCTGCAGCGGCAATTGCTCACGTCGGCGCTCGATGCGACCCGCGCTGGCGGCGTCGTCGCCTATGTCACGTGCAGCCCGCACCTGGTCGAGACCCGGTTCGCCGTGAGCGACGTGGTGAAGAAGCGCAGCGATGTCGAGGTGCTCGACGCGCGCGAGTTCGTCGTCGACGCGACGGGTCGCCCGCTGCCGGATCTCGGTGACGGTCCGTTCGCCCAGCTGTGGCCGCACCTGCACGGCACTGATGCCATGTTCCTCGCACTGCTGCGCAAACGCTGAGGCCATCCGCATCGCTCGGTATGCCGTGCGGAGCCGAACCGGCGGGGCCCGCCAATAGGGTGTCGGTCGTGCAGATCTCGCCGAGCATCTTGTCCGCCGATTTCGCCAACCTGCAGCGCGAGCTCGATGCCGTGGCCAATGCCGACTGGGCTCACGTCGACGTCATGGACAACCACTTTGTGCCCAACCTCACGCTGGGGTTGCCAGTGGTCGAGGCGCTACTGCGGGTCAGCCCGATTCCGATCGACTGCCACCTCATGATCGCCGACCCCGATCGGTGGGCACCGGCATACGCCGAGGCCGGTGCGGGCTCGGTGACCTTCCATGTCGAAGCAGCCACCGACCCCCGCCGACTCGCCCGTGACCTGCGCGCCGCAGGGTCCCGGGCTGGGATGGCCCTCAAGCCCGGCACGCCGTGGGCACCCTACGAGGAGTTGCTGCCCGAGCTGGACATGGTCCTCGTCATGACCGTCGAGCCGGGTTTCGGCGGGCAGTCCTTCCTCGCCGACCAGCTGCCGAAGGTACGCCAGGTGCGCGAGTCGGTGCGGCGTCGTGGCGGGCAGATCTGGGTGCAGGTCGACGGGGGAGTCAGCGCATCGACCATCGAAGCCTGCGCCGAGGCGGGGGCCGACGTCTTCGTCGCCGGGTCGGCCGTCTATGGGGCCGACAGCGCAGCCGGCGCCGTCGACCGGCTCCGCGCCTTGGCCAACCGACACCGTCACTGAGCCGCTCGGCCGAGGGTGGAACGCCCCACCCGGCCGTCCTGGCATAATCGGCCTCACGTGCTCCGGGGTCGGTGTAACTCCGAACCGGCGGTGACAGTCCGCGACCCGACCGCAGCCAGCGGCCGGTTGACCTGGTGGGATTCCAGGACCGACGGTGAAAGTCCGGATGGTAGGCAGCGCGTCTTGAGGCGTTCGACGCCGGTATGCCGTGTCCGTGGCGTTCGCGGGCACGGTGACTGACGTCGACCCGTGTCGAGGGTGTCCCCGGAGTTCGTCCCAGTCGGATTCGAACTCAAGGACGAACACCACTCATGAACAACGGCAACATCTTCCAGCAGCTCATCGCTGCAACCTTCCCCATCGCCGGTTACGAGATGCACTGGCTTGAGCTGATCGGCATCCTCATCGGCGCGGCATCGGCCTATCTCGGCATGAAGCGCTGGGTGTGGGCCTGGCCGGTCGGCATCGTCGCCAACGTCATGCTCTTCTTCGTCTACCTCGGCGCCCTCTTCGGCGCCGACCAGCGGATCCCGCTGTTCGGGCAGGCCGGCCGCCAGATCTTCTTCATCGCCACTAGCCTGTACGGCTGGTGGCGCTGGAACCAGTCGCGGCGGGCTCGTGGGGTCGACTCCTCCGCCCCAGCCATCACCCCGCGCTGGGCGACCTCCCGCGAGCGCCTGTTCATTGTCGGCGGGTGGATTCTCGGAACGCTCGTCGTCCACCAGGTCTTCGTCGGGCTCTGGAACCTCGCACCCAACCCCTACTGGACTCCGCAGTGGTGGTTCTACTGGTGCGACGCCTGGATCTTCGTCGGGTCGGTCCTCGCGACCTACTCGATGGCCCGAGGGTGGAACGAGTTCTGGCTGTGCTGGATCGCCGTCGACCTCATCGGCGTGCCCCTGGGCTTCGCCACCGGCTATGTGCCGACCGCCGTCCTCTACATCGGCTACGGCATGTTCGTTCTCTACGGCTTCACCCAATGGGTCAAGGCGACCCGGCTGGAGCGGACGAACGCCTCCGAACCGGTCGCGGCTCGCTAGCGAGCTTCCCGCGTCCGAGCCACAGCCATACCAGGCAGGTATGCCGTCCGCTCACGTCCGCGCGCTGGAAGGTGCGCGGACGGCATACCCGCCGCTCGGTAGGCTGTCACCCTGTGAAGACCTTCGAGCAGCTCTACGCGGAATTGGCCGAGAAGGCCGTGACGCGTCCTGCCGGGTCCGGGACCGTCGCGGCGCTCGATGCCGGCGTCCATGCCATCGGCAAGAAGATCGTCGAAGAGGCCGCCGAGGTGTGGATGGCCGCGGAGTACGAGTCCGACGTCCGGGCCGCCGAAGAAATCAGCCAACTGCTCTACCACCTGCAGGTGCTCATGGTCGCCAAGGGCCTGACCCCCGGCGACGTCTACGCCCACCTGTGAAGTCCTGAACCTGCCTGAGGAAGTCCCATGCTGCGTATCGCCGTGCCCAACAAGGGTTCGCTGTCCGAGTCGGCGGCCGAGATGTTGCGCGAGTCCGGCTACAAGATCCGCCGCGACCCCAAGGAACTCGTCGTCGCCGACCCCGCCAACGACGTTGAGTTGTTCTACCTTCGCCCGCGCGATATCGCGATCTACGTCGGCTCCGGCACGGTCGATGCGGGGATCACCGGCCGTGACCTGCTGCTGGACTCGGGCAGCGATGCCGTCGAGGTGATGGCGCTCGGCTTCGGGCGCTCGACCTTCCGGTATGCCGCCCGGGTCGGGGAGTTGCACGAGGTCGCCGATATCGCCGGCAAACGGGTGGCGACGAGCTATCCGGGACTGGTGCGGGCGCACCTTGCGGCCCAAGGCGTCGATGCCACGGTCGTGCGTTTGGACGGAGCGGTGGAAACCGCGATCACCCTAGGTGTGGCCGATGTCATCGCCGACGTCGTCGAGACCGGCGCCACCCTGCGCAGCCAGGGCCTCGCGGTCTTCGGCGAGCCGATCCTGTCCTCTGAAGCGGTCCTCATCCGACGCGCCGAGGTGGCTGAGGACAACGGCGTCGGGGTGCTGCGCCGACGCCTGCTCGGGGTGGTCACCGCGCGCACCTACGTGATCATGGATTACGACGTGCCGGCTGCCCTCATCGACCAGGCCTGCGCCGTCACCCCCGGCCTGGAGTCGCCGACGGTGTCCCCCTTGAAGGACCCCGCCTGGGTCGCCGTGCGGGCGATGGTGCCGCGGTCGAGCACCAACCGGGTCATGGACGAGCTCTACGACCTGGGCGCCAGGGGCATCCTCGTGACCGACATCGCCGCCTGCCGGCTGTAACGTCGCAGTGACGCACGATAAGGAGAGCCACGTGAGCATCCCGACCGACGCGAGTCCCTTCGAGGTCTTCCGCCCTCGACGCGGGCGATTCGTCGCCATCGGGCTCATGGTCGCCGTCGTGACGATCTTCACCTTCATCGGGTTCTTCATCGAGGCGACCAAGACGCACGATTTCAAGCCGATCGACCGGGTCTTCTTCGCCTCGATCGGGTGGGTGCTCGCGCTGCTGTTCTGGCGCTACGCGACGATCCGGGCCATCCCGAGCCGCGAGGGCTTGGTCGTGCGCAATCTCTTCACCACGCGCACGGTCACCTGGCCGCAAGTCGTCGCCATCACCTTCGAGCACGGGATGCCGTGGCCGAGCATGGAGCTCAGCGACACCGAGAGCCTGGCCGTCATGGCGATCCAGCGCTCGGACGGCAAGCGGTCGCTGGCCGAGTGCTCGCGCCTGGTCGCCCTGGCGCAGGGTCTGGGCGAGGCGGCCGAGCCGCAACGCTGAGCCGGGCGTCAGCCGCCAGGCAGGGCGCGGGCGACGAGACAGCCGACGTAGGCCGCGAGGACTCCCGCAGCGGCGGTCACCGTGAGGTTGAGTACGGCGGCCGTATGCCGTCCGGCTCGCCACAGGCTCACCGTGTCGACAGCGAGCGTCGACAGGGTCGACAGGCCGCCGCAGAACGCGGCCGTCGCCAGCAGCCGACCCGTCGTGCCGGTGGCCGTGAGGGCGACAGCTATTCCGGCGATGAGCGACGCGAGCGTGTTGGCGACCAGGACGCCCGCTGGAAACGGATGCGTTGTGGCGGTGTTCCTGTTCCAGCGTCGTTCTCCTGCAACGCTTCCCGCCGCCACCAGGGCATAGCGCAGGAGCGCACCGAGTGCGCCGACCAGGGGAGCGACGGCATACGCCCAGGGCGGGATCACTGCGACCTCGTCCGGCCGTGGGTCAGGGCGAACCCAGACCAAGCAGCGGCGATCCCCAAGGTGAGGCTCGCGATCACGCCCCAGACGGCATACGGCGTGGGGCTGCCGTCGACAAAGCCGAGGGTGAGCGCCGAGAAGGTGGTGTAGGCGCCGAGGATGCCGGTGCCGGCGAAGGCGCGCCAGCGGGCGTGGCCGGGCGAGTCGAGGGGGAGTCCGGCGAGGATCCCCAGCAGGAAGGCGCCGGTCACGTTGGCGACGACCACCCCGGCGTCCCAGGTGCCGAAGGGCGCCCCGACCAGGGCGTCGACCACGAGTCGCGCGATCGTGCCCAGCGCTCCACCGACGAGCACCTCGCGCCAGTAGGGCAGCTCGAGCCCGAGGCGAGGCCCCGGTGGCGTGGACACCGGTCAGCCGTTCTGGGCGTAGGCGACTGCGAGCAAGTCGCCCAGCGATGCCGCGACGTCGGAAGGATCGGTGTCGGCCGGCAGGTGCAGCCAGTGAGTGGCCTGTGCGAAACCCTTCGCCGTCTGCAGCCGGGCATCGTCGGGAACCGTTGTGCGGTAACGGAATCCGACGCGCAAGGTGCTTCGGGGTCCGGGCGCGACGGCGACGAACTGGGTCTTGCGGACAACCGGGATGTAGGTCGAGCGGCCTTGCGCCTCGGTGTCCTGCCCGAGGGCGAGGGCGGCAGAGACCACGGCGTCATGGAGGGCGCGCAGCTGAGGTGAGCGGCCGGCATACAGGCCTTCGGTGTAACCGTCGGTGCTCGGGCGGATCCAGCCGGCGGATTCGGCAGCAGCGAAGCCGACCGCCCACTGGCTGTTCTGCGGCAGTCCGTGGACCTGCTTGAGCCAGCGCCGGACCGCAAGCTGGTCGAGCGGATCAGGCCCGTCGCGATGGACCAGCTCGACCCACTCGGTCAGGGTGCGCCCGGTGCGTTCCCGCATCGAGGCGGCCAGGGCTGCGCTCATATCGGCGGGTTCCATGGCGTCCAGGCTAGTTGGCGGCAGTGGGCGTGGTGTCGATGACCAGGTGGGCACGCTCGCGGGTGCCATCGGCGGCGAACAGGGCCCGTTCCTGGGCCATCCAGCGGTCCCAATGCGGGGCATAGGCCGCGCCATCGCGGGCGATCCCGCGGTCCTTGCGGACCTCGGCCGCTGCCTCGACCCACACCCGCACCGCTGCGTAGTCGCCCGCCGGGCGGACACTGCACCCACACCCCTCCAGGACGAGCACGGGCCAGTCAGGCACGGCTACGGTCTCGGCCCAGCGACTGTGGTGCCAGTCCCACCGCCGGTATGCCGCCCGCTCACCTCGCGAGAGGGGCGCGAGCACCTGGGTGGTCACCAGGTCGACGGCCACCGCCAGCCCGTCCCACCCGGGGTAGAGGTCATCCATGTGCACGATCGGAGCCTCGAAGTGACGGGCGACGGCGTCGGCCAGGGAGCTCTTACCAGATCCGCTCAGCCCGTCGATGGCGACCACAGTCGTTGTGCCGCAACGGCTTTCGGCATCCTCGACAAGGGCCATCAGCGAGGCGACATCACCAGGGTCGGCGCCGCCGGCCTGTCGATAGGTCACGAGCCGCACCATAGCCTCGCCGATCCTCGTCACTACAGTAAGGGCCATGTCGGTTTCTACCCGGGTCATCGCCTGCCTCGACGTGGACGCCGGCCGCGTCGTCAAGGGCGTCAACTTCCAGAACCTGCGCGACGCCGGTGACCCGGTCGAGCTGGCCAAGACCTACGACGCCCAGGGCGTCGACGAGTTGACCTTCCTCGACGTCACGGCCAGCAGCGGTGACCGGGAGACGACCTATGACGTGGTCCGCCGCACGGCCGAACAGGTCTTCATCCCGCTCACCGTGGGTGGGGGCGTGCGGGCCGTCGACGATGTCGATCGGCTCCTGCGCGCCGGTGCCGACAAGGTCGGGGTCAACACCGCGGCCATTGCCCGCCC
>WBZM01003348.1_pt1 | contig 12566 bp, 7 predicted proteins | sample 5204271 | NCBI WGS metagenome assembly WBZM01 (sample SAMN12344346, study PRJNA552823) | activated sludge metagenome | biome: Activated sludge suspended growth; feature: Nitrification reactor; material: Wastewater; isolation source: activated sludge from nitrification reactor of wastewater treatment...
AGATGAGGCGCTTCGATCAGCGGGACCGACTCGACCACTGTGCCCTCACCCCGGAACTGATCGACCGCCTCGCTACCCGCCTCGCCGCCTTCCATGCCGGCCTGCCGCCGGCCGCGGCGGACAGCCCCTACGGCACCCCGGAGGCGGTCCTGGCGCCCATGCAAGAGAATTTCCGCCAGATCCGCGCCCGCTCCCTGGGGGCGGAGTGCCAGGCCGGGCTGGACCGACTGGAGGCCTGGACCCTGGCACGCTGGGAGGCCCTGACCCCGGTCCTCGCCCAGCGGCGCGCGGCGGGCCGGGTGCGGGAGTGCCACGGGGATCTGCATCGCGGCAACATCGCCCTGGTCAACGGGGAGCCCCTGTTCTTCGATGCCCTGGAATTCGCCCCCCACCTGCGCTGGATCGACACCGCCAGCGAGCTGGCCTTCCTGCTCATGGACTTGCAGGAGGCGGGAGAGAAGGGTCTGGCGCGGCGTCTACTCAACGCCTATCTGGCGGAGAGCGGGGACTACGCGGCCTTGCAGGTCCTGGACCTCTACCAGGTCTACCGCGCCCTGGTGCGGGCCAAGGTCCTGGCCATCCGTCTGGGGCAGGGGGATCTGACGGACGAGGAGAGCGTCGCCGACCATCAGGCCTGCGCCGCTTACCTGGCCCTGGCCCAATCCTATACCCGCCTCCGCGAGCGCAGCCCCCGGCTGCTCCTCACCCACGGCCTATCCGGCTCCGGCAAGAGTTGGCTGGCCAGCCGCTTGCGCGAGGCCCTGCCCTTGATCCATCTGCGCTCCGATGTCGAGCGTAAACGCCTCTTCGGCTTTGCCGCGGAGGAGCGGACCGGGAGCCCGACCGACGGGGGCATCTACACCTCCGAGGCCAGCGCCCGGACCTATGACCGGTTGCGGGAATTGGCCGGGATGATCCTGGGCTGCGGCTATGACGTCCTGGTGGACGCCACCTTCCTGCGGCGGGAGCAGCGCCAGGTCTTCCGCGCGCTGGCCGCGGCCCGGGGGGCGGGCTTCGCCCTGCTGGTCCTGGAGGCCCCGATCCAGGTTCTACGGGCGCGGGTCAGTGATCGGCTCGCAGCGGGGGCGGACCCCTCGGAGGCGGGGCTGGCGGTGCTGGAGCAGCAATTCCGCGGTCAGGAGGCACTGGATGCTTCAGAACGGTCCCAAGCCTTGGTCATCGACACCACCCATCCGCCGGCCATGCAGGACTTATTGGCGGGGGTGGCACAACTGACGGGGGTGGGCCTGGAGGACTGAGCCTTGCTGACCTCAGCCCCGGCGCCGGGCGGCGACCCGCAGGCGCAGGGCGTTGAGGCGGATGAAGCCGGTGGCGTCGCCTTGGTGGTAGGCACCGGCGTCCTCCTCGAAGGTGGCGATGCGGGTGTCGAACAGGCTGTTGGTTTCTGAGCGTCGGCCCACGGCCAGGACGTTGCCCTTGTAGAGCTTGAGCCGCACCTCACCGTTGACCACCTGCTGGGTCTGGTCGATGGCGGCCTGGAGCATCTCCCGCTCCGGGGCGAACCAGTAGCCGTTATAGACCAGGCTGGCGTAACGCGGCATGAGCTCGTCCTTGAGGTGAGCCGCCTCGCGGTCCAGGGTCAGGGACTCCATGGCGCGATGGGCCTTGAGCAGGATGGTGCCGCCGGGGGTCTCGTAGCAGCCGCGGGACTTCATGCCGACGTAGCGGTTCTCGACGATATCGGCCCGGCCGATGCCATTGGCGCCGCCGATGCGGTTCAGCTCCGCCAGCACCTGGGCCGGGCTCATGGCCTGGCCATCGATGGCTACCACGTCGCCCTGCTCGAAGGTCAGGGTGAGGTAGGTGGGCCGGTCCGGGGCCTGCTCCGGCGGCACCGTCCAGCGCCACATGTCGGCCCCCGGCTCGACCCAGGGGTCCTCCAGGTCATAGCCCTCGTAGGAGATGTGCAGCAGGTTGGCGTCCATGGAGTAGGGCGACTTGGTGCCGTCGCGCTTCATCTCCACGGCGATGCCGCGGCTGGCGGCATAGTCCATCAGCTTCTCGCGGGACAGCAGGTCCCACTCACGCCAGGGGGCGATGATCTTGATCTCGGGGTTGAGGGCGAAGGCGGTGAGCTCGAAGCGCACCTGGTCGTTGCCCTTACCGGTGGCACCATGGGCGATGGCGTCCGCGCCGGTCTCGGCGGCGATCTCGATCAGGCGCTTGGCGATCAGCGGCCGGGCGATGGAGGTGCCCAGCAGGTACTCACCCTCATAGAGGGCGTTGGCGCGGAACATGGGGAAGACGAAATCGCGGACGAACTCCTCGCGCAGGTCGTCGATGTAGATCTCCTTGATCCCCGCCGCCAGGGCCTTGGCGCGGGCCGGCTCCAGCTCCTCGCCCTGGCCGATGTCGGCGGTGAAGGTCACCACCTCGCAGCCGTATTCCTCTTGCAGCCACTTGAGAATGACCGAGGTGTCCAGGCCGCCGGAATAGGCCAGCACCACTTTCTTGATGTCGCTCTTCGCCATGGGGGCTCCCGCCAAAGTTCGCAAATTCGCAAAGGGGCGCAGTATATAGCGGGAGCGGGGTTGGGGAGAGACCAGATCCGCGCCCGGGGAGCGCGGCCAGGCCCCTCTCCCCTCGTGGGAGAGGGGTTGGGGAGAGGGGGGAGAGAGGCCGTCTGAGCCAGCCATTTCTCCCGCGGTTGACTGGCTGGTCAGGAGGCGGCAAGGAAAGGGGCGATGACCTCCGCGAAGGCCTCTGGCTGATCCGCATGGACCCAATGCCCGGCGCCGGGGATGGCGATCATCTGGGCGCGGGGAAACAGGGCCTGGATGGCCGGCATCTGGTCAGGGCGGACATAATCCGACTCGGCGCCGTGGATGAAGACCATCCGGCCATGGAAGCGCCGGCCCTGGGGATCGGGAAAGGCGCGCAGCCCTTCCATGGCCGCCGCCAGGGCGTGCAGGTTGAACCGCCAGGCCCAGCCGGTCTCGGTCTGGCGCAGGTTCTGCAAAAGGAAACCGCGCATGGCCGGCTCGGGGATGTCGGCGGCCAGGCGCGCGTCCGCCTCCCGCCGCGAGGCGAGGGTCTTCAGGTTCAGCCCCCGCAGGGCGGCGAACAGGCGGCGGAAGCGGTAGGGATAGGTCACCGGCGCGATGTCCACCACCGCCAGGGTCTCGATCCGCTCCGAGTGCTCCAGGGCCAGCCACATGGCGACCTTGCCGCCCAGGCTGTGGCCGACCAGGCTGGCATGGTCGATCTTCAGGTGATCGAGCAGCCCGACCAGGTCCGTCGTCATGGCCTCGTAGCTGAAGACCGGGTCATGGGGTGATTGGCCGTGATTGCGCAGGTCGGGGACGATCAGGCGCTGGCCCGGACCCAGCAGGCGGTGCAGGCGGCCGGCGATGCCATGCCAGTTCATGGCGGAACCGAAGAGGCCATGGATCAGCAGGATCGGCGTGGCCGCATCACCGGGGTCGCCATAGACGCGATGGTGGAGTGCCAAAGGATGGGGAGAGAGGGGAGGCATGAGGTATCGAGGGGATGTACAAGCAAAAGGCCCGGAACCAGTCCGGGCCTTTTGCTTCAGTCAGCCATCAAACCAACGGCATCAGGAAGCGAAATTGGCCGCCACGAAGTCCCAGTTGACGATGTTCCACACGGTCTCCAGGTACTTGGGCCGGGCATTGCGGTAGTCGATGTAGTAGGCGTGCTCCCAGACATCCAGGGTCAGCAGGGCCTGCTTGCCGGAGGTCATGGGGGTGCCGGCGTTGGAGGTGTTGAAGATCTCCAGGGAGCCGTCGGCATTCTTCACCAGCCAGGTCCAGCCGGAGCCGAAGTTGGTGGCGCCCGCCTGGTTGAACTGCTTCTTGAACTCCTCGAAGGAACCGAACTTGGCATCGATGGCCGCGGCCAGGGCGCCGCTGGGGGCGCCACCGCCATTGGGGCTCAGGCAGTTCCAGTAGAAGGTATGGTTCCAGACCTGGGCGGCGTTGTTGAAGACGCCACCGGAGGACTTCATGACGATGTCCTCCAGGCTCATGGACTCGAACTCGGTGCCGGGTATCAGGTTGTTGAGGTTGGTGACGTAGGTCTGGTGGTGCTTGCCGTAGTGGTACTCCAGGGTCTCCTGGGACAAGGTGGGGGCCAGGGCGTCCAGGGCATAGGGCAGGGCGGGAAGTTCGTGTTTCATGTGGTGGAATCCTCAGGTCGGGGGTTTGGTTTGGATGAATTAGGTAGCGGAGGCCAAGATAGGCCCGTCAGGGCCAAAGCTCAAGCGTGGCGGGGACCCATGATGGTCCAAGTCCCTCACTTAATCCGGGTCATTTGGAGATCCGGGCCAATCGGTGACGACTGGCCTGAGCGAAGCGCTGTTCCGGCTTGCCACAGACATCGCGCATCCATTTAGGGTTTTCCCAGTTAGGGTTTTCTCGGGTCGAGTGACGTCTTGCGGGGGTGGCGGAGAGCAGGATGCGGCAGCCTTGGCGCAGGCGTCGTGCTCCAGCACGTCGACGTTGAGCTCGCCCCGCGCGGCCAGCCCGGCCCCGTCGCCCTTGACCGGACGGCAGTCCCCCTTGGGATGGGCAAGACCGGGATCGAAAGCCCCCCCCGATGGCTAACGCCCTGCCCGGTCGGTGACTATACTGACAGCACCCTGCGAGCTCCGTCTGTCCGGTTTCCAAGCGCCAGCATGCATTGGCCTGTCCGCGAGGCCATCGCGCTGATTGCCGCACTGCGGCGAAGCTCGTCTTTCGCAACCCGCGCCCATGAGCATGATGCCAGCCCTGATCGTATCCAGCCTCTATCTGTTGGCGGGCATCTGCGCCTATGCGGGGTTGCTGCATGCCGTCGCCGGGCTGCGGCGACCGCGGGACTGGACGCAATTGCTGTACGCCGCGCTGTGCGGCCTGGTTCTGCCGTTTGCACTGACGCTGGCCGCGTCGCTGCAGGCCACCACTCCCGCGGCGATGGGGACCCTGCTGAAGGTCAATCTGAACTTCGGGCTGACCTTCTTCGCCCTGTTCCCCTGGTTCATCGCCGGCTACGCTCGCCGGGGGGCGCCGCTGGTGCTAGGCCTGCTGAGTCTGTTGGGCCTGCTGGCGCTGGCGGCCAATCTGGCCGCGCCCCAGGGCTTCCAGTTTGCCGAGGTGACCGGGTTGGGGCCGCTGCGGCTGCCGTGGGGCGAGGTAATCCATCTCGGCGAGGGTCCGCGCAACCCCTGGAACCTGCTCGGTGTCCTGCTGGTCGGCGGCGCGCTTGGGTTCTCTCTGTGGGCACTGGCCATGGCCTGGTACCAGACCCGCCGCCGCGCGCATCTGGCGATGCTGCTGGCGGTGCTGCTGTTCGCGGTGACGATTGCCGAGGGCATCCTGGTCCGACTCGGGGCCATCGAGTTTGCCCCGCTGGGGTTTCTTGGCTTCATTGTCGTGGTCCTGGTGATGGGCCTGATCCTAAGCGCCGACTACCGCGACAAGGTGATCGCCGCGGATCGCCTGCAACAGCGTGCCCGCCGCGCCCGCGTCCACTATCGCGCCAGCCTCGAGCGCGCGGCCCGGCAGGCCGCGGCGGAGCGCGAAGAGGCCCGCTCGGCGGCCGTCGCGGACGGTGAGGCGCACCTGCTGCGGCTGCTGGGGCGGCTGCACACCGGCATCGTCGTGCATGCCCTGGATACCCGCATCCTGTTCGCCAACGCCATGGCCGGCGAGCTGCTCGGCCTGACGGAGGCGCAAATGCTCGGCAAGACCGTCATTGACCCGGCCTGGTGTTTCGTCGATCAGGACGGGGCGTCGATGCCCCTGGCGGACTATCCGGTCAACCAGGTCATCGCCACCGGCCGGCCCTTGATCAATCAGGTGCTCGGGGTGCGGGTGCCGGAGCGGCCGGGGCCGCGCTGGCTGCTGGTCAGCGGTTTCCCGGATTGGGATTCGGCGGGCCGGCTTAGGCAGGTGGTGGTGAACTTTTACGACATCACCGAGCGTCGGCAGGCCGAGGTCCGGATCTGGCGCCAGGCCAATTTCGATGGCCTCACCGGGCTGCCGAATCGCGCCCGGGTGCGCGCCCTGTTGGCCGATGCGCTCGCCAACTGCCGGGAACGCCTGGCAGTGATGTTCGTGGACCTCGACCGATTCAAGGAGGTCAACGACACCCTCGGCCACGAGATCGGCGACGCGCTGCTGCAGGAGGTGGCCCAGCGCATGGGTGACTGTGTGCCGCCGACGGCCATCATCGGGCGCCTGGGGGGCGATGAGTTCATCATCATCCTGGACGGCGTGACCGATCAGGACGGCCCCGCCGGCGTCGCCGGGCAGGTGCTCGACCGCCTGGCCGCGCCCTACCGGGTGGACGGGGACCTCGCCTACATCTCCGCCAGCATCGGCATCACGCTGTTCCCGGATGATGGCGGCGACGTGACCACGCTGCTGAAGAACGCCGATCAGGCGATGTACGCCGCCAAGCGGGAGGGGCGCAATCGCTTCCAGTGCTATACCCCGCGCATGCAGGAGGCGGCAGACCGCCGGCTGCGCCTGGGCAACGATCTGCATGAGGCGCTCGGCGCCGGGCAGTTCGTGCTGCATTATCAGCCGATTGTGGCGCTGGCGACCGGTGCCGTCGTCAAGGCCGAGGCGCTGGTGCGCTGGCAGCACCCGACCCGCGGGCTGGTGCCCCCGGGCGAGTTCATCCCGCTGGCGGAGGAGACCGGCCTGATCGTCGGCCTGGGCGAGTGGGTGTTCGCGCGGGCGGCCCTGCAGGTGCGGGTCTGGCGGGAGCGGTACGCCCCGGCGTTTCAGGTCAGCATCAATGAATCACCGATGCAGTTTCGCGCCGGCCTGGGCGGCCGGACCCCGTGGCAGGAGCATCTGACCCGGATCGGGCTGGCCGGCACGGCCGTCGTCATCGAGATTACCGAGTCCGTGCTGATGGAGGCCCGCGAGGAGGTGATCGCGCAATTGCAGGCCTGGCGGGCGCAAAGCATGCAGATCGCGCTGGATGACTTTGGCACCGGGTACTCGTCCCTGTCCTATCTCAAGGACTTCGACATCGATTACATCAAGATCGACCGCTCCTTCGTCAGCAATCTCAGTGCCGGCAGCCAGGACCATGCCCTCTGTGAGGCGATGATCATCATGGCCCATGCCTTGGGCCTGGCGGTGGTCGCCGAAGGGGTCGAGACCCCCGAGCAGCGCCGGCTGCTGCAGAATCTGGGCTGCGACTATGGGCAGGGCTTCTTGTGGTCACCACCGCTGCCGCCAGCGGACTTTGAGCGGCTCTTGGCTGGTGGCTGAGTACCTGGCCCGTTCACGGGTTTGACGCGGATTCCATTGGGGGCTGAAAGTATAGGCCTGACCACCTCGGGTAACCGACAAGGGCCAATTGATGTTTGTGTCTTGACCGGGAGACGGTGATCCATGTGTGGTATCTGCGGAGAGTTGCGCTTCGACGGCGCGCCAGCGGATCTTGGGGCGGTCGATCGGATGATGGACCAGATCCAGCGGCGCGGGCCGGATCACGGCGGGAGCTGGAGCGACGGCAGCCTGGGCCTGGGCCACCGGCGCCTGAGCATCATCGACCTGTCCATCCGCGCCAACCAGCCGATGGTGGACCCGGAACTGGGCCTGGCCCTGGTCTTCAACGGCGCCATCTACAACTACCGCGAACTGCGCCAGGACCTGGTGGCCAAGGGTTACCGCTTCTTCTCCGAAGGTGACACGGAGGTCATCCTCAAGGCCTGGCATGCCTGGGGCGAGGGCTGCTGCGAGCGCTTACATGGCATGTTCGCCTTCGGCCTCTGGGACATGAACCGCCGGGTCCTGTTCCTGGCCCGGGACCGTTTTGGTGTCAAGCCCCTCTACTGGACCCGCGACCACGGTTGCCTGCGCTTCGCCTCCAGCACCCAGGCCCTGCTGGCGGCGGGCGGGGTGGACACCGCCATCGACCCCGTCGCCCTCCACCACCTCTTCAGCCTACATGCGGTGGTGCCGGCGCCGCGCACCGTCCTTGCTGGGGTGCGCAAGCTGGCCCCGGCCCACTGGCTACGCCTCGAGGCCGACGGCACCACCACCGAGCACCAGTATTGGAGCCTGGCCGGCATCGGCCCGGACTACAGCCTGAGCCCCGGCGACTGGGTGGAGGCCACCGGCGCCGCCCTGCGGGACGCGGTGCGCAAGCGCGAGGAGGTGGCGGACGTGCCAGTGGGGGTGCTGCTCTCCGGGGGCCTGGACTCCAGCCTGCTGGTAGCCCTGCTGGCGGAACTGGGCCACAGCGAGCTCCATACCTTCTCGGTGGGCTTCGAGGACACCCCGGAGGAGGCCGGCAGCGAGTTCGAGTACTCCGACCAGGTGGTGGCGCGCTATGGCACCCGCCACCACAAGTTCCACGTCCCCAACAGCGAGGTCCTGCGCCGCCTGCCGGAGGCGGTGGACGCCATGACCGAGCCCATGTTCGGCCAGGACGCCGTCGCCTTCTATCTCCTGGGCGAGCCGGTGTCCCGGGAGATCAAGGTGGTCCAGTCCGGCCAGGGGGCGGACGAGGTCTTCGGCGGTTATTTCTGGTATCCGCAACTGGCCGCGGCGAAGTCCCTCGACCGGACCGCTTGGCAAGAAACCTTCAGCCGCCACTATTTCGACCGCGATCACGCTGAGTACCTGCGCCTGGTCACCCCGGTCCATGCCGGGCCGGACCACACCGGCCTGCTGGTTGCCGACCTGCTCGACCGCACCGGGGCCACGGAGCTGGTCGACGCCGTGCTGCGCCTGGATGTGAGCACCCTGATCGTCGACGACCCGGTCAAGCGGGTGGACAACATGACCATGGCCTGGGGCCTGGAGGCGCGGGTGCCCTTCCTCGACCACCAGTTGGTCGAGCTGGCCACCCGCTGCCCGGCGGCGATCCGGCTGCGCGAGGGTGGCAAGTATCCCCTCAAGGCCTTGGCCCGCGGCCTGCTGCCGGACGGCGTCATCGACCGGCCCAAGGGTTATTTCCCCATGCCGGCCCTCAAGTACGTGCGCGGCGATTTCCTGACCCTGATGCGCGACCTGGTCAACTCCCAGGCCTGCCGTGAGCGGGGTCTCTATCAGCGGGCCTACGTCGACCAGCTCCTCGCCGCCCCCGACATGCACCACACCCGCATCCGCGGCAACAAGCTGTGGCACCTGGCCCTGCTGGAGCTGTGGCTGCAACGCAATCTGCCCGCAGGGCGCGGCGCGGGATGACCAGCGCGGGGCAATCGCCTATCCTTCCCTTTTCCCTCTTTCGCGCTGACGAGTTCCCCATGCCCGACACCACCAAGCCCCGCGTCCTGATCGTGGACGACAGGGCGGACAGCATCCAGATCATGGCTCGGGGGCTGGCCCCGGAGTTCGCCGCCGAATTTGCCCTCTCCGGTAAACAGGCCCTGGCGAAACTGGCCACGGGCGCACTGCCGGACCTGATCCTCCTCGACGTGGTCATGCCCGACATGGATGGCTACGAGGTCTGCCGCCAGCTCAAGGTCGAACCCCGCACCCGCGACATCCCGGTCATCCTGATCACCGCCAGCAACGACCTCGAGGACGACATGAGCGCCATGCTGGCCCTGGTGGCGGATGCGGCGGACTTCATCCAAAAGCCCGTCAACCCCCAGGTCCTGCGCCAGCGCGTGCGCACCCAGGTCCTGCTGCGGCAACGGGAGCGGGAACTGGTCAGGCTCCAGGCTGAACTCGACCAGCTCAAGGCCCAACTGGCCACGGCGATGGCGAAGCCGGATGCCGCCGACGCTACCCGACCCGGGATAACCGAAAATTGATGGGCGACAACTCTAGATGACCACTAATCTCGCCTACCGCCGCCAAAGGCCTTCTGGCCTGACCGCCATCCTGACCCTGTCCTTGCTGGCCCTGAGCTTCCGCGCGGGTCCCCTGGTCGCCGAGACCCATTCCTTCGGGGTCCTGTCCCAGCGCAGCGCGGTCCTCACCGCCCAGTACTGGAACCCCATCCTGGACTACGTCAAGGCCAGGACCGGGGTGGATCTCAGCCTCAAGCTGGCGCGCACGGCCCCGGAGTCCAACGAGGCCACCGCCAAGGGCGAGTACGACTTCGTCTATTCCAACACCATCTTTCTGCCCAAGATGGCCCAGGCCGATTACCAGGTCATCCTGCAGCCCCGGGACGAGGCCATTCGCGGCCAGATCGTCACCCTGGCGGACTCGCCCATCCAGACCCTCCAGGACCTCGCGGGCCGGGAGGTGGGCTTCCCCTCCCTGGCGGCCTTCGTCGGCTACGCCGTGCCCATGGACCAACTGCTGCGGGAGGGCATCCAGGTCACCCCGGTCTTTGGCGGCAACCAGGAGGGCATCATGGGCCAGTTGAAGGCGGGCAAGATCATCGCCGCCGGGGTCAACAGCCAGGTGATGAAGGCCTTCGCCAACCGCGAAGGCCTCAGCTACCGGGTGCTCTGGGAGTCGGTGGCCTACAATAATCTGCCCATCTCCGCCCACCCCCGGGTGCCACAAGCCGTGGTTAGCGCCGTGCGGGACACCATCTCCGGCATGAACGAGGACCCCGAAGGCGCCAAGGTCCTGGAGACCACGGCCCAGGTCATTGGCCAGAAGCCCCCCTATGGTTTCGTCGCCTCCAGTCCGGCGGATTACCGCAACTACGTCGACTTCTACGCCCAAACCCTGGTCAAGGACATCGAATAACCCGAGAGCCCCGGAATCCTCCCCGCCTCTGATCCCCGGGTCCCTCGCTGCCGAGATCCTCGGAGACCGCTCCTCGTGCGACGCCTGTGGGAAAGCCTGCCTTTCATCGGGCGGCTGCTGGTCATCGCGAGCACCGCGATCCTGGTAGCCGGGGCCGCCATGGTCTTCGTCAGCGCTCGCCAGGAGGCGGCGGAGATCCGCGCGGATCTGCGCCTGGAACTCGACAAGGAGCTGGAAACCCTGCCGGCGGCCCTGGCCGAGACGGTGGTGGTCGGTGACTTCGCCACCCTCCAGCAGACCCTGGATCGCTACGTGGCACGCCCCCTGATCGCCAAGGTCAGCTTTCTCGATACCTCGGGGGTCATGCTGACCAGCGGAGGTCCCCCCAGCCCCTCCGCGGCCCCGACCTGGTTCCTTGCCCTCTTCGATTTTTCCGATGTGGCGGGGCAGGCCCCGGTCATGGTCGGGGGGCGTAGCTACGGGGAACTGTCCCTGGTCCTCACGGCGCAGCGCCTGTCCGAGCGCGCCTGGAATCATCTCCAGAACCATCTGGGCATCCTGCTCCTGGCGATCTGTGTCGATTTCATCGGCATCTGGCTGGTGCTCAGGACCGGTCTCAGGCCCTTGAAACAGTTGGAAGGCGGCGCCCGGGCCCTGGCCGCTGGCCGTCTCGACGTGCGACTGGCGCCGGAGGGCAGTCCCGACTTCAAGAGCCTTATCGTCTCCTTCAACCGCATGGTCCAGTCGGTGCGCCAGAGTCAGGCGGACCTGCGCGAATCCGAGGAACGGCTGGCCTATGTCCTGGCCGCGACCGGGGAGGGGATCTGGGACTGGGATATCGCCCGGGATCGGGTAGCGCACAATCGGCAATGGGGTCGGCTGATCGGCCAGGAAGCCATCCCCGCGGCCCATGCCGTGGCCCTCTTCGCCGACTACCTCCATCCCGAGGATCGCCCCTTGGTCATGGCCCGCATCCAGGATGCCCTCGCGGGTCGCGCCCCCTACGCCTCCGAACATCGCATGCTGACGGCGGATGGGGAGAGTATTTGGGTCCTCGACCGGGGCAAGGTGGTGGAGCGGGGCCCCGACGGCAGCCCGTTGCGCATGGTGGGCGCCATTACCGACATCAGCGCCCGTAAAAGGGGGGAAGAGGCCCTGCTCCAGGCCAAGCGCGACGCCGAACGGGCCAATGCCGCCAAGAGCCAGTTCCTGGCCAACATGAGCCACGAAATCCGCACCCCCATGAATGCCGTGCTGGGCCTGGCGCAACTGCTGGAACAGGAGGACCTGGCCCCCCCGCAAGCGGAGATGGTGCGGCACATCCGCGCCGCCGGCCAAAGCCTGTTGGGGATCATCAACGGCATCCTCGACTTCTCCAAGATCGAACGGGGCCAGATCCACCTGGAATCCCGGCCCCTCGACCTGGCCGCCCTGCTGGCCAAGCTCCAGAGCCTGCTGGGCAAGATGGCTTCCGCCAAGGGACTCGCGTTCCGGATCGAGGCGCCCGAACCGCTCCCCGCGCGGTTGCTGGGTGATCCCTTGCGCCTGGAGCAGGTGCTCGTCAATCTGGTGGGTAACGCGGTGAAATTCACCGAAGGGGGGGAGGTCAGGCTGATCCTGCGCCAGGAGAACGATGACCAAGTGGTGGCTGGGGCTGATGGCGGCCCCGGCCCGGTGCGGTTGCGCTGCGAGGTCAGGGACACCGGGATCGGTATCGCCCCGGAAAAGCTGGCGAGCCTTGGCACCCCCTTTACCCAGGCCGATGGCACCATCACCCGTCGCTTTGGGGGCACCGGCCTGGGTCTCGCCATCTCCCGGCAGTTGGTCGAGCTCATGGGCGGCACCTTTGGCTGCGAGAGTACCCCGGGGGTCGGCAGTTGCTTCTGGTTTACGCTGACCTGTAAGCAGGCCCCACCGGTGGCA
>WBZM01003352.1_pt1 | contig 12557 bp, 20 predicted proteins | sample 5204271 | NCBI WGS metagenome assembly WBZM01 (sample SAMN12344346, study PRJNA552823) | activated sludge metagenome | biome: Activated sludge suspended growth; feature: Nitrification reactor; material: Wastewater; isolation source: activated sludge from nitrification reactor of wastewater...
CGCAGATATTGAAGCGTGGCTGGCGAAGCATCGCCGTCCGGCCCCACGACCTGAATCAGCGGAACCCACCCCATGACCGCCGACACTGAAAACTTGGTGCTGGAACACCTGCGGGCGATCCGCGCCACATTGGGCGAACACGGCGAACGGTTAAGCCATATCGAGGTGCAGCTTTCGGCGCTGGGCCAACAAGTCGCCGGACTGGCGACGGCCGTCTATGCCGGACGTTCGGAGATGGACAGCCTCAAGCGCCGCGTGGAGCGCATTGAACGCCGCCTGGAGTTGAGCGAACCGCCACACTGAGAATTCTAATTTGGTGGAATTCCACCAGATAGCGCCCGGCCTGACTGCTGGAACAGCCAAGCCGGACTTCCCAAGGCACACCCTTTGAAGGAGGGCACGCCATGAGCAACACCAATCCTACCGGCAATACCGCCGCGTCTTCCAATTTCCTGATCGATACCGGCATCCATGCGGGCACGCTCTCGAACGTGGCCGACGTGCTGGACCTGCTTTCCAATATCGACGCCAGCAACTTAGGCAAGCGCGCGACATTCGGGCTGTTCCTGCTGCTGTCCCGCTGTTCCGATGCGATCCGGCATGTTCAAAACAGCTTGGAGACGCCAGCATGAGCACCAACCCACATTGCACATTGCCGGATTACGCAATCGATCCGATATCGGACGAACTCCAAGCCATCGAGAAATTGGCGGAACGGTTGCGCGGCCATGCCGAGGGCCACGTTCATGCGAATGACCCCCGCACGCTGGGCCAACTCGATCAGTTGGCTTGCTCAATCGGGATTATTCGCATCGCGGAAGGCTTGATGAGTTGCATGGATACGTTCCGGGAGCCGTACAGCCAGCACAACGAAATCGCCCTGGAACTGACTCAAGCCGAGGCCATTGGCCTGAAGTGCCTTGCCGACTCATGGGGCATGGATATGGAAAGCGCGGCATCACGCGTTGTGATGGAAGAGCTACAGCGCCGCTTTGGATTACCGGAAGAGCCGAAAAAGGCTGCTTGACGAAAGAGAACTGCCGCCAACTGTAGCATCTCTCTATCAAGCCAGCCATTCAAGCCCTTTAATATCGCATTCAAGGCGGCCCGGATAAGCTGCGGACCAATAGAGGGGGCGAATACAAACCGTACCGCCCTCGCCATTGGTTCCGCTAGCCATAGGAGTACCAAAATGCCCGCCACGCTCGCGCAAGTCCCCGCCGGTTCCGATCCCAATCTCACTCCGATGACACAGGCGGTCCAGACCTTGGCACCGCATGGCGTGGAGGTGAGCTATTCCCAACTGTGGAACATGACTGTATCCGGCAAGGTTCCGTCGATCCGCCGCGCTAATCGCGTGTACCTGGTAGGCCAACCGGCTGACCTCGCAAAGCTGATCTTGCACTACCGCGAAGGCATCAAGAAGCGCAGAAACGCCGCCTAAGCCACTTCCCGGCGACGCGGTCGTGATCCGCACCCCAACCCCTTACCCAACCGCTACCGGCCCGCATTGCGCTGGCTGGTGGCTTTCCCGTGCCCGGAATTCGGGCACAAAAAAAGCCCCTTGCGGAATAAGGGGCTTAATTTGCATGGCGTTTGCGCGCCACGAGGCAAAACCGTATGAGCAACAATCTACCAGAACACTCGGAAAAATCCAGCGGAATCGGCGGCGCTGGGAATGTCTTGTCGATGTTTGAAGCGATCAAGCGCCGTTATGAGCGAGCCGTGGCGGCTTTTGAATCGTACCGTTGCCGTGGGCGCGGCTTCAATGACCTCATCGAAGAGGGGCAATTGCTTGACGCCGCGACGGAATGCCAAGCCGCCATGCTGGCGACACCGGCCAGCACTTTGGCCGACGTGCGATTCAAGGTTGAGCTATCTCGCGACAATCTCGCCGACGCAACCGACGAAAATAGCAGCGTGGAACTACTGGATTCCGCCTGTAACGCGATTCAGGCCGGCGATACGGCGGGAGCGATTGAAGCGATTGAGGCCGCAATCGCCGCTGTAGCGCCAGATTCATTCTGGCTTCTCGATGGTGCGACAGCCGCCCTTGATGACCTGCTCCGTGAGCCTCGCCCATGACCGCCGCGACCAAGACCACCCCCGCCGCCCGACCGGAACAACCAATCGTCCACCCCGAAGCGGAACGGGCCGTCATCGCCGGACTCATGCGAGCTGCCGACGCCGCCAAAGTTGATCAACTCGAAATCGCACCTGACCTGTTCGCGCTGGACGCGACCCGCGAAGCGTTCCAGGCAATCGACGATTTTTTAAAAGCAGGGGCCGTTCCTGACGCCGCCACGCTGCGGGACGCGCTATCGAGCGCCACTTATATCGAGTTGGAAACGACGCTGGGCGAGCACGTCTCAGGCGCGAATCTCGAATATCACGTTCGCATCCTGAAGGATTACCGCCGACGGCGGAAGGAAGCCGCCGACCATGAGCGGCTGAAAAAAGCCATCAACGATGGGGCGCCGATTTGCAAAATTCGCGCATTGGTCGATGCGGTAGAGGCCGGCGCGACTCAAGAAAAGTCAGGAAAAGACCCTGACCAGTTTAACGCCGCTGACCTGTTTGACATGGAGTTTCCAGCCCCGAATTGGATTCTGCCGGACGTATTGCCAGAGACGGGACTGTTCCTACTTTGCGGAAAACCAAAAGCAGGGAAATCCTGGCTGGCCATGGGAATTGCCCTGGCTTTGGCGCAAGGCGGGGAATACATCGGCCGCGACGTGCCAAAGAAACGAGTCCTTTATCTGGCCTTGGAGGATACCCCGCGACGGCTGAACGCGCGGATGAGGACGCTGCACTTTGGAAAAGGATCGGATCTGCGCGGCCTTGATGTTCGCATTGCCGCGCCAAAAATTGGCGACGGTCTGGAGCAGCAATTGCGTGATGCGGCGCGCAACGGTTTCCAAGTCATCATTCTGGATACCCTGCAAAAGATTCGCCCACCGGCAGGAAAGCGAGGAACGCAGTATGCCGACGATTACGAGACGCTATCGGCCATCAAGAAAGTCGCCGACGAATGCGGGATTTGCTCTTTGGTGGTTCACCATGTTCGAAAGGTTGAATCCGACGACCCACAGGACGACATCAGCGGCACCAATGGGCTAGCCGGCGCGGCTGATGGGGCAATCGTTCTGCGGCGGATGCGCGGCAAACCCGAGGCGGTTCTACATGTGCTTGGAAGCCGCGACCTTCCCGAAGCGGAAATCGGAATTCGCTTCGATGATGGTCTGTGGCAGTACGCCGGCACCGCCGCCGAGGTGCGGACCACGGGCGAACAGTCCGAAATCCTGGATGCACTGCGGGCATTCGGCGACGAAGGTGCCACCGTCAATCAGTTGGTGAGCGCCACGGGTCGCAAGGCGGGAGCACTGCGCCACCACCTACGCAAGATGAACGAGGCCGGCGCCGTCCGGTTCCGCAATACCAAGCCCGCCCCACATTACGCCCTACCTTCACACGTTGACACCGTTGACAACCAAACCCGCCACGCCAGAGAGAGCTACACAAGAGAGAGTGGGGTTAGAGAGAGCGTGTGTAGTTTTGGAAATACCGTTGACACCGTTGACACCGTTGACACCGTTGACACCGTTGACACCGTTGACACCCCTAGCCAAACCCCGCGCCCTGTCAATGGTGTCAATGTTCCACGCCCAACCGTTGACACCCCGAAAACCCTGTCATGGGGCGGCTTAACGGCTAACCCTGTCAATGGTGTCAACGCTGTCAATCAAAGCAATGTTGACACCAAAAAACCCAAGGGCAACGGCGGTGGCCATGTTGGCGACGAATCGGCAACCAAACCCACCGGCCCGGACATTTCGCCGGACATTGCCAGCGCTTCACCGGCTGAAACATCCAGCACACCCGACACTTGGGGGGACAACGAGCCGGACATACCCCCACCGCCAGCCGACCCGCTCGCGTCCAGAATCGCCGCGCTTGTGGCGCAAGGGTGGGAGCGTCGTAATGCCGAGGCCCGTGCACGCAGTGAAGCCATGCACCGCGCCAAGGCGGAAGGGGCGCGGCCATGATTCGCGCCCTCATCACCGGCAAGTTGCACGACACCCCACAGGCCCGGACATCCGCCACCGGCAACACCTTTGCCATCGCCAAGGTCAAGGCCGATGACAAGGGCGGCGCTTGGGTGTGGGTGTCCGTCATCGCCTTTGGCGCGGAAGAACGCGGCATATCCACTCGCACCTTACGGAGAGCAAAGAAAACGGCATGTGTTGAATCCAGGAAAGGGTTTGATGGCAAGTGGCGTTGCAGTCTTCCACAGAAAAATGTTGGCCATGTTGGCCATGTTGGCCATGTTGGCCATGTTGGCCATGTTGGCCATGTTGAAGATTCAGACGGCCAAGATGGCCAAGAAAGCAGTCAAGGTGGCCAAGGTGGCCAAATGGTTGGCCACCTAGAATCATTAGTAGAATCATGTGGTTGTTGCCAAGGCGGCCAAGGCGGCCAAGGTGGCCAAGGTTTCCACGAAAACGGTGGAAATGGCGGTGGCCCTATTGGCGACGAATCGGCAACCAAACTCACCGGCCCGGACATTTCGCCGGACATTGCCAGCGCTTCACCGGCTGAAACATCCAGCACACCCGACACTTGGGGGGACAACGAGCCGGACATACCCCCACCGCCAGCCGACCCGCTCGCGTCCAGAATCGCCGCGCTTGTGGCGCAAGGGTGGGAGCGTCGTAATGCCGAGGCCCGTGCACGCAGTGAAGCCATGCACCGCGCCAAGGCGGAAGGGGCGCGGCCATGATTGCGTTCGAGGTGCTGAACGACCACGGCGGCGTGTTCTACCCCATCGTGGTTTGCGACCACTGCGCCGCGCGCATCGTCGGCAGCGGTAACGCGCTTTGGATTACCCCATCGATTCCTGGCGGCCTATCCATCGGCGACCGCTTCCGGGTCGAGTCGCCGTTCTTTCATGTGCACAAGCACTGCAACCGCGCGTTTGAGGCCGCGTACCGTGAGCGACACGGAGAGACGTTGTTCATGTGGGAGGACCTATGGGAGCACCTCACCCAAACGCTGAACAACCTGGTGACTCGAAACGATAAGCAAGCGCGACGAATCTTTAGCGCCGTGGAAAAGGTTGTCGAAGCGGAGCGCAAGCCGTGACCCGCTTCCGGCTCGTTCCATCACCACCACCGATCCGCCGCCGCTACTGCCGGGTGTTCCGCCTGGAACTGCCGGCGACGGCCGCCCCTGGCCACCGGTTATGCCGGACGTGCTTCCGCTGGTGCAGCGCGGGTGCTGCTCTACGCCGTGCGGCGCGGGCGCTGGGAGCAAGGCCATGATTCGCGCCCTCATCACCGGCAAGTTGCACGACACCCCACAGGCCCGGACATCCGCCACCGGCAACACCTTTGCCATCGCCAAGGTCAAGGCCGATGACATCGGCGCGTTTCACAATCGCCGTGGTGGTCTTGTGCAGGAAATCCGCGCGACTTGCGGCGATTCTGGCGTGAATCCGCGCAACCTTGATCCGTTGCCGATTCCGCCGGTTACTGCCCTTTTTCATCCGAGACAACCGCCGTTGCTGGCGCTTGAGATGTCGCAAACGCCCTTTCAGGTGGCGCGGATTGCCTGATTTCCAGCCGTCGCTATCGACGACCACGTCCTTGACGCCAAGGTCCAAGCCAACCGCCTTTCCGGTGGCTGGCAATGGCTGAATCTCAACCTCGCACGAAAACGCCACGAAGTAGCGTCCATCCGGGGTCTTGCTGACCGTTACCATCTTCGGAATGCCCGCCGGGACTTGACTCCATCGAATCTTGAGCGCGCCCAGTTTCGGCAACTTGAGCCATTCGCCAGCGCACCAGGTACGTTCAATCTGGCGCTGATCCAACTGATAACGTACCGCTTGGCGGTCCCACCGGCTCTTGAAATTCGGGTAGCGCCCGCGCTTCTCGAAGAAGTTTTTGAACGCCTTATCCTGATCGATCAGCGCTTGCGTCAAGCAACACGCCGCCGAATCCGCCAACCAGGGGAATTCGCCGCGCTTCCATTCCGTCACAATGCGATTAAGAGACACGTAGTTGTGTCGCGTCTTGTCGGCCTCATACGCCTTGCTGCGCAGATCCAAGCAACGGTTCCAGACAAATCTCGCGTTACCGAATTCCACCGCCAACTGCTTGCGCTGGGCGGTGTTCGGGTAGAAGCGATATTTGTAGGCGCGTTGTGCTATCATGTGTAGACCATAACATAGCTTATATATGAGCGCAACATGGCTAAGACTAACCTGAATATCCTGATCGATGTCGGCCTGAAAGCACGGCTCAAGGCGATTGCCGATAAGCAAAACAGAACCTTGAGCAATCTCGTTGAAACCGAACTCAAGCGCATGGTGGCCACGGAAGAGGCTGCGCGAACCGAACCGAAAAACCAGCGCGGATAGCACGCTCAAGCCGCCGGACGGGCTGCTCTGGGCGGAATCGCATCGCCGTTTGGCTGGCGATTCCGAACCCCGACGCAATCCCTTCTACGGCCGGCGGGGTCGTCGCGCGTCCTGCGCTCCTTCAAAGCGCATTTGAGGGGGGGTGGCGCCGTTGCGGCGCTCGGGGGGATTATGCGGGCTTCGATGCCCGCCCGCAATCGCCCAGACCGCGTTTAAAAACGCCGTGGCGCGTTTAAAGATTTTTTGGAGGGGTAAGGTAGCGGTGGCATGGGTTGCGCGCCTGAAAATGGCCTTTCGCGCGGCCGGCCGATCAAAAAACCATCGATTTCGGCACGGAAACGTCCCCGTTTATGGGATGAATACCGAAAAATTTCAGTGTTAAAACGGGGTTAGGTGTCACTTTTGACGCCTATTGCGCGTTAGGCGCCAGACTCCCGAGCCTTGTTAAGCTCGGCAATCAGCCGGTCTATCTCCGGCCAGTCCTTCGGGTGTGCCCAGCGCTTGCGCTGCACCCGCCCTTTAGCACGCTCCCTGTCTTCCAGCGCCTTGCGGCGCTGGGCTGGTGTCTTAGGCCTTGCGGACATAGCAGGCATCAATCTCGTGATTGCAAACTGGGTGGCCGAACTCCAGCGTGTCAATAGTGATCTCTAGCTCGTCGTCTTGATCGTCGATCACCAACACATCGCCGCCAAATGTGTCTGCGTGTTCTTCTGCTTGTTTCCGGTCTGCGTACAAATGCACTACATGGGCATGGTACTGAGCGAGTTCGCCAGCTTCAGGCCACTTTTCCGCGTAGATATCATATGCCTCGTCGCCGTACTGGTCGTAAAGGCTCTCAATGGCTTCTCCGTCCCAGTCTTTTGCTACGTGGTAATAAGTGGTCATCTTTGCTCCGCTGTTGTTTCTGTCTATAGTTCTATTATAGTGCGTGAGCGCTCACAGTCAAGAGGAATATTCAAAAACTTTTTTGCCTAACTTCGCAACAATGGAAAAGATTTTGGAACTCCGTCCGTACACGCCGGACGATGAAGACGACTAAAGACAGGTTGGAGTGGCTTCTAATCGCTCAGAAGCCACTCCGCCAGCGTATCCAGAATCATCTCGGTGTCGTCGTCGGACAGCCCCAGGAAGGGCCGGGCGGGCGGAATTGAGCGTCTGGCAGGATCGGGACGGGAATCACCATCCCGGCTTATCGCTGGTGGCCGATGAAATAGCCACGTTGCGCGGCAAACCCAAGCCACGGAGCGAGGGGGAACCGCGGAATCCATCGCAACAGCCGAGACGCCGGGACAGGGCACGGCAACCGGAAGCGGCGGGCGCGGGCGTCCCGTTCGACGATATGGGGGACTGGCAACCGTGATTGATCCTCGCTGATAAACAACGGAGAACAAATGCCATGGGTTGGGAAAAAGGAGTATCCGGGAATCCGCGCGGCCGACCGGCAAACGCAATGGCCGAACGGTTTCGAAAGGCCGTCGAACCGCGCTTGGATGAAGTCATCAAGGCCATGGTCGAGGCTGCGGAGAAGGGCGATACCGCCGCCGCCAAGTTGCTGCTGGATCGAGCCATGCCACCGTTCAAACCGGCGGCGATGCCAACCGCATTCCCGCTTGAAGGCGACACCCTTGCCGAACGAGCCGAGGCGGTCTTATCGGCTGTCGCGGCCGGGACACTGGCGTCATCGGACGGGAAAGGGTTGATTGACGCCATGGCCGCGCTGGCACGCCTGATCGAACTGGACGACATAGAGCGGCGCATTGCCGCGTTGGAGGAGAGAAATGGCAAACCCGATTGAACGCCGCCTCGAAGCACTCGAAAACGAGCACATGCCAGCAGATGAGGTTTTTTGCCCGCTGGAACGCGGCGAATCCAGCCGCGATGGACGAAAGCGCTATGAGGCCGAACACGGTCCACAGTCGCCCAAGGCGCGCTGGGTCTTCACCAGCCTGCTGATCGATGACGAACCGGAGCCGGACCATGATCCGCGCGACGACGTGCATTGCGTACACGCTGTCATTGTTGACGCGCGCGCTGGAGCACCTTTGAGAGCGAAAACACCATGAGCACGAAATCAAGCCAAGCAGGAGACACCATGAGCACCACCCATACCGAGCACCTCACCGCCTTGCAAGACCACCAGCAAGAACTGGTCACCGCATTGATGGAGGCCCAGAATCAATATCAGCGCACGAGCAGTGAGTTATCGAATACCCGTGATGTCGTTCGTGGCTACGAGCGATCCACCCGGCCGGCCGAAATGGCGATACGCGACGAAGCCCAGACTCGACTGGCGCGGCTACAGGAACAAGCACGGGCCGAAAGTACCCGTATCGCCACGCTTAAAAGCGAGATAGACGCGACTAAAGCACGCATCGCCGCCTTGTTCGAGGGACAGGACGGCTACGGGGTGGCGGTGGCGATCTACCGAGAAGCCAAGGCGCGCGTTGCCGAGGCGGAAACGGCGCTCGCCACGCACCAAGCCCAACGACAAACCGCCGCCCTGGCCATGGGAAAAGCCGAGCAGGCCAGCGCGACGGCGGCCAGCGACCTTGAAAACGCGATGGATTCCGCCAGCATCAACCGCGCGAGGGGGGTGCTGACCAAAGCCCAGCAGGCCGAAGCCGATGCCCGTACCCTGGTGGGCAATCTGCAACGCCATGAGGCCAAGCTCACCGCTGAATGCGAAGCCGCCAAGGTGGTGCTGAATCAGGCCAAGCAGCGCGTCTTTGAGTGCAAGGCCGCCCTGCTGGCGGATGCGCTCAAACAGCAATTGACCGGCCCAGTCATGGACGCCTACGCCGCCGCCCGGCTGGCCGGATCGGGCTGGAGCTTCAAGGAATGGCTGGCCAGCACGCTCAATCCAGGCGGGGAATATCTGCAGACAACCACCGAGGAACATCAAGCCACGCTGGTGGCGGAACTGGAGGGAGCTACCCATGCTTGAGAACGCGCGAGATCAACTGGGCTTTCAGTTTCCAGACGGCCCGCCGCCGGAGTGGATCGAGTTGCTTCCCACCGGCCCGGAAGTGGTCGGCATGGATGGCCGTCGCTGGGTGAACGACACGCCGCAGCGCATCTTGACCGCCTTCCAGCAGCGCGGCCGGCCGATGGTCATCGACTGGGAGCACGCCACCGAGCACCGGGCGCCGGTCGGGCTGGATGCGCCAGCAGCCGGGTGGATTGACCGAATGGAGGTCCGAGCGGGCGCAATTTGGGGACACGTCCAGGAGTGGACGGCGCGCGCCCGCCAGCAATTGACCGAGCGGGCTTACCGGTTCCTGTCGCCGGTCTTTCAGTTCGAGAAGGTTAGCGGTCGAATCGTCAACATCACGTCAGCAGCGCTCACCAATACCCCTAACTTGACGCTGGTGGCGTTGAATCGGGCGGATCATGGGGTGGTGGCCCTGACGGACATCGAGCGCGAGGTGGCCCGCCAAATGGGGCTGGATGAGGCCGCCGTACTGCAAGCCAAGCGAGCCGGTTACGAGCAAGCAGCCAACGCCGCCCGCCTGGATGCCATGCTGTCTCCGAATGAGCGGCGCGTCTGCGAATTGATGGGGGTCGATCCGGCCGCTTTCCTGGCCGCAAGGTGAATCTTCGCGGCTTCATCACCCACAAGCTCGAAGAGCAAACCGAGTTCGTGCGGTGGTGGAAGGAGACGGTAACGCCAAATCGAGATAGGCGCTCAGAATCTGAAAACGCGGAACGGCGTTTTCAAAAAGACGACGCCGAATCCCTGACTGGCATAACCCAACAGCAAGTCAGCAAGTGGGCCAAGAAACTACAAAAGCCGGAGCAGTACCGCGCGCAATTGTTTGGAGCTGCAAATTACAAACTGTGAGCGTAATTCCACCGCCGCCACCTCAGTAAAGGCCAGCAGGCCATGGTGACGGCCATGGCGTATCCAGAAGCAAAGCGCGGGCGCGGGAATATTGATTCAGTAAAAGAGTTAAAAATTAACGATTTTAGTGGCGGGTATATCCGCCAAGCCCGCTACGTCCTTCGCAACAATTTCACGCCTGAAGGTCAGCAATACCCGGATCGCTGCTTGGCGGTCATGGCCGAACGCATCCAGGCACGGGCCATTCGACGGTGTGGGGAGTTATTGAAGCAGATTGAGCCTGGAGACAAATACACTCGCTTCGGGCATGACGCTACCGACATACCCATAACCCGCACCGAGGCCGCCACTCAAGCCGGCCTATCCGAACGCCAGAAGGTGACGGCGTACTGCTCGCCGCGCATGAACTATGCTCGTTTGATCCTCACAAGCGCGAGCACCCGCACATGCCCACCTTCAATGTATCCGCATCCGCCCGTGCGGTGGGAACCAGTCGTGCGAGCATTCAGCGCGCTATCAAGAGCGGGCGACTCTCCGCCACAACAAACGAGCAGGGTGATCGAGTTATCGACCTGTCCGAGCTGCTGCGGGTGTTTGGCCCGCTGAAGCATGGCGAGCAGGCGAACATGGACGCGAGCATGGACGGTGAGCAGCGTGATACACCGAGCATGGCAGTGCACGAGCAGGGGCTTGTTGAGGCGCTACGCGAGCACCTGGACGATGCTCGCGAGCAGCTACGGTTGGCTCAGGAAGAAAAGCGCCACTTGTTGTCCATGCTCGAAGTCGAGCAGGCCGCCCGGCGGGAATTGGAAACCAAGCTGCTACCGGCACCAGCACCACCGCAGCCCGCGCCACCCAGGCTGGTAAGGGTGTGGCTCCTGCTGGCCCTGCTGTTGGCCCTGCTGGCCTTCGCCGGCTGGCGGTGGTGGGATGCGATCCGCGCCACTGTGGCGACGCTGGTGAACTGAACCGCGAGAAGCGATAGCGCCGAGTGGCCGGTTGCGAGTTGTGCTACAACTCCCATCCTGTAATCATTTTTTGACCACCCTCGATACCCGCCGCCGCATGTGGGCCAGCCTTGGAATCCGCCCGGAATCCGTTGGGAATCCGTTGGGAATCCGGCCCATTTAATCAGCCCATCAGCCGGGATCATGGATCGGACCATGAGCCGGGTTGATGATCCGGGTTCATGAGCCGACTCAAGAATCGAACCATGATTATGTCCAGCGAATCGCCAGACCCGTCGAAAATCCGCTGTTTGCCGTGTCCCCAGGGCAATAATTCAAGATTATTCCCATTATCATGAATTAATCTGCCGCTAACATGCCAACAATCTACTAACAATTTGCTTGCGAGTTTCAGAAAAACAGGCTACAGTCAAGGGTGACAGTGAAACTTGAGGCGGACCGCATGAAGGCAATCATGAACGTGCATGAGGTAGCGATTGAAATTGGCGTGCATGTCGAGACGGTGCGGCGATGGCTGACCAAGGGAGAACTGACCGGAAGCAACACCCCGGCAGGCTGGCGGGTGACTCCCGCAGATATTGAAGCGTGGCTGGCGAAGCATCGCCGTCCGGCCCCACGACCTGAATCAGCGGACACCACCCCATGACCGCCGACACTGAAAATCTGATGCTGGAAATCCTCAAGCGCCTGCAAGCCGACATGGCGGATGTGAGGCAAGAACTTGCCGGTATCCGGTTGTGGGCTACGGCGTAGCCGATTAGCGACCCTAAAATTAAAACCCCGATTAGCCACTTAGCCGGTCGGGGTTTTTCGTTGCGGTGCAAAATAATGATGGGGGTCAACTTAGTTACGTCAAAAACTGAATCGGAGTAATATTTACTAACGAACCGTTTCAAGTGGTGCGTTAACGCGCCGCTCAACATCAAAGCCGACGGCCAGCGGCTCAATTACCCAACTGGCACAAGACACCCAGAAGGAACAACGATGCGCATGAAAAAAGTGAAAACGAGCGACTGGCGGGAATGCCAGCGCTGGAAGCAAGAAACCCGCCGCTAATCATTAGCTGACGGGTTTCTTGTACTGAATCTATCTGCCGGACGGAGACAAGATAGCGGGAATCAAAGCAGCGACATTATAGGCCACGGTAGGCCGCGATGTCACCCGCTACTTGTGCGGCTGTCTGGCACAACCGGCGCTATTGCGCCCGGAGTTTGTCATGGCAGCTACGCTTTCCGACGTTGCGCGGCGCAACGTCGCGTCCAACACCACCAGCCAACTCGAAACCACGCCCGCCCCCACGGCCCGCCCACCGTTCCGCGTGCGAGTC
>WBZM01003354.1_pt1 | contig 12556 bp, 15 predicted proteins | sample 5204271 | NCBI WGS metagenome assembly WBZM01 (sample SAMN12344346, study PRJNA552823) | activated sludge metagenome | biome: Activated sludge suspended growth; feature: Nitrification reactor; material: Wastewater; isolation source: activated sludge from nitrification reactor of wastewater...
ATCAGCCATCGCTGTTCTCCTTCTTGGTGGTGCGCGGCTTCGTAACCGGCTCGGCCGCCGGCACGGGTTCGGGCGTGCCGGACGGCACGATCACGGTGATGCGGGACAAGGGAACTCCTAGATGTGGGCTAGAACGGTCGAGGATCAACGCACAGCGACTTTCGCGGCGGTCGTGTGTGATTACTCAGGCAAGGTGTCGTCGGCGTCATACGCGCCCACAGACAGGTCGACGTTGTCGACGTCCTCCGGCGGGTCGAGGTCGGTCAACGTCTCCAGCACCGACGCGCGGAACCGCAACGTGCCAGCCGCCAACGGCACACCGGCGCGCGTCTCCATCGCCGCACCCGTCTGCTCGGGACGCTTACGCGGCGCGATGTCGATGTCCTCAGTCAGACCGGCGACGCTGTAGATGCACTCACGCACCGCCAGCAGCACCCGGTCACGATCCTTCGACGCCGCCTCGCCATCACCATGCACGCGGTGCTCACAGGCGACGATGACCTCAATGTCGTAGGCGATCCGCCACGCGCCATCGGCCGTCCGCAGATCATCCTCGGAATCGGTCGAACGCACGATCACCGCCGGGAAGTCGACGATGTCCTGCAAGCCGTCCGCCAGGTAGAACCGGAGATCCGCCACAGTCGGCGACGTCAGCCCGTTCGCGGTCAGATGCGCCTGCAACCGCGTCGGCACCTCGGCCTCAAGATAGGTGCGGATCGCCTCGCGGATGTACTCGTGACCCTTCATCAGTCTGCGTTCACCGCCCTCATCAGATGCCGCTCGACGACCTTGAGCCATTCGCGCTTCTCGGCCGCACGCAGCGGCGGAACGACGACACGCGGCGGCACCTGCTTCGTGCCGCGCCTGTGGCCGACCGTGTTCAGGACGGCAACGTTCATCACGCGGCGTTCATACTTGGCGGCACCGAACGCGACGCCGTGCTTCTTCAGCCAGATCGGCAACGCCAGCGACAGACCCTCGCGCATGATGCCGGTCTGCACCAGCGGCGACGCGTGCTCCTTCAACGTGGACGGCGCCATCGGCAGCCACTTGCCGCCGTTGTAGGTGTCGAACACGGCGTCCTGCCGCTTGGCGAACATCGGGCCGATCTCTTTCCACGCCGGCGACACGTCCTGTGCGGCCTCGGTGAGATCCTGCAAGCGCGCCACCAACTCGGGAATACCCTGCACGACGTCGTCGGCGACCTTGCTGCGGCGAGCCATCAGGCGAACCCTGGCGCGTACCGCATCTGCACGCTGACCAGCGTGCGGCGGTCGGCCTCCGACATGATCTTCGACAGCATCTGCGGACTCGCCGTGTACGACATGCCCTCGGGGCCGGAGTACGATGCGCGGTCCTCGGGGTTCGTGAACCACTGCGCCGCGATCCGCACCGCGATCGCCTTCACGATCAGCAAGTCGGCGTCAGTGACGTCGTAGTCGTCGCCGGTCACGTCGAAGCCGACCACATCGCCGACCAGCGCCACCGCGAAGTCGACCGCCGCCTGCGCGCTGTCGTCGTCCTTGACCGCGATGGCGCGGTGCAGGTGCGTCTCCAGGTCGGTGACCGTCAGCAGGCCGCCCTCAACGGGTATCGGCATCGCCGGCCTCCTTCGGTGGTTGCTGCGCCCAGAACATGTCCTCGGTCAGCAGGTTCGACTTGTGATGACCGACGCGAACGCCGGTGTGAACGAACAGCGGGTAGCCGAGCGCGGCCACCCGAAGGCAGAACGTCAGATCCTCACCGACCGGCTTGTCGCCGTTCTGCGTCTCCTGAAAGAACGGGAACGCCTCGTTGAAGTTCTTCTCGGCCATCTGCTGCAACACCTTGCGGTGAATCAGCAGGAACGCCGCCCCCGTCGCCGCGCACTGCACCAGCGCGTCGCGCTCGTAGTCGCGGATCCGCATCGTGGTCAACTGACCGTCGATCTGCGCGAACTGGTAGATCGTCGGGAACAACTCGCCCATGCTCATTCCGAAGCACAGGCCACCGACCACCGGCCGCTCATTCGGGTCGGCCGCGTCGAGCAGCACGTCGATCGCCGGCGGCGACCACTGCATGTCAGAGTCGATCCACAGCAGCCAGTCGGCGTCGTTGCGCTCAAGGAACCGCTTCGTCACCGAGTTGCGCGCCTCGGACACATTCGCGCTCGACCACTCCTGGTAGACGTTCGCGATCCGGCGCGGACGGTTGCCCATCGCCTCCTGCGCGAAGTCGTAGAACACCGTCGCCAGCAGCGACTCTGTGAAGTACGACGACACCTGGCCGGGGTGGATGTAGGCGATGGCGACGGTCTTACGTGCCGCCTCGCGGGCACGGCGAGCCTGACCCATTTACTGTCCTCTCGGTTGCCCTCTCGGTGGCAGGTGGTGAAGGTGGCGGCCCCGGCGCCGAGAGGTAACACCGGGGCCGCCGTGGCGGTTGCTTAGACCGCCAGCCGTCAGGCCTTCAGCAGACGGAAGGCGTTCACGTCGGAGACGTCACCGCCGACCCGCTTGTAGGCGACCAGCCCGCGCTGACCGGTCGGGATACCCGAACCGTCCACCACGTTCGGGATGAACTCGACGTTCACACCGAGCCGGTCGTAGACGATGTACTGGGAGAAGTCACCCAGCACGGCGAGGATGTTGCCCGACGTGGTGGCGGACACCATCGTCGAGGACCGCTTCACCGGGAGGTCGAGCAGCGTGGAACCGTTGGTCATCTCGATCGCCTTCACGGCGCCGGTGCCGACCATCTGCTGCTCGATCGTGCGGTAGGTGGCCTTGTTCATCACCCAGGTGCTGCTGTCCTCGTAGCGGACGGGCAGCGCGTTGACCAGCGCCAGCGTGTCGGCGATCGACGCGCTGGAGAAGGTGCCACGGGTGGTGCAGGTCACCAGCGAACCGGCAGTGCCGGACACCGCGGTGATGACGCCCTTCGGGGCGTTGGAACCGCTGCCGGTGACGAACGCCGCCGACTCCGCGAAGTCGATGCTCTCGGCGATCAGGCCGGGGAGTTGCGCCTGGAGGTTCGAGTCTTGGAAGATCTCGAACGACGCGGTGACGTACGCGGTCAGCATCGCTGCGTCCACCGTCACGCCGCCGGTGGTGGGGCTGCCGTCGGTGAATGCCGACCCTTCAGCCTTCCACGCGGTGGTCACGTTGGACACGGTCACGCCGTTCCACTTGTCCTGCGTGCCGGTCACAACCCGAGCGATCTGACGGATCGGGTTCTTCGTGGCATCGCCGGTGTGGATCAGCGTCGGGTCCAGCAGGAACGGCAGCGCGTAGCCACCGTTGGCGCTGGTCAGCGACATGCTGGCACGAACCGCAGCGGCCTCCTCAGCGGAGTACACCGGGGCGCCACCGCTGGCGAGGTAGGTGCGGAACGCCGACATGTACGCGGGCGACCCGTAGGCGAGCGCCATACGCGCTGCACCGGGGATGCTCTCGATCATGCGGGTGGCGTTCTCGCGGTGCTCGTCGCGGACGTGGAACGGGCCACGGTAGGAGGTCTCCTCCACCGCGGTCAGCGCACGCGCCTGCAAGTCCTCGTCAGAGGCGTGACGCACCTGCTCCAAGTTGTCGAACGGGCTGACCCGGCTCGACACCTGAAGGCTGCCCCACTTGGCGCGGGACTCGGCGACGCGCTGCGCGCGCTCCTGCTCGGCCTCAACCTCGGCGATGTCCTCGCGGACCTGCTTCAGTTCGGCGTCGAGCGCGTCCCAGCGGACCTGCTCTTCATCGTTGAGGGAGCGTTCGCCCGCCTCACTGTCAATGCTGCGGAACTCGGCCTCGATCTCCTCGGCCCGCGCCCGCAGGATGTCGATGTTCTTCATCGACGATCTCCTTTCAGGAGGGTGTTGGTGAGAATCACCGTGCGCCTTTGCGCCGGCGACAATCCCGAGTGGAGTGGCGCAGGGGCCGGGTCCGGGTCGGGGGTGGGCTGATCCGTGCGAACCCCGTCGGGCTCGGTGGTGTCAGCCTCGGCCACGACGACGAGGTCGCCGTGGAGGTCTTCGGGTTCGATCGCACGCACGCCTGCGACCAAGGCGCCCGCATAGGCGGGGAAGGTGACCACGGATGTCTCGCGCAGTCCGGCCTTCGTACGCACCACCGGCTCGCCGACCTTGATCGGGTCGCCGGGTGCGGGGTCGATCGGGCGGAAGCCGATCGAGAACGAGTCGAGCACGCCCTCGCGCAGCAGTTCCAGCACCTCGTCGCCCTTGGCGGTCTTCGCCACGCGGAACGCACCGAACAGGCCGGCGGCGTCGTCGCGCAACTCCACGGCACGGCCGATCGGCTCGTCGTGGTTGTGCTGGTACAGGAACTTGACGCCGCGGAAGTCGCCGTTGCGGGCCTCGATGTCACGCTGGAACGCACCCGGCGCGAACATCTCCTCGTACGACGGGCCGCCGTCGGACACCCGCGCCACCGTGTTGTAGGGGACGAGGATGCCGTGGACGGTGCGACCGCTGCCATCGGATCGGATCTCGATGTCGGCGACGAAGTCGCGGATCAGGTTACTCATGCTTGCGTACTCCCTGGTTGGGGCTGTGACTTCTCGTTGGGGGCATCGCCCCACTCCACGGGTGGCAGATCCTCGATGTCGCGGATCTCGTTGACGGTGCGCCAGCGGTTCTCAAGCGCGGACTTGTGCGCCTCGTAGCGGGCCAGCGTCGTCGACTGGAGCAGCGCGTCGCGGTTGAACCGGACGTACTGCGGCGACGGCAGCAACTGCGACAGCAGACGCTCGGCGCGGGTCAGCCACTTGTTGAGGCTGAACGTGAGCAGATCCGACCTACGGTCCACAACATTGGCGTAGGTCATCGAACCGCCGGTCTCGTAGCCGAGCGTCTCCGCGACAGCAGGGCCGAACATGCGGGCGCACTGCGCCTCGGTGAACCGCTGCGTCTCCAAGAACTGCGACTCGTTCGGCGACACCTGCAACGGCGTCCACTCCCAGCCCTTGCCGAGCACGGCCGGTTCGCGGGTGCCGTTGAACACCGACGTCCACCGCGACTTCACAGTCTCGGCCTGTTCCTTGGTGATGTCCGACTGGTTCACCAGCAGCCCCGACGGGTGCGCCCCGTCGGCGAACCACTGCGCGCCGAACTGCGCCGCCGCCAGCGACGTGCCGATCTGCATCGCGTGCCGCTCGATCACCGACGCGCCCAACAGACGCCCCGGCACCGGGTTCACACGACGGTGCACGAACCGCGCAGGCTCATCCCACGGCTGCGAATTCACCCACCACTGGATCTGACCGTCGACCAGCGTCGCGCGCACCTGATCTGGATGGAACAACGCCACCCGCCGAGGGTTCGCCGTACGGCTGTCCCACTCGACGATCTCGCCGTACGCGTTGCCGCGGTACAGCCACGAGTTGATCAGCGAGTAGACCCAGTCCTCCAGGCCTTGACCGTTCGCGCCGGGGTCTTGCAGGTTCGACGGCGTCGGCAACTTGACACGCTCCGAGCCCTCGCCGCGGAACACCTCAAGCGGCAACTCGGACGCCAGCGAACAGATCAGATCCACCGCCGCGCCGACCGCGATCGACCGCAGCGCGTTGTCGCCGTTCGCGTCGACCGTCGCATAGTTCGGGATCGTCGCGCCAGGGTTCAACGCCGACAGCTCGAACGGCAGCGTCAACGCGCGCTGCTGCGGCTCGGCGTCACGCCGACCGAAGAACACGCCCATCAGCCGACCCGCCTATCGACGGCCAGCAGAAAGCCACCGGCGACGATCAACGCCGCCGGCCAGAAGATGAAAGCAACGCCTGCAACGACAAAGGCGGCCCCGAGGATGCCCGGAACAAACTTCACGGTGTCTCCTCACCAGATATTCGATAGGGGGTCGTAGGCGGCGGCGTTGCGGTACTGCGACGCCAACGCCAGCGCACCCGTAGCGGCCACCAGCGGCGCCGCATCGGTGTCCACGTCGAGCCGCTCCCACGACCAGCCGTCGACCACGCGATGACGCTTCGCCGCGACCAGCGCCGCGTTCAGGCGGGCATCGTCACGGTGACGCAACTGCCCGGTCATCGCCGCATCCCAGAATCCGCCGCACATGCCGGAGAACTCGCCGGAGCCGACCTTGTGGAACGGCACCGACGCGTCCTCGGCGACACTGCGCAGCTCAGGCAGAAGCGACGCCACCGGACCCGCGCTGCGAGCACCCAACGCCAGCACCCGATGCTCGGACAGCATCGCCGACACCTTCGGCAGCACCCAGTCGGTGCCGTCGTCAACACGCGCCAACTCCACCTGCGGCACGCCGTCGCCGTCAGCGCCGCACACCGCGATCACGCTGCTGCTGCGGTCGATCGTCACGTCCACGAAGACAGCGACGTCGCCGACGATGCCGCCGCTCGAGACGTTCGCCGCCCAGCGGCCCGCCGGGATGACGGCCGGATCACGACGCGCCACCCGCTGACACAGCACCTCTGTGCGGAAAATCCACTCGGGGTCTGTCGCCAACGCGCTGCGGATAGCATCCTCGGTGATCGTGTGACCCAGCGAGGGGTTCGCCTGCGCCCACGCGTCGGGATCGTCCAGGTCGCAGCCCTCCGGCGCCGACCACTCGAAAATGCCGACACTCGGATCGCCACCGCCGTCGACCGTCTCCAGGCCGAGATCCCGTAGATGGTTCAGCACCACCGACACGTCGTCGCCGGCGTTGGACAGTGCGACGATCTGCGGCCGGGGCCGCGCCATCGTCGTCTTCGTCACCGCCGCCCACGCATCCCACGACTGATGCTCGCGGATCTCGTCGAGCAGCACGAGGTCACCGGACAGGCCACGACCGCCGCGACGCGACGCCGCCGCCACCTTGTACCGCTCGCCGGTCGTCAACCGCAACGCCTTCTTGCCGTTCGTGCGATCCACCGCCGCGATCTCCGCGGCCAACTCAGGACACGCCTCGGCCATGTCGACCGCGCCCGTCCACACCTCCTCGGCCACGTCCAGCGACTGCGCCGTGCCGATCACCAACGGCGAGCGGTCGGCGTAGATGCGCCACAGGCTCAGGATCTGCGCGAACGTCGACTTGCCGTTCTGCCTAGCGACCTGGATGAGAACCGTGCGGAAACGGAACGCGCCGTCGTCGGTCAACTCCAGCATGTGCTCGAACAACCACCGCTGCCACGGCAACAACTTGATCCCGACGACGTCCTCGGCGAACCTGATCGCCTGGAACCCCGCCGACGTGGACGGCGTCAACTCGCGCAGCGGCGGCGTCCACAACCGTGGCGTCGTGCAGCCGACGACAGTGGCCGTCGCCATTACGACGACCGCAACGCTCGGATCTCGGCCAGCCGCGACTTGATCTGCGGCTCGGCGCCGATCGCCTTCCGGTCAGCCGGGGTGCCGCCGAGCGACTTCAACGCCGCCAGCAACTGCGGCCCGAGCTGCGACAGCACACGCGCCGCCGCATCGTCGCCGGCGTCGGCGACGTCCTCGATGACAACCGCGTAACGCACGGCAAGGTCGACGGCGGCCTTGTCGGTGTCGGTCAGCCAGTGCATCGCCTTAACGGAACGCTTCACGCTCGTCACAAGATTCGGGGCTGCTCTACGCGCCATTGTGTGCCTCTCGGACGGTGGGGTGACGTAATCACACGCGGACGGGCCGAACGGCGCTCAGAGGGCCGCTCACGCGCCGCCTGACGGCACCGGGGGGTGCCTCGGGGGGGGAAAAAGTTCAGTGCCGCGTCTGAACGCGGGGTGGGGGCGTCAAAAAATGAACCACACTTCCGGCATCACCGGGGCCAGACGACACCGCAGCAGCACCGATGGTCGCCGCTGTGGCCGGCGCCGAGGCCGCAGTCATGCGCCGCGTTGACAGCGCAGCAGCGGCTCACCAGTCCCTCGACGTGGGCGAGGTCGGCACGCCACGGCTGCGGCCACGCTTGCGGTTGCCGTACCTGGCACCGGCGCTGAAGTTGCAGCGAGCGTGCTCGATGCGATGGTTGGTCGACTCCCACATCAGTTCGGGTGCGACGTCCACCTCGATGACGTGGCCGATCGTCCATGCCATGTCCTCGGTCACGACGTAGCCGCAGCGCCAGCACACCGTCGGCAACTCCTGCGCCATGCGCTGCCGCAGTCGGGTGACCCGAGGGCCGCCCCACTTGCTTGCCATCACTCGTCCTCGACGGCCTCAAGCAACTGGATCATCAGGGCAGCCACACCGGCGGCGGCTCGGCGTACGAGATCGTCGAGAATGTCGGGGCTGTAGTTCAAGCCCTCGGCCTCGATGGTGCAGGCCGTGTCGTTGTGGGACATGGTGACAGTCAGATTCACGGCGCACCTCCTGCCGTTGGACACACCGAAGCCCCGCAACACCGACGGGGACGGAGACATGCGGGGCTTCGGGTGAGTCCTCGGAGGTTGCAGCCTCGCGGAGGACGCTTCGGCGGTATGAAGGTGGTAACCCTCACACCGCTCTTGCGAATCATATTGATTGATTGGTGCAGGCTTGTCAAGCACCCTCTTCGGCGTGGCGTTGCCGCACCACCTCGCGCACGTCATCGACGCAGACGAAGTCGTTGCTGGCCGCCACCTTGCCGTCGGCGATCCAGCGGTTCAGGGTCCAGCGGGACAGCCCGAAGGCGCGCAGCACCACCCGCTTGGCCACGTAGCCGTCGGGCTCCTGCTCGTGGTGGCATCTGGCGCAGCGCACCACCAGCGTGGCCGGCACCCACAGCAGCGACCCGTTGCAGTCCCGGCCGGGATCGTCGGGGTGTGGCTGGGTGCAGCGGCCTGCGGGCCGGGGCTTGCGGTCGTCGTCCTCGGTGTTCCAGCGGTCGTCGGGCAGCACGGCCCGGCAGGCCCCGGCGGCCTGGCGCAGCTCCACGGCCACGATGTCCACGGCGATGTGGCAGCAGAGCAGGTCGACGTTGCGGGCCAGCAGGCGGGCTGCCTCGGGCACGGCCAGCGCCCGGGAGGTGCGGACCACGTCGGCGGCCCACCCGGTGATGCGCTCGGCGGTCTGCCCGGTGAGCACGTCGAGCACGCTCAGCCGCATCGGCGGGCGGGAGGATGGCACCCCGCGCACTGCCTCACCACCGCCCGAGGGCAGGGCCAGCTCATCGTGGTGGGTTTCGATGAGGGTGAGCACCCGGGCGATGTCGTCGATGTCGGCCTGCAGGCCGCGCTGGTGCAGCCCGCACAGCCTGGTCCCGCCCCAGGCCGGTGACGGCTGGTCGGCCTCGGCACAGTCCGGGTGCTGGCAGGTGATGTTCGCGTCGCTCAAAACGGGACCTCCATGTCGGGGCTGTCGGACGGTTCGGGCAGGGGCTGGGTCCAGGCGGCGGGCACGGGCTGTCCGCAGCGGTGCTCGGCGAGGATCCGGTCGCCGGGCATCGGCTCGGTGCGGATCCGGTCGGCACCGGTGGTCCACAGCCGCTTGTCGGTGTCCAGGCGCAGGGTGCGCCGGCCTGCGATGTTGGCGGCGAGTTCGCCTGGTCGGGATAGTGGGATGACGTCGCAGAGGGTGTCGCGGGCGTCGGTGTTGATGGCTGCGATGACCATCGCCCGGCACTCCTGGCAGCGCTGAACGCCGGCGGTGGTTCTCACAGGTCTTCGCCTTCCGCCCGCCGCTGGGCGCACCTGGGGCAGTAGACCGTCGCCCGGTGTGTGAGTGTCGCCTTGCAGGATCGGCAGGTTCTGGGTGTTTGGTTTGGCGACGGGGGTACCCCACTAGGGGTGTCGCCTATATATAGGCTGGCGACACCACCTGTCGCCACTGTCTCCAAGGAATCGTTGGCGACACCTGGCGACAGTGGCGACAGTTCGGCGATTTGGTACAGATTTGGACGCCCTGGACCGAGGTCCCGACGGGTGATCACACCCTGTTCGACGAGTGCTTCGAGTGCCTCTGCGTTCTGCTTTTCGTTGCCGTTGTTCTTGATGATGTCGCGGGTGCTGACCGGTGTGCGACCGATCCGTGACAGGACCCGGGCCTGGGCCTGACGCTGGATCGCCTCGGCCCGCATCGCCTTCCGGTTGCCCGATCCCAGCTCGAGCAGGCCGGTCTGCTGGTCGAACGTGAGGGGCTGCTCGGGCTGTTCAACGTCGCGTCCGGTGGCCTTGAAGAACCGCGGTTCGTGCCCCGCGTAGATGTCGTCGTCGTCCTCATCAACGGCAGTGTCACGGGTGATCGTCCACAGCGCGTCCGGCTCGTCCATCAACCGCGAGGCGCCCCGGGAGCGGCCCGCATGATGCCCGGCATGGTGACACACGATGTCGTCGGCGACCCCCGCGTCGTGCAGGGTTGTCGACCACCAGGCGAAGAACGTGGCGATGTCGGTGTTGGAGTTCTCGTCCAGGCCGAGGGAAGCCAGCAGAGGCGCCAGCGGGTCGAGAATGACCACCTCAGCGCCGAGGCCACGCAGCCAGGCCGCGACCCGTGCACGGCCGTCTGCGGTACCCAGGGACAGGGCTGCGAGTTGCCCGCGCAGGTTGACCACATGCACCGCGTCGGTGTTGGCGATGCCGGCTTTACGCAGCCAGCGGCGCATCTGGTTGCCGGACACCTCGAGGTTGAGGTAGACGATGCTGCGCCCGGGTTCGACGGGCTGGGTGTCGAAGGTGCCGAGGAACGCTCCCCCGTCGGCCAGGCAGCCCAGCAGGTTCGTCATCATGGTGGTCTTGCCGGCCTTTGCGGCCGCGGCGAGCAGCACCCTGCCGTCGTTGGTCCACAGCCGGTCGACCCGGTAGGCGATCTGCTCGTCGGGCTGGGCGAGGAACACGGTGAGCGGTTCGGAGGTCAGCGGCGGCGCCTGGTGGGCTTTGCGCCGGGCCAGCAGCTCGCGGGCCTGTTCGACGACCAGCAGCTCGGCGGCTTTGCGCCGCACGGCCGCGAACAGCGGGTCGGCCTGTTCCTCGTCGGTAGCCGGTGACTCCTGGGCCGTCTCGAGGTTCGGCACGTCGACGGGTGCCGGAATGTCGTACATCGACCAGTCCTCGACACATTCGGCGCCCTGCGGTTCTGCCACGACCAGGGCGAGCGCCCCGGTGAGGTTGCGCATCCATTCGGCCTGAGCCTCTGAGGGTGTGCGGCTGCGGTCGGCGGTCACCTCGGCGAGGAACATGGCGCGCAGGCGCAGCAGGGTTTCCTGACCGCCGGGGCAGCCGTTGCGGGCATGCCGGCACACGGCCAGCACGGTCTCGTTGTACACGTCGTGCCGGTCACCGCGCGACGCGGCCTTCCCCGCTGCTGTGGTGATGTGCCCGCATGCGTCCCCGGTGGGAAACCCCGCGAAGACGCCGGCGGCCTGCTGGTCGGACAGTTGGGATTTCTCCGCCGCAGAGGCCTCCACCGCCAGTCCACGGATCCATGCGGCGGGTAGGTCGGGGATGTTCTCGTAGGCCGGCACGCCGCACCCGATCTCCCCGGTGGCCTCGTCCACCCACTGGTAGACCCGGCCTTCGGGGTGCACGGACGGCCAGGCGGTGACGTAACGGTGGTGGCGCTGGATCAGTTCGATGCCGGGCAGTTTCGTGGGCAGCGTAGTTCCTTCCGGCACCCGGTACAGCCGGATCCCGGAGATGCCGTCACCTCGGGAGGTGGACAGCCAGGTGGCCGGCAGCGGACCGTGCTCGGCGACGAGTTTGGCGAGGGTCTGTCCCCCGCTTTTGTCGCCGTAGTCGTCGACGTCGAGGCCGATGACGTCGACGGGTACGCGCAGGGCGAGGTTGCGTGGCCCGGGGGTGTCGGCCCACGCCATGCAGTCAGCGTATGACGGGTCGATGCCGTTGCGCCCGGAGTAGCCGTCCGGCGGCCACATCTTGCGCATGTAGGGCAGTGGGACGATGCCACGCCAGCCGGCTTTCCAGTAGTCCTGCCAGGCGTCGGCATAGGGGCTGCCGGTGGTGTGCTGGTCGGCCATCGTCACGACGTTCCCTCCTGCTGGGCGAACCAGGTGGTGCCCTTGTCCTGGCGCCAGTCCCACTGCCAGGTGTGCCCGGACTCACACCAGCCCGACAGCGCGATGGTGTGTCGGCGCAGCCCGTTGGGCAGGTAGTCGCCGCTCATGTCCATGCGGCAGTGCTCGTCCTCGCCGGATATGCGGACACGCAGTGTTCCGCCCGCCACACGGACGGACACATCGTCGATGTGGGTGTTCTGGTCCCCGCATATGGGGCAAATGATGGGCTGCTCGTTCACGTCCCCCGCCCGGTCGTGAACCGGCGGCACCCGAAGTGCGGCGGGGGTTGTTGCTACTGCTGGGGCGTCTGGAAGCCCATCTGGGCGGCATACGCGGCGTTGGTGGCGTCCAGGGCCGGTGCTGCCGGGGCGGCCTGCGCCTGGGCCTGTGAGGCCTGGAACGCGGCCCACTGCACCGGGTCCACACCTGCGGGCACGCCTGCCGGTGCGGGCTGCGCGACAGGGGCCGGGGGCGGTCCGACGTGGGCTGCTGCCACCGGCTGCGCAGGCTCCTCGAAGAACCCGGCACCGGGCGCCGGCGGGGCGTACACGGCGGTCCACAGCCGCGGCGCCGAGTACATCTTGTTCTTCGCCTCACCGAACCCGGTGAACGTCACCTGAAGCACACCGCCGACGGCCAGTTTC
>WBZM01003355.1_pt1 | contig 12553 bp, 9 predicted proteins | sample 5204271 | NCBI WGS metagenome assembly WBZM01 (sample SAMN12344346, study PRJNA552823) | activated sludge metagenome | biome: Activated sludge suspended growth; feature: Nitrification reactor; material: Wastewater; isolation source: activated sludge from nitrification reactor of wastewater treatment...
CTCGCCGGCTCGCCCCGGCGGCGGGGCTGGCCGCCACCATGGGCAGCAGGGCGAGGCCGGCCATCGTGTGCAGCAGGCTGCGGCGCGGCCAGGGGAAGCGTTCGTCGTGCATCGTGTCCTCCCGAAGTCAGGGTGTCGAGGGCACGATGCTGGCGGCCATCAAGTGACAAGGCCTGTCATGTTTCGGCGCTGCCGCGACCCGTGGTGGACGGATGCAAGGCGAGCACGCCGGCCGCCAGGCGGCGCATCTCCTGGCCGAGCGCCGCAGGCTCGATCACCTGCACCTCGGCACCGAGCGACAACAGCTGCAGCGCACCCTGCTCCACCGACTCCAGCGCCAGCACGCCTTCGTGCCAACCCGCGCGCGCGCCGCGGCCACGCGGCGCATCGGGCAGCAGCGTGAAGACCAGCCGACCGTTGCGCAGCCGCTTGAGCCCGCGCGGCGACACGCGCACGCGCGCCGGCAGCTGGCGCAGCTGCGCCTCGAAGCGCGCCGAGGCGTGGCGCCACCAGGTCTCGAGGTCGAAGTCGCGCGGCCGGCGGAAGGGCTTGCCCAGCCCCTCGAGCGTCACGATGCTGGCCAGCCGGTAGGTGCGAACCTCGGTCTGCCCGACCTCGCGCGCGGCGACGTACCAGGCGCCGGCCTTCAGCACCAGGCCGAGCGGCTCCAGCTCGCGCCGCGACACGCCACGCCAGCTCTCGTAGGTGAGCGCGAGGCGGTGTGCGTTCCACACCGCCTCGGCCACCTCGCGCAGGCCGTGCGGCGTGTCGGGCGCGCGGTACCAGTCGAGCGCGTCGACGTGCAGCCGCTCGCCGACCCGCTCGGCCTGCTCGCGCCACTCGGCCGGCAGGCTCGCCACCAGCTTCAGGCGCGCCGACGCCGCGGCCGCGCCCAGGCCCAGTTCGGTGGCCGGGCCGGGCAGGCCGGCCAGCAGCAGTGCCCCCGCCTCGGGCTGCGTCATGCCGGTGAGCTGCGTGCTCCAGCCGGGCCGCAGCTGGAAGCCACCGGCCCGGCCGCGCTCGCCCCACAGCGGCACGCCGGCGGCCGAGAGCTGGTCGATATCGCGCAGGATGGTGCGCGTGGACACCTCCATCGCCCGCGCCAGTTCGGCTGCCGTGACCCGCCCGCGCGACTGCAGCAGCATCAGGATCGAGAGCAGGCGGCTGGCCTTCATCGGCGGTCTCCGGAATCACGCCACGCCATGGCATGTTTGAGCGGCGATCATGCCACGCACCCCACTCCACGCCTCTGCCATGGCCGCCCTGCCCGACCCTAGTCTCTACGCGCTGTACTTCGTCCTCGTCGCCGGCGTCATCCTGCTGCCCGGCATGGACATGGCCTACGTGCTGGGCAGCGCCCTCGCGCGCGGGCCGCGCGCCGGGCTGGCGGCCGTGGCCGGCACCATGGCCGGCGGCGTGGTCCACCTCGCGGCCGGGGCCTTCGGCGTGGGCCTGCTGCTACTCTCCGCGCCGGCGCTCTACCGCGCAGTGCTGCTGGCCGGCGCGCTCTACATGGCCTGGCTGGGAGTTTCGCTGTGGCGCTCCGCCGAAGCGCTCGGGCTGCCCGACCTCGCCGGCGGGCCGCCGGCCGCGCGCGGGCACGGCGCCACCTTCGGCGCGGCGATGGCCACCTGCCTGCTCAACCCGAAAGCCTATGTCTTCATGCTGGCGGTGTTCCCGCAGTTCCTGCGCCCAGGGCAAGGTCCCCTGTTCGTTCAGGCATTGCTGCTGGGCGGCATCACGGCGGCGACGCAGGCCGGCGTCTACGGCAGCGTGGCGCTCGGTGCCGGCTGGCTGCGCGGTTCGCTGAAGCGCCACCCCGCGGCGCCGCGGCGCCTCGGCCGCGCGGTCGCGGTGCTGCTGGTCTCGGCCGCCGCGGTCACCCTCTGGCAGGGCTGGCAGGGCGCACCGGCCTGAAGCCCGGCGCGCTCAGATCGACATGCGCTCGCGCACGCCCTCCTGCTCCATCGTGTCGCCGCGGCCGCGCTGCACGATCTCTCCGCGCTCCATCAGCAGGTACTGGTCGGCCAGTTCAGCGGCGAAGTCGTAGTACTGCTCCACCAGCACGATGGCCATGGTCTTGCGGTCGGCCAGCATGCGGATCACGCGGCCGATGTCCTTGATGATGCTGGGCTGGATGCCCTCGGTGGGCTCGTCGAGGATCAGCAGCTTCGGGCCGGCGGCGAGCGCGCGCGCGATCGCGAGCTGCTGCTGCTGGCCGCCGGAAAGATCGCCGCCGCGGCGGTTGAGGAACTGCTTGAGGATGGGGAACAGCTCGAACAGCTCGGCCGGGATCGGCGTGCCGCCCTTCTTGTACGCGAGCCCCATGCGCAGGTTCTCCTCCACTGTCAGCCGGCCGAAGATCTCGCGGCCCTGCGGCACGTAGCCCACGCCCTTGCGCACGCGCTCGTACGGCGTGTCGCGGGTGATGTCCTGACCGTCGAGCTGGATCGTGCCGGTCTTCACCGGCACCACGCCCATCAGCGACTTCAGCAGCGTGGTCTTGCCCACGCCGTTGCGGCCGAGCACCACCGTCACCTCGCCCAGCTTCGCCTCGAAGCCGAGGTTGCGCAGGATGTGCGAGCCGCCGTAGTACTGGTTGATGCCGTCGACCTTGAGCATGGTGCTTCCATTCATCGGCCGAGGTAAACCTCGACCACCTTGTCGTTGGCCTGCACGTCCTTCAGCGAGCCTTCGGCGAGCACGCTGCCCTCGTGCAACACGGTCACCTTCTTGTCGGCGCGGCCTTGGGTGAGTTCGCCGATGAACTTCATGTCGTGCTCCACCACCACCAGCGAGTGGCTGCCCTCCAGCGAGAGGAACAGCTCGGCGGTGCGCTCGGTCTCCTCGTCGGTCATGCCGGCCACCGGCTCGTCGAGCAGCAGCAGCTTCGGGTCCTGCATCAGCAGCATGCCGATCTCCAGCCACTGCTTCTGCCCGTGGCTGAGCAGCCCGGCGGTGCGTTGCGCGCTGTCCTTCAGGTGGATCAGCGTCAGCACCTCGCCGATGCGGTCGAGCTGCGCGCCGCCGAGGCGGAAGAACATCGAGGCGCGCACGCCGTGGTCGGTCTTGAGCGCGAGCTCGAGGTTCTCGAACACCGACAGGTGCTCGAAGACGGTCGGCTTCTGGAACTTGCGGCCGATGCCAATGGTGGCGATGTCGTTCTCGCGCAGGCGCAGCAGATCGATGGTCGAGCCGAAGAAGGCCTTGCCCGCGTCGGGCCGCGTCTTGCCGGTGATGACGTCCATCATCGTCGTCTTGCCGGCGCCGTTCGGGCCGATGATGCAGCGCAGTTCGCCGGCGCTGATCGACAGGCTCAGCGCGTTGAGCGCCTTGAAGCCGTCGAAGCTGACCGTGATGTCGTCGAGGTAGAGGATGGCGCCGTGCGCCAGGTCGAGCTCGCCGGTGACCACGCGGCCGTAGCTCGCGCCGCCCGACACCGCCTTGGCGGTGACGATCTTCTGATGTTCCTCGCGGATCCTCGCGCCCGCCTTCATCAAGTCGGGCGTCATGCGCGCTCCTCCTTCTTGCCGCGCCGGAACAGCCCGACGATGCCCTGCGGAAGGAACAGCGTCACCGCGATGAACAGCGCGCCCAGCACGTAGAGCCAGAACTCGGGGAAGTACTGCGTGAACACGCTCTTGCCGCCGTTGACGAAGAAGGCGCCGACGATCGGGCCGATCAGCGTGCCGCGGCCACCCACGGCCGCCCAGATCGCCATCTCGATCGAGGCGGCCGGGCTCATCTCGCTCGGGTTGATGATGCCCACCTGCGGCACGTAGAGCGCGCCGGCGATGCCGCACATCACCGCCGAGATCACCCAGATGGCGAGCTTGTAGCGGATCGGGTCGTAGCCGGTGAACATCACCCGGCTCTCGGCGTCGCGGATGGCCTGCAGCACGCGGCCGAACTTGCTGGCCACCAGCCAGCGCGCGAAGAGGTAGAAGCCGATCAGCACGAGCCCGGTGATGACGAACAGCACCATGCGGGTGGCGGGCGTCGCGATCGGGATGTCGAGGATGCGCTTGAAGTCGGTGAAGCCGTTGTTGCCGCCGAACCCCGTCTCGTTGCGGAAGAAGAGCAGCATCGCCGCGTAGGTCATCGCCTGCGTGATGATCGAGAAGTACACGCCCTTGATGCGCGAGCGGAAGGCGAAGAAGCCGAACACGAAGGCCAGCAGCCCGGGCACCAGCACCACCATCGCGGCCTGGAACAGGAAGCTGTCGCTGAAGGCCCAGTGCCAGGGGAACTCCTTCCAGTTGAGGAACACCATGAAGTCGGGCATGTCGGCCTGGTACTGGCCGTCGCGGCCGATCTGGCGCATCAGGTACATGCCCATCGCATAGCCGCCGAGCGCGAAGAACAGGCCGTGGCCGAGCGAGAGGATGCCGGTGTAGCCCCAGATCAGGTCCATCGCCAGCGCGCAGATCGCGTAGCACATGATCTTGCCGACCAGCGCCACGGCGAAGTCGCTCATGTGGAACATGCTGCCCTCGGGCACCGCCAGGTTCAGCACCGGCGCGAGCACGGCCACGGCGAGCAGCGCGGCGAGCACGCCGCCCCAGGCCTTGAGCGAGAGCACGCGGGTGGGTGACGGCATGGTGGGGGCGGACGGAAGGACGGCGCTCATGCTTCGGCGCTCCGGCCCTTCATCGCGAAGATCCCTTGGGGGCGCTTCTGGATGAAGATGACGATGAAGACCAGCACCATGATCTTGGCCAGCACCGCGCCCGCCCAGCCTTCGAGCAGCTTGTTCAGCACGCCCAGGCCGAGCGCGGCGTACACCGTGCCGGCGAGCTGGCCCACGCCACCGAGCACGACGACGAGGAAGCTGTCGACGATGTAGCCCTGGCCGAGGTCAGGGCCGACGTTGCCCACCTGCGAGAGCGCGCAGCCGCCCAGCCCGGCGATGCCCGAGCCGAGCGCGAAGGCGTAGGTGTCGACGCGGGCGGTGTTCACGCCGACGCAGGCGGCCATGCGGCGGTTCTGCGTCACGCCGCGCACGAACAGTCCGAGCCGCGTGCGCGCGATCAGCAGCGCCACCGCCAGCAGCACCAGCGCGGCGAAGGCGATGATGGCGATGCGGTTCCACGGCAGCGTGAGGTTGCTCATCAGGCTGACGCCGCCCGACAGCCACGCCGGGTTCTCCACCGGCACGTTCTGCGCGCCGAACAGCGAGCGCACGCCCTGCATCAGCACGAGGCTGATGCCCCAGGTGGCCAGCAGCGTCTCGAGGGGCCGGCCGTAGAGCCAGCGGATCACGCTGCGCTCCATCGCCGCACCCACCAGCGCCGAGGCGAGGAAGGACATCGGGATCGCCACCAGGATGTAGGCGTCGAAGGCGCCCGGCAGGTACTGGCGGAAGAGGTTCTGCACGACGTAAGTGGCGTAGGCGCCGATCATCAGCAGCTCGCCGTGCGCCATGTTGATCACGCCCATCAGGCCGTAGGTGATGGCCAGGCCGAGCGCGGCCAGCAGCAGGATGGAGCCGAGGCTGATGCCGGTGAACACCACGCCGATGCGCTCGCCCCAGGCCAGGCGCGACTTCACCGCGTCGAGCGCGGCGGTGAGCGCGGCGCGCACCTGGGGGTCGGTCTCGGCATCGGGCGAATTCGGAGCCAGGCGCTCCTGCAGCAGGCTCGCCACGGTGCTCTGGCGGCTCTTCGCGAGCTCGGCCACGGCGGCCAGGCGCTTGTCCTTGTCCGGCGACGAGACGAGGATGGTGGCGCGCATGCGCTCGAGTGCGTCCTTCAGCGACGCGTCGCTCTCGGCGGCCAGCGCCTTGTCCAGCAGCGGCAGCTGCGCCTCCTCGAGCGATTGCTTGAGCAGTTCGGCTACCGCCGCGCGGCGGATCGTCAGGTCGGGGGAGAGCAGCTGCAGCGAGGCGAGCGCGGCCTGCAGCGCGCCGCGCACGCGGTTGTTGTTGACGACGTCCTCGGCCTCGGCCGGCAGCGTCGCCACGGCGCCGGTGGCGGCGTCGACCGCCTTGTCGCCCTGCACCACGAAGACCTTGTCGCCAGCGACCTTCACCGCGTCGTCGAGCAGCGCCTGCACGAAGGGCCCGAGCCCGTCGGCCCCGGCCGCCACCGCCTGGTTCAGCGCCTCGATGCGCTCGTCGCCATCACCGATCGCGATGCCACGCGCCTGCTCCGGCGTGAGCGCGAAGGCCCCTGAGGACAGACAGCACAGCGTGAGGAGAAACAGCAGCCGACGAATCATGCGCAACAGGTACCTGTGAAACGGGCGGGTAGGTCGAAGACCACCCGCCCTTCGAGCGGACGCCGCGGAGCCGGCTTCGCCGGGCCGCTGGCGTCGCCCCCCTGGGGGGGAGCGCCGTCAGGCGCTCCGGGGGGGGTCACTTCTTTTCAGGCTCGTCCTTCTTGCCCTTGTTCTCGGGGATGAACGGGCTCCAGGGCTGCGCCTTCACCGGGCCCTTGGTCTTCCACACCACGTTGAACTGGCCGTCGGCCTTGATCTCGCCGATGAACACCGGCTTGTGCAGGTGATGGTTCTTCGGGTCCATCGTCGACATGAAGCCGCCCGGCGCCGGGAAGGTCTGGCCGGCCATCGCCGCGATCACCTTGTCGGTATCGGTGCTCTTGGCCTTCTCGACCGCCTGCTTCCACATCATGATGCCGATGTAGGTGGCTTCCATCGGGTCGTTGGTCAGCGGCTTGTCCTTGTGGCCCGGGATGCCCTTGGCCTTGGCGTAGTCGCTCCACTTCTTCACGAACTCGGTGTTGGCCGGGCTCTTGATCGACATGAAGTAGTTCCAGGCGGCCAGGTGGCCCACCAGCGGCTTGGTGTCGACGCCACGCAACTCTTCCTCACCCACCGAGAAGGCGACCACCGGCACGTCGGTCGCCTTCAGGCCCTGGTTGCCGAGTTCCTTGTAGAAGGGCACGTTGGAGTCGCCGTTGATGGTCGACACCACCGCGGTCTTCTTGCCCTCGGAGGCGAACTTCTTGATCTTGGCGATGATGCTCTGGTAGTCGCTGTGGCCGAAGGGGGTGTAGTCCTCCATGATGTCGGCCTCGGCGACGCCCTTGCTCTTCAGGAAGGCGCGCAGGATCTTGTTGGTCGTGCGCGGGTAGACGTAGTCGGTGCCCAGCAGCACGAAGCGCTTGGCCGAGCCGCCGTCCTTGCTCATCAGGTACTCGACGGCGGGGATGGCCTGCTGGTTCGGCGCGGCGCCGGTGTAGAAGACGTTCTTGCTGAGTTCTTCGCCCTCGTACTGCACCGGGTAGAACAGCAGCGAGTTCTTCTCCTCGAAGACCGGCAGCACCGACTTGCGGCTCACGCTGGTCCAGCAGCCGAAGACCACGGCCACCTTGTCCTGGTCGATCAGCTGCTTGGCCTTCTCGGCGAACAGCGGCCAGTTCGACGCCGGGTCGACCACCACGGGCTCCAGCTTCTTGCCGAGCACACCGCCCTTGGCGTTGATCTCGTCGATCGTCATCAGCACGGTGTCCTTGAGCACCGTCTCCGAGATCGCCATCGTGCCCGACAGCGAGTGCAGCACGCCGACCTTGATGGTGTCGGCGGCCTGGGCGAGGGACGTGAAGCCCATCGTGCAGGCGGCGGCGGCCAGCGCGGTGAGCGACTTCGTGGCGAAGCGGCGGGTGATCTTCATGGGTGATTGGCTCCTGGCGGTTGATCCCGGAAACGATCCCGGGGTGCACGCAGGTTAGGTGGGCGACCCGGAACGACCAATACGCAAGGTGGCGTAGGTCGGCCACTCAGGCCAGCTGCGGCCACGGCACGAGTTCGGCCGGCACCTCGTCGGGCGCGACCTCGCGCAGCGCCAGGCCGTACCAGGCGACGTCCCACCAGCGGCCGAGCTTGAAACCGGCACGCGGGTACACGCCCACCGGCTCGAAGCCCATCGCCCGGTGCAGGCCCACGCTGCCGTCGTTGGGCAGCGTGATGCCGGCGAACGCCATCACGGCGCCCTGCCGCCGCAGCAACGGCAACAGCTCGCCGTACAGCGCACGGCCGATACCGCGGCGGTGCAGACCGTCGCGCACGTAGACCGTGGTGGTGACCGACCAGCGGTAGGCCGCCCGTTCGGCGAACGGGCCGGCGTAGCAGTAGCCCAGCACCGTCTCGCCGTCGGTGGCCACCAGCCAGGGAAAGATCGCCGTCACGCGCTGCCGGCGCACGCCGATCTCCGCCGCATCGGGCGGCTCGAGTTCGAAGGAGACCGGGCGCTCGCGGACGCTGGGCGCGTAGATCTCGGCCATCGCCGCATCGTCGCGGGCTTCGGCGGGACGGATCGTCAGGGTCATGGCATCTCCCCGTTCGACGCGGCCTCAGCGCGAAGCCGCCAATTGCCTAACGCGCGCCATCGCCAGTCCGGCGGCAGCGGTGCGCGTCTCGACGCCGAGCTTCTCGAACACATGTTCGAGATGCTTGTGCACGGTGCGCGGGCTGGTGCCGAGGATGTCGCCGATGTCGCGGTTGGTCTTGCCCTGCACCACCCAGTACAGCACCTCGGCCTCGCGCGCCGTGAGCTTGAACGCGAGGCCGAGCGCCTCGATGGTGGACTCGTCGGACGACTCGCTCATCACCAGCAGCCATTCGTCGTCGCCGCCGCTCTCGCCGCCGCTGGCTGCGCTCGCCTCGTGCAGCGCGAAGGCAAGCCGCTTGCCGTGCCGGGCGATCGTCAGCGGCTGCGGCGCGCCGCCGGTGGCATGCACCACGGCCTGCGCCTGCAGCCAGTCGAGCACGGCTTCGGCAAGCTGCGTGCCGTCGCCGGCCTCGTGGGCAGCGAGCAGCTGGCGCGCCAGCGGCGTCTGCCAGAGGATGCGGCCGTCGGCGGCGCGCACCGACAGCGTGGCGTGGCCGAACGCATCGAGCGCGTTGCGCGCCTGGCGGCGTTCGCGCGCGCCCTGCACGTGCGCCGCGATGCGCGCGAGCACCTCCATCGGCCGGATCGGCTTGGTGACGTAGTCGACGCCACCGCTCTGGAAGGCCTTCAGCACGTGCTCGGTCTCGGTCAGCCCGGTCATGAAGATCACCGGGATGGCGGCGGTGGCGGGCTCGGCCTTCAGGCGCCGCGATGCCTCGAAGCCGTCCATGCCGGGCATCAGCGCATCCATCAGGATCACGTCGGGCTGCGCCTGCGCGGCGCGCTGAAGCGCCTGCTCGCCGTTGACGGCCACGAGCACGGTGTAGCCGAACTCGTCGAGCGCGTCGTGCAGCATCGAGAGGTTGTCGGGCACGTCGTCGACGATGAGCACGACGTCGCTGTGGTGGCGGTCGAACTCCATCTCAGCCCTCGGCCAGCGCGCGCTTGAGCACGCCGTTCATCTCGTCGAGGCGGAAGCCGCGTGCCATCGCGCGCATGCGCTCGACGAAGGCGGCGCAGGCGGGCGACTCGTGCTCGATCTGGTCGAGCCGCCTGACGATGCCGCGCACGTAGCCGATGTCCACCAGCTCCTGCAGTGCGCGCAGGTGCGGCTCGGCCGGCAGCGCGAGCGGCGCTTCGGGCGCTGGCGCCGGCTCGGACAACGGCGAGGCGGCGGCCGCGCTGACCCACTCGAGCGCGAGCGCACGGCCCAGCCAGTCGAGCAGCTCGGCGACGCGCACGGGCTTGGTGATGAAGTCGGCGGCACGGATGCCGACGTCGTTCTCCAGCCCCTTGTCGAAGGCGTTGGCCGAGACGATCGCGATGGCCGCCGGGCCGAGCGCCTCGTGCCGGATGCGGCGGATCGTCTCCCAGCCGTCGATGCCCGGCATCGCCAGGTCCATGAACACCGCGTCGGGCGGCCAGGCTCGCGAGCGCAGCAGCGCCAGCGCCTCCTCGCCGGAGGCAGCCGTGCGCAGTTCGAAGCCCAGCGGCGCGAGCACGCTGACGAGCAGTTCGCGGTCGGCCTCCTCGTTGTCGACCACGAGGACGCGGCGGCGCTGGCCGAGGTAGCCGGTACGCGGCGCAGCCGCCGCGGCCGGCAGCGCGTCGGAGTGCAGCTCGGGCAGGAACAGGCGCACGCGGAACACCGAGCCGCGGCCGGGGTGGCTCTCCACCGTCATCTCGCCGCCCATCAGCTCGGAGAGCATCTTGGCGATCGTCAGCCCGAGTCCGGTGCCGGCGCTGCCGCTGGTCCCGGCCGCCGAGCCGCGCGCGAAGGGTTCGAACACCCTGGCTACCTCGTCGGGCGGCATGCCGGGGCCGGTGTCCTCGATCTCGAAGTGCGCGATCTCGCGTGCATAGCGCAGGCGGAACACGACCCGCCCCTCGCGCGTGAACTTCACCGCGTTGCCCAGCAGGTTGATCAGGATCTGGCGCAGCCGCTTCTCGTCGGCACGCACCAGCTCGGGCGCCTGCGCATCGACCTCGGCGGCAAAGCCGATGCCCTTGGAGCGAGCCTGCAGCTCGAACATGCGCGCGATCTGCTGCAGCGTCTCGCGCAGGCGCATCGGCGCGGGCTCGAGCGTGAGCTTGCCGCCCTCGATGCGCGCCATGTCCAGCGTGCCCTCGATCAGCGAGAGCAGGTGGTCGCCGCCGCGCTTGATGACGCGCACCGCCTGGCGCCGCGCCTCGGGGATGGCCGGGTCGTCGTCGAGCAGCTGCGCGTAGCCGAGGATGCTGTTCAGCGGCGTGCGCAGCTCGTGGCTGATGGCCGAGATGTAGCGCGTCTTGGCCTGGTTGGCGGCGTCGGCGGCCTGCTTGGCCTGCTGCAGCGCGAGGTCGGTGCGGCGGTGCGACTCGATCTCCTGCACCAGCAGCTGCGTCTGACGGTTCGATTCCTCCTGCGCCACCTTGGCGCTCTTGTGCTTGAGCACCAACCACCAGGCCACCACGGCGCTGAGCACCAGCAGCGCGGCATAGATCTTCACGAAGCCCATCTGCAGCGCGAGCTCGGCGTCGGGCGAGAGCGTGCCGAGGGCGCGGCGCTCGTGGCGGTAGACGGCGGCGAACAGCGCCGCCAGCAGCGGCATCGCCAGCGCCATCAGCATCAGGTAGTGGCCGAGCTCGGTGTCCAGCCGCCGCCACAGCGGCTCGGGCACGAGGCGCGTCATCGCGGCGCGCCACTGCACCGCCAGGCGCGCATGCGGCTTGCACAGGTCGTGGCAGCGCGCGTCGAGCGAGCAGCACAGCGAGCAGATCGCCCCGCCGTAGGCCGGGCAGTGCGCCATGTCGTCGTGCTCGTACTCGCGCTCGCAGATCGTGCAGCGCGTCAGGCGCTTGTAGTGGCCCTGCGCCGGCGGCACGGGCTCGGGCTGGCGCGCCAGGTAGTAGCGTCCCTTGGTGGCCCAGGCGATGGCGGGTGCCGCGACGAAGGCCGTCACCATCGCGATCACCGCCGAGAAGGCCTGTGCCATCGGGCCGAGCACGCCGAGGTAGGCCACCACCGACACCGCCGACGCGATGCCCATCGCGCCCACGCCCACCGGGTTGACGTCGTAGAGGTAGGCGCGCTTGAACTCGATGCCGCGCGGCGACCAACCCATCGGCTTGTTGATCACCAGGTCCGCCACCACGGCCATCATCCAGCTGATCGCGATGTTCGAGTACAGGCCGAGCACCTTGCCGAGCGCCTGGAAGACGTTCAGCTCCATCAGCATCAGCGCGATCAGCGTGTTAAATACCATCCACACCACGCGCCCCGGGTGGCTGTGCGTGAGGCGCGCGAAGAAGTTCGACCAGGCCAGCGAGCCGGCGTAGGCGTTGGTGACGTTGATCTTCAGCTGGGACACCACGACGAACAGCGCCGTGGCGGCCACCGCGAGCCCGACGTTGGACGTGACCGCGCCCCAGGCGACGAGGTACATCTGGTTCGGATCGACCGCGCGCGCCACCGGCACGGCATAGCCGATCGCGAGGTAGGCGAGCAGGCAGCCGGCGAGCATCTTCAGCACGCCCGGGATCACCCAGCCGGGGCCGCCGATGGTGACGCTGGCCCACCAGGCGAAGCGCCGGCCCGGCTGCGGTTCGGGCATGAAGCGCAGGTAGTCGGCCTGCTCGCCCATCTGCGTGATCAGCGCGATGCCCACCGTCATCGCGGCGCCGAACTTCATCAGGTCGAAGCCGGCCGGCTGCACGTTGTCGATCGTGCCGCCGGGCGCGATGCCGCCGAAGTGCCAGATGTCGGCCAGCGCCGTCGGGTGCTGCTGCAGCAGGTAGACGAACGGCAGCACCAGCATCGCGAGCCACAGCGGCTGCGTCCACACCTGCAGGCGGCTGATCGTCGTGACGCCGTGCGTCACCAGCGGGATCACCGCCAGCGAGCACAGCAGGTAGCCCCAGGCCGGTGGGATGTCGAAGGCGAGCTCGAGCGCGTAGGCCATGATGGCCGCCTCGAGCGCGAAGAAGATGAACGTGAAGCTCGCGTAGATCAGCGAGGTGATGGTCGAGCCGATGTAGCCGAAGCCGGCGCCGCGCGTGAGCAGGTCCATGTCGACGCCATGACGCGCGGCATAGACGCTGATCGGCCAGCCGGCCAGGAAGATGACCAGCCCGGTGGCGAGGATGGCGAGCGCCGCGTTGACGAAGCCGTAGTCGACCAGCAGCGTGCCGCCCACCGCCTCGAGCACCAGGAACGAGGCCGCG
>WBZM01003356.1_pt1 | contig 12552 bp, 12 predicted proteins | sample 5204271 | NCBI WGS metagenome assembly WBZM01 (sample SAMN12344346, study PRJNA552823) | activated sludge metagenome | biome: Activated sludge suspended growth; feature: Nitrification reactor; material: Wastewater; isolation source: activated sludge from nitrification reactor of wastewater...
CGGCCAGGCGGGCGGCGGCGGAGGCGGGCTCGGCGGCCTGCGGGACGGGCGCGGCGGCGACCGGCTCGGCCTGGGAGACGGCCGCGGCGAGGAGGATGGGGGCGAGGATCACGGGCGCTCCAGGGGGCTTTGGGCGGGGCGCCGGCGGCGCCCGCGGGTGGTCCGGGCCGAGACCTTACACCGGCGCGGGGCTGGCCGTGCGTCTTGCTGCTCCCCTTGGACGCCTTGCGCCGGCGCCCGGTTCCCCACAATGGAGCGGGATGGACCTGCGCCACCTGCCCGCCCGCGCCGAGGACGGCGCCATCCACGTGGTCGTCGAGTCGCCCCGCGGCGCCACGGTGAAGCTCAAGTACGACCCCGGGCTCGGCGTGATGACGGTGGCGCGCGCCCTGCCGCAGGGGCTGGCCTACCCGTACGACTGGGGGTTCGTGCCCAGCACCTGCGCCGCCGACGGCGACCCCATCGACGCCCTCATCGTCTGGGACGCGGCCAGCTTCCCGGGCACGGTGGTGCGCTGCCGCGCCATCGGCGTGGTCAAGCTGGAGCAGGACGCCCGGGGCGGCGGCCGCCTGCGCAACGACCGCATCATCCTGCTGCCGGTGAAGTACGAGCGCGGCGCGCCGGTGGCGGACGCCGCCGACCTGCCGGAGCGGCTGCGCGACGAGATCGCCCAGTTCTTCCTGATGACCGCGGTCTTCGGCCGGCGCAACCCGGCGGTGCTCGGCTGGGGCGGCGCCGCCGAGGCGAACCGGCTGGTGGACGGGGCCTGCGACGGCGCGGCGAGCGGCGCGGGCCGGCGCGCCAGGTCCGCCCGCCCCGGGCCGGCGAGCGCCGCCGGGGCGAAGCGGGCGCGGGGGCGCCGGGCCGCTAGAGCCCGGCGTTGAAGACCGACTCGGAGTGATCGAGCCCGGTGCGGGAGAGCAGCTCCATCACCGCCGGCGCGTCGCTGCCCGAGACGTAGATGGCCCAGCCCTCGGTGGCCTGCTCCTCGGCGTAGTCGAAGCCGCTGCGCTCCAGCACGGCGCCGACCAGGTCGGCCTCCTGCCGGCTCCAGGCCAGGCGGACCCGGACCACCTCGTCGCCATCGGGGATCAGCTCGTCGAACGCGATGCGCATGTGGCACCTCCGCGCCTTCCGTGCCGGCCCGGCGTGGCCGCGGCCGTTCCCTGGTGGGTCGGGCCCGCCCCGGGCCCGGCGTGCACCGCCTCCGGGCGGCGGGCCGCCGGATCCGCACCTCCTCCCGGGGAACGCAGGCCCCCGGCCGCCACCGGACGTTCCGTCCGGTGCGGGAAACCCTGTCGGCGAGGGGGGTTGGCCTCGCAAGTGGCTTCCGCCCCGGGGCGCCTTGGGGTATGACGCGCCCATCCGTCCCGGCGGGCCCGATCCCGTTCGCCCGCCCCGACCCACGACGGCGACGGAATGCGTCATGGAAGGCGCAGCCGCCGCCGACGGTTCCGCAACGGGAATTGAGATGGGGACCGCGCGCCGCGGCCCGCTCCCAGAGGTCTTCATGAAAGTCGCCCCCGTGCTCCCCCCCCTGCGCTCCGGCGAGAAGCTCGCGGTCCTGCTCCCCGGCATGGGGGCGGTCGCCACCACTGCCATCGCCGGCGTCGAGGCCGTCAAGGCCAAGCTGGCGCAGCCGGTCGGCTGCCTGACGCAGCTCGGCCACCTGGTGGGCGACGCGGGCGAGGTGGGGCCGCGGCTCCGCGACGTGCTGCCGCTGGTCCCCTTCGACGACCTGGTCTTCGGCGGCTGGGATCCCTTCCCCGACGACGCCTACCAGGCCGCCCTGCGCGCCCGGGTGCTGGAGCGCCACCACCTCGAGCCCATCCGCGAGCGGCTGCAGGCCATCAAGCCCATGCCGGCGGTCTTCGACAAGGCCTGGGTGCGCCGCCTCGACGGGCCCAACGTGAAGACCGGCACGCTGCGCGAGAAGGCCGAGGCGCTGCAGGACGACATCAAGGGCTTCATGCGCAAGAACGGCTGCGCCCGCGCCGTCATGGTCTGGACCGGCTCCACCGAGGTCTACTCGGAGATCGGCCCGGCCCACCTCTCGATGGCCGCCTTCGAGAAGGCCCTCGACGCCTCCGACCCGACCATCGCCCCCTCGATGATCTACGCCTACGCCGCGCTCAAGTGCGGCGTGCCCTTCATGAACGGGGCGCCCAACCTCTCGCAGGACTGCCCGGCGCTCCGCGAGCTGGCCGAGCTGCAGGGCGTCTGCACCGGCGGCAAGGACTTCAAGACCGGCCAGACCCTCATGAAGACCACCATCGCGCCCATGCTCCACGCGCGCATGCTGGGGCTGGAGGGCTGGTTCTCCACCAACATCCTGGGCAACCGCGACGGCGAGGTGCTCGACGACGCCGACAGCTTCAAGACCAAGGAGGTCTCCAAGCTGGGCGTGCTCGACCAGATCCTCGACGCCGACCACCACCCCGAGCTCTACGGCGACGTGGAGCACAAGGTGACCATCCACTACTACCCGCCGCGCGGCGACAACAAGGAAGGCTGGGACGCCATCGACATCGTGGGGTGGCTCGGCTACCCGATGTCGATCAAGGTCAACTTCCAGTGCCGCGACTCGATCCTGGCGGCGCCCATCGTGGTGGACCTGGCGCTCCTCGCCGACCTGGGGCAGCGCGCCGGCGGCAAGGGTCCGCAGGAGTGGCTCTCCTTCTTCTTCAAGAGCCCGGTCACGGTCCCCGGCCGCAGCCAGGTGCACGACCTCTTCCAGCAGCAGGTGGTGCTGCACCGGAAGCTGCGCGCCTTCGCCGAGCAGGCCGCCTCGGCCGCGACGCCGGCCGTCGGCTAGCCCCCCATGCCGGGCGGCGCCCGCCTCGCGATCCTGCTCCACCTCGCGGGCGCCGCGCTGTCGCTGGCCGCCTTCGCGGTGGTCCGGCCGCCGCCCCCGGCGCGGCTGGCCGGGCGCACCGGGCCGCTGGCCGCCGCCGGGCGCTGGGCCTACTGGCTGCTGCGCCCGCTGGTGGGCGGGGCGCGGGCCCTGGGCCTCGGGGCCGACGCCGTCACCTGGCTCGGCGTCCTCGTCACCGCCGCGGCCGGCTGGCTCGCCTCGCGCGGCTGGTGGGGCGCGGCCGGCCTGACGCTGGCCTGGGGCTCGGCCTGCGACATGCTCGACGGCGAGCTGGCCCGGGCCACCGGCACCTCCTCGCCGGCCGGCGCCTTCCTCGACTCCAACCTCGACCGGCTCTCCGAGATCGCGCTCTTCGGCGGGCTGGCCCTGGGCCTGCCCGGGCCCGAGGGCGGCGCGGTGGCGGTGCTGGCCATGGCCAGCTCGCTGATGGTCTCCTACGCCCGGGCCCGCGGCGAGGGGCTGCTGGTGGACTGCCCGGCCTTCGGCCTGGAGCGGCCCCACCGCATCGTCCTCATGCTGGCGGCGCTGCTGCCGGCCGCCTTCCTGCCGCCCGACCTCGGCGCCGCCGTGGTGCAGCTCGGCACCGGCCTGGTGGCGGCGGGCGCGGCGGTGACCGCCGCCGGCCGGGTGGTCGTCATCCAGCGCCTGCTGCGGCGCCGCCCGGCCCGCCCGCCCGCGGCCGGCCCCGGGGGCGCGCCGTGAAGGTGGCGGTGGTCTGCCCCTACGACCTCTCCCACGAGGGCGGGGTGGGGCGGCACGCGCGCGCCCTGGCGGCGGCGCTCGGGCCGGAGGGGCACCAGGCGCTGGTGCTCGGCCCGGCCAGCGGCCCGGTGCCGGAGGGCTGCCACGGCGTGAAGGGCGTGGTGCCCATCCGCGCCAACGGGAGCGTGGCCCGCATCGGCCTGCTCAGCGACGCCCGCGCCACCTGGGGCTGGCTGGAGTCGCGCGGCGCGGACCTGGTGCACGTCCACGAGCCGCTGGTGCCCGGGCCGTCGCGCCACGCCGTGGCCTGGGCGGTGCGCCATGGCAAGCCGGTGGTGGCCACCTTCCACGCCAACGCCGAGCGGGAGCTGCCGGTGCAGACGCTGCTGCGCCGCGTGGCCGCCGCCGCGCTGGGGCGCATCGACTACGGCATCGCGGTGTCGCGCCAGGCCAAGGCCTTCAGCCGGGCCGTCTTCCGCGGCCGCACCGCCGTCATCCCCAACGGCGTGGACCTGTCGCGCTTCGCCGAGGCCCTGGCCGCCGCGCCGGCCGCCCGCGCCGGGGCCGGGCGGGGCGCGGCGGCCGCCCCGCGGGTGCTCTTCGTGGGGCGCTACGGGGAGGCGCGGAAGGGCTTCGAGGTGCTCCTCGCCGCCGCCGAGCGCCTCCGCGCCGCCGGGCGCCGGTTGGAGGTGGTGGTGGTGGGCGGCGGGCCCGAGGCGCGCTTCGCCCGGCGGGCCGCCGCGGCCGGGGTCGCCTTCGCCGGCCGCCTCGGCGACCGGGAGCTGGCCGCCGCCTACCGCGAGGCCGACCTCTTCTGCGCCCCCTCCCTCGGCGGCGAGAGCTTCGGCATGGTGCTGGTGGAGGCCATGGCGGCCGGCTGCCCGGTGGTGGCCAGCGACATCCCGGGCTACGCCGAGGCGGCGCGCGGCGCCGCCATGCTGGTGCCGCCCGGCGACCCGGCCGCGCTGGCCGAGGCGCTCTGGCGCGCCGCCGGCGATCCGGCCCTGCGCGAGCGGTACCGGGCGCGCGGGCAGGCCCGCGCCGCCACCCTCGGCTGGGCCCGCGTGGCCTCCCACGTGGCCCGCGTCTACGCCTACGCGGCGGCCCACCGCCGCCATCGGAGCCGCCGGTGACCGACCCGACCACCCCGCCCCCGCCCGCCGCCGCGCCGGCCCTGGCGCCCCTCGACGACGGCGCCTGGTACTACAAGCCGTACCTCGGCTGGGCGGAGACCATGTTCCGCTACCACCGCACCGAGACCCGCGGCGCGCCGCCGCCGGGCCAGTGCCTCTTCGTGGCGCTCCACGGCGCCGGCTACCTGGTGGTGGACCTGGTGCTGGCCGGCTACTGGGTGGCCTGGCGCGACTTCTTCCGCGGCACCGGCCCGCGCAAGCCCATGCGCATCGTGGCGGCCGAGAGCCAGATCGAGAAGTTCCTCCCCGGCCTGCCGCGGGTGAAGGTCGTCAGCGGCCTCATCGATCCCTCCGAGCCCTCCTGCCAGGCGGCGCTGCGCGCCGGCGACTCGCTGCTCCTCACCCCGGGCGGCAGCCGCGAGGCCCAGCCGTCCCGCGACTTCTACCGGCTGCGCTGGGAGGGCCGGTACGGCTTCGTCCGCCTGGCGCTCCAGTTCGGGATCCCCATCGTGCCGCTGGCGGTGGTGGGCGGGGCCCAGGCCTACCCTGGCTTCAAGTGGAGGAGGCTCTCCTTCTGGTCGCCGCTCCCCCTGCCGGTGAAGCTGCGCATGGCGGTGGGCGAGCCCATCCCGGTGCCCCGCCTGCCGGAGCGGGCGCGGGATCCCGACACCATCCGCCCCATCCACCAGCTGGCCTGGGAGCGCACCCAGGCGCTCATCGACGGCCTGCGGGCCGGGCGGGGCTGACGGTGGCGCTGCTCCGCGTCGCCAGCGACTGGCACCTCGGGCCGCGGAGCCCGGCCGCCCACGGGCGGCTGGCGCTGCGGTTCCTCGAGGCGGCGCGCGCCGACGGGGCCGAGGTGATCCTCAACGGCGACGTCTGGGAGGAGCTCTTCGCCGGGCCCGGGGCCGGCCACCGCGCCTTCCCCGAGGTCGCCGCCGCGGCGGCGGCGCTGGCGGCGGCCGGGCGCCTCCGCGAGACGCGGGGCAACCACGATCCGGACACCGGCCTCGCCCAGGTGGTCCTCGACTGGCCGGGGATCGGCCGGGTGCTGGTGGCCCACGGCCACGCCGCCGATCCGGTCAACGCCTCGCCGCTGGGCCGGCTGGGCGACGGCATCTCGCGCCGCTTCGGGCGGCTGGCCCTGGTGCAGGGCGCCGCCTGGCTGGCCGAGGCGGCGGTGCGCGGCCTCCTGGAGGAGCGGGTGGTGGCGCTCTTCGCCGGCCGCTGCCGCCGGGTGGTCGAGGCGGGCGGCCACGCCCTCGGCGTCTTCGGCCACGTCCACCGCGCCCACCTGGTGGCCGGCGATCGCTACGCCAACGCCGGCTGGCTCCACGGCGAGACCCTGGAGTACCTGGAGCTCGGGCCGGCGGGCCCCCGCCTCGGCTGCCTGACCCTCGCGCCCGCCCCGGAGCCCCATCCATGAGCCCCGCCCGCCGCTGGGTCGCCTTCGCCGACCGCCACCGCCTCGCCATCATGGTCCTCGGCACGCTCCTCTCGGCCCTGGGGCTGTGGGGGACGGTGCGGCTCTACGGCGACCTGCGCCCCGACCTGGCCGAGCTCCTGCCGGCCCGCTCCACCTCGGCGCGCGACCTCGACACCATCACGCGGCGGGTGGGCGGCTTCGCCGAGTCGTCGGTGATCCTCTCCGGCGCCGACCAGGTGACGCTGGCGCTCTTCGCCGACGACCTGGCCGCCAAGCTGGAGGCGGCGCCGAAGGACCTGGTGCGCTGGGTCGAGTACCGGGTGGACGAGGTCGCCGACTTCTACAAGCCGCGCGTCCTCCTCTTCCCGTCGAAGGCCGAGCTCGAGGGGCTGCGCGACCTCCTGAAGGCGCGCCTCGACTGGGAGGCGGCGGCGGCGAAGGGGAAGGCCGAGGGGCCGGCCCCCGACGTCGAGGGGGCCATCCGGAAGCTGGCCGGCGACCGGAAGGACCTCCTGGGCCGCTTCCCCGAGGGGACCATCTCCGGCCAGGTGCCGGGGCGGAAGCCGGGCGAGTCGATGACCATCCTGGCCATGCTGGTGCGCATGGGCGGCGATCCCGGCGAGTACGCCCGGGTGGTGGCCCTGGACCGGCTGGTGAAGGGGGCGGTGGCCGAGCTCGACCCGAGGAAGTACGCCCCCGGCCTCACCGTGGCCTACGGCGGCTACGTGGCCAGCAACATGCTGGAGCACGACGCCCTGGCCGAGGATCTCGTCTGGGCCACGCTCCTCGTCATCCTGGCGGTGGCCCTGGCCATCGCCGTCTACAACCGGACCTGGAAGGCGGTGCCGGCCATCGGCATCCCGCTCTTCGCCGGCACCTTCACGACCTTCGGGCTGGCCGAGCTGCTGGTGGGCCACCTCAACTCCAACACCGCCTTCCTCGGCTCCATCGTCATCGGCAACGGCATCAACGTCGGCCTGATCTTCTTCGCCCGCTATCTCGAGGAGCGCCGGCGGGGGCAGGTGCCGCAGGAGGCCATGGCGGTGGCGGTCGAGACCACCTGGCTCGCCACCCTCACCGCCGCGCTGGCGGCCGGCGTGGCCTACGCCTCGCTCCTCTCCACCGACTTCCGCGGCTTCAACCAGTTCGGCCTGATCGGCGGCCTGGGCATGACGCTCTCGTGGCTCACCGCCTACGCGCTGGTGCCGCCCCTCACGCTGGCCTGGGAGCGGCGCGCGCCCCTGGTCTCGCCCGGGCAGGCGCCGAGCCGGCCCATCTTCACCCGGGTGGTCTCGCTGGCGGTGGAGCGGCGCCCGCGCGTCACCGCGCTGGTCGCGGTGGCCCTCTCCCTCGCCGCGGTGGCCTTCGCCGTCCGCTTCGCCCAGGACCCCATCGAGTACGACTTCCGCAAGCTGCGCGACCAGTCGGCGCTGGTGGAGGGCGGCCCGGCCTGGTGGGACGCGCGGGTGGACGCCCTCTTCGGCGACCACCTCACGCCCACCGTGCTGCTGGCCCGCGACGAGGCCGAGGCCCGCGAGATCGGCCGGCGCCTGGAGGCCCACCGGAAGGCCACGCCGGGCACCACCCTCGGGTCGATCCTCTCGGTGGACGGCTTCGTGCCGGCGGGGCAGGCGGAGAAGCTGCCGGTCATCCGCGAGATCCGGGCGCTGGCCTCCGGCCAGGCGCTCTCCTTCCTCCCGCCCGACCAGCAGATGGCCGTGAGGGCGGTGCTGCCGCCCGAGGACCTGGCCCCCTTCGGCGTGGCCGACCTGCCGCCCATGCTGCGGCGCCAGATCACCGAGGTGGACGGCCGGGTCGGGACGCCGGTGCTGGTCTACCCGGCCGCCGCCATGGACGTCTGGAACGGGCGCGACGTGCTGCGCTTCTCCGAGGAGCTCCGCGCCATCCCGCTGCCGCGGGCCGGCGTCCCCATGGCCTCCTCCATGCTGGTCTTCGCCGACGTGCTGGCGGCCATCCGGCAGGACGGCCCCCGCGCCACCTGGCTCTCCCTCTCCGGCGTGGTGCTGCTGGTGCTGGTGGCCTTCGGGGCCGGCCGGGGCGGCTGGCGCGCGCTGGGCGACGCCCTCTGGGTGCTGGCCTCGCTGGCGGTGGGCGTCCTCTGGTTCGTGGGGCTGGCCGGCGCCTTCCGGCTGCGCCTCAACATGCTCAACTTCATCGCCCTGCCCATCACCTTCGGCATCGGCGTGGACTACGCCGTCAACGTCTTCCAGCGCCGCCGCCTGGACCACCAGGCCTCCATCGCCGAGTGCGTGCGCACCACCGGCGGCGCCGTGGCGCTCTGCTCCCTCACCACCATCATCGGCTACTCGTCGCTCCTCATCGCCCGGAACCAGGCGCTCATCTCCTTCGGCTGGCTGGCCGACCTCGGCGAGGTGGCCTGCCTGATGGCGGCGCTCTTCGCCCTCCCGGCCTTCCTGCGCTGGGGCGAGCTGCGCCGTGGCGTTCAGCGGCCGTCGCCGTGAACGCCTGGTGAACGTTCCGGCGTGAACGGCGCGCGCGGCGGCGCGGGCGGCGGCGCGTCGCGCGGCCGATCGCCCGCTGCGCCGGTCCGCCACCGGACCCAGTGACCACGCGACCCTGCCGCGTGGCCGCGCGCCACCGCGCTGCGCCCGCCCGCCCGTGCGCCGGGCGGCGCGCGCCCCCGCGCCCGTCCCGGCGGGGCACGCCCGTTGAAGTGTCCTCGCCCAGGGCGCACGGCCGATCTCGCGGGGGGACCGCGGGGCGCCGGACGCCGGGGCGCCGAGCGCGGCGCGAGGAGCGGGACATGGAGAACCGGGAGCAGGTGAGCCGCAGGAACTTGCTGGTGAAGGCCGGCCTGGCCTTGGGCGGCGCGGTGGCGGCCGGGGCGCTGCCGGGCTGCAGCGACCAGGTGCAGGTGGACAAGATCGTCGAGGTGACGCCGCCGCCGGTGGACCCCGGCCCGCAGCCGAGCCAGTTCCCCTACGCCCAGCACATCTCCGCCGGCTACCAGCTCGACGTGGCGGCGGTGAAGGAGGCGGCCTACCAGGCCTACTACGCCGGCGGCTGCTGCCACGGCGCCTACAGCGCGCTGCTCGGCCACCTGGCCACCACGGTGGGCCAGCCCTTCAACCTGCTGCCCCTCGACTTCGGCAAGTTCGGCGGGGGCGGCGTGGCCAGCTACGGCTCCATCTGCGGCGCCGCGCTGGCGGGCACGCTCCTCATCAACATGGTGGTGGCCGATCCGGCCGCGCCGGCGCCGGCGGTGCGCAACCCCATGATCGCCGAGCTGCTCCGCTGGTACGAGGGCTTCGCCTTCCCGGCCTACTCGCCCGTGGCGGTCAACGCCGGCGAGACCGGCCTGGTGAAGGACTTCTCGGCCGCCAACCTGGTCAACCTGCAGCGCGCGCCGGGCTCGCACCTGTGCCACGCCTCGGTCTCCGGCTGGTGCGCCCAGGTCGGCGTGGCGGCCAACGGCAAGGACAAGGCGGCGCGCTGCGCCCGCCTCACCGCCGACGTGGCCGGCAAGGCGGCCGAGCTCATCAACGACTACCTGGCCAACCGGCCGCTCACGCCCACCGCGCGCGACGCCGCCTCGGCGACCTGCGTGACCTGCCACCCGGCCGCCAGCACCTCGCAGCCGGTCAACTCGGGCATGGCCTGCGTGACCTGCCACACCGACAAGGCGACCAACCACCCGTAGCGCTCGACGGGGGTCGCCGCCCGGACGGTCGCGCCTGCGGCCGTCCGGGTCTTCGCTTCCAGGGGATGGGCTCAGCCCCAGCGGCGCCGCGGGCGGTCCTTCTCGATCCAGGCCACGTAGCGCCGGTCCGAGCCGAGGATGTGCTGGGTGAGCCAGCCGCGCATCAGGTTGAGGGCCCCGAGCACGGTGGGGGCGTCGCGCGACTCCAGCGCCGCCAGGTCCCAGAGGAACTCCAGGTGCTCCCGCTTCTGCTGCGCCAGCTCGGGGTAGCCCACCCGGTCGAGCGCCTCCTCCTCGTGGCAGAAGTGGACGTCGGCGTAGGTGGCCAGCTCCTTGAGGAGCAGGGCCAGCTGCGTCGGCGAGGCGCCCTCGCTGGCCGCCTGCCAGGCCCGGTTGATGATCTCGAAGAACTGGCGGTGCTCGCCGTCGATGGCCGGGAGGCCCAGCTCGAACGACGCCTTCCAGACGTAGGGTGACGGCTGCGACATGCGGCGCTCCCCTCCCAGGGCGGCCTCCGACCGGATCATGCTGGCACGCGCCGCCCGGGCGATCCAGTCGCCCGGCCGGGACACGGCGCCACGCCGCCCGGGACCCGGCCGGGTGCCCGGGGCCCCGGCGGTCAGGCCCGGGGCAGGCGGCCCGGCGAGCGGATGGACTGCGCCGGGGCGGGATCGCCCTCCTCGCCGAGGGTCACCGTGCCGCGGGCCAGCAGCGAGAAGAGGGCGCGCTGGGCGCGGGTCCAGTCGGCGCCGAGCCGCTCCTGCAGCTCCGCCACCGAGGGGCGGCCCGCCGCCAGGCGCAGCACCGTCGACTCCTCCACGCCCAGCGCCGCGGCCGGCAGGCCGGTGGGGTGGATGCGGCTCGAGAGCGGCACCTGGTCCGGCACCGGGTCGTCGAGCAGCAGCTCCGGGTGGCCCTCCAGCACCGTCTCGAACCAGCGCTCGGCGGCGGCGCGATCCGACGGGGCGAAGGCCAGGCCGTGGCGCCAGGGCTCGGCCGGCGAGACCCAGACCACGGTGGCCTGCACGCCGAGCATGGAGCCCCCGAGGTCGTGCCAGAGCATGAGGCGGACGCGCTCGCCCGGCGCCAGCGGCTCGCCGAGCACCAGGCGGCAGCCGCGGGGCCCGAGGTCCTCGGTGTGCCCCTGCCCGGCGCGCCCGCCGCCCTCGCACCAGGCGGTGCAGCGGAGCGGCAGGCGGAGCGACTTGCGCGCGTTGACGATGAAGCCGGTCACAGGTTTCGCTTGTAGCACCAACAAAATGTGCGCCGGGAGGGGCGCGGCGTGGAGGCGCAGCAGATTTCACCGGGCCGTTGATGGCCATCAACGGCGGGCGCACCGCCGGTCCGGGCGCCGATCGGGGGCGCTGTCCGGCGATGTGATGGCAGGTGCGTGGCACTCGCCGGCGGGGGTCGGTGTCTCAAGGGACAAAGGAGCTTCACCGCCATGACCACCACGCCCCGCAGCGCCCGCGTCCCCGCCCTCGCCTCCCTCCTCACCCTCGCCGTCGTCGGCCTCCTGGCCACCGGCTGCGGCGGCGCCGGCCGCACCAGCGGGTCGGTCGGCCCGGCCGGCGGCACCGTCAGCACCGCGAGCGGCATCTCTCTCCGCGTGCCGGCCGGCGCCCTCGCCCGCGAGACCGAGCTCCGCATCGTCGAGCTGGAGCCGGGCAGCGGGAAGATGGCCCGCGTGGCCCTCGAGCCGCGCGGCCTGGCGCTGGGCGCCCCGGCCTCGCTCTCCTTCAAGGTGGAGGACGGCAACGTGAAGCTGGCCGAGGTGGAGCACGGCCCCGAGGGCGAGGTCCGCACCGAGCTCGGCAAGCACCGCGGCGCCGGCGAGGTGGAGGTGGAGGTCGAGCACCTCGGCGAGATCGAGATGGAGCACGGCCTGACCTGCGACACGGCCTGCGGCACCGGCTTCGAGTGCGACGACGGCGCGTGCAAGGCGGACGACAACGGCGCCGACGACCCGGCCACGCACGACGTGGGCGACGACCAGGGCGCGGACCCCGCGCCGGCCCCCGGTACCACCCCGGACGACAACGGGGGCACCACCCCCGGCCATCCCTAGGACCCTTCCCCGCCAGCCAGGAGCAGCCCCACCGCCCCCGCCAGCGTCCACGCGCTGGCGGGGGTGGTCGCGTGTCGGTGCGGGGCGCCGTCGTGGAGGGGCCGGACTTGACGATCAGTGCGGCACCCGAGAAGGTGGCCCTTCCGACGACGGCAGGGTTCGCGCGGGCGGCCAGGCGGCCGCCGGGGGCCGCTGCGGGATGGGGACCACCATGCGACGACTCGCCCTCCTCGCCGCGGCCGCGCTGGCCGCCTGCACCTCGGGATCGAAGGGCGACGCGCCCGACCCGCCGGCCTGCGTCGCCGGGGTCGCCTGCCAGCCCTCGGCCCCCTGCCGCACCGGCGTGGTCGCCTGTAGCCCGGCCGGCGCGCCGAGCTGCGTCGAGGCCGTGGCGGCCGACGGGACCGAGTGCGGGAGCGGCCTGGCCTGCCTGGCCGGCGGCTGCGAGCCGGCGGTGCGGACCCTGCAGATCGGCTTCCGCACCGTCTACCACCTCCGCGACGGGACCCAGGTGTCGAGGCCCGACACCCGCGACCCCGGCACGCTCAGCGTCCTGGTGGACGCCGGCGACCAGGGCTACGCCACCTACCCGGTCACGGAAGGCGGCCCCGCCTCGGTGACGGTCGCCGGCGTCCCGCGCGCCCGCTGGTTCCTCTTCGACACCCT
>WBZM01003357.1_pt1 | contig 12539 bp, 8 predicted proteins | sample 5204271 | NCBI WGS metagenome assembly WBZM01 (sample SAMN12344346, study PRJNA552823) | activated sludge metagenome | biome: Activated sludge suspended growth; feature: Nitrification reactor; material: Wastewater; isolation source: activated sludge from nitrification reactor of wastewater treatment...
CGCGTAACTACCACCTTCCACGATTACGACAACGCTGGGGATCGCAAGAAGTGCCTTGAGACTGTCTGCGAAGCTTGGCGACAGGAATTCTTAAAGCCGGGTGATCGGCATGCGGTTGCGAATTTGATCGGGCCGTTCATTTTGACAAACGGGTTGTCAGGCGGCATTCGACAGCAGTGCATGTCGCTGATCGAAGCAGGCTCTCCTGCCCGGCAGGCGTTGCGTCGCGTACTGGAACAATTGGGCCTCCTGCAAATCGAGCCGTCCGAGAGTCCGTCCTTCGGTCAGACGGGACTTGTCGGCGATGGTGGCATATTTAGCCGTCGCAAGGATGTACGTTTTCTTCTGGTGGACGATCAGTTCGCCATGGGCTATCAGCATGTGCTGGCCACTGTGCTACTTGGGGCGAACTACGATCCAGCTGAGGCGCATACTGAACAAGGCCGTTGGCAATATGCTGCTAGTGAATTGGCCCGCATTCGATGTGTCTCGTCTGCCGACCGCTTGCTCGCCACGCTGGAAAGTCTCAGCCCGGTCGAGGATTGGTCGCTGCCGCGAAAGATCAGTATTCCAGAATGCGATGTGCTTCTGCTGGACTTGCGACTGTGGAACGATGATCCCGGAGCGCGCAAGGCGTTCATGGGACGCCTCGTCCGGCTATGCAATTCCATCGGGGCAAAGCATCTGGTCGCCCCTCAATTCCAAGTCGCCTGGCGCGCTGCGCAGCGGATCGCCAACGGAGAGGAAGGCGGAGAGATCCAGGCATTGCCGCTGTTGGCGCTTCTGATCAGCCATTACGATCCGTCGCTTCCGATCATCTTATTCAGTTCCACGCATCAGCGGGATGTGGTAACGGCGGTAGCGAACCGCCCCAACATCATCGCTTCATTCGCCAAGCCGTTACTCGCGGGGTATGACGAAAAGCAGCGGCCGACCATGGTGATTCGGAGCCTGGTTGATGCTCTGCGTCAAGCAATCGACTTGCATGAGGCGCGCATCGTGTGGGAGCGGATATTGGGCGCTGCTTGGACACGAAGAAATCCTACGTTCACGATGACGCACAGGACGGGGGATAAGCAATACAACCACAAAGAATCAAATCTAGTCCATGCTCCCGCCATATCTGGACAGGAACTCAAACAAGTTTTGGGCGACCATTTTCGGCACTATCTTGCAGGTAGGCGCTATTTCGATTTTGCTGCTTTGCCTTTTGAGTTCATTGAAGGAGCCATGACGCCTGATGCTGATGTACTGGCTCGCGATGGTATTTCCGAAAACGCCTTGTTTCAGTTGTTTCTTGGTTCTTCACGAAACCGATTTGCCAGCGGCTTGAAGAAGATTCGCAACCAGAAGGCGCATGGCCATGCGCCCACTCCCAGCGGGATCAGGGATCAAGAGGATTGGCACTTGGCGACCATTGTCGGATTTCTTGCATTGCTCGACTATATCGAAGAAAAGCGATGCATTGTCGATGAGCGCCTTACCAAGCAGATGATCGCTGCAGCGATGGCGGATGGCAGCTGGCTGCTGTTTGTTGCCCGAGCTATCGGCGACGGAATCCTTGACAGTCGAGTAATAAAGGATGGGAAGCAATACGGATCAGAAGCATTGTTGGTAGCCGTAGCGCGTCTGTTGGCGCAGCGTGCACCGGTGGACGCTGTTGCAGGTGATGCGACCGAGTTCGAAACTTGTACCGTTGTTTCCCACGCTGAAGAGGGCTTTTGGGTCGGCAGCGGTGAAACCGTTTTCGGCTATTGCGAATGCAGCAGAGACGCCAAACCGCCGATCGGCGGTGTCGTTGCTGTTGAGTTCGATTGCACCAGAACCACTGCTGACGGCTATTATTTTGTCAAGGCTGTGAGTTGCTGAATGCGCCCGTCGTCCTCGTTGCCGCGAGTCATGCTGCGATCGCTTACGCGCTGATGCGTCGATGCATGGAAGCAGTTCTTTGAGTCGAGAAACCAGGTTGGGCAACTTGGGACAATTGACAAGATCGTCCGCGGCAGGCTGGCTGACTCGTTGAGTGATCTTGGGTCGTAGGAGATCGCGTTAGTGGCCCCAATGTATCGTGAACGCGTCGGAAGCTAGCACCTCCGCTACCAGTCGTGTCTGCTTTTCGGTGGTCCGGATAGCGCGCCTTTGCATGACAGGTGCAAACCGCTTTAACGCGCGGCGTGTCGAGACGTTCGATGCACCCAAATTGCCCAAATTCGGATTTGACTGGCACGCAATGTGCGTAGTCGTTTAGGCAATAACAGGCACCGCCAATGCATGGTGCCCGATTCAGAAGTTAGAGGTCTTTCTCGTTGAACTGAAATCACCGTCAGGGCGCTAAGCCTTGCGGTGAGCGCAAAACCAGACCGGGTTCCGCACAGGCGGCGGCACGGCATGCAAGGCGGCTTGGCTGCCACATGCTGGTTGGGTTGGCGCACTCCGTTCAAACCTCAGAGGAGAAAGGCCATGGCCAGCACCCAGTTCCAGCGCCAAACGAAAACCAACACCGCACGGCGTAACGGTGAGTGGCTGTCCCGGTTGATGTGCTGGTTCGCGGCCTTTCCCTATGCGGCCTATACGCAGCTCTCGACGCCTTCGTCACGTGTGCGGGTCGCGGTCAACGGCATCGCTGTAATCGTCAGTCCGCTCGTCTTTACGCTGGCGTTGCTGCATAACGGCACGCGCCTCGTTGGCCATTCGCCCTATCTCTATCTGCTGCCGGTGGTTGTGTTCGCCATCGAATGGCTGTTGATCGCCCTCAGCTACCACCTAGCCAACGGTTCGGTCTTGCTGATCGCGGTTCGGATCGGGATCTTTCTGATCAGTGCTTCGTTCGCGGTATTCGCCGGACTGCTGTCCGAAGGCGAGAGCCTCATGCAGCGCCTGCACAAGGCCGAAGACGCTATCACCTTGCAGAGCTCCGAAGCGCAGAACCTGGTTGCCCGTCTGGAGGCTGCCGACGATCAGATCGCTCAGAACGAAAAGCAACTGATGGGACGTGACGCGCTGGAAAACGAGCGCCTCGACGCGCTTCGCTTGCGGGATATGGAGTGCCACGGCAAGAGCGGTGTCGATCCCAAGACGAATACGTTCATCAAGGGCGGCGGAAAGTGCGGTGAAAACGCTCAGACATACCGAATCAATGCCGAGGCAGCTGAGGCACGTCTTACGAAGCTCGATCGGCTCGGTAAAGACAACCAGCGCCTCGTCGCCCAGCGCAACCAGCTTAAGAACCAGTTGAATGCGTTGCTGCAGAGCGAGCGCAGCCCCACGGACTCCCTGGGATCGCTGGTGCGTGCGCTCGATAAAGCGGATTTCGGGCTTTGGTTCAAGATCGTCGCGCTGGTCATGATCGTGCTGGCCACCGAAACGGCCGCCCTCGTCATGTCCAAAGTCCAAGTTTCCCAAACGCTGCAGTTGGCGGTTCAAGCGAGCGACGAAATCGATCAGATCCGCCTGAAGGCCTGGCGCGAGACGGCCTCGGCTGAAGTCGCCAAGCAGCGGGCAAGCCAGCGCACGCAGGCTGCAGACGGACTGGCGCCGCTCGATATCACGCTGGCGCCGGGACCGAAGAAGTCCGGTGCGCCCAGGGAGCACCAGCACGCGGAAGACAAGGCCGAGGAGCTCGTTTGATGACGACGACCGCGCAGAATGCAACGCCTCGGATCGAAAGCCTGCTGGTGGCAGCACACCGGAATCTCAGTGTGTTGCAGGAACGCCGAAGCGCCCTGGAGCGCGGCGGCATCGGCCAGGACCATCTCGCTGCCGATGAGGTTCTGACGGCTTTTGCGCTACTCGGCGAGCATGAGCGAGATGCGATGCTCGCGGAGGTTGGCGCGCATTGGGCTGCCCTGCAATCCAAGGGACTCGTGTGCGGCGGTATTGAAAACGCTACGACGCCCGTACTGCGCCTGATTGCACACATCTTGCCTCATACCAAGGCCATCGGATCCATTTGGCAGCAGATCCGGGGAGCCGTAGATGCGCCTGAGCCACCGCATGGGACCTGGCATAGCGCGACCAGCGTGTGCGGTTCGTGGGGGCAGTTGGCACGGCTGCATTTCTCGGTCCAAGACGTGGAGCATCTCATGATCGATCCCGACCCAGTATTCGGTCTGCAGCCAGTCCTGGTCGCTCTGGACCCTGATCGCTGTCACACAGGATCTTTCCCTTTTGCGATCGACAACGGCGTGATCACGATGAGGCTGCGCCACCGCAACGGAAATGTCTATCGCCAGGTGGTGCAGGCGACTGTGGAGGAGATGGCGTAATGATGCTCACGGTCAACCAAGTCGTTCTTGGCCTCAGTCACGGCGTATTGGGCGCGAGTGGGAATCGCATGGGTGTTTGGACCCAGGGCTGCTCACTGAACAAGTGTCCGGGCTGCTCTTCCACCCATGCCTGGTCGCCCGACGGTGGCAAGGCAGTAGGCATCGAGTCGCTGTTACGGCTCGCGCGGGCCCAGGCGCGCAGGCCTTCGGGACTCACCGTGAGTGGTGGAGAGCCGACCGATCAGGCACCCGGGGTGACGGCGCTGATCGAGGGGTTCCGCGGTCTCTTCCCGGAGGCCGAGGTGGTGCTTTACACCGGGCTGCGTTGGCCGGTGCTGGTGGAACACTTTCCTGCGCTGGTCGGGCTGCTCGACGTGGCCGTTGCCGGGCCCTACGTGCGCAGTCTTCAGGCGATGCCACTCGCTGGCTCCGCTAATCAGGAGGTGAAGCTGCTGACACCGCTATCTAAACGGCTGTACCGGGGTTGGCAAGACTGGCCAAGGCACACGTTGCAGGTCGGCCATGCCAGGACGGGCGATCTCGTCACGGTAGGCATTCCCCATACACCGCGCATGGCGCGCGCCGCCCGGCAGGTGGGCGCGAGCGATGTAACTTGGGACCAAATCAAGGAGGGAAAACACGCATGAGCACCGTTCTTGTCTGCCCGCAATGTGGCGAAGCCTACTCCGGCACGGATTACTGCCCGGTTCACTGGGTGCGGCTCGTGCAGCCGGCTGCGGCGGATACTTCTCCAGAGGCTGCTCCGCAGACCGAAGAAGGCACGGAAAAGGAAGGGGACAGCAGGCTCGCCTGCTTCATGAGCAAGCTTGGGCTGCGCAGGGTCGCCGACAAGAACTCGCTCGACTCGGACAACGCGACGGCGGCCACCCACGCCGAACCGCCGTCCGTGTTGCCCGAGGCCGTGCGCGAGAAGGGCTGGCGGATTGCCGGTCCGGTTCATGGTAGCCAGGGTGCAGTCGATCATTGGCCCGTCGAACGGCCGACTGAACATGGATCGATGGTGGCGGGCCAGTTCTATCGCTATCGCACGGGCGCGTTGACGTCCCCTGAGATCTATCGCCGGCTCGAAGCGCACACGACGCCACTGCTGGCCCGCGTCTGGGCGCACGGCACCGTGGATCTCGGCGGTGCACGCGCCGATTACGAGCTGGTGTCGCTGCCCAAGGCCGGGCGCAGCCTCAGGGCATGGCTTAAGGAAAGCACACCGTCCGAGCAGCGCGCCTGGCATCTGTTTCCCCTACTGGTCGAGTTGCTGCGCCAGCTGGCGACCTCCGACGTTCGTCCGCTCAGTTTCGAGCCGGACTGGCTGCAGTATACGGATGACGATGAGTTGTGGCTGGCGACGGCGGCCACGCTAACTGACGTGACCATCGCCGATGCCTTTCGCGCAGAGTTGGAGCGCAGTGCGCTGCTCCCGCGCGGCTGTACCGCTCCCGAGCTGACCCAGCAGAACATGGTGAGCGCTAACGCCTCACTGTTCTCTCTGGGCCAAGTGCTTGCGGAAGCCGTCTGGGGTCAGCCCTGCTCCATCGAGGAACTGCAAAAGGGGGCTGTGCCTTTCCAGAAGATCGCCGACGCCCGCCTGGCGCGAATACTGATGGGCTGCTTGTGGCCCCGAGCGTCCGAGCGTTGGACGGTGGACCTGCTGTTTCAGGCCGCCGCATGCGACAACGCGGAGGCGATGCCGGCCGCGCCGGCGTGGGCATCGTTGGTGCCGGGGGCATCCAGCGCCGCTTTTGCTCTTGCGGGCACTTCGTTCTGGCGTCTGGACGATCTCCTCGCCGAAGCGGTCAAGCCTTCGCGCTGGGATGAGGCGATCGCCAGCATGGAGGCCATCCTCGATTGGGCGGAGGGCACAGTCTGGGCCGGGCAGGTCAAGCTGATGCGCAAAGCACTGGATGCGGGTCGTAGCGCCGACTGGGCGCTGGTTGCGCTGAGCCGTGCCGTGCTTTCCGATTCTCCGCCAACCTGGCGCGCCCTGGACCTGACGGATGACGAGGCTATGCAAAGCCTCGTCGGTCTCGCTCAGCGGGCGTTGAAAGGCAGCCCGGCTGACGTGGCGACAATGCGTGAGCTGTTGCGCGCGGACCTGCGCGGCGCGTTCGCGCAAGCTCCGCAGAAACCCTGAAATTGACAAAGGAGAAAGCGATGTCCACGACGACCGTTTCATTCAAATCGACGACTCGCGATGCCGAGATCGAGGAACTGCGTCGGCGCGAAGCCGAGGCACGCGAAGCGGCCCGGCGGCGCATCGGTGTGGCCAACGCGACCATTGCCGGGCAGGACGAACGGTTCCAGCGAGAAGTCGCCCGCCTCGACGAGGCGGCCGGCCGCTTGCCCGATCTGACGCTCGTGGCACCGCAACTACCCGTGATGAGTAGCGACGTGGCGCAAGACCCGGCGAAGCTCGAATCCTATGCCGTTCAATTGACCGCCGAGGTAGATCGCTTCTCGCGCCGCCTCGATGCTGCCCTCGCGGAAGCAGAACGGTTGCTCGAACGCCGCATCAAGAAGGCCGCCGCGTGGCGCAGCGCGGCCGATCTGGAACAACAGTTGGGCGTTCTCGTGCTGCGTTGCCGGGAAGATGCTGTGCGTATCCAGGAAGACGTCCCAACCGCTGTCGTTCCGGCGAGGCCGCATCCCGACGCCGAACTGGAGGCGGTAGAAGCCTATGTAGCACGGCTGCGGCAAGGTTATGGGGAGATGCAAAGGCACCATGCCGGCTTGCGCGCACGCATCGCATCGCGAGAAAGTGCCATGACCCTGGCCGGTCGCAGCGTCGAAATGCGTCGTGCCGACGATACCCTGTCGCAATACGAGGCCGAGCAGAAGGCGCGGATGCTCGCGGCGCTACGTCCGCACCTTGATGACAGTCTGAGCAAGAACGGTCTGTGCCTCGACGATCTGTCCGGCGCCCTGCGGGCACAGATCGATTTCATAATGGATGAGGCTCATTGCCACGACTATCGTGGGAGCATCACCCGCTGGATCGCGCGCGAGAAGCAGCAGCGCGACGGTGTGGCGCGGGCGCTGATGTTGCTCCAGTGCCCGCCGGATCTGATCCATGGCGATACCCGGCTGTCCGAACGCTGGACCAGCCTCGCCGCGCAATTGCAGCGCATCGCCGGCGGACTGGAGGATCTCACCCCCAGCGTCGACCGCGAGTACGAACAACTGCGCATCGATGCCCGCCGCCTGGTGAATACGGCCTTCACGAAGGCTGACTGGGTGCGAGCCCTGAACGCAGAGGGGCTCGAGGTCTTCGAGCGCGAAGATGGCCAGGGGCTGATCGTCATCGACGTCGACCATCCCGAGACTTGGCTTGAGGCGACGCCGCTTGAAGCCAGGCATGGCGGCTTCGGCGCGACGCTGGAGTTGAAAACCGACGCCACGGTACTCGCCGATGAGGCCGGGGTCACGGACGCCATCTGCGCGAAGCTCACCCGCGCCGCCGGCTCGGCTACGCCCGAGGTCGCTACCCAGGCCGAAGTCATCGAGCATGAGCGCCGCATCACGCGTGCTCGTCGCCCGAAGGCGTTCGCCCAGCGGCTGTGACATCGCACCACACAACCCGAATAAGCAATGGAGCAAAACATGTCAAACACTCCCGACCGTCTTGATGACGAACTGGCCGAAAACATCGCGCTCGCTGCCCAGGTGTCGAGCTGCATCGTGCTGGCGGGCCAGCGGCAGTTCGACCGTTTCCTGCTCGCGAACAACGACGCCGCGCCGCGTCCCCTAGTTCTGGAGCGACTCTGTCACGAGAACGTCGCGGCCCGGGCGACATGGGTTTACGACCCGGCACGGCGCAGCGCGCAACTCGCACTCGGGGGCGAGCAGTTGAACCTGCAAACGGCCTTGCCGATACAGACGGGCGCCGAAAAAGAACTCGGCCTCCTTGATGCGATTACGGCATTTGCCGAGCTTCGCGCTTCCGACAACGCGACGCGCTTCGCTCTGGTGGTTGATGCGGGGCTCATGCTCGCCGACGCGGCGGCGCCGCACGGTGACGATTTTCGTTTGCTGCAGGCCATCGAGCGTTTCGCGCGTAGCGGTGATCGCTCGCGCGTGCTGTTCCTGCGCGTTGCCCGCACAACTTCGCTGCCGGCTGCCATCCTATCCACGCCCCAGGTAAGGACAGTGCACATTCCGGCCGCCTCGCGCGACGTACGCCATGCCTACGCGCGCACGCGCAGCCCAAGGCTTGCCGAGCGTTGCGGCGTGGCACCCGATGCCGTGGCCAAAACACTCTCCGATATCACCGGCGACTGGACGCTCGAACAGCTCGACGCGCTCGTGGAAACGGCGGAGCGTCAGAGCGTCATGGGACTGCATGACATCGAAGAGTTGGCGCGCGCAGTGCGTATTGGCACCACGCATAGCCCTTGGGCGGGCGAGCGGATCCGTAACGCGGTCAAAGGCGCGCGAGATACGCTGACCGAGCGGGTGATCGGCCAGCCGAAGGCGGTCGATGCCGTAGTGTCGGCGTTGCGCAAGGCGGTGATCGGACTTTCCGCGGCACACCAGAGCCAGGGATCACAGGCACCGCGCGCGATATTCTTCTTCGCCGGGCCGACGGGGACCGGAAAGACCGAACTCGCCAAAGCGGTGAGCCAGCTCGCGTTCGGCCAGGAGCAGTTGCTGCGCTTTGACTGCGGTGAACTACGCCAGGAGCATGCGGTGGCGCGCCTCATCGGGGCGCCACCGGGATATGTTGGTTATGACCGAGGCGGCGAGCTTACGGAAGGTATCCGCGCAAAGCCGAACAGCGTTGTGTTGTTCGATGAAATCGAGAAAGCACACCCGAGGTTGTTGGACACACTGTTGGGAGTGCTGGACGACGGTCGCCTCACGTCCGGTCAGGGCGAGACGGCGTACTTCGGGCAGGCGGTTCTAATCTTTACGTCCAACTTGGGAATGTACGAGGAGGTGAATCAGGGCGATGGGACGACTCTCCGTCGCCCGCGCTTCGACTACGAGACATCATTCGATGCGATCGAGCAAGGAGTGAGGGCGGCGATTCGTGAGGAGTTTGTGAGCGTCCTCGGTCGTCCTGAGCTGCTGGGGCGTTTCGGCGGCGCCGAGTCCATCATCGTCTTTGACTATCTCCGGAACCTCGACAGGGTCTGTCGCAAGTTCGTGTCCAATATCGCTGCCAGCGTCAAACGTTTGCACGGTGTGGAATTGGATGTCGATGACGCCGTAGTCGAGCGGGTAGTGCTGACGACGCAATCACGGCCGGACGCGCTAGTACTCGGCGGGAGGGGCCTGAAGCCTGAGTTGGATCGGGTCCTGACCAACCCGCTCTCGGATCATCTGTTCGACGAGCCAGTCCGTGACTGCAGGCTACGCGTTTCGCTCGATAACGATCGGACGGTGTTTTCGGTTCAATGACGCGAGATGCGGCGGTCACTAACAGCGTCATGGCGGAACCCAACTCGCATGGACGATACCTTGTAATCGTCGGTATCGGATTCGCTACTTCCAGGGGGATTTCATGCGGCTATCCTTGGTAATCCCCTCTGAAATTCGGGTGCGGAGTCGGTTGGCATAGACGTTGCTCAGCGTTGTCCAGCCACGGTGCTTCTTCCCGCGAATCACCGTGTAGTAGGAAGCAGAGTTCTCTTCTCGTTCTATGGAAGGGATCCCCAGGAGGGGATTCCATCTTGGCCAAGACCGCTTGCGCTGGCCCGGGCAGGTGTAGCTGACAATAACCCTTACATGATTTTGTCATCGGACCTGGGTCGATGCGATGAGCTTGTATGGCGATGGCGTTCCCCAGAACGGACCACCGCGTCACGTGTGCTTGCCAACAACGGGAGGAACCATGAAGACGCTGGGACTCGCAACGATGTTCATGCCGACGGAGGCGCTGCTTCCGTTGCTGGTACTCGCCGGGCTGTTCTGGACGCTCAGTCTCCGCAAGGTTGCGGACACCCTGATTGTCATCGTGCTAATCGGAGCCGCCTCACCCCTGTTCGAGGGCCTGTTCGCGACGATGCCGGGCTGGTTCTTCGCGCTGTTCTTGGCCGGAATAGTGCTCGCCTTCGCCGGCCGGTTCCTGCGCGACGTGCTGGCCCATGCCTGCGGGGAGCTTCTCGCTGGCGGAATCCGGGCGGTGTTCGGGTCGCGTCTCGGGCTTGCGACGTTGGCGGCCTCGATCGCCGGCATTTGGCTGTGGCTGCGCTGAGGAGGGAGAGATGAAACTGTTCTGCACGTTCGTTGCGGTTGCCCTGGCAGCCGTTGGGTTGCCGGGTGTCTCCGAAGCCTCGATCGCCAGCGCCGCGGCGAAGGCAGCCGTAAAGCGGGTCATTCCTATGCGGGTGGCACCCCAGGCGGCGAAGGCGGCGAGCTCAGTTGCGCGGCCTCCCGTGGTGTTCGCGAAGCCCCGCGACGTGCTGGTACCACGCAGCCGCTATCCGGAATCGGCGGCCAATATCGACCATGCGCAACGCATGGGCCAGCCTACGGTGCTCACCCTCGATCGGGCCGGCGCAACCGAGCGGCGGCGGGAGTCGTTGCAGTACATCAAGCGCCAGCCCGATCGGCCGATCGCCGGTCTGGACCGCGACGAATACCCGCCGGCACTCACCCGTGAGGGCGGCTTCAACGCCAACGTGCGCTACGTCGGGGCCGGGGACAACCGCGGCTCTGGCAAGGCGATCGAGCGCCAAGTGCGGGACCTGCCCGATGGGTCGCGCGTCCGCATCTTGGTGACCGATTGAGGTCAGTGGACTTTCACGGAACTGCAAGACAGGAGGACCAGATGAACAGAGCGACTAATTGCCATGACACGCATCCGTCCGGCTATACGCAGGGCTTCTGAGCCACAACAGGACAAAGGAAAAAGATCAGCGTGGACACCTTGAACAGCCGGCGCATGGAACAGACGGAATGGGAGAGGGTGCAACCCCCTTCATTGCGGCCCGAGGCGTCGACTGTGCGCGTCGAGCGGATTGACGGCGAGGGGTTCGCCGCCGGCTTCACCCTACGGCTTACCTCGGCGGTGGCCGATGCGGTGGCGGCAGCTAATCCGCTCGCCTACGATGGATTCCTGCTCGAACATACCCTGGCGGCCCTCGATCCGGGTCAGCAAGTACGCTTCGTGTTCCGCTGTCGCGGCGCGGGCGCCGGCCCAGCCCAGGTGGCTTTCGAGGTGCGCGGGCAGGCCGTGTCTACTGACGTGGCCGCTGCCCAAGCTTCGGCCCTGGCGCTCTACGATGTCCTGACCCGTCTGCTCGCCGCCCGTGCGGACTGCCGCTTCGCGCCGGTGGTCGAGCCGGAAGCGGCCTTCGGGCATCGCTATCGCCTGGATGCGGAAGGCGTGATGCTCACTGCTCAGGCCGGACCGGCCGTCCGCGCCAATGTACCTGCGCCGCTCATTTTGCCCGCCTTGAGCCTGGTGGAGGCGCGGGTGCCGTTCTGGGATGCCTTGCTCGGCTGCTCCTTTCCGGTGGAGATCGACGTCAGCCTCCGCCCGGTTCGGCTCGACGACGGGCAACTGAAGGCCATCGCCGGCACCATCGGTATGCTGGGCGAGACCCGATTGCGATATGAATACTTCCCGGAGCGCCGGCCCATGCTGCGGGAGCAGGTGCATCCGCTCAACGACTGGTTCAAGCAGGAACTGGAGCGTTGGCTCAGGCTTGCCGTGGGCGTCGAGTTGGACGTGGAATTCGCCACCATGGAGCCAGTGAGCCCAGGCGCGCTGCGGTGGCTTGCGCAAACCCTGATGCCCACTCGCCGCTTCACCGTGCGTCGCGCCGAGGAAGCCGCTCCCACGGTGACGGCCGCCGTTGATCTGCGTACTTGCTTGAACGAGTCGAAGATCATGCCTGCACTACTGCCCGACCGGGAAACGGTACAGCGGATCGGCCTGTCCATGAGTTTCCTACCGCCTCAGACGCCGCTCGCCACCACGGGCATCGTGCTGGGCAAGACGGCAGAAACGAAGGTTCGCCTGCCTGCCTCCGACCGCGAACGCCACTGCTACCTCGTCGGGGCCACCGGCTGCGGCAAGAGCACTCTGCTGCGCAACCTGATCCTGCAGGACATCGAGGCCGGCGAAGGGGTATGCCTGGTCGATCCCCACGGCGATCTCTTCCGGGAAGTACTTGACACCATACCTCGGCGGCGGGCGAAGGACGTCGTCCTGCTCGATCCCACCGACTTCGACCGGGCAGTGGGTCTCAACTACCTGGAAATCCCAGGCGTCCATCCGGCGATGGAGCGCAGCTTCATCACCAACGAGAT
>WBZM01003358.1_pt1 | contig 12536 bp, 12 predicted proteins | sample 5204271 | NCBI WGS metagenome assembly WBZM01 (sample SAMN12344346, study PRJNA552823) | activated sludge metagenome | biome: Activated sludge suspended growth; feature: Nitrification reactor; material: Wastewater; isolation source: activated sludge from nitrification reactor of wastewater...
GTACAGGCGTCCGGTCCCGCCGAAAAAGGTGTCCACGATCATGAAGATCAACTCCAGATCGAAGATCAGCAGGGCCGGGCCGCTCAAGGGGCTCATGCCGATGACGTTGACGCTGCACGGGACGCTGAGGGAGGTGGTCAGGTCGGTATAGCCGCGCTTTTCGATGGAGCCGACGGTGACGATCAATTCGCGCCGCACCAGCTCGAACAGGCCGATCCGCAGGCGATGGGCGAAGCGCTCGTGAATGGTGTCCAGCACCGGCAGCAGGCTGTTGATGGCGTAGTCCTGGCTGGCCAGATCGTAGGGGTGGGCCCCTTCCTTGAAGGCGCTCGCGCCCACGCTGGAGCCGCGCGGCTTTTTGGACACCACTTCCATGAGCGCGTCGCGCTCGTCCCGGGTGAGGAATTCGTCGGTGGACATGGCTTATTGCATCACGAACGCGGTGTAGTAGATGGCTTCGACGCCCGGATCGCCGATTTCCTCGTTCAGCACGGCCTGAATCAGTTCCAGCGCCTGGGCGCGCAGCTTTTCCTTGCCTTCGTTGGAGTTCAGCGTCTCCATTTTCTGGTTGCCGAACAGCAGGATCAGGCTGTTGCGAATCCGTGGCATGTTGTTGGTGACGGCGTCGATCGCCGCCTTGTCTCTGGACATCACCGACAGGCCGATCTGCAAATAACGCAGCATGCCCTGGTCTTCGATGTTGATGATGAACGGTGGGTCGAGCGCCTGATAAACCGCGGTTTGTGCCGCCGCTTCCGAGCCGTGCCCTTTGGCGGATGCCTTGGCCGGCGCTTTTTTGGGTCCGCCGTGCGCCGCCGCCGCTTTGGTCGCAGGCTTTTCTTCGCCGGCATCTTCGGCGACATCGGCGGTTGGGTGCAGCGCTCCGGTGAAGAACAGGGTGGCGCCCACGGCGCCGCCGATCAGCACGATGGCACCGATCACGATCAGCAGAACTTTCATGAGGCCGGCGCTTTTTTTCGCCGGCGCCTTGGCGTCGTCTTTCTGAGCCATGCGGGTTTCCGAAGCTTGAAGGGGAACTAGTGCGGGTTTAGCAAATAGCGCGCCATCGTATTTTCAGGATGTTTTTCAATTTATTTCAATTAATTAATTAGCTGGTGGGGCTCCCGTCGGGAAACTGGCGGGACCGGTGCCGGCCAAGCCGCCAAAATCCTGTCGCTGAGTGGGGTGTATTGCTGGGGTAGCGAAGCGGGTGCTCGCGCAACAAAACCGCGCGGCGGCGGCCGTGGCGGTCGATGCCGATAACCGGTATCGGGTCTCTGTGGACTTCGGGTCGCGGAGAGAGGCTCGTTTAGACGGCGGTGTAAAGCGGGGCTTTCAGACCTCGCGCCGCAACGCCTCTTCGATGGGCGCGTAGTCGAAGTCATCGGCGTGCCGGCGCAGGGTTTGACCCAGCGCCGCGTCCCGCTCCGCCACCCGCCCGATCAGCGCGTCGATGCGCTCGGTGTCCAGGATCGCCAAGGCGTCCGCCAACGCCCGCCGCAGTCCGTCCGGCAACGCCGCCAGCGCCACCCGGTCCATCGGCGTTTCCGAGAGGCCCGCATCGGACGGCGCCGCGCGCTCCCGGTAGGCGTACCGCACCCCGAGCTGGCGCCCCAGGCACTCGAAAATCTCTGTCGGCCGAAACGGCTTGTGCAGGATGTCGTCCATCCCCGCCGCCAGCATCTCGCCGCGCTGCTCGGCGAACACCGAGGCGGTCAGGGCGGCGATCTTGACCTCTTGGCCTCCCTCCAAGGCCCGGATGCGCCGCGTGGCTTCCAGCCCGTCCAGCACCGGCATCCGCCGGTCCATCCAGATGAAGTGGGGCCGCCACTCCCGGAACCGCTCGATCCCCCGGGCGCCGTTTTCGGCGGTTTGTACCCGGAACCCGGCGTTTTCCAGCAACCGGCTCAGCAACAGCGAGTTTTCGGGCTGGTCCTCGACGATCAGAATCCGCCAGTCCGGCTGGCCCGGTTCCAGCCCGAGCACCTCGCCGCCCTCGTCCCGCTGTCCGGTCACTTCCGAGGCGGACACGGGCTCGACCGGCAGCTCGATCCAGAAGCAACTGCCTTGCCCGAGCCGGCTGCTCACCCCGATCCGCCCGCCCATCAGCTCGACGAACTGGCGGGTGATCGCCAGCCCCAGCCCGGTGCCTTTCTGGGCCGAGGTCTGGCCCGCCTGCACGAAGGGCTCGAACACCCGCTCCAGGTCTTCCGCCGCGATGCCCGGTCCCGTGTCGTCCACCTCGATCCGCAGCCGGGGCTCGCTCGGGTCCGGCCCGGCGTCCAGCCGCAGGGTGACCGCGCCTTTCGCGGTGAACTTGATGGCGTTGCCCAGCAGGTTGACCAGCGCTTGCCGCAGCCGGATCTCGTCGCCCCGGATGTGGCGGGCCACCCGCGAGGACTGCTCCAGCCGCAGCTCCAGGCCCTTTTCGATGGCCCGCTGCCCCATCATGCCGACGATGTCGCGCACCAGGGCGTGCAGGTCGAGCGGTGCGATCTGCAGCTCCACCCGGCCGGCCTCGATCTTGGCCATGTCCAGGATGTCGTTGATCAGCCCCAGCAGGTGCTCGCCGCTGCGGCTGATGATGTCCAGGTGCTCCCGGTCGCGGCCGACGGTGCCGGCGTCCCGCTGCAGCAGCGCCGAGAAGCCCAGGATCGCGTTCAGCGGCGTGCGCAGCTCGTGGCTCATGTTGGCCAGGAACGCGCTCTTGGCCCGGTTGGCCGCCTCGGCTTGCTCCTTGGCCGCTTGCAGTTCGGTCGTCCGCTCGGACACCTTGGTTTCCAGCGTCAGGTTGAGTTCGGTCAAGCTCGACACGAACTGCTGGAGCCTTTCGGCCATGCCGTTGAAGGTGAGCGCCAGTATCTGGAGATCGTCGATCATCTCCTCGGGATCGACCCGGGCAGACCAATCGCCGTTCGTCATCCGGGTGGCGGCCGCCACCAGCTTGCGGCTGGGCAAGCCGATCACCAGCCAGATCGCGATGCCGCCTCCAACCGAAATCAGGGCCACGATCAGACCGATCTGGGAAGCGATTTTGACCAGGTACTCCTTGGCGATGCGCGCGATGTCGTCGCGCGGGGTGGCCACCACCACGATGGCCTCCGATCCGGCGACCGGGTGGTAGGAAAACAGCAGCGACGACCGGGAGAAGTCGTCGAAGGAACCTTCTTTTCCGGCGAGGATCGGTTCCGCGATCACCTTCGAATAATCGGCTTGCAGCGACGATCCGATTTTCGCGGCGTCGGGATGAGCCAGATAGCGCCCGGATTTGTCGGTCACGAAAATCAGCTTGCCCGGATCGTTGGCGCTTTCGATGAGTTTCGGCAGCGTGTCCGCTCGGGGCGCGGTGTTGGCGATTTGGTTCGCCAGCAACCGGGCAAGCTTCAACTGGGCGGAATTCGACACGCCCGCGAGGGCCGTTTCAAGATTGTTGTACGAAAAGATCACGATTCCCAGCAAGGGAAGGCTGAGCATCAGAATCAGCCAGAGCCCCAAGCGGATGGCGAGCACGCTGATCCGGCTTTTGACGGCGACCCACTGCAACTTCATGACAGGCCGATTTCCCCGAAGCCTACACGAAAAAATCCCTCGCCCCGGTCATCGTCCAAAGCGAGCGGGAATCGGGCGGGAATCGAGAGTGTTCTATTTCCCATGCGCCGGCTCGGGTGGAGCGGTTTCACCATAATGGCTTGCGCGACTTTTTCGGGATCAGCGTCAAGAACACCGCCGTGATGAGCGAGGTCAGAATCACCTCGGGCCATAATGAAATATAAAGGTCCAGCAGCGCTTGGCCGGGCGTGCCATCGCGAAAAACGCGGGCGAACAGGTCGGGAGACAGGCCGGCCCCGAAAACTAAAACGGGAATGCAAACCCCGAAATAATAAACGGCGATCAGCCCGATCCACGCGGGAAAAAAGAGCCAGGAGGAAAACTTCTCGAAGACCAGCTTCTTGTAGGCGAAAGCCATCCAGAGCGCGCCGGCCACATGCATCGCGATCGTGACCGGATACAGACCGGGCGAGGGGTCGTAAATGCCCGCCAGAACGCCGATCAGGACGGCGCCCACCGGCCCGGTCAGCGCGGCGCCGAGAGTGACGAAAATCTCGCGCGGGTCCGTGATCGCCCCCGTTCCCGCAATGAAGGCCGTTAGGCCGCCATAGACGCAGATGAATGCCGCCAAACCGAACGGCAGGGCGATGGCCAAAGTTTTCAGCACAGCCCGGATATCGGTCATGGGGCGCATCCTGCAACGATGTGGAAAAGGCGTGAAGGTCGACCGGAAACAGGGTTCACCACAGCGGCTTGCGCAGCTTTTTCGGGAGCAGCGCCAAAATGGCTGCCGTGATGAGCGAGGTCAAGACAAGCTCTGGCCATATCACTGCGCGATAAAAAATTCCCAGCGCCTGGGCTGGTGTGCTATCGGGAAAAATCTGGGCCAACAGGTCGGGAAACAGGCTGATTCCGACCACGAACGCGGGGATGACGAAGATGAGGTAGTAGACGGCGACCAGCCCGATCCACGCGGGAAAGAACAGCCAGGAAGCAAACTTCTCGAAGACCAGCTTTTTGTAGGCGAAAGCCATCCAGAGCGCGCCGGCCACATGCATCGCGATCGTGGCCGGGTACAGGCCGGGCAAGGGGTCGTAAATGCCCGCCAAGACGCCGATCAGGACGGCGCCGATCGGCCCGGTCAAGGCGGCGCCGAGAGTGACGAAAATCTCGCGCGGGTCGGTCGTGGACTGCGTGCCCGGAACATAGATCGTGAGCCCGCCGTACACGCAAAGAAAGGCCGCCAGGCCGAAGGGCAGGGCGATGGCCAAGATTTTGAGCGAACTTCGCGTGTCGGTCATGAACCGATCCCCTCTGAATTCTGGCTGACAGGAACCAGACAACGCTTCTCCAGACGATTTGGGTCGTTCGATGAAGGATTGTTGGTATCAGTAATAATACTATTATACTGAAAGCTATAATAGTATTGAATATTGATGAACCTATGATTTTTAAAATATCACTCCAAAATCGAATCGCCCGCAAATCATGATCGACTCGCCGGCGCCCGATGGTTCGGGTCCGTCGCCCGACCAGGGTTCGGGCAAAAATGCGGAGAACGACGGGCGGCGAGATCGGGCGGCCGGGGAAACCCCGGCCGAAAATCGGTCAGGTCGTCAGCAGCGACAGGGCGCCGGGGCCGTATTTCGGCACGTTGACGCTGAAATCGGCCCGGCCTTTGACCGCGCCCAGCAGCGCCTTGGCGTCGGCCGGCAGCTTGCCGGGATCGGGATACAGGGTCGCCAGCTTGAGGTGCGGGGTGTGCTCGGTCATCAGCAGCGTCGAGAGGATGTTCATCACCTCGTACAGATTGTCGAGCATGGTCTGCTCCAGCTTCTTGGCCTTGATCGCGTCCTTGGCCACCGCCGCCGGCATCATCGACAGCGCGCAGCCGGCGTTGGCCGCGAACGGCAGGTCGCAAACGGCGACCGCGACCGGCTTTTCGTGGTCGTCGATGAAGGTCGCGATCAGGTTGCCGGTACCGGGTTTGGTGTCGAGCGGTTTGCCGGCCGCGACCGGCACGGTGCCGCCGAACAGCATTTCGAGCGTTTGCGTCATCGCCTTTGCGTTGGGTAGAGCGAACGTGGTGGTTGCCATGAGCGTGTGTCCGGGTTGTGGTTTTTGAGGGTTTTAGCGGGTGGCGGAAGCGGGCGGCCGGGGATCGCCGAGACAGCGGACGATCCTGCGGGTTGCCGGAGCGCGCCGAGGCGGATCATTTCTTGAGAAAGGCATCCAGAACCTTGGCGAAAATCTCGGCGGTGAACGGTTTGGTGATGAGGAACTTGGCGCCCGTCTGGGCCGCCCGGGACCGCATTTCGGCCGAGGATTCGGTGGTCACGAAACCGAAGGGGATTTTGTAGCCTTCTTCGTTGAGGGCTTGCAGCAGTTCGATCCCGGATTTGTTGGGCATGTTCCAGTCCGAGAAAATCAGATCGGGCGGATCCTTGTGAATGACGGCCAGAGCCTCGTTGCCGTCGCCGGCTTGCAGGACTTCCAGGTTGCCGTAACCCGCCTCGCGCAGGGTGCGCCGGACGATCATGCGCATGGCGCTGCTGTCGTCGACGATCAAAATTTTCATACCGCTTTACTCCTGTTCGAACAAGCTGATCTGTAGGATTTGGCCTTCGCAACGCAGCAAAACTCGCCCGGCCAGCCGGCCGGCCACCGCTATATTGTAATGCTCGGTCACGTCGGGTAGGGATACGAGAGAAGGCGAGGGCAACAAGCTTTTCAAATTGCTGCCCAGCATGTGGGTCAGCTCGCCGACGGTATCCCGCAGCTCGGTGTCGGTGATGGCCGACGGCGGGATCTCGAACATGGCCGCCGCCGCCTTGCGGGCGACGGCCTTCGGGCAAACCAGCAGCACGCAGCCTTGCCAGCTCCCGTCGATGGTCACTCGCCCGGCCAGCAGTCGCTCGCCATCCGGCGGGATGATCGGCAGCCCGTCGTCCCGCTCGATTTCCAGTTCGAGCATGGAGTTCCAGATATTTGCGGCGGCCTCGTGGAGCACATCCCCCGGCAGCCCTACGAAATTCTGTTCTGGCGCAACTGGTAGCATACGGTTTTTCCCATGGAAATCGGTTCGAAAGCGGCGTCCAGATTGAGCGTCGTTTCCGAGGACCCCAAAAACAGATAGCCATCCGGCTTGAGGATGCCGCGCACCCGGGCCAGGATCGCTTTCTTGGTTTCCGGGCCGAAATAAATCAGCACGTTGCGCATGAAGATCACGTCCAGCTCCGGGAATGGCGGCCAAGCCTCGACCAGGTTGCTCTGCCGGAAATCCACCATGCGCCGGATTTCGGATTTGAGCCGCCAGTGCAGGCCCTGCTTGTCGAAATAGCGGGTCAGCAGGGCCGCCGGCAGGCCGCGATTGATTTCGATCTGCGTGTACAAGCCGTCGCGGGCTCGGGCGAGGACGGCGCCGGACAGATCGGTGGCGAAAATTCGCAGCCGGCCCCTGACCAGATGGGGAAAATGTTCGTGCGCCAGCATCGCGACGCTGAAGGGTTCCTGCCCGCTGGAGCAGGCCGCACACCAGATCGCGAGGTGCTGGCCGGGCGTTCGCCTGGCGATCAGGGTGGGGAGAATCGCGGTTTTGAGGGTTTCGAACGGATGGCCGTCGCGAAAGAACGAAGTTTCGTGCGTGGTCATGGCTTCGACCACTTTGTTCTGGAGGCCGTCGCCCGCGCCGATCCGCAAGGAGGCGATCAGCTCCCGCAGCGAGGCGAATCCGGTCTGGCGGGCCAGCGGGGTTAGCCGGGTCTCGATCAGATAGGCTTTGTCCGGCTCCAGCACGATGGCGGAGTGGCGCCGCACCAAATCGCGGATGTAGTTGAAGTCTTGAGGGCTTAGCGTGCTCATCGGGGCGGGCAAGGGCAAGGGTGGGAGCGTCGGCTAGCGGCCCATCCGAACCCGGCTCATGATTTCGCTGGCCAGTTGGGAGAGCGGGATCTGTCCGTCGGCCAGACCGGCCTTCGCCACGAAACCGGGCATGCCCCACACCACCGAGCTGGCTTCGTCCTGGACCAGGATTTGTCCGCCGGCCTTGCGAATCGCCTCGCAGCCCCGCAATCCGTCGTTGCCCATGCCGGTCAGAATCACCGCCAGGGTGTTGCCCCGATAAACGTCGGCCACCGACCGGAACAGCACGTCGACCGCCGGCCGGCAGGAATTCTCCGGCTCGCCCTGATGCAATTGCAGGCGAATCTGGTTGCCTTGCCGTTCCAGCGCCATGTGCGAGCCGCCCGGCGCCACCACGACCTGTCCCGGCCGCAGGATTTCGCCGGCCGCGCCCTCGGCGACGGCCAAGCTCGATTGGGTGGCGAGGCGCTCCGCCAGCAGCCGGGTAAAAATCGGCGGCATGTGCTGGACGATCAGGATCGGCACCGGGAACGAGGCCGGCAGCCTGGGCAGCAGCGCGGCCAGCGCGGGCGGGCCTCCGGTGGACACCCCGATCACCACCACGTCCACCCGCTGGCGAATGCGCGGCGGGGCCGGCAGCGGGCTCGGCCTGGCTTCGGGCTTGAAGGCCGTTGTCCGCTCGAACGGCGCCGGCCCGGCCGTCGGCCGCCCGAACGGCACGAATCCGCCCGGCGTCCGCCCGCCGGGGGCCGGCTCGGCGGCGGCCGGCGGCTGGACCGGCGGCGGCGCGATGAGGTGGCGGCAAAAGGTCTTGATCCGGGGGATCAGCTCGTCGCGAACCCGCTGCAAAGAGGCGGCCATGTTGCCGGTGTTGGAGGGCTTGGTCACGTAGTCGTTGGCGCCCCGCGCCAGCGCTTCGAGCGTGACGATCGCTCCCCGCTCGGTGATCGAGCTGAACATGATGACCGGCAGGCGCGGTTGCCGCTTGCGGATTTCGGTCAGCGTCTCCAGGCCGTCCATCTCGGGCATTTCCACATCCAGAATCACCATGTCCGGGTTGATCGCCGCCAGCCGTTCCAGCGCGACCCGGCCGTTGGGAGCTTGGCCGGCGACTTCCAGTTGGGGGTCGCCGGTCAGCACGTCGGTCAGCAGCCGGCGGATCAGCGCCGAGTCATCGACGAGCATCAAACGTATTTTGTTGGCCATGGCTAAGGGGGCGTGATTCCGAGTAAATTGAGCTTGTCCAACACCGCGTCGCGGGTGAACGGTTTCATGACGTATTCGTCGGCGCCGGCCGCCAGCGCCCTGGCGACTTGGTCGAGTTCCGATTCGGCGGTCACCATCATCATCGGCAGCGCGCGGTGGGCGTCGTCGGCGCGGACGGCGCGGACGAAATCGCAGCCGTCCATGCCCGGCATTTGCCAGTCGACCAGCACCGCCTGGATATCGTCCCGCCCTTGCAGGTGGGCCAGTCCCTCCTCGCCGCCGCCGGCCTCGATCACCTCGAAACCGGAACCGCTCAGGATGCGCCGGAGCAGCGAACGCATCGCCAGGGAATCGTCGATCACCAGTACGGCCATGGGACAATCTCCAGGATCGCGCGCCGCGCGCTTCAGGTCACCGCGCGGATGCCGCCGCGCCCCGGCCGGTGGCCGGCGTGAAAAGAGGCCGGCTCGTAGCGGAACCGATCGACCAGTTGCTGCAGCTCGACCGCCATGCGGGCCATTTCGCTGGAGGCGTTGTGAACGTCGTTGGCGCTGCCGAGCGTGCTCTGGGTGGCCTGCGCCACGTTGGTGATGTTCTGGGCGATCTCGGCGCTGCCCCGGGCGGCTTCCGACACGCTGCGGCCGATCTCGTTGGTGGTCGCGGTCTGCTGTTCGACCGCGCTGGCGATGGTGATCTGGATGTCGTTGATCTGGTTGATGATCGCGCTGATGCCGCCGATGGCGTCCACCGCGCTGCCGGTGTCCATTTGGATGGCCTCGATCTTGCGGCCGATTTCCTCGGTAGCTTTGGCGGTTTCCTTGGCCAGCTCCTTGACTTCGTTGGCGACCACCGCGAAGCCCTTGCCGGCCTCGCCGGCGCGGGCCGCCTCGATGGTGGCGTTCAAGGCCAGCAGGTGGGTCTGTTCGGCGATCGAGGTGATGACCTTGATGATGTTGCCGATGCCGGCGCTGCTCTCGCCCAGCTTGCGCACGGTCGTGTTGGCGCTTTGCGCCATGGTGACCGCCGAGGCGACCACCTTGGCGGCCTCGGCCGCGTTCAGGGCGATTTCGCGGATGCTGGCGCCCATTTCCTCGGTGGCCGCCGCGACCGCCTCGACGTTGGCGCTGACCTGATCGGCGGTCGAGGAAGCCATCGTCGCCTTGTGCGAGGCGGCCTCGGCGTTGCCGCCCATCTGGTGGCTGACCATGGTCAGCTCCTCGGCGGCGCCGGCCAGGGTCTGGGCGGTTTGGCCGATGCGCGCCATGCTGTCGCGCAGGGTGGCGAGCAGTTGGTCCAGCCCCTGGGCCATGCGGTCGATGGTCTCGTTGCCGGCGACGGCCAGCTCCTGGGTCAGATCGCCTCCGGCCGCCGCGCTGACCGCTTTGAGCATCCGGTCGACCTTGGCTTGCAGCGACTGGGCCTGCTCCTTTTCGCGCTCTCCCGCTTCCTTGACCATGCGCTCGTTTTTGATTTTATCGGTCGCCAGCTCCCAGGTGATCATCGGTCCCAGATAGGCGCCGTCGCGGTCGCGAACCGCGCTGAAGTACAGCTCGCACACCTCGCCGCCCAGCGCGACGGTCGCCCGGTGCGGCAGTTGGGCCGGATCGGCGACCGTTCGCCGCAAGTCGGCCTGTTGGGGGTAGAACACTTCGATCGGCTGGCCGGTCAGCCCGGAGACCGGAGCCGGCAACTGCGGCTCCAGCCGGCGCAGCAGCCGTTCCATCGCGGGATTCATGTAGCGCAGCCGGAGATCGCGATCCGCGGCCATGATGTTGGAGGGGGTGCTTTGCACCATGGACAGGACTCGGCTTGCTTGCTTGCGCTCTTCCGCCACCTCGGCCCAGTTGACCTGGTCCGCTTGCAGCACCGAACGGATGTTCTTGATGGCCTGGTTGAGCGCCTGGGTCATGGCGCCCAGCTCGTCGTTGGCGACGATGGGCGCCTCCTGGGACAGATCGCCGCCGGCCAGGTTGCACGCCAGTTCCAGTACGCCGTTCACGCCGGCCCGCAAGTTCCGCCGCAGCCAGAAGAACAGCGCGAGCAGCGGCAGGGCGAGCGCGGCGACCAGCAGCGATTCGCGCAAGGTCGCGCCGAAGAAGCCGGCCTGCGCCTCGTCGATGTAAACGCCGGTGGCGAGCACCCATTCCCAGGGCGCGAACTCCCGGGCGTAGCCGATTTTGGAAACCGGTTTGTTGGTCCCCGGCCTCGGCCATTCGTAGGCGACAAAGCCGCTCCCGTCCCGCCGAGCGGTCTCGGCCAATTCCGCCAGGATAGCGGCCAAGCTGTTGCCGTCGCGGCCGGCGTGGGGCGGCTGGTTTTCCAGTTCCGGCCGGGCGGCGTGCAGCACCAGCCGCTGGTCCTTGTCCAGCGCCACGAAATACAGATCCTCGCGACGCATGTTGCGGAGGGTTTCGATGGCCAGCTTTTGGGCCTGTTCGCGGGTGAGGGCGCCGGCCTGTTCCTGCTTGTGGTAGCGATCCAGGATACCGGCGGCCATCTCGACCACGTTGAGGGCCAGGGCCTTGGGTTCCTCCCGCACGCTCTGCCAGCGCATCCACAGCGACAGGACCATCAGAAGGGCCATGCTGGCGATGGCCCAGCCCACGATCAGGGCCAGCTTGCCGCGCAGGCTCAAGTTTTTCAGCAGATTCATCGGTGTCGTTCTCCTCGTGGCAATCTGGTTGGGGGTATCTCCGCGGACGGGGACATCCCCCTTCCCTACGGTCGGACGCTCGCTGTACCTTGGTCGCGATTGAGTATGTCCGGGCTGAACAGCTTTTCGACGTTCAGCACCAGCAGCAGGCGACCCTGCAATTTGTAGGCGCCCCGGATCAGTTCCCGCGCGATGCCCTCCAGGGTGTCGGGCGGATGCTCGAAGCTGGCTTCCTCCACTTCCAGCACGTCGCCGATGCGGTCCACCAGCAGGCTGAAAATGCTCTGCCGGGTCTGGATGACGATGTTGATCGGCAGGCGGTCGTCCGGGCGGTCTTCCACTTGCAGCAGGCGCCGCAAATCGACGGCGGTCACGATCTGGCCGCGCAGGTTGATCAGGCCGCGGACCACGCCGGGCGCCAGCGGCACGGGGGTGATCGTCTGGTAGCGGATGACCTCCTGGACTTTTTCGACTTCGATGCCGAAAAACCGCTCGTTCAGGAAGAAAGTGCAGAGCTGTCGCTGGTCGGCCACGGGCTCAAGCCTCCTCGGCCAGCGCCAGCAGCGGCGCCACCTGCTCCAGGAAGCTGCGCACGTCGAACAGCTCGGTCACCCGGCCCTGGATCACCAGGGTGCTGGAGACGCCGGGACGGGTCGAGCGTCCCTTGACTTCGAACACGCCCTGGATGATGTCGAGAATCTCGTCCACGATCAGGCCGACCCGGCGCGGGCCGTCGCCGAAGACGATGACTTGCAACAGGCCGGCGTTGGCGTTGCCGTCGGGTTCCGTGACCCGATCGAAGGATCGGCGCTCGCTGAGGATGTTGCGCAGGTGAATCAGCGGCAATATCTGCCCGCGATACTGGACCACGTCCACCTCGCCGGCCCCTTCCACTTGCTCCAGCTCGATTTCTTCCAACCGGGAGACGGGCGCGAGCGGGATGGCCAGCCGGCCGTTGCCGGGGGAGCGGACCACCAGCAGGGTCTGGCGGTCGCCTTCGCGGTCCCGGGACCGCAGTTGCGCCGAGACGTTGTGATCGTGGCTGTCGCTCAAGATCCGGGCCTGTTGGGCGATCCCCAGCACATCCAGGATGAGCGCGACCCGGCCGTCGCCCATGATGGTGGCGCCGGCGAAGACCGGGATGTCCTGCAACACCTTGTCGAGCGGCTTGACCACGATTTCCTGGGTGTCGTTGATCTGGTCCACCACCAGGCCGAACTGGTGCTGGCCGGCTTGCAGCACCACGATGTTGATATGGCGGTGATCG
>WBZM01003359.1_pt1 | contig 12535 bp, 8 predicted proteins | sample 5204271 | NCBI WGS metagenome assembly WBZM01 (sample SAMN12344346, study PRJNA552823) | activated sludge metagenome | biome: Activated sludge suspended growth; feature: Nitrification reactor; material: Wastewater; isolation source: activated sludge from nitrification reactor of wastewater treatment...
GGCGAGGGTGTCGGCCAGCTGCTGGATCGTCTCGTGCTCGAGATCGCCCCAGTCGCGGGCGTCGTCGTCGCTCGCCACGCCGAGCACGCCGAGCAGCACGCCGCCGACGCGCAGCGGGGCCACGAGCGCCGACCCGCCCTGATCGCCGGGGAAGGCGTCGCGCAGTTCCTGGCTCCAGGCGGCGTTGCCGCTGCGCCACGACCTCGACACACCGCTCAGCCGGCTGAGGTGAGCCACCCAGTGCGGCAGACGATCGAGCGACACCTCCGCCGGCGGCAGCTGCCGCTGCGGCGAATGACGGGCGATCCACATGCCGACCGGACGCAGCACGTTGCGGTCGACATCGATCGAGTCGAGGAACGCGAAGTCGGCGCCGAGCAGCTCGCCGAGGTCCGACATGAGCACATCGAGGCCGGCGAGGAACTCGTCGCGGGTCTGGTCGAGCGCCGACTGGGCGACGCGGGCGGCGAAGTCACCGAGCGAACGGCGACGGCGGGTGGCGGCGGCGACCCGGTGTTCTTCGGTGACGTCGCGACAGGTCGCCGCGAAGAAGCGCACGCCGGGGCGCAGCGGATCGTCGACGTACTGCACGTCGGCGGCCACCTCGGTCCGCACACCGGTGCGACGGTTCACGAACGTGGTCTCGCCCTGCCACACCTGGCGATCGCGCAACGCCGGCAGCACGACGTGTTCGATGAGGTCGCCGTCGTCGGGGTCGATGACGTCCTCGATCTCGAGGCCCTCGAGCGACTCGTCGGGTTCGAGGCCGACGGCATCGCGCATCGCCGCGTTCGCGTAGACCCAGCGTCCGCCCTGCTCGACGATGAACACGAGCGACGTGGTCTGTTCGATCAGGCCCTGGAAGCGGCGGCGGTCGTTCTCGGCCTCGAGCCGTTTCGACAGGTCGCGGCGCACGTGCAGCCAGTGCGTGTGCACACCCCGCTCGTCGGTGATCGGGCTGAGTGTCAGCTCGCACAGGAACGTGCTGCCGTCGGCCCGCCGAGCGGGGATCTCGCGGGTGGCCGACTTCGCCGCAGCTCGGACGTCGACGAACCACTGCCACACCTCGTCGGGGGTGTCGAGCGGCAGGAGCGATCTCACCGACTTGCCGAGCACGTCCCGACTGCGGATGCCCGTCTCCTCCTCGAACGCGTCGTTCACGTACACGATCGGTGGGCTCGTCTCGTCGCCACCGCTGGCGGCGGTGACGATCACGGCGTCGTGAGCGCTGTCGAGCGCGGCCATCAGCAAGCGGGCTCGCGGCGACCCGAAGCCGGGGAGCTCCTCGGCGCGGTGCACCTCGTCGTCGGGTTCGAGCAGCGGACCCTCGCTCCCGCACCAGGGCAGGACGAGGAGCTCCTCGAGCAGCGCCGGCGGGACGGGACGACCGAAGTGGTAGCCCTGCGCGTGGTCGGCACCCATGTGCATCAGCGACCGGGCCTGACGCACGTCCTCGACACCCTCGGCGATCACCCGCAGCCCGAGCGCGTGCGACAGGTCGATGACCGCTTCGATGATCGCCTCGTCGGTCAGCGAGTCGCCGACGCCCTGCACGAACGAGCGGTCGATCTTCACCGCGGTCACCGGCAGCCGCCGCAGGTACGACAGCGATGAGTAGCCGGTGCCGAAGTCGTCGAGCGCGATCTCGACGCCCAGGCGGCGCAGCTCCATGAGCGCGCTCGTGGCCGCGGGCAGGTCGTCGAGCAGGCTCGACTCGGTGACCTCGAACCCGATGCAGCGGTGCGTGATCCGACCCGCGTCGATCGCCGCGGCCACGCGGGAACGAACCCCGTCGCCGTCGGTCAGTTGCTGCGCAGCGAGGTTCACCCAGACGCGGATCGGGTCGCCGCGATAGACCTCGCGCCATTGCTCGGCGAGCTCGATCGCCGCGTCGAGCACCCAGGTGCCGAGCGCGGTCATCAGGCCCGCCGCCTCGGCGTCGGGCAGGAACGCCGCCGGAGCGAGCAGCCCCTCCGTCGGGTGCTGCCAGCGGACGAGCGCCTCGACACCGACCACCCGCCCGTCGCGGAGGTCGACCTCGGGTTGCACGAAGAGGCGCAGTTCGTCCTGGGCGATGGCCCGTCGGAGGCCGTCCTCGATGCGCTGCCGGCGAACGGCCTGCTCGCCGAGCGAGTACTCGTAGCCGACGACGGTGCCCGGTGCGGTGGCCTTGGCGCGCCGGCAGGCGAGGTAGGCGTGCTCGAGCAGGTCGATCGGCTGGTCGTGCTCGGCCTTCCAGGCGATGCCCGCGCTGGCTCGCACGGCGACGGCGTCACCGTCGTCGAGTCCGATCGGTGCCGCGACGGCCTGCACCATCCGCTCCGCGACGCTGGTGGTCAGCCACCAGTCGGCGTCGGGCACGATCGCGACGAAGGCGTCGCCGTCGGACGAGCACACCACGCCACCGGCCGGCAGACAGGCGGCGAGCCGGGGGCCGAGCACGGCGAGCACCAGGTCGCCGACCTGGTGCCCCCACTGGGTGTTCACCTGGTGGAAGCGGTCGAGGTCGAGGTGCACGACCCCGGCGCTGCGTGCCGTCCGCTGGATCGTGTCGAGCAGTTGCACGGCCTCGGGACGCGCCACGAACGCACCCGGGGTGGGTGTGCTCGGCGCGGCCGGGGCGGCCGGCGCGACGGAGGGGCCAGGCGGGGCAGGGTTCATGACGTGGGACGGCTCTCCAGCCATGGCTGACCGTCCGTCAGTCGGGCGCGGATGCCGGGGTCCCCCGTCCGGAGATGCGGGTCGCCGGCGGGTGGTCGGCGCCCGCGGTGGCGGGTGCCCCCGGCGTGTCCGATGCACCGGATGCACCCGGCGCGTCCGACAGGTAGGCGACGATGTCGTCGATCGTGGCGCGGACGGCATGGGCGGCCACCCGGCGGTCGCGGAACAGCGGGCGGCGGGGTGTGAGGAACTCGTCGCGCAGCTGTTCGACCGCGTCGAGCCGGATCTCGGTGGTCGGCAGTTCGTGCGGCGCGGGCGGCGGGAGCGGCGGGAGCGGCGGGAGCGGGTCGGCGACGAGCAGCACCGGCGCCTGCGTCCCGGTGGTGGGCGGGGCGTCGTACGGCGACTCGGGGGACGCGTCGAACGGGTCGGCGAGCACCGGGGTGGTGCGGCGCGGCGCCGGGGCGTGTGGCGGTGGGGGCAGCGGACCGAGCTCGATCGGCAACGCCGGTGCCCAGCGGGGCGGGGCCGGTGGGATCCCGTCGGGCTCCCACCAGTGCAGGCAGGTCGGGGTGACGACCGCAGCCCACCCGTCGTCGCGCTCGAGCACGGGCACCTCGGCGTCGAGAGCGATCCGGTCGAGGTCGGCCCGTGACGCGAGTCGGACGCGCATCGGCACCGGCGGCAGCTCGACCGCCGCGACCCGCGTGGTGCGCACGGTCGGTCGAGGAACTGGCGCCCCGGCACCGACGTCCGCTGGCGCGGGCATCGGCGTCGGGTCGTCACGCTCGCCGTCGTCGCTGTTCTCACGGTGGTCGCCGACTTCGGCGTCGCCGTCGCCGTCGTCCGCGGCGGTGGCCGAGGCGTGGGACGGCCAGGCGGTCACCGTGGCGGCGATCAGCACCAGCAGCGCCACCACCAACCACCGTCGGGCGGCGCGCGGCACGCCGCCCACCTCGCGCGGCGCCGGTTGTTCGTCGCGGACCGGCTGGGTGCTGGCGACGACCGGGCCGTCGAGCGATGGCGTCACCTCGGTCGACTCGGCCGGGTGCAATCCGATCTCGTCGAGCCGGAACACGATCTGCTCGGTGAACGTGGAGGCGTCCGTCGACGGGTCCGGGGTGACGACGGCCTCGAGCTGCAGCTGCACGGTGGTGAGCGTGAGCCCGGTGGCGTCCTGCACGCGGGCGAGCAGGTCGCGCATCGCGGTGAGGTCGAGCGTGCCGTGCAGCTGGACGCCCCCGGCGACCACCGGCGTGAGCGGTGCGAGCGTGAGCGAGGTGCTCCACCCGGCGGCCGCGCCGAGGATCGCCCGGAGCCGGGCGTTCGCCACGAGCGTCGGGTCGCCCTCGTACCGGAAGGTGACCGCCACCTGGTCGGCCAGCTTCGAGAACACGGGCTGACCGGTCTGCACCAGGCCGTCGGGGTAGGTGTCACCGGGGGCGACGCTCGCGGTGTAGCCGAGCGAGCCGACGTGCATCGGCACCGGCGGTGCCGGCACCTCGGTCGGCGGTGCCACGAACGCGGCGACGAGACCGCCGGCGACGGCGACGGTCACGGCGAGCAGCGCGAGGTGCCCGCGCCGACGTCGCGCTCGCGGTCGTCGTCGGCCATCGGGGCCGCGGCCGATGGGCGATCGATCCGGGGTGCTGCGGCCGTCGGACGCGCGACCGTCGGACGCGCCGCGGTCGGGTGTGCGGTCGTCGGGTGCGCCACGTGGGCCGAGTGCCGTCAGCCCGCCGAGGGCCACCAGCAGGCCGGCCACGAGGGCGAGCACGAGCGGCGAGCCGAGCCAGCGGCCCACCCGCGGCAGGCGCAGCGCCTCGGCGCCGATCAGCTCGTCGGCGGTCGGGGTCGCGCTGTCGGTCGAGCGGTTGTTGTCGCCCTTGATCGTGAAGCCGTCGGCCGTGACGTCGACGATGCGGTGCAGCACCACCTCGCCGCTCGCCTCGTCGCGGTAGGCGACGACGTCACCGATCTCGTAGCGGTCGTGGCGGACGACGAGCACCAGGTCGCCGGCACGGTGCGTCGGCAGCATGCTCACGCCGTTCGTCACGACGGAGGCCACGCGGCCGGTCGCGAACCCGACGATCAGCAGGCCGACGACACCGAGGAGCAGGACGCCGAGGAAGCGCCGCAGCACACCCACGGCACCCCCGATCAGTTGTCGACCCGGAAGGTCACCTTGGCGACGTCGATCGACTTGGCCTTCGTGCCGGTCGGGGTGCAGGTCGAGGTGCCACCGACGCTGATCACCGTGCAGGTGTACGGCTGCCCGGTGGCGACGTCCGATCCGTCGTAGAACTCGATCTCGAGGATGCGGCCGGCCACGTTGCCGGTCACCGTGACCGCGATCGAGTCGATGTCGTCGTCGACGCCGATGTTGTAGTCCACGTCGGTGAGCACGGCGCCGCTGATGATCTGGTCGACGGTGCCGCCGATGAAGTTGTCGCTCGAGGTGTCCGAGAGACCGCCCGCGGTGAACGCACTGCCCGTCACGGCGGCAGCGGCCGCGAGGGCCACGACGCCGACGATGATCTTGTTGCGCTTCGTGAGGTTCATCCGTGTGTCCTGTGCGGTCCTGCGGTGCGAAGGCCGGCCAGCCAGCGCTCCGGCGCCTCGGGCCACCCCGGGGGATGGCTGTCGGCGAACCGGTCAGGTGTGATGGTCCGGTGCTCGTCCCCGGACGCCCGCAAGTTCGACACGGAGTGCGGTCACAACTGCGTCGTGCCAGCTCAGCGGCATCCCTCCGCACCCTCGACGGGTCGTCCCGCGGGTGACCAGGTGGTGATCCCGGAGGGACGGGCGGCTAGGGCTCGGTGACGACGACCACGACGACGGCCCCGTCCGGCAGCGGCGTGCCGGGCTCGGGCAGCTGGCGCAGCACCACGCCGGCCGGCGTGGCCGGGTCGACCTCGTCGGGGTCGGCGATCTGCGGGACCACCACCCAGCCGTGCTCGCGAGCGTCGACCGCGACCACGTCCGGCGGTCCCCCGACCCAGTCGGGCACCGCCGCCAGGTCGTCGAGGTCGGCGCGTGCCGACTCGAGCTCGGCACGGGTGCCGTCGTGGTCCTGACGTTCGCTCAGCCACAGCGAGGCGAACACCCCGGCGGCCACGGCTGCAGCGGTGGCGATGCCGCCGAGCATCGCCCGGCTCCACTCCGCGTCGCCACGTGAGCGCCGCGCCACGTCGACGAGCAGCACGGCGCCCATCGGGGCGATCGATCCGGCCGCCGGTTCCTGGCGCACGACGAACCCTGCGGGGCACCCCTTCGGGGCGGCCACGGGACGCTCGTGCACCGACCACCCGGCGGAGGCGCCGTACGAGCGCGCGGCCTCGACGCGCTGGCCCACGAGCTGCGGCACCTGCGCGCCACCGTGCGCGCTCGGGAGGTACGTGTCGCTCGGCTGGTAGCTCATCGGAGGTCCTCGATGCCCGCGACCGTCCGTGCACGCGCCGCCGGCGCCGGGAGCCGTGCGGCCCCACGCGCCAAGATGCGTGCATGGGTGTGGAGATCGAGCGCAAGTTCCTGGTCGAGGGCGAGGCGTGGCGAGCGGGTGCGCGAGCGAGCCGGATCCGCCAGGCCTACCTCGTGCGCGCCGCCGGGCGGTCGGTGCGCGTCCGCGACGAGGACGGTCGGGTGACGCTCACGATCAAGGGGCCGTCCGACGACGGCGACCCGCGTCGACGCGCCGAGTACGAGTACGAGGTGCCCGCCGGCGACGCCGACGGCCTGTTCGCGTTGTGCGAGCCGGGCACGATCGACAAGACCCGCCACCGCGTCGAGGTCGCCGGCCGCACCTGGGAGGTCGACGAGTTCCACGGCCGGCTCGCCCCGCTCGTGGTGGCCGAGATCGAGCTCGACGACCCCGACGCCGACGTGGTGTTGCCCTCGTGGGTGGGACGCGAGGTCACCGACGATCCGGCCTACACCAACGGCGCGCTGAGCCGTCGGGCCTGAGCGCGACTCAGGTCAGGTTCTTCGCGAGGCGCAACCCGGCGATGCGATCGGGTGCCGCGAGCGCCTGCATCGCCAGGTCGTAGTCGGGCAGGTCGTACACCTCGCCGTCGTCGGTGATCATCACGAACCGGTCGAAGGTCGACAGGAAGGTGCGGTCGTGGCTGACGGCGATGACGGTGCCCTCGAACCCGTCGAGGGCCTGTTCGAGCGCCTCGGACGAGTCGACGTCGAGGTTGTCGGTCGGCTCGTCGAGCAACAGCACGTTGTGTCCCTCGAGCTCGAGGCACAGGATCTCGAGCCGCGCCTTCTGTCCGCCCGACAAGGTCTGGAACTCCTGGCGGCCCTGCGCCCGCAGGCCGTAGCGGGCCAACGCCTTCATCGACTTCTCGTCGTCGAACACGCGGTCGCGCACGATCTCCATGCACTGGCGGCCGCTCCACTCGGGCCGGTCGTTGATCTGGGTGAACATGCCGACCGAGGTGCGCGGCCCGAACGTGATCGAGCCGTGGTCGGGCGCGCTGGTGCCCTTGAGCGCCGACAGCAGGTGCGTCTTGCCGGTGCCGTTCGGGCCGATGAGGCCGACGCGTTCGCCGTGATGCACCTCGTCGGAGAACGGCAGGAACAGGTCGCCGATCGACACACCTTCGAGCTTCACCACGCGCCGGGCGGCGTCGGCACCGCGGAGGCGCACGTGGATCTGCTGGTCGGGCACCGGCGGCGGCGGCGGTCCGGCGGCCACGAACTTCTCCCACCGGGTCTCGGCTGCGTTGGCCTTGGTGGCGTTCTTGAAGTTCTGCGCGGCGCGCTGCTTCATGATCTTCATGTGCTGGAACAGCCGGCGCTCCTCGTCGTTCCAGCGCTTCAGCTCGTCGCCCAGCTGCTCCTGTCGCTTCTGGCGCGCCTCGGGGAACGAGGCGTACGAGCCGCCGTGCACCCAACAGCCCGAACCCTCGATGACGACGATCTTGGTCGACACGCGCTCGAGCAGGGTGCGGTCGTGGCTCACCATCAGGATCGTCGATCGGCACTGGCGGATCTGCTCCTCGAGCCATGCCCGCGTCGGGATGTCGAGGTAGTTGTCGGGCTCGTCGAGCAGCAGCACGTCGGCACCCGAGGTGAGCAGCAGGTCGAGGACCAACCGCTTGCGCTCGCCGCCCGACAGCTCGCCGACCAGCCGGGTGGCGAAGTCGTCGACCGGTGTCTTCACGCTGCGCTGCGCGGCCGCCGCCCATTTGGCCTCGAGCTCATAGCCGCCGTGATCGCCCCAGTCGGCCAGCGCCTCGGCGTACTTCATGCCGTCGTCGGAACCGTCGGCCAGCGCCCGCTCGGCGGCCACCAGAGCCAGCCCGCTCGTGCGCAGCAACGGCGGTGCGACCTCGAGCAGCATCTCGCGCAGCTGGTCGGTGGGACGCGACATGCCGACGTCCTGGGTCATGCGCAGCATCGAGCCACCGATCGAGAACTCGCCCTCGTCGGCCTCGAGCTCGCCCGACAGGATCCGCAGGATCGTGCTCTTGCCGACGCCGTTCGCGCCGACGAGGGCGGCGTGTTCGCCCGGCGCGACGCCGAAGCTCACGTCGAAGAACAGCTGATCGGCCCCCGGCGGCGCGTAGGCGAGTTCGGACACGACGATGCTGCTCACGGTCGACGAGTCTGCCGGACACATCGGTGGTCGACACCCGACATTCGGCGCGAGCCCGGGATCAGCCGATGGGGACCGAGGACGACAGCGCGATCGAGTACTCCTCGGTGAAGTTCGTGTCGCCGAGCGGCGTGGGTTGCACGGTGCTGATCGAGCCGACCTCGAGCACGGGCAGTCCATCGGTCGTGCGGTACCAGCCCTCGATCGCGTGCTGCCCGCTCGACTCCCCGGTCACCTCGGCCGTGACGCTCACGTGCGAGACGGCCACGGGTTCGCCGGCGACGTCGAGCGTGGTGCGTTCGACCACGACGCCCTCGAACGCGGTGGTGTCGGTGTCGCCCATCACACACGTCCACGACCAGGTGGTGCCGGGGTCGGCGTCGAGCGGCCGGGCGTCGCCGGTGCACACGTAGTCGTGGCGGCCGCCGACACCGAAGAACTCGTGGTACGACACCATGGCCGTCTCGCGAACGCCGGCGCCGTCGAGGCACCAGTCGCGCGTGTCCCACCGCTCGACCGCCACGTCCCAGCGGAGCCGGACACCGCAACCCGACGCGGTCACCGTGAGGGTGGTGGCCGCCGGATAGTCGTGGCGGGCGCCGGTGAGCACGTCGACCGCGTCGAAGCCGCTCGTCACGTACACGTACACCCCCGGCGTGGGCAGCGTGGGCGTCGCGGCCGGTGTCGTCGTCGCTGGTGCCGTCGTGGCCGGTGCCGCCGGTGCCGCCGTGGCCGGTGCCGTCATGGCCGGTGCAGTCGTGGCCGGTGCCGTCGTGGCGGCCGTCGCATCGGTGGCCGCCGCCTCGTCGCGGTAGCGCTCGACCGCCTCGTCGACACCGATCGGGGTGACCCGTCCGCCGCGCTCGAGCCGCTGGCACCCGTACACGCCGAGGCCGCCCGCAGCGAGCAACGCCACGGCGGCGATGGACGATCTCCGACGCACGGGCACCCCCTCTCGCGGCCGTCGAGGGGGCCACCGTAGCCGTGTGATCAGCTCTCGGGCAGCTCGATGTAGCGGCCGCGCACCAGCACGGTCAGCTCGATGTCCTGAGCCTTCCAGGTGGCCTCGGTCATGTCCTGCAGGCCCAGCCACTCGATGATCGCATCCTGGTGCTTCGGGAAGGTGCGGGCGCACCCCTTGCTCCGCGGGTACGGCGGGATGAACTCCGCACCGTGGATGGCCTGACCTTCGTTGAAGTAGATCGGCTTGTACATGTTGCCGTTGAGCGGGTTGTCGATCTCGACGGGGAAGCTCGCGCTGTCGTGCCAACCTTCGTTGTCGAGAGCCGGGTCGAAGCGGAACGCCCGCGCCCGCACGTTGAAGGTCTGGTGGCCTTCGGCGCCGGTCGAGGTGGGGAAGACGTCGACCACACGGTCGTTGCCCTCACCGGTGACGATCACCTGACAGGTCTGGTCGACGAGGAGCCACCGGTCGGTGTCCGTCGGTGCGCCCTCGGGGATGCCGATCGCGGTGGCGGCGAAGATGGTCGCCTCCTCGTCGCTGCCGGGCACGAGGTGGCGGCTGTGCACGGGCAGGCCCAGCACCATGCGCGCCGCGCAGATCATCTGGCGGGTCAGCCGGCCCGAGTCGCCGTCGATGTCGAGCGGCGGCAGCGAGGTGTTCGCGAAGAACTCGTTCAGTTCGCGCTGTTGCACCATCACCGCCGCAGGCGGTGGTTCGACGAGCGTCGGGTCGGCCGGGTCGACGACGTCGCCGACGCACACGTCGAACTCCTGCCCGGGCAGGAACACGTCGGTCGGGTCGAGCAGGTTCTCCTGTTCGAGCTGCTCGAGCGTGATCCCGTTGCGCTCGGCGATCGCGGTGAGCGAGTCGCCCACCTGCGCGGCGACCACGCAGATCGGTTCGGCGACGGTGGTGCTGGGCGCAGCGGTGGTGGCGACGGATGCTGCCGTCGTCGAGGCGTCCGCTGCGCTGGCGGTGCCGTCACCGCCGGAGCTGCACGCCGCCGCCGTCGACGCCACCAGCAACAGCCCGATCACCAGGCGCGCACGCCTGAGAGGAGTCACCGGTCCGCACCGCATCGGGACACGATTCAATCGGGCCGGAACCCCGCGCGACCACTTCCCCGCCAGCTCCGACGTGCGCACGTCATGGGGGCACCGACCCCCCATGACGTGCCGCGACCGGTCGGGTCAGCTGTAAACGGTCATCTAATGTCCATCCAACGGCCACCTCGCTCTTCCATCGCTGCTACCCCGCTGGCCAGAATTCTCGAGATGAACACGCTCGATGGTCACGATCGGCGCGCCGCTGCCGATCTCGTTGCTGAGCTCTGTCAGCAGGTCAGCTCATTGCTGATCGAACGGGGCGTCCTGAGCTGCGTCTTCGGTTCTCGCCTGTTGCTCAACTTGCTGACTGACGCCCGGATCGAAGCGAAGCCGGCGGGCGTCGGACTCACCATCGCAGACCCCCTTCGCCGGGCCGTCTTCATCGGCGATACCACGGGCTTCCGAGAGTCGACCCCGGCTGCGGCCCGCACGACGGAGGCGGAGGTACCAGGGGGCTTTCCCGGCCACGTGGTGGTTCTAGCGAAGGCAGATGGCCGGGTGCACTTGTTGGATCCGACGGCATTCCAGGCGATTCGCTTCTGGAGCGGCCTCGGCATGGAACCTCCCCTTCGCTCGGTCGTTCTCCGGCTTGGGGCCGAATCGAGCCTGCTGCTTGACGAAGAGGCGTCCTTCCAGCATCAGGGTTGGACGTACGAGTACACCCCTGAGCCCAATCTCGATTGGTCCGGCAGACATGAATGGGTGGGAACGGATCGTCATCGCCTCGACGTGGAACTTCGACGGCGAGTGAGAGCGGCCACTGGGGTCGACCTGGTCCAGCCATCTCCGCCCGGGCGAAACCAGAAATGCCCTTGCGGCAGTGGCAAGAAGTACAAGAGTTGTTGCGGCCTCGCAGCGTGATCTCGTTCGAGGACACGTTTCGTCGCTCCTTGAGTTCTGCGCGACGTATCGCAGCTTCGATAGCGCCCCTGAGGTGGCATTCTCAGAGAGAAGTGGGGCTACCCGGCCCGCTCGTTCAGACCGAAGCCCGAGTTTCAGCCAGAAGACGTGAAGTTGATTGTGCAACCGGGACCGCTTTCGTCCCAGAAGAGCGGACTCAGGCCGGTCAACCACACTTCGCCGGTGTAGCTGCCGAAGGGAAGACCGCCCAGGACGTCGAGGGAAGCCGTGCCTCCGAGCAACTTGGAGGCCGTGCCGAACGCGGTCCAGTTGCTACCGGCCCCAGAGATTCGGACTTCGATTTCGAACTCGTGGAGTAGAGGTGGGCTCTGTCCGCGGCGATCGAAGGACGGCTCGATCGAGAAGACGATGTGTGAGCGGGTCGAGAGGAACGTCGAGTACTGCCCGGTGCAGGCGAACTCGTATACCCACGCGCTTGCAGTTGTCGTGGGGCTTCGAAGCCCGTTCGCGACCATCGTCAGAGCGACTTCGTATTGGCGGCCGGCGCGGATGCCAGACGAGAACGGGATCGTCGACCTGAAGGAGCCATTCGTCAAAGCAAGCGGTGCTCCGTTGTACGCGCTCCACGCCGAAGTACCGGCCTCGCGGAAGAGCACCTCAGCGGTGGGCGGTGTCCCGCTGGTCGCGGCGGGAATCCACGTGACGTCCAGCGCCGGCCCGGTGATGGTGCTGCTGCGTACGTCGAGGTTGATCACAGCTCGGGGTGCTGTCGGAGGTGTCGTCGGCGACGTTGGCGAGGTTGGGCTCCTGCGTGTGTCGGCGAGTCGTGCCGGGTTCAACCCCGTGTAGCCCGACCCAGACGGGAACCAGCCCAGCACATCAACGATCACGTCGACAGACCCGGCCAAGTTGAAGATCGACACCTTCCCACCCGACCCGACCTTCGAGATCACCATGTTCGGCACCGTCTGCCCCGCCGAGAAGTTCAGATTCGACGACGTCGGCCGAGACGAACCAGTCGGCCACACCGTCAAGAACGACGACGCCGACGCATTCGTCACCGTCACATTCAGCGCCACCGCACCCGCATCAGCCGGCACACCACCACGACCAGCAACCGTCAACTCCAACGTCCCACCAGACCCGACCGGACCCACACCCGAGAACTGCATATCCACCGTCGGCGAACCAGCGCGTGTATCGGCGAGTCGTGCCGGATTCAACCCCGTGTAGCCCGACCCAGACGGGAACCAGCCCAGCACATCAACGATCACGTCGACAGACCCGGCCAAGTTGAAGATCGACACCTTCCCACCCGACCCGACCTTCGAGATCACC
>WBZM01003360.1_pt1 | contig 12535 bp, 8 predicted proteins | sample 5204271 | NCBI WGS metagenome assembly WBZM01 (sample SAMN12344346, study PRJNA552823) | activated sludge metagenome | biome: Activated sludge suspended growth; feature: Nitrification reactor; material: Wastewater; isolation source: activated sludge from nitrification reactor of wastewater treatment...
TATCCTCTCGCCCGAGGACGGCGCGGAGCTGGAAGACCTGCGCACCTACACGCGGCATCTCATGGGCCGCATGGAGGCCGACCTGGGCACGGGCCTCGATTGGGTGGCCGTCAACCACTGGAACACCGACAACCCGCACACGCACATCGTCGTGCGCGGGCGCGACGACACCGGCAAAGACCTCATCATCGCGGGCGACTACATCGCCGATGGCTTCCGCCATCGCGCCGCCGAACTGGCGACCGAATGGCTGGGGCCGCGCACCGAGCTGGAGATCCAGCAGACCTTGCAGCGCGAGGTGGAGCAAGAGCGGTGGACGAGCCTGGATCGCACCCTGCAACGCGAGGCTGGCGAGGACGGCCGAGTGCAGATCGAACGCTTCAACGAACCGCGGCTGCAACGCCAGCGCCTGCTGTTGATCGGCCGCCTGCAACGCTTGCAGCGCATGGGCCTCGCCGACGAGATGCAGCCGGGCACCTGGGCCGTCCATGCCGACGCGGAAAAGACTCTGCGCGCGCTGGGCGAGCGTGGCGACATCATCCGCACCATGCAGCGGGCCATGCGCGGCGAGCCGCGCGAGCTGGCGGTGTTCGAGCCGAGCGACGATGGCCGCACCATCGTCGGCCGCGTGGCCGCGAAGGGGCTGGCCGACGAGCTGCGCGACCGGGGCTATCTGGTCATCGACGGGGTGGACGGCAAGGCCCACTACGTCGCGCTCAACGCCCGCGACGAGCTGGCGAACTACCCGACCGGCGCTGTGGTGGAAGTGAAGGGATCGGCCGATGTGCGCGCGGCAGACAGGAACATCGCCGCGCTGGCGAGCGATGGCCTGTACCGCACCGATCATCACCTCGCCATCGCGCAGGGTCAGGCCGTGCCCGGCCGCGATCCGCAGGAAGTCGTCGCGGCCCACGTCCGCCGGCTCGAAGCCCTGCGCCGGGCCGGCATCGTGGAGCGCGTGGCCGAGGGGCTATGGAAGGTGCCGGGCGACCTGGCCGAGCGCGGTCGCCAGTACGACGCGCAGCGCCTGGGCGGCGTGGCGGTGGAGCTGAAATCGCACCTGCCCATCGAGCGGCAGGCCCGCGTCATCGGCGCGACCTGGCTGGATCAGCAGTTGATCCGCGGCGGCAAGGGCCTGGGCGAGCTGGGCTTCGGCGGCGAAGCCCGACAGGCCCTGCAACAGCGCGCCGACTTCCTCGCGGAACAGGGACTGGCCGAGAAGCGTGGCCCGCGCGTGATCCTGGCGCGCAATCTGCTGGCGACCCTGCGCAATCGGGAACTGGCCCAGGCCGCGAAGGACATTGCCACGGAAACCGGGTTGGAGCATCGCCCTGTGGGCGACGGGCAGCGCGTGGCCGGCATCTACCGGCGCAGCGTCATGCTCGCCAGTGGGCGCTACGCGATGCTCGGCGACGGCAAGGGGTTCAGCCTGGTGCCGTGGAAGCCGGTGATCGAGCAACGGCTGGGGCAGCAGCTTGCGGCGACGGTACGCGGCGGTGGCGTGTCTTGGGAGATAGGGCGACAACGAGGGCCATCCTTAAGTTGATCGCCGCAGCCATGCAGTTGATCGGCACGGCATGCTTTGCCAATTCAAGTCCCACGAGCCTTGCGTCGCTTTGCGGGCGATGCACGAGCTTTCGCGGTACGTTCGGCATATTCGCGGCCAATCGCCTCCAGTCCTGCAAGCGCGAAGATGTGCAGGTGTGACGTCAGCTCTTGCCGTGGCATCCGCAGGACCTGCTGCGGGGGGCCGGGCAGTCCGCCGTTGCCGGCGACCAGCAGCATCAGGCAGGGTGCGGCGATGTTGATCATGCAGCGCAGCAGCGCCGGGTCGCCTTCGGGAATTCCCGTGACCTCGCTCAGGATGCGGCGGATGACGACGAACTTCGGTTCTAGCGTCTCTTCGAAGAGGATGCGCAGATTCGACGAAGGCGCCAGCAACTCGCGCGCGAAGAGCCGCGCGTGCCAGCCATCGTTTCCTGCTGCGGCTTCGACCAGGCTGTCGATGCACCACTTCAGCTTCTCACGCGCGGGAAGCGCACCTTCGACGATCTGTTGTAGATCGTCGAAGCTGATGATCCGCCGGTGAGCCTCAATCAGAACGGCCTGATAGAGGCCGCTGCGACTGCCGAAATGGTAGTTGATTGAAGCAAGGTCCACGCTGGCTTCCGCAGCGATGGCCTTGCTGGTGGTTTCCGCATATCCGGTTGCAGCGAACAACGGCCCGGCGGCCTCAAGGATGCGGGTACGGGTCAGCTCGCCGTCGGTACGGGTGCTCCGGCGCGGTTTGGTCATGAGTGATTCTGCTATCGAGGTGGACTCGGTTGATTGTCTCCCGGATATAGACTAAATTCAATTTTAATCTAATATGCGAGGCCAATCCGCCATCGCCCTCGCTACCGCCCCGGAACCAACCTATGAAGAAGAAGCCGCTCATCGTTGCCGTTCTGGCCGCTGCCCTGGCCATCACCGGCCTGCTCTGGTGGAGAAGCCACGACACCGGCGCCGCTACCGAGCTGATCTTGCACGGCAATGTCGATATTCGGCAGATTTCGCTGGCCTTCGATGGCAGCGGGCGGGTTGCCAAACTGCACGCGGAGGAAGGCGACAAGGTGGAGGCCGGGGCGGTGATGGCGGTGTTGGACACCCGCACGCTGGCGTTGCAGGCCGAGCAAGCGCAAGCGCAGATCGGCGTCCAGCAGCAGGCGCTGCTGCGCCTTCGCAACGGCTCGCGCCCGCAGGAAGTCGCGCAGGCCCGCAGCCGCGTGACCGCAGCGCAGGCTGACGCCTCGCAGGCCGAACAAGACTTCAAGCGCCTGCAAGGCATCGCGGCCAATACCCAAGGGCGCGCCGTGAGCGCACAGGATCTGGATCGCGCCCGCAGCCATCTACAGGTCGCACAGGCGAAAGTCGCGGAGCAACGCGAAGCATTGCGCTTGACCGAGCTGGGGCCGCGTGCGGAGGACGTGGCAGGTGCCGAGGCACAACTCAAGGCGGCGCAGGCGCAACTGGCCTTGTTGCAGCACCAGATCGCCCAAGGCGAACTCAAGGCGCCCGCCGACGCGATCGTGCGTTCGCGGCTGCTGGAACCGGGCGACATGGCCACGCCGCAGCGGCCGGTTTTCGCCCTGGCGTTGACGCAGCCAAAGTGGGTTCGCGTCTATGTCGGTGAACCCGACCTGGGCCGGGTCAGGCCCGGCATGGAGGCACGCGTCGTCACCGATGGCCGCCCCGGCCAGTCCATCGCAGGCAAGGTCGGCTACATCTCATCGGTCGCCGAGTTCACACCCAAGTCGGTTCAGACCGAGGAACTGCGCACGAGCCTGGTTTACGAGGTACGGGTGCTGGTCGATGACCCGCAGGACGTGCTGCGCTTGGGGCAGCCGGCCACCGTTCATCTGACGACTGGCACCGCGCAATGAACGATAGCGGCACAACGGTCATCGCCGAGGGCCTGCGCAAGACCTTCGAGGCGCCGGGTGGCGGGCCGCTGTACGCGGTGAACGATGTGTCGATGAAGATACGCGCGGGAGAACTGACCGCCCTGGTCGGCCCGGATGGCGCGGGCAAGACAACTTTGCTGCGCATGATGACCGGCTTGCTCAAACCCGACGCCGGACGCCTTGAAGTGCTGGGCATCGACGTGGCGGCCAATCCGCAAGCGGTGCAAGACCGCATCAGCTACATGCCGCAACGCTTCGGGCTGTATGAAGACCTGAGCGTGCAGGAGAACCTGGACTTGTACGCCGACCTGCATGGCGTGCCGCCTGCCGAGCGCAGCAGACGTTTCGCCCGGATGCTGGAAATGACCGACCTCGCGCGCTTCACCGCACGCCCGGCCGGCAAGCTGTCCGGTGGCATGAAACAGAAGCTGGGCCTGGCCTGCACGCTGGTGCGCTCACCCGATCTGCTGCTGCTCGACGAACCCAGTGTCGGTGTCGATCCACTGTCGCGGCGCGATCTGTGGAAGATCGTGCAGCAACTGGTCGATGACGAAAACCTGAGTGTGATCGTCAGCACCGCGTACATGGACGAGGCCGAGCGTTGCGCGCAGGTGTTCGTGATGAACGCGGGCCGATTGCTGGACGAAGGCACGCCGGCGGCGTTGAGTGAGCGCGCTCGCGGCTTGACCTTCACCACGTCGCCGTCGGCGGGAGTGCCTGCCCGCGATCTACAGGCGCGCTTGATCGACGCCACCGACCTGATCGTCGATGCGGTTCCCCAGGGCGGCGCGGTTGACTTCATCCGCCAACCGCAGGCCACCACCGACGAGGTGGACAAGCTGCTTGGCGATGCCGGCTGCGAGCCACGCCCGGCGGAACTCGAAGACGCTTTCATGATGATGCTGCGCAATCAGCAGCAGGAAGAAGGCCAAGCGCCGGAACTGCGGGCGGCGTCGCACGCGCAGATCATGAATGGCGATGCCGGTGGGCCGGTGATCGTAGTCCGCGACCTGGTGCGCAAGTTCGGCGACTTCACCGCCGTTGCCAGCACGTCCTTCGAGGTGAACCGTGGCGAGATATTCGGTTTGCTCGGCCCCAACGGCGCGGGCAAGACCACGACATTCCGCATGTTGTGCGGGTTGCTGCCGGCCACCAGCGGCCATCTGGAGGTCGCTGGACTCAACCTGCGCACGGCGCGCGCGCAAGCGCGCGGGCGCATCGGCTATGTGGCGCAGAAGTTCGCGCTGTACGGCAACCTGACCGTAAGCGAGAACCTAGAGTTCTTCGGTGGCGCATACGGGCTGCGCGGACAGGTGCTGCGCGAGCGCGTCAACGGCACCATCGAGGAATTCGGGCTGGAACCGAGGGCGGTCAGCGGCCTGCTCCCCGGCGGCTACAAGCAACGCTTGGCAATGGCCGCTGGCCTGCTGCACCAGCCTGAAATCCTGTTCCTCGATGAACCGACCAGCGGCATCGACCCGCTGGCGCGGCGTGCCTTCTGGCGGACGATCACCGCGCTGGCGCAGAGTGGCGTCACCGTCATCGTCACCACCCACTTCATGGAGGAAGCGGAATACTGCGACCGAATCGCTATCCAGGACGCCGGGAAGATGCTGGCGCTGGGCACGCCGCAGGAGGTTCGTGAACAGGCCGGGGGCGACGGCAGCACCGACATGAACAGTGCGTTCATCGCCATCGTTGAACGCGGTCGCACCGAGAGCCAGCGCGTGACGGTGGGAGCCGCTGCATGAATACCTCGGGATTCATCCGGCGATTCTCCGCTCTGCTGCGCAAGGAAGTGCGCCAGATGCTGCGCGACAGGAGCACGCTGGCTGTCGGCCTGATGCTGCCGGCCGTGCTGATCCTGCTGTTCGGCTATGGCCTGTCATTCGACGTGAAGAATGCGCCAGTGGCCGTGGTGCTGGAGGACAGTTCGCCGTCTGCGCGCGAGGTGCTTGCCGGCCTGGAGGGATCGTCCTATCTGGCGCCCGTGTGGACGACCAGCATGGTGGAGGCCGAGCGCCGGATGCGCGACGGGGAAGTGCGCGCCATCGTGCGCGTGCCGGCGGACTTCTCGCGCAGATTGGCAGCGGGGCAAGCCCAGGTGCAGTTGCTGCTGAACGGTGTCGATTCCAACACGGCCGCCGCCGTTGACGGCTATGTCGGTGGAGCCATCGCAACCTGGGCGCAACAGAAGGCCGACCGCGCCGGCAGCAAAGCCGGTGCCGGTGGCGTGGAGCTGGTGCAGCGCATGTGGTTCAACGAAGCCTCCACCAGCACTTGGTATCTGGTGCCGGGGTTGATTGCGCTGGTGATGACGCTGATCGGCGCCTTTCTGACTTCGCTGCTGATCGCGCGCGAATGGGAACGCGGCACACTGGAATCGCTGTTCGTGACGCCAGTGCGGCCACTGGAAATCGTGCTCGCCAAGCTGGCGCCCTACCTGTTGGTCGGCGCCGTTGACCTGGCGCTGTGCCTACTCGCGGCCAAGTTTCTGTTCCACGTACCGATGCGCGGCTCGCTGTGGGTCATCGTGTTGGCCTCCCTGCTGTACCTGACGGTATCGCTGCTGCTGGGCCTGTTTATCTCCGGCAAGACACGCAACCAGTTCCAGGCCAGTCAGGTCGCGCTGCTGATCAGCTTCATGCCGGCATTGATGCTGTCGGGCTTCATCTTCGATCTGCGCAACGTGCCTCTGGTGGTTCAGGTGGTCAGCCAGCTACTACCGGCAACGCACTTCGTAGGGCTGATCAAGACGCTGTTTCTGGCCGGAGACAACTGGCCGATGATTCTGCGCGACTGCGCGATTCTGACCCTCTACGCACTCGTGCTGACCGGCGCGGTGCGCCGCACGCTGCGCAAGACGCTGGACTGACGCCATGCAAGCATTCATCACTCAACTGGCGTCCATCGGCTTCCTGTGCCGCAAGGAATTCCTGGCACTGTTCAAGGAACGATCCAGCCGGGCCATCCTGTTCGTACCCGTCCTGATGCAAGCCCTGCTGTACGGCTACGGCGCGACCTACGATCTTACCTATGCGCCCTATGCAGTCTTGGATCAGAGCCGAGGTGCAGCATCGACCGAATTGCTGGCTCGTATAGATGGCACCGGCGTGTTCAAGCGCGAAGCCTCGCTGAATACGCCGCAGCAGATCGCTCAAGTCGTCGATCGGGGCGATGTGCTGCTGGTGCTGCACTTCCCCGCAGACTTCGACGCCCGGCTGGCGGGTGGTCAACAGGCTCCGTTGCAGATGATCCTGGACGGCCGCAATTCCACGACCGCCGGGGCGGCGGCGGCCCAGGTCAGTGCCATCGTCGCCGCTTACAACCGATCGCGTGCCGGCACGCCAGCGGTCAGCGTGGAGCGACGTGCTTGGTACAACCTCAACCTGGAGTCGCGCTGGAACTTGATGCCGGCACTGATTGCCGCGTTGAGCCTGATCCAGACGCTGTTGCTGTCGTCGCTGTCGGTCGCCCGCGAACGCGAGCAGGGAACCTTCGACCAGTTGCTGGTGACGCCGCTGACGCCCATGCAGATTCTGGTCGGCAAGGCCGTGCCGCCGATGCTCGTGGGGGTGGCGCAAGCGACCATCATTTTGCTGATCATCCGCTTCTGGTTCCAGATACCGATGAACGGCTCCCCGTGGCTGCTTTACCTGGGGCTGGTCGTTTTCACCTGCGCCACCGTGGGACTCGGCCTGTCGATTTCCGCGCTGTCGCTGAACATGCAGCAGGCCATGCTCTACACCTTCCTGCTGATCATGCCGATGATGCTGCTGTCGGGCTTGCTTACGCCGGTGAGCAACATGCCTGAACCCCTACAGATCGTCACCTATGCCAATCCGCTGCGCTTTGGCATGGATCTCGTGCGCCGCGTCTATCTCGAAGGCGCCGGGCTGCGCGAGGTCGCCTTCGATTTCGTTCCCATGCTGGTGATGGCAGTCGTCACGCTGCCGCTGGCGGCCTGGCTGTTCCGCAACCGCCTCTCCTGATGCGGGGTATTGATCATGTCCGATTTTCGCATTCGTCGTATTCAACCGCCCCGCTTGGCGATGTGCCTGCTCGCACTCGCGCTGGCTGGCTGTGCGGTAGGGCCGGATTTCGTCAAACCAACGCCGGCGACCCCGGATGCCTGGACGAGCTGGCGCAGCGCCGACGATGCGTTGCGTATGCCCGTCGGCAACGAACAGACCTTGCCTGCGGACTGGTGGCGGGGGTTCGGTGATCCGACACTAGACCAGCTTGCGCAACGGGCTTTCGAGGCCAGCCCGGACTTGCAGACGGCCGCGCTGCGCTTTGCCCAGGCGCGTGCGCAGCGCAGCACCGTCGAGGCGCAACGCGGGCCGCAGGTCGATGCCAGCGGCGGCGCGGTTCGTCAGCGGCAGAGTGAGTACGGCGCCGGCACACGCATGATCGACGCCATCGGTGGCGACCGATCGACGCTGGCACAAGTTCTGAGCGAGCCTTTCACGCTCTACCAAATCGGCTTCGACGCCTCCTGGGAACTGGACTTGTGGGGCCGCGTGCGCCGTTCGGTCGAGGCAGCCGACGCCGACGTGTCAGGCCAGGCGGCGCTGCTCGATCTGGCCCGGTTGAGCCTGATCAGCGATGTGGTGCGCAACTACTTCGAGCTGCGCACCACACAGCGCCAGATCCGCCTGGCGCGCGAGGACATCGCCGCCCTGGAGGAGCGCGTGGGCCTGTTGGAAGCGCGCGTGCAGGGCGGCATCGTCGATCATCTGGACTTGGAGCGGCAGCGCGCCGAACTGGCGGCCGTCAAGGCGCAAGTGCCGGGACTGCTGGCGCAGGAAGGCGTCAGCGCCAACCAGATCGCGCTGCTGCTGGGCGAGCGGCCTGGTGCCTTGCGCAACGAACTGGCTGCCGTCACCGACGACGGCAGAACCGCGCTGCCGAACCTCGCGCTGGGGCTGCCATCGGAAGTGGCTTTGCGCCGGCCCGACATTCGCGCCGCCGAGGCCCGCCTGCACCGTGCCACGGCCAGTATCGGTGTCGCACAGGCCGAGCTGTATCCGAGCATCCGCTTGGGTGCGCGGTTTGGCTACGAGTCTTATCTGAGCGGCGAATTCTCCGCGTGGGGCAGCCGCACATGGTCGATCGGGCCAACCCTTTCCCTGCCGCTGTTCGACCGCGGCCGGCGAAAGAGCGTGGTGCAGTTGCGCGAGCTGGAGCAGCAAGAAGCGGCGGTGAACTACCAGAAAACCGTGCTCAAGGCGTGGCAGGAAATCGACGACGCGCTCAGCAGCTTTACCGCCGAACAGCAACAGGAACGCGAACTGCAAGCCAGGATGCACAGCGCCGGCCAAGCCTACGAGCTGGCTCAGGCACGCTACGACGGCGGCATGGCCGATTTCCTCTCGGTGCTCGATAGCCAGCGCAGCTATTTACAAGCGCGCCGCGACCTGGCTGCCAGCGAGGGGCGCCTTGGCACCCGATACGTGATGGTCAACAAGGCCATTGGCAATACACCCCTATCAGGAGGCGGCGTGACGAAATGACGAGCTTCGCTAACGCACGTTCCGCGCGTACTTATCAAGTGTCGCCAGTTGTAAAGCTGGCCTGCCCGCATGATCGGGAACACTACAGCGATTCGTTCCACCGGGCGCGGGAGGGATGAAATGGAACTTCGGCATCTACGTTGCTTCCTGGCCGTAGCCGAAGAACTCCACTTCGCCCGCGCGGCCGAGAAGCTGCACATCGAGACATCGCCACTGTCGCGGGCCATCAAGGAACTGGAAGAAGAACTGGGCGTAGTGCTGTTCGCCCGCACCACGCGCAGCACACGACTGACCCGTGCTGGCAAGCTATTCCTGGAGCATGTGCGCCGTGTGTTCAAAGCCTTGGAACAGGCACGCGACAGCGTGAAAGCGGCAGCAAACGGTTTTCATGGCCAGTTGCGCGTGGCTTTGTCGGACGGCATCACACCATCGCGCTTGCCGGCTTTGCTGGCGCTGTGTCGTCAGGAGGAACCCGAGGTTGAAATTCGCTTCTTCGAGGTGCCGCTGTCGCAGCAGATCAAGGGCCTGCATGACGACCTGTATGACGTGGGGTTCACGCAGTCCGATGAAGTAGGCGATGGCATCACCGCCATACCTGCCTGGAGCGATCCGATCGTAGTGGCGGTGCCCGCGCGGCATCCGGTGCTGGCGCACAAGCGTATTCCCCTGGATGAACTGCTGCGCTATCCGCTTGTCCTGTGTGATCCGCAAGTATGCGAAGGCCCTGCCAAGCACGTCGATCGGATACTGCGCCGAGCGGACATGGAGCCACTGGTCGCAGAGCGAGTCGCTTCTTGTGATCTGATGATGGCGCTGGTATCGGCCGGCTTCGCGCTTGGGCTGGCGGGTGCCTCGCGTGTTACCAGCAGCCATGAAACGGGCGTGGTGGCCCGGCCGCTGGCATTGCGCGTGCCGCCGCTGACGACCTACCTGCTGCACGCCGAAGGCGAGCCGTCCGATGTGCTTGCGCGGTTCATTGAGCGCGTGCAGGCCATCGAGTCACCGGAATCCCCAAGGCCCAAGCCGGGCCATTATTCCGATTCCCTGGAGGAACCTGCGCCATGAAAAGGATCATCCCGCTCTTGCTGGTGGCCGCGTTGACTGCCTGCGGCCAGTCCGAAACGCCTCAGAAGGCCAACACTTCGGAAGCGAATATTCCAACGGTGGAAGAACTGGCGGCCAATCCCGAACGGCTCAAAGAATTGCGCCAGCAATGCAAGACCGATCGACCGAAGCTCGGTGATGTGCTGTGCAACCGGGTGGCCGAGGCCACGCGCAAACGGTTCTATGGCGACGGCGAAACGCCCTACACGCCGCCGAAGGAATCGCCCGAGTTCTGATCGTTGGCGGTTCGCCGCATCGCCTTCTTTTTTTTTTCTCGACACGCCGCAATGCGCCTGCGCTTGCGGCGTTTTTCTTGGCCTCGCCCCCGCACTCATTCTTTCTTTTTCCTCGACCTTTCTGCTGAAAACGGTCTTTGACCGGCACTGACCCGGCACCGATCCTGACGCCTGCGGCACGTCCTTGTGCCGCGCTTTCCATGAGGAAAAAGCACAGGGGAAATCGGAGGCCAGGTCATGCAAGGGACGAACGTGCTGTTCGGTCAGATCGCCGTGGTATTCGGCATCGTGATCGCCGGCGTGTGGGGCGCCACACAATGGACAGCAGCGGCCCTTGGCTATCAAGTACGCCTTGGCTCGCCCTGGTTCGATTTTCTTGGCACGTCGATCTACCACCCGTGGAAGCTGTTTGAGTGGTGGTTCTTCTTCGGCGCGTATGCGCCGGAGGTGTTCGACACCGGCGGCGCCATTGCTGGTGCCAGCGGCATGGTCGCTGTGGTCGTCGCCATCGCCATGTCGGTCTGGCGCTCGCGCCAAGCGCGCCTGGTCACGACCTACGGCTCTGCGCGCTGGGCCAACGCGCAGGACATTCGCAAGGCTGGCCTCACGCAGCCTGCCGGCGTGTTCCTGGGCCGGCATGATCGCCAGTACCTGCGGCATGAAGGCCCGGAACACGTCCTGACCTTCGCGCCCACCCGCTCGGGCAAGGGCGTGGGCCTGGTGGTGCCCACCTTGTTGAGCTGGCCTGCATCGGCCGTCATCCACGACATCAAGGGCGAGAACTGGCAGATCACCGCCGGCTGGCGCTCGCGCTTCTCGCATTGCCTGCTGTTCAACCCGACCGATGCGAAGTCGGCCGCCTACAACCCGCTGCTGGAGGTGCGGCGCGGCGCGCATGAGGTGCGCGACGTTCAGAACATCGCCGACATTCTGGTCGATCCCGAAGGCGCGCTGGAGAAGCGCAACCATTGGGAGAAGACCTCGCACGCGCTGCTGGTCGGGGCCATCCTGCATGTGCTCTACGCGGGCGAGGACAAGACGCTGCGCGGCGTCGCCAATTTCCTGTCCGATCCGGCCAGTCCCTTCGAGCTGACCTTGCACCGGATGATGACCACGCCGCACCTCGGCGATGGCCCGCATCCGGTGGTGGCGTCCGCTGCGCGCGAAGTGCTCAACAAGTCGGACAACGAGCGTTCCGGCGTGTTGAGCACGGCCATGTCGTTCCTCGGCCTGTACCGCGATCCCACGGTGGCTGAAGTCACGTCGCGCTGCGATTGGCGCATCGCCGACCTGATCGCGGCCGAGCATCCGGTGTCGCTGTATCTGGTGGTGCCGCCTTCGGACATTTCGCGGACGAAGCCGCTCATCCGTCTGATCCTCAACCAGATCGGTCGGCGCCTCACCGAATCGCTCGACGGCTCCGACGGCATCGCACGCCGCCACAAGCTGCTGCTGATGCTCGACGAGTTCCCGGCGCTGGGACGACTCGACTTCTTTGAGACGGCCTTGGCCTTCATGGCGGGCTACGGCATCCGCAGCTTTCTCATCGCTCAGTCGCTCAACCAGATCGACAAAGCCTACGGCCAGAACCATTCGATTCTCGACAACTGCCATGTGCGCGTGACGTTCGCCACGAACGACGAGCGCACGGCCAAGCGCATTTCCGAGACGCTGGGCACGGCCACCGAACTGCGCGCCCAGCGCAACTACGCGGGCCACCGGCTCGCGCCGTGGCTGGGCCACCTGATGGTGTCGCGCCAGGAAACCGCGCGCCCGCTGCTGACGCCGGGCGAAGTCATGCAGCTTCCGCCCGACGAAGCCGTGGTGATGGTGTCCAGCGTGGCGCCGATCAAGGCGAAGAAGCTGCGCTACTACGCGGACGCCAATTTCAAGCGGCGCGTGTTGCCGCCGCCCGCGCTGGCGGACGTGCAGTACGCAGATGCGCCGCCGCTGCGCCTCGACGACTGGAGCGGGCTGGCGATCCCTGCCGTGCCCGCTACGCCTGCGACCGATGCCGCCGAAGGCTTCGGCGCCTCGACCGACGACGGCGGCCCGCGCCGTCAGCCCGAACTCTCCGAAACCGTCGCCTACGACCCCGAGCTGGCCGCGTCCGCGGCCGACCTCGGGTTGCCCCTGATCCAGCCGGTGAAGCTGTCCGACCCCGGCGTGCGCGAGACGCTGGCCGCCTGGAACGCCGATCTCGGCGTCGTCGCCGCGTACGGCAAGATCCTGCCGC